>OLNZ01000030.1_pt1 | contig 161537 bp, 143 predicted proteins | sample 1672981 | NCBI WGS metagenome assembly OLNZ01 (sample SAMEA3136743, study PRJEB25190) | human gut metagenome | biome: human gut; feature: human-associated habitat; material: faeces | place: Austria | collected 2013 | reverse complement strand
ACTGGAATGACTTCCAAACAGGAAACACAATAAAAATCAGTCCTTAAAGAGAATTTTAAATAATTCTCTTACTTTCTTTTTTTTATATATTATTAAATTTCTCTTAAAAAAGAAAAATAGATATGAAAATCTATTTTAAAATATCGCTGTCAGATTTGTCTAACCATTCGTTTACTATTTTTACTGCACAGTAATTTCCACACATGGTACATGCATCTGAATCTTCAGGAGGTCTTTGGTCTCTTTTTGCACGTGCAACTTCCGGAAACATTGCACATGCATATTGTGCTTCCCAATCAAGTTTTTTACGAGCTTCAGCCATAGCTAAATCTTGTGAACCGTCGATTGTACCAGTTGCCAAGTCACCGGCATATGCTCCTATTTTTGTTGCAATTACTCCTTCTTTTACATCATCAGGGTCTGGAAGAGCAAGGTGTTCTGCAGGAGTTACATAACAGATGAAATCTGCTCCTGCTTTTGCAGAAGATGCTGCACCAATTGCAGATACTATGTGGTCATAACCTGGTGCTACATCACATACAATAGGTCCGAGCATATAGAAAGGAGCATTGGAACACATTTTCTTTTGGATCATAACATTTGTTGGGATTTCATTAATTGGAATGTGTCCAGGCCCTTCAATCATACATTGTACTCCTGCTTCACGGGATCTGTCGATTAGTTCTCCTAAAATAATCAGTTCTTGGATTTGAGCCCTGTCTGTTGAATCGGCAATTGATCCTGCTCTCATACCATTTGCAAGTGAAAGAACAACATCATGTTCTTTAGCAATTTCTAAAACATAGTCAAAGTTTGAGTATAGGGGATTTTCTTTTTCGTTTTCAACAATCCATCCGGACATGAATGATCCTCCACGGGATACAAGTCCGGTTACACGGCCCTGTCTTTTGAGTCTGGTTAGAGTTTCGATGTTGATGCTGCTGTGAATTGCCATGAAGTCAATACCGTCTTTTGCCTGTTTTTCGATGGTTTTGAATAAATCTTCTTCTTCCATATAAATTACGGAACCGTCTTTTCTGATTCTTTCAATAGCTGCCTGATAAACTGGCACTGAACCTACTGGTAATGGAGACATATCAAGAACTCTTCTTCTGATTACATCTAAATCTCCACCAATACTCAATTCCATTAAACAGTCTGCACCATGGTCAATTGCAATTTGTGCTTTTTTAACTTCTTCATCAAAGTCAACAATATCTGTTGAGGTTCCAACAGTTGCGTTTACTTTTGTTCTAAGTCCTGCACCAATACCTGAAGCTTCGATGTCTCTGTTTACATTAGACGGAATTACTATTGTTCCGTTAGCTACTGATTTTAAAATGAATTCTTCAGAAACATTTTCCTTTGCAGCTACGTGTTTCATTTCATCAGTTAAAATACCTTTTTTTGCATCCATTATCTGTGTCATAGGTCATCACATTAATTTAGTCAAATAATTTTTAAAATTATCAAATAAGTTTTAAAAACTTATCATTTTTGATTGATACTATTCTCTTTTACTGTAATAGTATTTAAATTAATATGATTGAGTTTAATTCAAAAAAAGTTGATATGTGTAAAGTTTATTTTAAAAAAATAAGTAAAAAGAGTGATTAATAAAATTCACTCATTCTGTCAAATGCATCATCAAAAGTAGGCATGTTGGTTTGACATCCTTGTTCTTCTACAATAAAAGAAGATACTGATGATGCAAATTTGGCAGATTGTTCAAGTGATTCCCCATTTAGGAATCTTGATAAAAATCCTGCTCTATAGGAATCTCCAGCTCCGGTAGGATCTACAGCTTCACGAACAATGGCATCAACTTTGATTTTATCATTGTTTGAATAGATTTCACTTCCATTTGCTCCGCAGGTTTTTACAATGATTTTAGGACCAATTTCCCTTAATCCATCTAAATCCACTTCTAATGATTCTAATATTCTTTCAATTTCGTAATGGTTTCCAAAAAGGATGGTAGTATTTGTAATAACGTCTCTTAATTTATCTGTATCGTACATTCCAAGATCCTGACCAGGGTCAAAAGAAACAAGTAACTCCTGTCTTTTTGCTTCTTCACTGCATTTCCAGTTAAAGTGAGGATCACCAGTAGCTAAATGAACGGCCTGTACATTGGATATTGCATTTTTAGGTACTTTACTTGATGCAAATTCTTTAGCAGCTCCCCAGTAGAAATAGCTAATTTGATCATCATTTTCATCAGTTAAAACAAATGCTGTAGGGCTGGTTTCTCCAGGAACTATAATTAATGAATCGGTATCTACATCTAAACTTTCCATTATTTCATAATAATTGGATTTTTTAAAGTCTCCGCCTACTGCAGAAACAAGTGATGTTTTTAAACCTAAATTGGCTCCAACAAGTGCAACATTAGCCGCAGCACCTCCATTAAATGTTTTCATATCGTTTATTGGTGCTGAAAAATTAGCTTTAGGAAACTCTGGTACTCTAATGATATAATCTAATGCAGAATGTCCAATAGATAGTAAATCTCTGTTTTTTGCCATATTATTTTCTCCTTTTTTATTAGTCTATTTATTGTTTATTTTATGATTTTTAAAAAATTTTTGGTTAATTTGGTATAAATTTTTCAGTATAAATACAAAAATAACTTTTGTATGTTTAATTAAATTTTTATTTCCTTAGTGCATTTGAAAACTTTTAATCCATTGGGATAAATCCCTGATTTTTAATAGCTGTTTGTCCATCAGTTAATAAATATTTTATGAATTGGTCCAGTTCTTCTTTTTCATCATTTACTTTTATTAAACTGATGATATGTCTTGTATCAAACTTTAAGATGTCATTTCCTTTGAAATAACTGGCATTTAAAAAACTATATAAATTTTCAGAATTTCTGACTATTTTAAATGCATCAAATTGTGAATTTACTTTTGTTTTAATGTTATAATCGATATCATAATGTTCTAATGTATTCCAGGCCAGTCTTTGAGCGGAACCCTGAACATTTACAAAATCCAGTCCTTCCAGTTCATGAATACTTTTAACGGGTTTGGAATCTGGACCGGATATTAGAACCAGATAATCATAAGCTATTGGAACCATATTTAAATCTCTCTCAAAAGCTATTAATGGATCATCTAATGTTAATAAATCCACAACTCCTCTTTTAGCTAGTTTAAATGCATCTTCATCATTGCTGCTGTATATATTGGCATTAAAAGGAGCATCAATACTTTCCAAAAGCCCCGTACTGATATGGCCGCCGCAGATATTGATTTCAGAAGTTTTATCTATTTGAATCAGGTATTTTTTATACTCTTCAAGTAAGGATTTGCCTGCAGGAGTTAATAAAGTACCATTTCCCTGTTTTCGAGTAATTTTAACTCCTAACTTGTCTTCAGCTTTGAGCAATCTTCTATTAAAAACCGTATGTGATATATTTAATTCTTTAGCTGATTTTCGCTGAGACCCTGTTTTGGCTAATGAATTCAGACTTTGATATAATTTATAGTCATAAATCTCACCGTTTATGTCTAAATTGATGATGCCTTTGCTTTTGAGTTTCATAATTAATTATATATAAAGTTGTAATCATAATTAATAATATTGATTTGATAATATATTTTGGGAATTGGATAGAATGGAATTGATGAAAAGTTCAATTAAAGCTATTTTAGATAATATTGTTTGTGCTGAAGAATTTTTAGATGAAGATGCTATCAATGAATTTGAAGATATTATAATGACTTCAAAAAATGTTTTTGTAACTGGTGCAGGAAGATCAGGTCTTGCAGCTAAAGCTTTTGCAATGAGATTAATGCATTTGGGAATTAGTTCTTATGTGGTTGGTGAAACTATTTCTCCAGCTATTTATGATGATGACTGTATTATAGCTATTTCCGGTTCTGGAGAAACTAATACTATTGTGTCTGCAGCCAGAATTGCAAAAAATAGAGGATCTAAAGTATTGGCTGTTACTTCATATCCTGAATCAACTCTTGGTCAGTTAGCTGACGGTTATTTGCTTGTTAAAGGAAGAACTAAAAAGGAAGTAGATGATCAAAATTATATGAAACGTCAGATATATGGAAATTATACTTCTTTAACTCCTTTAGGTACTGCTTTTGAGTTAACTACTTTAGTATTTTTAGATGCAATTGTTTCTGAGCTAATGGAAAAAATGCATCAGACAGAAAGCGATTTGAAATCAAGACACACTGTTTTAGAGTAATTTTAACTCTAGAATATTATTCTATTTTTATTGTTGTAAACATTAAATCTCTGACCTCTTAAAAATCCAACAAGAGTTACATTTCCTTTTTTAGCTGTTTCACATCCTGAATATGCTGGAGCAGCATTTGATGCAAGTACAGGTATTCCAGCTCTGACTATTTTTATTACCATATCTGCAGGCATTCTGCCACTGTAAATTACATAACAGTTGCTTAAATCATAATCATGTAATATTCCATATCCAATTACTTTATCTACAGCTACATGTCTGCTTACATCTTCTTTTACAATGAAATTGTCTTTATAAACAATTCCTGCCACATGTGTTCCTCCAGTTGCCTGCCAGATTTGTGCATTATTTTTCAGCTCTTCAATTCTCTCAATTAGCTCATCAGATTTTACCTGAAAATTGGAAGTTACAGGTTCAATATTGTTTATTTTACTTCTCCAGCCCCCTGCAGAATCAGAACACAAAACAGTTTCTTTTGTTTTAAGCAGAGTATCATTAATTTCTACATTAATCTTGTTTCCGTCAATTTCGATTTTTTCTATGTCTTCTAATGTTTTTACCATATTTTCATTAAATAGATAACCGACGGCAAATTCTTTAAGGGAATCTTCAATTGCAGACAGGCTGCGTTTGATTTTATTGTTTATTGTTAATGTTATGGTGGAATCCTTAACAACATTTTCTGTAACATCGGTTATTTTTCCATTTTTATAATTTTGGGCTTTTTCTTCCATTATCTGTTTCATATAATTCCTTCTTTATTTTTGAATATGACTTTCAGTAAATTATTTATTTATTTAAGTAAATAAATTCATATCAGTATTTGACTAAATGTTTAGTGATATTTATGGAAAAGAAGAGTAAGATTATTATTTTAATTTTAGCTGTTTTAGTTATATGTGGAGTTGCTGCTCACTTATTTTTAACTCCTTCTACTGTGGAAACAGTAGGATCTAAAAATATAACTGATATGGTTGGCAGAACAGTACAGATACCTGCTTCTGTTGGAAATGTTGTAGCTACCAGCCCTCCAATGACTACTGTAATTTATATGATTGCTCCGGAGAAGTTAACTGCAGTTAATTTCCAGTGGAATGATGATGAACTTAAGTATGTTCCGTCCCAATATGCAAATCTCCCTGTTGTTGGAGGATGGTATGGAACACAGGATGGTAGTTATGAAGAATTTATAGCTTCTGAACCGGATATGGTTATTGAATCTATTGATGAAGGTGGAGATGGAGATCTGGCTACTGTTCAGGAACGTCAGGATAAATTTGGTGAAATTCCTGTTGTTGCAGTTAATGACACTACCGATGTTGAGAAAGTTGACGGGTCAATAACTTTTATTGGAGATGTTTTGGGAGCACAGGACAATGCTAAGAAATTAACAGACTTCAACGACAAATATTTGGACATGGTACATCAGAAATCCGGCCAGATTACTGATAAGAAAACAGTATATTATGCTCAGGGCAATGACGGACTTCAGACAAATCCTTCCAATTCCACTCATGGGCAGTTGATTGATCTGGTTGGTGGGGAAAATGTAGCTAATTCTTTAGCTCAGGGAAATACTACTGCAGGTATTCAGGTATCTATGGAACAAATTATTAAATGGAATCCTGATGTTATTATCACTACAAACCCTGATTTCTACGGAAAAGTTTATAATGATTCAAACTGGGCAAGTATTACAGCAGTTAAAAATCATGATGTGTATTTATCACCGCAGTCTCCGTTTAAATGGTTTGACAGGCCGGTTGGAGCAAATATGATTATTGGTGTTCCATGGACGGCAAAATGTATTTATCCAGATCAGTATCAGGATATAGACATGGTTTCCACTACTCAAGAGTTTTACAATGAATTTTATCACTTTGATTTAAGTGATGAGCAAGCTAAGCAAATATTACTTGATTCCGGACTTAAGGAGTCAGACCTGTAAGGGATTTATATGAATAAGGAAAATAAGGAGATATTAGGCATTGTGCTTTTAGTGTTCCTTCCTATAATTCTTTTTTTCGCATCTTTTTTAATTGGAAGATATCCGATTGATCCTGTTGATGTGATTAAAACCATATTATGTCCTATATTTCCGCAGCTGGAAGTTTCTCAAACTATTACAACAATTGTTTTTGAAATAAGGCTCCCCCGTATTATTGGAGCATTAGTTGTAGGGGCAGCATTAGCTATGGCAGGTTCCGCATTTCAGGGAATCTTTAAAAACCCATTAGTGTCTTCTGATTTACTTGGAGTGTCTAATGGTGCAGGTTTTGGAGCGGCACTGGCTATTTTACTTTCCGGATTAAATGTTGTAACTCAAATATTTGCATTTGTATTTGGTTTAATTTCAGTATCAGTTACATATTTAATTTCAAAATCTTATAAAAACGGCGGAATACTGGTTTTAGTTTTATCTGGAGTAGCTATTTCAGCATTTTTCGGAGCGTTAGTTTCTGCAGTTAAATTCATAGCTGATCCTGATGACAAATTACCTGAAATTGTATACTGGTTAATGGGAAGTCTGGCTTCCATTACTGTTGATAAATTAATTATGATTTCAGTTCCGATAATTATTGGTGTGGTTATTCTGATGTTGCTTAGATGGTGTATTAATTTATTGTCTATGGGAGATGAAGAGGCACAGGCTTTAGGTTTAAATCCTTCAAGAACCAGGTTAATTGTAATTGCTGCTTGTACTTTACTTACTTCAGCAGCAGTTTCTGTTAGTGGAATTATTGGATGGTTAGGTTTGGTTATTCCCCACATGACAAGAATGATTGTAGGTCCGGACAATAAGATTCTTATTCCTGCTTCTTTAAGTTTAGGAGCCAGTTTCTTACTTTTAATTGATAATATATCCAGAGCAGTAATTTCAATTGAAATACCTATAGGAATTTTAACAGCAGTTATTGGGGTTCCAATATTCTTATATTTACTTAGAAAGGGGTATTCAGAATGGTCGTAGAAGATAAAATATTGGAAGTTAACAATATATCCTTTTCTTATGAGGATAATTTAATATTCGAAAATATTAGTTTTTCCATAAAAAAAGGAGATGTGTTATGTATTCTTGGACCGAACGGAACAGGAAAAACAACTTTAATCAAATGTCTAAATGGATTGCATGATACTGATTCCGGTGAAATTTTAGTTAATGGTGAAAATATTAAAACATTATCCTTTTCTCAGATTTCCAAACATATTGGTTATATTCCACAATCGCATATTCCGTCTTTTCCCTTTACAGTTTTTGATGTTGTACTGATGGGCAGAGCTCCTTATCTTAATTTAGCTCAATCTCCAAAAGCTGAAGATGAAAAAATAGCTGTAAAATCATTAAAAACATTGGGAATATATGATTTAAAAGATAAGGAATATACCAATCTCAGTGGTGGTGAAAGACAGCTGGTATTTTTAGCCAGAGTGCTTACACAGCAGCCTGATATTTTAATATTGGATGAACCGACATCTCATTTGGATTTTGGTAATCAGATTAAGCTTCTGGAAATCATTGACAGGCTGGCTGAATCAGGTCTGTCTGTTATAATGTCATCACATTTTCCGGATCATGCATTTTTAAGCTCTACTAAAGTAGCTATCATGAAAAATAAAAAATTCATTGATTTTGGAACTCCTGAAGATGTGGTAACTGAAGATAACTTAAAAGAAGCTTACTCTATTGATGTTAAATTAATTGAATTAGATGAAAATAGAAAAGTTTGTGTACCTATGAAAACAAACTTAAAATTAGATTTATAAGGTGATAAAAAATGATGAGTGAAGAAGACTATGATGAACAGTTAGCAAAAGCAGGCGATTTCCACGGAGAAATTTGTGGCGGAATAGCTATTGGAACTAAATTAGCTATGTATGGTTTAGATTTAATGGGAATGGAATTAAATCAAAGACACAAAAACTTAATTGTCTTTTTAGAAATCGACAGATGTATGGCTGATGCAGTTCAGGCTGTTACAAAATGTTCCATGGGTAAACGTTCATTAAAACAAATGTATTATGGTAAATTTGCAGTAACTTTTTATAATATGGATACTGGTGAAGCTTTAAGGGTATCTGACGCTGATGCAAATAAACAAAACAAATCTAAAGAAACAAGAGAAGAAATGATTCATCGTTTCAGAGTCACTCCTCCTGAAGAATTATTTAATGTAGAAAAAGTTAAAGTAGAATTAACTCCATCTCAAATGCCGGGCAAACCTCACACTTCTGCATGGTGTTCTGTCTGTGGTGAAAAAGTAACTGACGGACGTCATTTGGTAAGAGGCGGAAAACCTATCTGTATTTCATGTGCAGAAGGTTCTTACTATGAAATAATTGAAGATGATGAATAATTAAGCCACATTTTGTGGCATCTTACTATTTTTTTAAATAAAAAAAGTTAGATAGTAAATAAATACTATCTATTTTGGAATTTCACTTTCCGGCACATTATATGTGTATATTACTGATTTTGGCCTATTTGGATCAAATACTGAAAATCCTTCTATAATGTTGTTTGTTTCATTGTAATTTTTAGCTGAAAACTCAAATGTAGCTTTTCCTTGGTGTGCAACAACTTCTACCACTTTTTCTTTATCGGTGTTGTAGTTTAATACAAAGTATGTTGTTAAATCAGGAAGTTTGCTAGCTATACTACTATTATTATAGAAAGTTACTTCGTATTTTCCTGGAGAAATACAGGTTATGTTGTATGGGATTAAAGTAGTATGGATTCTCGGACAAATTGTTCCTGGACCTGTCTGATTTAGTCCCCAGGTTGTGTATTTGTTTGTTCCATACCAGTTAGGCCCTAACTGTAATTTTAATGTATCGTTCCATTCACCAGGTCCGTAAATTCCATTAGGGTTAGCACTGACTTCTCCAAGAATTATTTGACTTGGTCCTTTAGCATTATTGTAAATAGCATTGTTTTCTACAATAAGAACAGCTCCCGGTGCATAAGTGTAGTTTTCATTTACAGTTAAACCTTCAATAGTACTGTTTGAAATTTCATTTCCTGTAATTACAATTCCGCTACAGTTTTTAGCATCGATAAATACTCCCATATAGTTGTTATTGATTCTATTGTTGGTTACAGTTACATTTACTCCGGAATGCCTCATACTTATTCCGTATCCGTAAGGACCTTCAATCATCACCATTGTATTGAATCCGATATTTTCAATAATGTTATTGTTATTAATCAATGTGTTTGAAGCATCTTTGTCAAATTCAACACCGAAATTGTTTTTAGTTATTGTGTTCTTTTGGATAGAGGTGTATTTGGCACCGTTTAAGTAAATTCCATTGTAATAATATTGAATATTATTGTTTTCAACAGTAGTGTTTTTGGAGTTTAAAAGTGCAATACCTTTTCCAGGCAGTAATGTTTTACCAGAATTATAGTTGTCCATATTACTTTGGTTTAATAAGTTGTTAATGTTATTATTTTCAATGACTGTATTTTTAACATTATTGACTATGATTCCAGACCCATTGTTTCCATTAATATTTAAGTTTTTAACCAAAACATCATCTGCTTTAATGTTTAAAACACAGGTATTTAATTTTCCATTTAATGTAGTGTTAACATCACTTGTGAGAATAATGCTTTTTGTAATGTCTAATGAAATGTTGTTGTAAACTTTACCTAAGAATTTAACAGCGCCTTTGCTGCCAACAGAGTCTATAATATTTTGAATTTCACTGTTTGTAGCATTTTCTTCAACTGTTCTGGTATTTAAAACAGTAACTTTAGCACTTGCAAAAGCTGATTTGTATGTAATGGTTGCAATATATTCTCCTGGATTTAAGCTAATATTTAATTTAGCTATTCCATTTGCATCAGTAGTTTTATTGTAGAATACTCCATTGATATTATAGGTTACACTTTGATTAGCTAGTGGATTACCTTGTCCATCAACTAATTTTGAATTTAATGAAGCAGGAATTCCGAAGTATTTTGTTAAATCACTTGTAGTTAAGACAGGCAATACGGTAATGTTGTTTGAAACAAAGCAGTCTTTGTACATTGCTGTTATTATGTATTTCCCTGGGTTTAGATTGATGTTTTGGGTAGCTATTCCTTTATCATTAGTGGTTTTTGTGTAGAATACTCCGTTTATGTTGAATGTTACATTTTGCTTGGCTATTGGATTTCCCTGTTCGTCAAGAGCTCTTATGTTATACTGTGTATCATTCCTGAAATATTTGACTAACTCTTTATTTTGATCCATGTTTGCTTTTACAATAATTGTATTTGAAATAGATTCGCCGGTTGCTGTGTTGGTACTTGTTATTATGTATTTTCCCGGGTTTAGATTGATGTTTTGGGTAGCTATTCCTTTATCATTAGTGGTTTTTGTGTAGAATACTCCGTTTATGTTCATAGTTACGTTAGTGTCTTTTAATGCTTTTCCGTTACTGTCTGTGAGTTTTGGATAGTATTGGGTTTTGTTTCTAAAGATTTTTTCAACATCTTCAGCAGTAATTGTTGGGATTACGGTTAATACATTTCTGGAAGTCATTGCAGGGATTTGTGAATCTCCTTTGTAACTGGCTGTTATGTTGTATTTTTTATTGGAAATTAATTTAATTGTTAATTTAGCTATTCCATTATTGTCTGTGGTTTTTTCATAATCCATGCCATTAATTGAAATTGTAACTTTAGCATTAGCTAGTGGATTCCCACTAATATCCTTTAATAGGTATTGTGCTTGGTTTCCATAGTAAACAGTATCATTTTGCAATCTTAATGAAGAATGATTTGGAGAATGATCCATTGGAATATTATCTGATTTGTCATTAAAAAGAACTCCATTTTCATCTGCTATTGGTATTTTTGATGATGATTCAATATTTGAACCAGAGGAAGCATCATTATATGTTAATGAAGTTTCAGAATCTAAACTTACTTCATCACTGTTTTGAATTATCTGATTATTATCAGCAAAAAGTACTTCATTACTATTTGCATTGGTGCTGTTGTCATCTAGAGCCGTAACACCTTGTAAAAATGCAAATAATATGAAAATACTTAATAAAATTAGCAATATGCTTTTATTTTTCATATTTTATTACCTCATATAACTATTTTATAATAATATTATAAACTATTGTTATATAGGATTTTCCATTGGTTTTTAGAAAAACAGATTTAAAAAAATAAGAAATGAGGTAGTAAAATACCTCTAAGCTTTAACAGTAACTTTGTTTGAAGTTGCATATCCGTTATACATGGAGGTAATAATATATTCTCCTGCCATTAAACGGATATTTAATTTAGCATCACCATTAACATCAGTTACTTTGTTGTAGAATACACCATTGATGTTAAATGTTACATTTTGGTTAGCTAATTCTTTTCCTTGACCGTCAACAACTTTTGCAACAAATTCTTTAGATTCACTAAATGTTTTGTTTAAGTCATGTGCAGTTAAGGTAGGCAATACGGTAATGTTGTTTGAAACAAAGCAGTCTTTGTACATTGCGGTTATTATGTATGTTCCAGGGTTTAGGTTGATGTTTAGGGTAGCTATTCCTTCATCATTAGTGGTTTTGGTGTAAAATACTCCATTGATGTTAAAGGTTACATTTTGCTTAGCTAATGGGTTTCCTTGTTCGTCAAGAGCCCTTACGCTATATTGTGTATCATTCTTGAAATATTTAACAATATTCTTATTCTGATCCATGTTTGGTTTTACAAGAATTGTGTTGGATATAGATTCGCCGGTTGCTGTGTTGGTACTTGTAATAATGTATTTTCCAGGGTTTAAGTTAATAGTTTGGGTAGCTATTCCTTTATCATTAGTGGTTTTTGTGTAGAATACTCCGTTTATGTTCATAGTTACGTTAGTGTCTTTTAATGCTTTTCCGTTACTGTCTGTGAGTTTTGGATAGTATTGGGTTTTGTTTCTAAAGATTTTTTCAACATCTTCAGCAGTAATTGTTGGAATTACGGTTATTGTACTGTTTAAGGCAGCTCCATTGTAGTCATCATCTCCAGCATAAACTGCAGTTACGTTGTACTGTTTATTGGAAATTAATTTAATGTTCATAGATGCAATTCCATCTTTATTAGTGCTTTTATTGTAGGTTTTACCATTGACTGTAATGGAGACAGTAGCATTTACAATTGCAGCACCATTGTCTTTTAAAATGTAGCTTAATTTTCCACCATAGTAAATACTTGCATTTTGAAGAATTAAATCACTGTCTTTAGTGTCATTTGATGGAATGTCAGAATCAGGTATGGTATAATATGCACATGGTCTTGTTGAACTATTGGATTGGCTTATTGCACCATATCCTGGTCCAAGAGCAATCAATACATTTTGGCTTGGTTTAAATGTAGCATTTTTAAAGTTTACAGTAGCAGTTCCGTTTATTATTGGTACAATTTGGTAAATGTCTCCCGGTTTTATGCTGCTGTCAGTACCTTCTTTATTTAAGAAGAAAGTTACATTTCCAACACTTAAACATTTTGCTACTTCGCCGGTATCTTTTCTAATAAGGCTTATTTTGTATACTCCTTTTGATATTTTGGTCATTTCTCCAAATATCATATCTCTTTGACCCTCTTTCAATACTCCAGGTTCATAGTATGTACTTGGACAAAGCTGTTCAAATGAATATACATTGCTTCCAACATAAATGATTCCAGTGTCACCACCTTCATTTTGCTGTGCAAATACTCCTCTTGTTTTATGACCAACAAAAATATTGAAGTTAATTTCTTGTGCTTTGTAATTGTCTTCAAAACTTTTTTTAGTTTTATAAGTATCAAATACTCCGTAATTTCCATTTTCAAAAATGTAATTACCATTTATTTTCAAGCTGTCTACTGTACAATCGACGTATATTCCTGCTCCGTTATTTGCTCTTGCCTGAACGGAATTATCTCTGTTTGCCATTATTACATTGCTTATGATGTTTACATTGTTTGCAGAATTAACAACAATTCCTTTCCAATTATTTCCTACAATGTTATTGTTCATTATGTTGATATTCTTGTTATTTTCACCAACATAAATTCCGGAGTTTTTATTATTTTCAATATTATTGTCAGTTATAGTAATTTTATTACTATTTTCGATTAATATCCCATTTTTGGAATATTGGATATTGTTATTGTTAATTAAAATATTTGAAGCATCTTTTAAGTATATTCCAGGACCGTTGGATACTTGGTCTATAGTATTATTGGTTATTTGAATGTCTTTTGCACCTTCAATATAAACTGCATATGGGTCGACTTCTCCGTTTTTAGCAGCATTGTTTACAAAAGTAAATCCTGAAAGAACAGATCCTGATGCCTCTGGACTAAAGTAGAATATTCCAACACCATTTGATCCTTTAATATTACTTGGACATGTAGACATTGTTGTTCCTACATTACTAATGATATTTAATTTTTTATCTACAACAAAATGACAGTGTTCATAGTTTTTTCCAGTAATTTCTATAGTGTCACCATCTTTTGCATTATCTATTGCAGTTTGTATTGTTGGATTGTTCATTTGATTTTCTGCAGAACCATCAACAACATATTTAGTTCCTAGTACTTCATGTGTTTCTGCTTGGCTTATTACATCAGTACTGTTGTCTATATCTGCAGCACTAATGCCTTGTGCAAATGCAAATAACATGAAAACACTTATTAAAATTAATATTATTTTTTTATCCATATTATTTACCTCATATTTCACGATATGATTAATAATAAATATCATATCTATTGTTATTTAATTGTTGTCTTTTAAATATGAAGTTAATTAAAAAAATAAGAAAAGGAGGTATTAATACCTCTAAGCTTTAACAGTGACTTTATTGGAAGTTGCATAACCGTCATAAATGGAGGTTATGATATATTCTCCAGCCATTAATCTGATGGATAAACTGGCTATACCATTTGAATTAGTTGTTTTAGTGTAGAATACACCATTAATATTGAATGTTACATTTTGGTTTGCTAATGCTTTTCCCTGACCATCAAGAACAGTTGCATTGAAACTTTCAGGTCCTAAATAAACTTTGGTCAAGTCATTAGTTACTAATGTTGTTTTTACAGTAACATTGTTAGATACAAAACAGTTATCGTATTCAGAAGTTATGATGTATGTATTAGGACGTAAATTAATATTCAATGTTGCAATACCTTCTTTGTTTGTTTCTTTATGGTAAAATACTCCGTTAATGTTGAAATTAATTATTTTATTAGCTACTGGATTTCCATCACTATCTACTAATTTTGCATTAAATTGAGTTCCATTTTTAAAGTATTTTACAACATCCTGTGTTAAGATAATTGAATTTACTTTAACTTGATTAATAGTACTTGCATTTGGATTAACTTTGTCTCCAGCATATTTTGCAGTAATTGTGTAGGTTTTAGGTTGGAGTTTTAATTTCATAAATGCATTTCCGTTAGAATCTGTGGTTCTGATGTAATCTTTACCATTAATGTTAATTGTTATATTTGCATCAGCAATGCCATTGCCTTTTTTATCTTTTAATATGTATTTTAGTTCTCCGCCAAAGTATATGCTGTCTTTTTCTAAAGTTAAGGTAGTTTTTGCATTACTTTTTATTATAATATTTTTAATTTCCTGATCAACTTTGTTGAAGTAATAGCTGCCTATTATTTTATCGGTTCCATTATAAGTTAATTTTAAAGTATATTTGCCTTCATCGTAGTTTAACGGAATATCGATAATACCAAAATCATTAGTTTTAGTATTGATTGTATCTATAACTTCTTCATCAAATATAATGGATATTTTGACATTTTGATTAGGTAAAACAATTCCGTTTTCTCCAGTTAATTGCACTCTATAATAGGAACCAGATTCAACAGTTTTATTTGAAGCTCCAATAAATTTACTGTCTAAACTTGCAGGTAAAATAATATAATCTCCGGAGGTTTCATTTTCTATCCATGATTTGTCCATAAAGGTCAATACTTTAATACCTGTTTGATAAGTGTTATTTGCAATAGTTATAGTACCTACTGGAAGTAGTGCTCCATTTGCACTGCCAATTCTAACTGCCTGAATAGTGTATGGGGTGATTGGATTATCTTGGTCTAATGCGGTAAATTTATTGTTTGTAACTGTAATAGTTTCAATATTACTTGGTGATCCGTGTGCGGTATTACCCTGTTCAATGTAAAGACCAATATTATTAGCAGCTAATTTAAAAATGTTATCGGATACAATACTTGTTCCTGCTGCTTTTTTAAAGTCAATAGCTATTTTAATTATGTCTATGAATGTGTTGTTGGTAGTGTTAACATTTCCAACTCCACCGCCATAAAATACTCCGTACCAGTTATTTACAAAAGTATTGTTTCTTACATTTACATTTTGACCCCCGGAAGCTATTGATACTCCGTCAAGACATTGTGAACCAAAGAAATTGTTTTCAACTAAAATATTTGATCCGCCCATAATGTTTATAGCTTTAGTTCCGGTTTCTTTGTTTTTTCCAATAGATGAAATGTCTGTTGTTCCATTAAATCTACAGTTGCGGACTGTTATATTTCCAAGTGTTGCGGATAAATAAACTCCAGAATTTCCATTTAGGAAAGTACAGTTTTCAACAATAATATTTGCACCGTTACGGATTTCTATTCCACGACCATTCCATTTTGCAGTTTCATTGGTCATAATAAAATTTAAATTGTATATTTGAGTGCCATCAATTGTTCCGGTTTTACTATATATTTGGAATCCTTGAAGAGCATAAAATGTAGCATTGTTTCCTTGAACAATAATATTTTTGTCTACAACAATTCCATCTAAACTTGTAAAGTTATAAACTCCATTTTTAGTGAAATTAAGAGTATCTCCAGCACTTACATTTTCTTTAATGTATTTATTAAGTTCTGTGATATTTGTTTTTGGGTCTATATTGTGAATGGTTGTATTTTTAATATCATTATTTACTGGTTCTACAATTTCATTAGCTATTGCAGATTCATCTGCAGAAGTCGATATTATTGAAGTATCATTTTCATCTATTGCAGACACGTTAGATATTGATACTGCAACAATAAATCCAATTAATAATGATAAAATTATCTTATTAATTTTCATATCATTTCTCCATTTTAATTAATTTATATGATAACCTATTATTTTCGATGTATAAATATTTTTATTTCGAATAATTTTTGAAAAGTAGTTAATTAATTAAAATGAATGTTTTTAAAAAAAGAAAAATAGGTAGAGGTTATAAAACCTCTAGTTTAATGTAAAATTATGCTTTTAAAACAGTTACGTTGTTACCAACTTGGTATTCATCCCATATAGAAGTAATGATGTATTCTCCAGCCATTAATCTAATGGTTAAAGCAGCTTCACCTGTCTCATTGGTGACTTTGTTGTAAAATACACCGTTTATATTGAATGTTACATTTTGGTTAGCTAATGCTTTACCTTGACCGTCTAAAGTTTTTGCAACGAAAGTTTTGTTTTGACCATAAGTCATGTTTAAGTCGCTAGTTATTAAAGTTGGAAGTACAGTAACTTTGTTGGATATTTGGATACCGCCGTAAATGGTAGTAATAATGTAATCTTTAGGTAATAATTTAATACCTAATTTTGCAGTACCATTTTCATCAGTAGTTCTGGTGTAGAATACACCGTTGATGTTGAAAGTTACATTTATTCCTTTTCCAACAGCTTTTCCGTTAGCATCTAAAATAGTAGCTTCAAAGGAAGTACCGTTTTTGTAGTATAATGTAATATCTTTAGTAATGATGTTTGAGGTTACAGTAATAACATCTTTAGATGTGATAGTATCATTTCCAACTTTACAGGTTGCAGTAACTAAATAATCTTTAGGTTGGAGGTTAATACCCATACTTACAGTACCGTTTTCATTAGTTATTTTAGTGTAATCTCTTCCGTTTATGTTTAATGTAACAGTTACATTTTCAATAGGTTTACCATTTGCATCAGTTAAGGTGTAAATAAGTTTTCCGCCTTTAATGATGGTAGTATTTTTAATAGTTAAAGCGGTTTTACCAGCTACAGTTGCTTTTATTGTAGTTTTGGATGCACCATATAAGTATCCGTTGGTACTTGTGGTGGTTCCTGCATAAGCAATATCTAAAGTCCAGTTTCCGTTACCTAATCCTTCAACAGTAAATAAACCAAATGCATCAGTGGTAGTTTCAATAGTTTTGTTCATATTTCCGTTTTTAGCAGTAATAGTAACTTTTGCATTAGGAATAGTAATACCGTTTTTAGTAGCTAATTGCATAGTGATTGAGTCACCAACAGTTATTGCAGTAGTTGGTGCTTTTACTAAAGTGTCTAAAGTTGCAGGTCCAATAATGTAAGTATTGTTTTCACCTTTCCATGAATTGTCCATGAAAGTTACTGGAGTAATTCCTTCTTCATAAGTGTTGTTAGTAACAGTTATGGTTCCGATAGGGAGTAAAGGACCTCCTTTACTTTGAACATAGACTGCATCGATGGTGTAAGGGTTAGTATCGTTATAAGCTTCAAATATGTTGTTGGTAATAGTAATAGTTTCAATGGTACTTGGAGCACCGTGTGCGGTGTTACCTTGTTCTATGTAAATAGGAGTACAAGTTCCACTGAGTGTTGTGTTTTCATCTACTTTTACAGAATAATATCCGCTAATGAAAGTGTTGTTGTTTATTTTAGTTTCACCAGCAGCTTTAACAAGACCTAAATCATAGATTTTGTTGTTTATGAAAGTGTTACCTTCAACAACAACTCCTCTTACTCCTCCTCCGTAGAATACACCATACCAGTTATTTACGAAAGTATTGTTAATAAATTGGAAGTTGTTTTGAGCACCACTTGCAATAGATACTCCGTCAAGTAAATCTTTTCCAAAGTAATTGTTTATTAAAATGTGGTTGGATCCACCCATAATATTTATTCCTTTGGTACCTTTTTCTTTTTTACCAATGGTTTTTATATCAGTAGTTCCCATAAATGAACATCCGATAACTGTAATATTGGAACAGGTACCAGTGTATATTCCGGAATGACCGTTTTCGAAAGAACAGTTAATAATTTTAACATTATTAATGTTGATTAATTCAATTCCACGACCGTTAATTTTATTTTTTTGATTTATATTGAAGTTAATATTTTGGAAAGTTGTTCCATCAATGGATGTTAATTTACTATCAGCAGTAAATCCGTTATCACAGTCGATAGTAGCATTGTTTCCTTCAATAATCAAAGCATGTGGAATAGTTATAGCGTTAAGCACTTCAGATTTGTTAGCACTATGCCAGTTGTAAACAGCATCTTTAGTGAAGTTAATTGTATCTCCACTTTTTGAATTATCAATTATTTTTTGTACATCTGCAGCAGTAGCTGTTGAATTTACATTCCAAACAGTATTATTTGCAGCAGGTGCAGCAGGTTCACTTATTACACCACTCATATCAATGCTAGATATTTCTAAAGCTTCAACTTCAGCAGGAGCAGATACTGCATTAGTATCAACATCTTCTGCAGCTGAAACAGCGGAAAGTGAAATAGCAGCAATAAGAACGATTAATAAGGATACCAATATCTTATTGTTAATTTTCATCTTTATTTCTCTCCATAAAGTTATAAATTAGCTAATAACATCTAACGATAAAATAAGAAATGACTATCATTAAGGTATTATTAGTAATTTTAATTATGTTTTTATTTAGTATATAACAGTTTTTCTTTATTCTTTCAGCAATAGTTATTTTTATTATAAGTATTAGTTCATTTTTTTAATTATTTTATAAAAATTTTTCAGATTTTCATTTAATTTTTGAATAAAAAATATGTCATTTTTATAATATGGTGTAAAATTTAGATTACAATATTATGTAATAATTAAATTACATACTTATTTATAGTACCTGTCGATATAATCAAGTATGTAATTACAATTTTCATTCTGTAATTAGGTGAGTAGTTTAAAAAGGGGGTGAAAATATAGTTAAAAAAGTGTTTTTCATTTCAATTTTAATATTGTTCTTAGCAATAAATATTGTATCTGCTGAAGATGTTAATAATACTGCTGCTGATGTATCTAATTCATCTCAGACAGGAAATGAAGTATTGCATAATATAGAAATAGAGTATGTTCAATTAAATACTTCTGATGTGTCCGTATTTTCTAAAGGTGAATCTTATAATGCTACACTTATTTATGATGATGGAACTCCAGTTTTTAATAAAACAGTCATCTTTGATATTAATGGAGTCAAATACAATAAAGTAACTGATAATCATGGTGTTGCAAGTTTGGATATACGATTAAATCAGGGAACATATGTTATTTCTACTAGTTTTACAGATTCTTACGATAGAATTTTAACTCATTACAATTATGTTTATGTGTCTGATGTTAAAGGAATTATTATTCCAGAAGGATTGTCCAATATTGAAATTCAAAAAATCATTGATTCTGCAAATGCAGGGGAAAATATAATTTTTACGGGTAAAAACTATGAAAATATATCATTAACAATATCTAAAAATCCGGTTAATATTTATAGTTCAGTTAAATCTACTTTAAATGGAAATTCTAAAAATCCAGTTTTCACAATTAAATCATCAAAAGCTGCAGGGACAGTTATTTATAACTTAATTGTTAAAGGTGGTTCTGAAGGAATTTTGTTAAAGGGAACTAATAATGTTACCATTCTTAATAATGATATAATTAATAGTAAGTGTGGCATTAGTGTAATTGATACAGATAAAGCAAATATTGTTGGAAATTTAATTTCTAATTCAAACAGTTTTGGTATTTATCTTAAAGATTCAACTAATACTGTTATCTACTCTAATTGTATTACTAAAGGAGGATATGGTATTTATTTTGATAAAGGTGTAGAATATACAACTGTTGAACATAATCAAATATCATACAACAAAGAATATGGAATAAATCTTCATGGATCAGGGCCTTACACAACCATAACGGATAATAATATTTCAAATAATTATAAGGGAATCAATATTGACTGTAAAGGAGATTCTGAGTTATATATTACCAACAATGCAATTCACAGTAATGATGTAGGTCTTAATGTTGGTGAAAATTATGTAAGATCTGGTGAAGACGGATTGATGGGTGTTGGATATAATTTTATTGGACTTAATAAGGAGTTTAATATTTTAGGCAGGGAAAATGATAATTATCCTGCTTTTAAAATGGGTCCTGTACTTACTGATGGAAGCAAAGAGTCATTTGTTAAAATCTGTAGTAGAATAAAAACCAAATTATTAGGTTTTAATGTTAAGCAAGTTGATAAAAGTTCTATACTTGTATCTGTAGATGAAAGAATTACTACTGCTATTCCGTGGAAAACTTCATTGAATGATGGAAAAAATTGGGGATACTCAATAATCAGTAATGGAAAAGGTCTTATACATGTCAATAATGGAAATGGTAATGTAAAATTTGGTTATTATGGCATATCTGGTCAGGAAACTTATAAACTGTCCGATTATGAGCAATATATTAAACCAACTTATCCTGTTCCTCCTGCTGATTTTAAACCTACAAATCCAGACAGTCCAGCAAATCCAAATACTGGCAGTCAGGGTAATGGAACTTCATCTAACACACAACAAGGTCAAGGTTCTGCAACTGCTTCTGGCAGTGGAGGATCTGGTGATGGTTCTTTAAGTGTGTCTGAAGCTAATTCTGCTTCAGCAGCATCTGCTCAAAGTTCTGCATCTGCAAGTGAATCTAGTGCTAGTGACAGTGCTTCTGCTTCCACATCTGCAAGTTCATCTCAGTCTGTTGCAAAAGTTATAGATATTGATGAGGAAGTTGTAAAGATTGCAGGAATAGGTATTTTAATATTACTGATAATAGCTGTCATTGCGTTGTATTATAGAAATGATATAAAATCAATGATTGAAAAGAAAAATGGCAAATAATCATTTTTCTTCTTTTTACTTTTTTTAAAAAACTTAACGATATGTTTATATATTCAGGTAGTAAATATTATTACTCATAATAAAGAGTTAATGAGCTGTTGAAATGTTAAGTTTGTTTGAGGGATATTTATTAATATTTGTTGCATTATTTGCAGTGAATATGGGTCTTTTTTTAGGAAATTTTAAAATTAATAATTCAAAGGCAATTCTTATTTCACTTTTATCAGGAATTTTATTGATTGGTGTTAACAGTATTTCAGGCTATTTTAAAGATAGTTTATCTTTTTTAGCAGGTAATTTCGGATATCTGTTTGTGGTAATGGCTGCTGTTTTATTTGTTTTAACATGGATTTATTTAAAAAAGGAGAATAATCTAAAAGAAGTTACTTTGATAACTGCTGTGTTATTTTACATATCTATATTATGTATTGATGCTCATATTGATGGATTTTCAATATTTAATAGCTTATTATTAACTTTATTTTTAGTTATAATAATGTTTGTAGTTTATCAGCTTTCTAAATTATTGTTTTATGCAAAAAGAGAGTATTCCCTTATTGTTGGGGAGTTTATGATTTTAGAATCAATTTTAATTTTTATTTTAGGATTAACTTACTGGTCTGTCAAAGGTTTGGACTATAATATGTTTAGTGCTTATCTGATTTTGACTCCTACTTATCAGCTGGTATATGTTATTATTTTAATGATTTTTATTTTGATTGTGGGATTGTATTATAATGATAAACAATTGAAAAAAAGATAGTGAGGTAATTTATGATAATTCAAGGAACTGAAACATTATCTTCATTTATTCATATAGTGTCTGAAAGCTTACTGACTCCGGTAATGATTTTGATTGTGGTCTTTTTAGTTGTTGTTATATTATGTATTGGCGGGCTTATTAATGAACGTATTTCAAGAAAACCAATCAGCTCTGAAGAATTGGAATGTTTAATAAGGAATGTTTCATTTTCACAGTCTCATAGCGAAATTGAAAAACATATAGAAGAAAGCAATTTATTTGATTTTCAAAAAAATGTACTTATTAAAATAGCTAATAATCATGATATCGGATGTGAAGCCAGAAAAGCATTAGCTAGTGAATTGATTTCAGCAGAAGAAACTAAATTAATTAAAAGTACTAATAAGACAGATGTTCTTGTAAGAGTAGGTCCTATTTTAGGTCTTTTAGGTACTTTAATTCCGTTAGGTCCTGGTTTGGCAGCATTAGGTTCAGGAGATATTGTTACATTAGCTGAAGCATTAACTGTTGCATTTGATACTACTGTTACTGGTCTGGTTATTGGAGCACTTGCTTATTTGGTATCTAAATTTAAAAAACAATGGTATGAATCAGATTTAATAGTTCTTGAAACTATTGCTGAAGCAGAATTGGAAACTTTAAATAAGAAGTGAGTATTATGCTTAGAAAAAGACGTAGAATTAGTGAATCTTTAGATGACGATCCGATGAGTGGTTTATCTAACTTGTCTGATGCAATGCTGGTTCTGGCACTTGGATTTTTAATTTTTGCTATTATGGCATTGTCTGCAAATCCGGAATTAATATCTCAAACACCTGCTACTCAGGATGTTTCCAGTGCTGATACTTTTGAACAGAATTACACTGATTCCGGGGGTATGGAAGATAGCGGATACAGTGAAGTGGGTAAAGTGTATGAAGATCCAACTACTGGTAAGTTAGTATTAGTATCGGGTTAAAATCACCTTTTTTTAATTTTTCTTTTTTATATTTGTTTTTTATTGTCGTAGTTTGATAAATATTTTTTATTTTTGTTTTCTTTTAATTTATTTTTTCTAAAGATTTATTTGATGTTTATCATATGATTTTAGGCTTTACAAAAATTGTTAGATATAACGAAGTTTATTTTTTTAGAATATTTTTATGAATCTTATGTTATATTTTGTATAAATACTAAAAAGGATGTATTTTTCATTATTTTTAATAAATAACTTTTATAAAATTTAATGCAATGTTTATAAGTAGTTTAATGTATAATTTTGTAAAAAAAGAGATTTTTCACGATATGAAATGAGTTTATCATGATTTATCATTATATATACATTTTGTCGGTAGATATATTTAAAGATTACTTTTTAAGCTAGATAACAAATCCTTTTTATATTAATTTACATACTTATAGTCATAATACTATGAATTAGAATTTAAGGGAGATTTTCATATGTATTATAAATTTTTTCCCTTTGGAAAAATTAAATATGAGGTTGATATTAATGAGTTCTTTTAAAAGTCCTGTAGATACAGCAAAAACTGTGTCTTCAATAGGTGGAACAAAAAGTTCCGCAAATGTTCTTAATGTAATATTGTTATCCTTCTTAGCAGGTGCATATATTGCATTTGGTGGATTGTTAGCTGAAGTTGCAAATGCAGGAATGCTTGCAGCAGGTTGTCCTCTCGGATTATCTAAATTTGTCTTTGGTGCAGTGTTCCCTGTTGGTTTGATGCTTGTTGTACTTGCAGGATCTGAATTGTTCACTGGTAATGTAATGTACATGGTTATGGGTGTTTTAGATGGTAAAGCATCTGTTGGTGGTCTTTGTAAAAACTGGGTTATCAGTTGGATTTTCAACTTTGTTGGTGCTTTATTTGTTGCTTATGTATTAGCATATATGAGCGGTATTGCTACTGATCCGGTAATTGCTGCAGGAGCTACTAAAGTTGCCGTTACAAAAGTCGGATTATCATGGGATGTAGCACTCATTAGAGGTATCGGTTGTAACTGGCTTGTTTGTTTAGCTGTATACTTAGCATTAGCATCTGATGATATCATCGGTAAAATCTTTGGTATATGGTTCCCAATTATGGCGTTCGTAACCATCGGATTCGAGCACAGTGTTGCAAACATGTTCTTTATTCCATTAGGTATGTTCTTAGGTGCTGAAGGTGTAAACTGGGCAACTATCTTTGGAAATCTTATTCCAGTAACTATTGGAAACATAATTGGTGCAGCAATATTTGTAGGTTGTATTTATTATATAACTTACCTTAAAGATGCAAGTTAGAGGTAGAACTTAAAATAAATAAGAAGCTTCATGCTTCTTATTAATTTATATTATTTAAATAAATTATTTGGAGATTATAAAATGGTTGAGATAAAATATGTCCCAACAATTTGTCCATACTGTGGTACTGGATGTGGACTTAACTTCGTTGTAAAGGATGATAAAATTGTAGGTGTTGAACCATATAAAAGACACCCGGTAAATGAAGGAAAAGTATGTCCAAAAGGTAACTTCGGGTATGAATTTATTAATAGGGAAGATAGGTTAACAACTCCATTAATCAAAGAGAATGGAGAATTTAGGGAAGCTTCTTGGGATGAAGCTTTAGATTTAGTTGCTAATAAACTTAAAGAAGTATCTGATGAAGACCCAAATAAAGTTGGATTCTATGCATGTGCTCGTTCACCAAACGAAAACATTTACATTACTCAAAAATTAGCTAGGGTAGCTTGTGGTACTCAAAACGTTGATCACTGTGCACGTATTTGTCACGGACCTACTGTAGCTGGGCTTGCTACTACCTTTGGTTCAGGTGCTATGACCAACGGATTTGACAGTATTAAAGAAGCGGACTACATATTCTGTATTGGTTCAAACAACATGGAAGCACACCCATTGTTTGGCCGTAAATTGATTCAAGCTCAAAAAAATGGTGCTAAATTAGTTGTTTTAGATCCAAGATACACTCCAACTGCTAAAATAGCTGATGAATATGTACAATTCAAAACAGGTACTGACGTAGCATTAATGAATGCTATGATTAAAGTTATTATTGATAATGACTTGCAGGATGACGAATTTATTAAAAACAGAACAAAAGGTTTCGATGAACTTAAAGAAACAGTACAAAAATACGACCTTGAAACTGTATCTGAAATCACTCACATTTCACCTGAAACCATTGAAGAATTAGCTATTGAATATGCTAAAGCTGATAAGGCAGCTATTGTTTACTCATTAGGTATTACTGAACACTCTCACGGTGCAGATAATGTAATGTCTACTGCTAACTTGGCTATGTTAACCGGTAACATTGGAAGACAAGGTACTGGTGTAAACCCATTAAGGGGACAAAACAACGTACAAGGTGCTTGTGATATGGGTGCATTGCCTTCTGATTATGTAGGTTACAGAAAAGTAGCAGATCAAGAAACTACTGACTGGTTCAACGAATACTATGGAACAAACCTTCCTGCAAAACCAGGTTTAACATTAGTTGAAATGATGAATGCAGCTCACTCCGGTGACTTAAAAGTATTATACATCCATGGTGAAGATCCGGTACTTTCTGATGCAGATATTAAACATACTAAAGAAGCATTAGCTAATTTAGATATGTTAATTGTTCAGGAATTATTCATGACTGATACTGCACAATGTGCTGATGTTGTTTTACCTGCAGCAGGTTGGGGTGAACAGGAAGGAACATTTACCAATGGTGAAAGAAGAGTACAATGTTTACACAAAGCTCAAGAACCACCTGAAGGTGCAATGTTAGATTGGAAAATTATGGAAGAAATTGCAGTTAGAATGGGAGTTCCAAGAGAAAAATTCCATTACGAATCTGCTGAAGAAATCTTTGAAGAAATCAGAGAATGTGCTCCAATCTTCGCTGGTATGAACCGTGAAAGATTAGACACTCCTGAAGCTCTTCACTGGCCATGCCCATCTGTTGACGACCCATGTCAACCATTAATGCACAAAGATAAATTTGCACATCCTGACGGATTAGGTATTTTCCAAGCATTAGAACACAGAGGTCCTGTAGAAGTTCCTGATGAAGAGTATCCATTGTTATTAACTACTACTAGGGTTTTATTCCACTATCACGCAGCTATGACTAGAAGATGTAAAACTTTAGACAACGAAGTTAAAACAGGATTTATAGAAATCAACACAGAAGATGCTAAAGAATTAGGAATTATCAATAATGAGATAGTTAAAGCTAGCTCCAGAAGAGGAGAAATTGAAATTCCTGCAAGAGTAACTGATGACATTAAGAAAGGTATTGTAAACATACCTATGCACTTTACTGAATGTGCAGCTAACATGTTAACCAACTCTGATTCTTTCGATCCAAAATGTAAAATGGTAGAGTTAAAAGCTTGTGCTATTAAAGTAGAAAAAATTGAGGAGTAGATTTAAATGGCTGTAAAAAATAGCGACATGTATTATGCATACTCTAACAATGAAGGTATTAAAGAAAAAGGTGAATACGGAGGAGTAGTTACAACTATCATGAAACATCTTTTAGAAAATAATGTTGTTGATGGTATTGTAGCTGTAAAAGAAGGATTTGACTTATATGATGCGATTCCATGTCTTATAACTGATCCGGAAGAAGTTATTAAAACTGCAGGTTCAATTCACTGTGGTACTGTAAACTTGGCTAGTTTCATATACAAATACCTAGACGGTTGCAGAGATATGAAAATAGCAGTTACATGTAAACCTTGTGACGCAATGTCTATAAGAGAATTAATGAAAAAGGGCAAAATCATTGAAGACAACGTCATCATGATTGGAGTAAACTGTGGTGGAACATTACCTCCTGTACCAACTATGCAAATGATTAGAGATGTTTATGAGTTAGACCCTAGTGATGTAATTAAAGAAGAAATCGCAAAAGGTAAACTCATTATGGAAACTGCAGAAGGGGAAAAAGGATTCGGTATTGAAGATTTAGAAGAAGACGGTATGGGTAGAAGAGAAAACTGTCAAAGATGTGATTTAAAAATACCAAGTAATGCAGACTTAGCATTAGGTAACTGGGGAGTAATTGGTCCTTTAGCAGGAAAAGCTACTTTCGTTGAAGTATTCTCAGATAAAGGTGCAGATGTTCTTAATCAAGTGGTTGAAGCTGAATTAATTACAGTTGAAGAACCAATTGAAAAAGGAATTGCAATAAGGGACAAAATTAATAATTTCATGCTTTCAGCATCTGCAAAGAAAAAAGAAGAAGATTATGCAGGTACTTCCGGAGATATTATCGAAGTATTCAAAGAATATGAAGATGAGTTTTCTAAATGTATGAAATGTTATGGTTGTCGTGAAGCATGTCCATTATGTTTCTGTGAAGACTGCTGTCTTGAAGCTGAAGGTCCTGAATGGGTACCTGGCGGATACACTCCTGCAGCACCATTCTTCCATTTAACCCGTATGGTGCATATGGTAGATTCATGTACTAACTGTGGTCAATGTACTGAAGTTTGTCCTTGTGAAATACCTGTAGCTAAAGTATGGAGTACAGTAAACAACAAAATCCGTGACGTATATGGATACATCCCTGGATTTGACAACGGGGAACCAATTCCACTTACTGAACACAAACCAAAAAATAACTGGAAAAAATAGAGTTTTTACTCTATTTACCTCTTTTTTTTAAAAAATTAAGTTGAAGACATTAGTCTTCTGTTTAAAAAATAGTTTTTAACTGTTATAAGGTTCTCTTTTATTAATGCCTTTAATGAAAACTTCTTTTAATTCAGAATCTGTTTCATTATTTCGTATATGTGATATTAATTCTACCAGATTATCATTTCTAAGTAGGCAGGGTTTTATTTTTCCGTCTGGAGTTATTCTTAATCTGGTACAGTTTGCACAAAAGTCACTGTTTTCAATTGGTTTTACTACTTCAATTTCTCCGCCGTCTATGAAGTATTTTTTACGGTTTTGCATAAATTCACGTGTTTTGACTTCATCACATATGGAAAGCAGTTTTTCATTAACGGGATCTAAATTATAATGATATTCCCGGCTGAATTTTTCATCATCACAGTTTTCACTGTCCATCAGTTCAATAAGCTGAAGTATAATTCCATGTTTTTTACAAAATTCAAACATTTCATCTATTTCATTTTCATTTATTCCTTTCATTAAAACCATATTGATTTTAACTGGATAAAGACCGACTTCAACAGCTTTCAGAATTCCATTTTTAGCAGATTCAAGTAAGTTTTTAGCAGTGACTTTTTTATAGGTTTCGGGATTTAAAGTGTCTAAACTGATATTTACTCTATTTAATCCTGCATCTTTTAAATCCTTAGCATACTTTCCAAGCAGTGTTCCATTTGAAGTAATAGATATGTCCTCAAAATCAAGACTGGCTATTTTACTTACAATTTCGACTATATCTTTTCTTATTAAAGGTTCTCCACCTGAAAGCCTTATTTTTCTGACACCAATATTTTTAGCTATTTTACAGATTCTGTAGATTTCATCTGCATTCATTTCATCGTGAGAATCGTTCATCCCGTCATGATGGCAGTATAAACAGTTTTCATTACATTTGTTTGTTATTGTAATTCTTAATGAAAGTATTGGCCGTTCATATTTGTCTTTGATAGCTTCTGTACTCATAAAATCATTTTTTAACAGTTATATTAATAGTTTCGATTTCACTGATGTTTATTTCTCCAAGTTTCAGTGATTTAATCATACCATATATTGTTTCTTTTAGGATGCCTTTTACAAATGCATTAATATTAACTTCTTTATTGTTTACTGTAAGGCTGGCTTCACTTTCTTCAAGATTTTCCTGATTTATTTCAGAAATATCGACCTGTGCAATTCTTGCATCTTCATCAGTGTTAAGTGAACTGATCATTCCAAATACTGAGTTTGCAACGAAGTTATTGGTATGATGATTTAAGCTAATTTCCTTATTGTTTATTAGAACATTAGCTTCTACTTTTGGGTTCAAGTCAATGTTATCTTCATTGTTTATTATTAGTTCGACTTTATTAATATCCTTTACCCCATATTCCTCGATATGCAAGGTTTTTATTATTCCAAGGACTGTTTTTTTAATAAAATCGCTAACAAATTCATTTAAACCAATAACTTTGTTGTCAATTGACATAAATGTGTCAACTTTATCCAGGTCTTCGGTTTTTATATTTCCTTTTATGATTTCTTTAGCTATTGCATCTCCATCATTAAATCCGCATTCATCTAAAAAGAGAGTATCTACAATGTCATGACCTTTTTCTTCAACAGTGTCTACTAACTCAGATACACCTTCAGGAGTTATTGAAAAAGAGTCTACTTCAGCTATTGTATATTCATCAACTACATCAAGAGATGTTACTATTTTCGGATAATTGTAGCTTTTAAATCCCTCAATAATTACAAAATCAACATTATCCATAAATTTAATTAAAAACAACAATCTGTTTAATTCTAAAATATCTCTTACATTAAAAAATGATGTAGATCCGATTCCGACAACAACATTTGATCCTGCTAGCTTATGTCTCCAGGTATCAGTATGTTCCCTGTCCATTTCCATTTCATGGTGGGAATGTTTTATGGAAGCTACATTATATCCTCTTTTGGTAAGTTCTTCAATAATCTTTACAGTTAAAGAAGTTTTTCCAGTATTTTTTCTACCTACTACAGATACAATTTTCATAGTAAAACCTCACTTATTTATTATTATGTATAATCTAGTTATTATAATAGATGTGTAGTTACTCCACATTTTCCCAAATTTTAGTTTTTCCTTAATTTTTTATAGATTTTGTAATATATTTTATTATTTTTTTATTACTTTTTTAAGAAAAATAGTCGATATTACTTTTTTTCAAATCGTATTTTAAACATTATATGTTTAATTAAATTATTTTAATAATTTTTATAGCTATATAACTATTTTAATCGATTCTTTTTTAAATTAAAGTATTTTAATCTTTTTAACTAATTTTTTTGTTGTTGTATTAGCACAGTTATATATATTACTTTCGACTTGTTTCTAGTAGACAAGTATATATTAATAATAAACAAAAGTTTATATCATTACACATGGTGGTTGATATGCCAAAACATATTGCATCTGGTTTGAAATATTTAGCTGCAGTAAAGCTAAAGGAGCAAGGTGAAAGCCAACAAGCAATAGCTAATGAGTTAGGTATTGATAGGTCTACAGTATCCCATTATTTAAATGGCAGTAATTTATCCTGGAATTCTATAGACGTAGCTAAAACTATCACAGACTTAACTCCTAGAGATTTCTTAAGAATGACTAATGCAATATTTAATGAACCTGAACAAAGCCGTAAAATTGTTTCTATATGTAATGATAGGGAATTTGAAGCAGTTGTTGCAGATTCATGTATCGGTTGTGGCTTATGTGTAAGCATGTGTTCTATGAAAGCTATTAAATTAGAATCGTTAAAAGCACATGTAGACTCCATACAATGTTGCGGTTGTCAGCTATGTAAAGATGAGTGCCCAACGAATTCTATTAAAATTTTGGAGATTTAATAATGATTAAAAATAAAAAAGAAGCTATAGACAATAACTTTGCTATTACAAGGGCAGCTGAAGAAGTAAGAAAGTTGTCTTTTAATGACCAGATTTGTCTTGGATGTGGAGTTTGTGAATCTACTTGTCCTGTTGAAGCAATTACTTTAAATCCAATTGCTGTCGATGCTCGTCACAGACGTTCCAATGATGTCTATTTCAGCGGTCATGAAAAAATAGCACAAAATTTCCATGCTGAATTTGATGTTCAAAAAATCAGCATTGATGAAAACAAATGTGTTTTATGTGGTATGTGTAGTGGATTATGTCCAATAGATGCATTAGTTTTAACTATTGATGATATTCCAATTAGTGAAATTGAAGCATATCCTCATTACAACTCCTATTCTAAAATCGATGACGATAAATGTATTTACTGTAAAAGATGTGAAACTGCATGTCCTCAGGATGCAATTACTGTCATGAGAAAATTACCAGAACGTCAAAACTTGGTATCTGGTGAAATTAGTGTAAGTGATGATGACTGTGTTTACTGTGGAATCTGTCAGGAATTATGTCCTGCAGAAGCAATTGTAGTAGATAACACTACCGGTCAAGAATCTATTGTAATTGACAAAGACAAATGTGTATACTGTCTTGTATGTAAAAGATCATGTCCAGTTGACGCTATTTCTGCAGTATGTAGGGCATGTTCCTATGGTGAATATGATTTCAAAGCTGAAGATGAAGTTACTACTGGTAGTGCAGTTATTGATGATGAACTTTGTGTATACTGCGGATGGTGTGAAGGAGTATGTCCAGCTGATGCTGTTGAAACCAACAAACCATTCAAAGGTACTTTAGAAATTGATCAAGAAGCATGTCAAACATGTGGTGCTTGTGTAGATACCTGTCCATGTAATGCTTTAGCATTCCCTGTTTCTACTGCACCAGGTCAAAGATTAGACCGTATTACCAAACATGATCAATATTGTATCCGCTGTAAAGCTTGTGCTAAAGCATGTCCAAATGGAGCTATAACTGTTACAAGAACTGAAATAGACCACACTCCTATAAAATCTGTAACATGGCTCGATGCATTCGATGCAATTAAAAATTAGGTGATTTAATGGAACTTAAAGTTAATCAAGATAATTGTTTAGGATGTGGAATTTGTGTAATTGCATGTCCTGTTAACGCATCTATCAGTCCTGAAAATGCAGGTGGTAACGGTGCAAAAACTGATGAAGTAGTTACTATGGTCGAAAATGGATTCATTAAAATTTTCTCACCAGATAAATGTGAATTATGCGGAACTTGTCAAATGTTCTGCCCTGTAAATGCTATATGGATTGAATAGGAGGAAGAATTATGCATTATGCTAATACTTATTTATCAAAACCTGTTGTTCCTGATGTAGAAATTGTTGGTGATGGAAAGACCAAAGTACTTAAATGTATGTTAAATACTGGTTCTGACATTTATCAAGGAGCTTGTAAAAAAAGAGGTTCTACATTAAAAGAAGAATATAAAAATGCTTCTGGAACTTGTTATATGGACCCAAGAGACATGGGTAAATTAGGTGTAAAAAACTGGGATACTGTCCTTGTTAAAACTGAATGGGGAGAAGTTGTAGTAAATGCTGCAGTATCCAGAGATGCACCTCACGAAGGAACTGTTTTCATTTGTAAAGGTCCTTGGGCAAATACTGTTGTAAGTCCTGATACTTACTGCTGTTCTGACCCAACTTACAAAGGTATTCACTGTACTGTTGAAAAAACAGACAGGGAAGTATTACTCATGGCTGATTTAATGAGATGGGTTTACAAAAAATATGTTGATTCCGACGACGACGATGTTGTTGAACACATGGAATCATTAGGAGAAAGGCCAGTATATAAAGGCCGTAAATGGGAGGAGTTGATTGATCATGACATATGAGCCACCTGTAACTGATTATGATTACATCGTAGAAAACTGTACTTGTGCATTTTGTGGATGTAACTGTGATGATTTAGATTACTTAGTTAAAGATAACCATGTTGTTGCTGTAAGGCATGCTTGCAGATTAGGTGCAAGTAAAGTTATGGAAGATATGGACCAAAGATTATTAGTTCCTATGATTAGGGATGAAGACGGAGAACTTATGGAAGTAGATTGGGATACTGCTTTAGATAAAGCTGCAGGATATATTGCTAATTCTATCAGGCCAGTATTCTACGGTTGGTCTGAAACTTCCACAGAATGTATGAAAGAAGGATTGGAATTAGGTGAATACATAGGAGCAGTTTTAGATAACCAAGCTACTATCTGTCACGGTCCAAGTTTACAAGCTGTGCAAAATGCAGGTTACCCTATTCAAACTTTAGGGGAAGTTCAAAATAGGGCAGATGTGGTTGTTTACTCTGGAAGTAACGCAATGAACTCTCACCCAAGACATGCAGCTCGTTATGCTATTTTCTGTAGAGGATACTTCAGACAAAGAGGTAGATTCGACAGAACTGTCGTAACTATGGATCCAAAATTCTCTGATACTGCAAAAATTTCTGATAAATGGATAGGATTCGAACAAAATGGAGATTATGGTTTTTATAATGCTATCAGAGCAGTATTAAGAGGAAAAGAAATATATCAAGATACTATTTCCGGAATTCCTAAAGAAGATATCTATGAATTAGTGGAAGAAATGAAAAATGCTGAATTTGGTGTTTTATTCTTCGGTTTAGGATTAACTCACACATTATCCAAACAAAGAAACATTGATATAGCTATTAAAATGATTCAAGACTTAAACAAATACAGTAAATGGGGTCTTACTCCAATGAGGGGTCACTTTAACGTAAATGGTTTCAACATTTTCATGGCTTTCGAAACCGGATTTGCATTTGGTGTTGACTTTGCTAGAGGTTATACCAGATACATGTTAGGAGAAACCAACACTATCGATTTATTAACAAGGGAAGAGCCTGACTGTTTCATGGTTATTGCAGCAGACCCTGGTGCTCACTTCCCTAATGGTGCTAACCAACATTTAGCTAACATTCCTGTTATTCAAGTGGATATTCACTGGGGACCATCTACTGAACTTGCTGATGTAGTATTGCCTGGTTCATTTATTGCAGTAGAATGTGCTGGTACCAGTTATCGTATGGACGGAGTTCCTATTTACATGAAAAAAGCAATTGATAAACCTGAAACATGTCGTGACGACGAATGGATTATCAGAGAACTTAAAGAAAGAGTCATGAAACTCAGAGAGGAGCCAAACGTAGCTCCAAAATATGTGCCTAATCCAAACGCATTATAAGGTGATATGATGGAATTTATACTTAAAAATGGTATTGTTTATGACCCAGCTAATGGAATAAATGGTGAGAAAAAAGATATCATGGTTAAAGATGATATCATTGTTGAAGAAGTCTCAGCTGATGCAAAAGTCATAGATGTTACTAATAAAATCGTTATGCCTGCTGGGGTAGATCCTCACGCTCACGTTGCAGGTCCAAAATTAGTTGTAGGTAGATTATACAGACCTGAAGATTCAAGAAGGGGAGTTACTCAAAAAACAAAAGTTACAAGGGCGGAATCTGGTTTTTCCATTCCAAGTTGTCCATCAACTGGTTACAGATACTCCAGATTAGGTTATGGTACTGTTGTAGAAGCAGCTATGCCTCCTCTTGAAGCAAAACACACTCACGAAGAAATTGCAACTATTCCAAACATAGACATTCCAGCTTTAGCATTATTTGGTAACAACTGGTTTGTAATGGAATATGCAAGAGAAAACAATATTGAAGACTTATCTGCATTTGTATCTGCATGGTTAAAAGTCTCCAAAGGTTATGGTGTTAAAATCGTAAACCCATGTGGTAGTGAAGCATGGGGTTGGGGTATGAACGTACACGGATACAATGATAAAGCACCTTACTTTGATGTAACTTCTAGAGAAGTTGTAACTTCTTTAGCAAAAGCTAACGAAAAATTAGGTCTTCCTCACTCTATTCACATTCACCCAAATGATTTAGGACACCCTGGTAACGTACCAACTACTCTTGAAACATTAGATTCTCTTAAAAATATTAAGAAAAGTCCTAAAGCAGATATTAGGGATCAAGTTGTACATATCTGTCACCTTCAATTCCATTCATACGATGGAACCAACTGGAGAGATGCAAGTTCCGGTGCAGAAGAAGTTGCTAAATACATAAACGGTCATGACCATGTAACCTGTGATATCGGACAAGTAACTTTAGATGAAACAACCACCATGACAGCAGATGCACCAATGGAATATGACTTGTTCAAATTATCTGGATTAAAATGGGCTAACAAAGATATTGAATGTGAAACTGCAGCAGGTATTATTCCATGTATTTACTCTGGTAGAAGTCCAGTTGGAGCACTTCAATGGGCTATTGGTTTAGAATTGTTCTTACATCTTAAAAACCCATGGCAAGTATGTTTAACTACTGACCACCCTAACGCAGGTCCATTCATAAGATATCCAAGAATTATCTCCTGGTTAATGAGTAACCAAAGAAGAATGGAAATGATTGAAAACGGTGAAGTTCACAAATGGGTACAAAAAAGAACTACTCTTCCAACTCTTGATAGGGAATACGACTTCAATGATATTGCAATTATTACAAGGGCAGCACCTGCAAAAATCTACGGTTTCAGAGACAGAGGTGCTCTTACTCCGGGATACAAAGCAGATATTGCTGTATATGACATAAATCCTAATGAAATTGATCCATCCAGACAATATGCAGAAATTGAAAAAGGTTTCTCTCTTGCTGATTACACAATTAAAGATGGTCAAATCTTAGTAAAAGATAAAGAAATTGTAAAAGTTAAAGAAAGTCAAAACATATGGGTTAATGTACAAGGATATGAGCATGAAGAACAAAATGTTATTAATAAAATCATGCCGTTCTTTACTCAATATTACTCCGTAAAATGGGAAAACTATCCAGTACATGATCATTATGTATCAAATCCTATAAGGGTAGATGTTAAAAGATAAAAAGGGTGTTTAATTTGAAAACAATAACATTTGATCAATTAAAAACTTCTTCAATCGCTTTAGAATTTGATGAATTAATTCCTGATGAAATTTACGGATGGAGCGAAGAAGATTTTGCAAAATATGAAGTACCTATTGGAAACTCAAGATTCCCAATTACTGATTTCTTTGATATTACTGTAGAAGGTGATGCAGAAGGACCTAATGATGTTAAAATGATCCTTAACGGTGACTTAAACAGGGTCAAATACATTGGTTGTAATATGAGTGGAGGAGAAATTATCTGTAATGGTAATGTTGACCTTCATGTAGGTGCAGAAATGAGTGGCGGATCCATTTATGTTCATGGTAATGCTGCAGCTCATGCAGGAAGAGAAATGTCTGGAGGATACCTTGAAATCGACGGTGACACTAAAGAATTTACCGGAGCTTCTTACATTGGTGAATGGAGAGGTATGACTGGCGGTAAAATCGTTGTTAAAGGTAATGCTGGTAAACAATGTGGTGAATGTTTAACTGGTGGAAGAATTCACGTTTTAGGTAACTGTGATATTTTAGCTGGTATTCACATGACTAAAGGTATTATTGAAATTGATGGTGATGTAAACCGTTGGCCTGGAGGTCAAATGAAAAACGGTAACATTGTCATTCACGGATTCCTTGGAAGATTACTTGAAGGATTCGTTCTTGAAGGTGTTGTCGACGACCCTGAAATTGACGGTGAAGTATTTGAAGGAAAATACATCCAATACAAAGGGGACATTGGTCTCAATGGTAAAGGTGCTTTATACTTAGATGCTGAAGCTAACAGGGAAAAATTAGCTCATTATAACGAGCTCGACGACGAATATACTTCAATTAGGGAATACAGGAATTTATAATTCCTCTTTTTTCTTTTTTTTAAAAAAGGATTTAATCAATAATTATTTTTGATTTAATCAATATGTTTAAATATTGTTTTATTATAAATTATTATTAATAGTAATAATTTTAAACCTTGTAAACTGATTTATAATTATTGTATGGTTTTATGTGTGATAATATGGTTAAAGAAATTAAGATGTCTGCTGATGAAGCTATCGAATATGTAAGAAACAATGTTCAAATAAGGGATATTTTAGAAATATCATACAATCGTATTTTTGCTCCAGGTGAAGTGTTAAATATAATTTCAGAAGATGAAGAAACTGGTGAAGGTCTTAGAGTTAGTTTACAATTAAATGGTGAAATTTTAAATCAGGCTGTTGATGTTGATTTTAATGAGATTAAAGATGATCTTTTGGAATTGCGTCATATTAAAGATGGTAAAATAACAATCGTAGAAGTTTACGAATAGATTTTCTATCTCTTTTTTTATACTTTTTATTTTTTATACAGTTGTCCTTTTTTGAAAAATTATTTTGTTTTATACATTACAAACAAAGTTTTATATTATAAGAGATATAACTAATATTTAATAATATAAAATGAGGTGTTTTCCATGAAACAATTAAGTTTATCTCCAGACGATGCTGTTGAATATTTAAAAAACAATGTGAAAATCCATGATAATTTAGAAATTTCCTATAATAGAATTTTTGGAAGTGGTGAGGTTTTAAACATGGACTTTTCTGAATATTTTGGAAAACCAGGTTTTAAAATGCTGCTTTCATTAGACGGAGATTCAATTAATCCAACTATTGAAATTGATGTTTATGAAATTAAGGATGATTTAATTGAATTTATTCATCATCCTGTTGAAGGAGATGAAGTGGAAGTTACTGTAGTTTAAAATAGCTACAGCCTATCCATTTTTTCAAATTTCATTAATTTTGCAATAGCTTTAACTTCAACATCTATGTCCTTTTCTTTAAGTGCACCAATCAGGTTAAGACCGCTGCCTGCAACAACACCGAAATTGTAATTATCTACTTTAGCATTATAGGTTAATTCTCTTGGTTTGCCTATTTTATAAATTGAGAATCCAATATTCTTTAAGATGTTTAATAAATGTACTGCATAGTCTCTTGAAATGTAGGGGATTTCTTTTAAACTGGCTAATATTTTATTGGATCCTATATTTCTTGTTATTGAAGTCATGTTTTTAGCTATGAATATTTTGTGGGGATCAACAGAAGACCCGTTATATGAAATCAGGTCAATAAATAACGGAGATTCGTTTAATTCCAGTAATCCGCCATATTTCGGATTGCTCATTATTCCATTGCTTATTAAAAGTCCATCAATACTTAAACTGCATATAGTAGCTATTCCTACTTTAGTATAATCTGTAGGATGTTCTACAAGCTGGTAGTAAGGATTAATGTATTTAGGATTTGATTCATAGGTTTCTTTCATAATGTCTAGTGCTTCTTCCAGATTGTCTTTTTTAATATATGAAACATTTACTATGATGTCTCCTTTTCTGGTTTCTACATTGAAATTAACTTTCTGAATCAGATTCCATGATTTTGAAAGTAAAAAGGGAGTTTTAGCATGAACCTTGTTGTCGGCATGTTTTAATATTTTTTTAACATCAGCTATTGGGGACAATGTTTCAAATTCTTCAATTTCTTCAGCTATTTTTATGTCAATATCATATCCAAGTTCCTGAGCTGCGCAAAATGGAGTTACTCCTCCACTAATAGCTATTCCAACCATTCCTTCAGGTACCGGAATTCCCAGTGTGTTTTTTCCTTCTTCAGAAACAGCCATTACTCCTCCAATTCCAAATTTTTCTAATTTGTTTATTATGTTTATGGTGCGTTCCCGCCCTACACTTGGGATAAGGCGAAAATTAGCAGGTATTGTTCCGTTTCCAGTGTTTATTACATCCAATACAGAAGTCATTCCCGGAGCTACAAATGCATCAAGAGGAGTTACAGATGTTTTTTTATAGGAAATCAGTTCTGTAAATTTTGTTGGAATGTAATCTCTGATTTTAACTAATCCTCCATATAATGGAATTGTAGGTATTCCTTCATTCAATAGGATTCCATCAATTGTAGTTCCGCAAATTGTTTTTATCTGAATTTCTTCTTTATTGGTATCTGCTTTTAAATTTATGTAAGGACTAACACAAAGACCACTTTTGAAAACATCTTTGATTATATTAAATGCTTCTTCATCATAAATGGTTGAAGTGTTTACTACAACATTTCCTGTCTGGTTTATGTAGTTGAAGTTAGTTAAATAAATCATTTCTTCAAATTTTGAATAAATGAAATCAACCTGGTCATAGATTAAACCTTTTTCAAGTTTTTTTCTACCTAATTCTGTAATTTGTCTGCCGGAATATCCCATTCTTTCAGTATATCCTTTTTCATCAAGAATTTGCATATGGTAACGAACAGCACGTTCACCTAAGTTAAAGCCCTTATTTTTTAGTTCCTGTGCTATTAATTTAGAACCAGTAGGTTTATTTTGTTCATTCAATATTCTTAAAATTTCAATTATTTTGTGTTCTGATTCTGACATAAAAAGCTCCCTTTTCTTAAATATAATCATGCCTAATTTTACTTAAGAACCATTATATTTAAAAAAAATAAAAAAAGTATATTTAGATTTAAATATCTAAATATTTGTTTTGTTCGTATCCGAATACTTGTACACGATATTCGTCCCATTCTTGATATTTGAGCTCTAAGAATTTTTCACTGATATGGTCTCCTAAAGCAGATAATATTAATGGGTCTTCTTCAAGTGCATGATAAGCTTCCCATAAACTGGATGGTAAAACTTTAATTCCCATAGCTTCCCTTTCTTCTTCAGTTAATGAGTAGATGTTGATTTCAGTAGGTTCTCCAGGATCAATTTTATTTTGAATACCGTCAATACCTGCTTCTAACATTACTGCAAATGCTAAATATGGGTTACATGCCGGATCTGGTGCTCTGTATTCAATACGTGTTGCTTTACCACGAGCTGCTGGTACTCTGATTAATGCAGATCTGTTTTTAAGACCGTATGCTCTGTATACTGGAGCTTCATAACCTGGTACTAAACGTTTGTATGAGTTTACAATCGGGTTGGTAATTGCAGTCAATGCTGGAGCGTGAGCAAGTAATCCTCCCATAAAGTGAAGTGCATCTTTGGATAATCCGGTTTCACTGTTTGGGTCAGAGAATAAGTTCCTGTCTCCTTTAAATACGGATTGGTGACAGTGCATACCACTACCGTTTACACCAAAGAATGGTTTTGGCATAAAGGTTACTCTGTAATCCATTTGGTCAAAGGTAGCCATGTTGTCTACAATAGCTTTAATAGCTTGTTTGAATGTAATTACAGCATCTGCAGTTTTTAAAGCATCTTTAAATTTAAATGCAATTTCGTTTTGACCAGGTCCTACTTCGTGGTGAGAAGCTTCTACTTCGAAATCTAATTCTTCTAAGTTTAAGGTTAATTCTCTTCTGAAATCAGGTCCTTTGTCTAAAGGTTCAACATCAAAGTATCCTGCTTCATCGTAAGGCATTGGATAACCTTCATCATCAATATCTACAATAAAGAATTCTGGTTCTGGACCAATGTTATATTGTAATCCCATTTTTCCAATTTTAGCTAAGGATTTTTTCAAGATACCTCTTGGATCTCCAGCAAATGGTGTTCCGTCAGGAGTCCAGACATCACAGATAAATCTACATACTGCAGATTCTTCAGGTCTCCAGGATAATCTTGAGTAAGTATTTATATCAGGTTTAAGAACAAGGTCACTTTCATTAATTCCTACGAATCCTGCAATTGAAGATCCGTCAAACAACATACCTTCAACAAATAAGTCTTCCATTTCTTCTTCTTTAAATGGAATCACGATATTTTTAGCAGTTCCATTTATATCAACAAATTGTAAACGGATAAATTTAATATTATCCTCTTTCATTTGTTTAATTACGCTTTCCATTAATTCTTCGTTAACTTTTTCAGTCATTAAATCATACTCCATAAATTTATGGATATTAGTTTCAAAAGGTTAGTCGGAAATTACCTTCCTCCCTTGGCAATACATTTCCTTCTCATCTTATATAAATGTTTTGAATAAATGTATTTATAATGATTGTCTGTATTTTTTAGTATATAATTACAGTGATTTTTATTTTTTAATGGTTAATTTAGTAGTTATTTTAAAAATTAATGGCTGTTTGTTCAATTTTCAATAAATAAAAAATAGGAAAAAGAGGGATTGTTTAAATTTCATTTATGCCAAATGAGCTTAAATCCAGCAAATCAAATGTTAGCATTTCTGGAGCTTCAGTAACTTTTCCAACTCCCGTCATTATTTTAAAGGCTTCCATAGCTTCAAGACATCCAATTAGATTTGGAGTAGGCCCAATAACTGGAGGCACACCTGATGTAACATTGGATAAATCATCAAGCACATCTTCAGTTAAATCCTTACCTTTTGACGGAAGATTAAACATTGTTTCATAGTTTGTGTCTTTGTCTGGTGAAAATACTGTAATCTGACCTAAAGTTCCGTGAATAGCTCCGTGAATAAATGGAATTTCTTTATTTTCAGCTGCTCTGGAAACAATGACTCTTGTTTTGACATTGTCAAGTGCATCAATAACAATGTCACACTCACCGATTATTTTATCAACATTTTCTTCAGTTACAGTTTCATTGAAGCAGTTAACTTTAACATATGGATTAAGTAATCTGACTTTTTCTTTAGCTACTTGGCTTTTGGAAAGGCCTACTTCTTTAAGACTGGCTAATGTCTGTCTGTTTAAGTTAGATAAGTCAAATTCATCTTCATCAACTAAATTAAGCTGACCGACACCCATTCTAGCTAACATTTCAATAGTCTGACCACCTATTCCTCCACAGCCAATAATTGCTATTTTAGCTTCTTTAAATCTTTCCTGTTGGCTTCTGGTTACAATACTCATTTGACGACTTATTATTTCCCAATATCCGTCACCTATATATCTTGTTGGCATTTTTTCACCTTAAAAATGATTAAATTCTCTACCGAAATATTCATCTACTTTTTCAAGTTCCTGTGGGATGTCGAGCATTTGTGGGCAAACAAATTCGCATTCTCCACAATTGATGCAGCTGTCTGCTCTGCAGTCATCGTCAATTAAAGTAAAATACTGCAGTGCACTTCCTTTAGGATTATTTAGCATTTTACCAATGTTGTATTCCTTAAAACAATTGATAATGTCAACATCTTCTGGACATGGCATACAGTATCCGCAGCAGGTACAGTCATTTCCAGTTAATGTTTTATATGTTCTGGCAACTTCTCTTATTAGATCATGGTCATGTTCACTAATTTCCTTAACATCTGAAGCTATCTGAATATTTTGTCTGACCTGTTCCAGTGAATTCATACCACTTAAAACACAGTCAACATCATCTCTGTTCCATAAGTATTCTAAAGCCCATTCAACAGGAGTTCTTTTAACTTCAGCACTGTTCCAAAGTTTTTGAACTTCCGGTGGAATATTTTGAACTAATCGACCTCCACGCAGTGGTTCCATAATCATACTTCCGATATTCAGCCTTTTCAATTCATCAAGACCCATTACTCCGGTCTGGTAGTATTCGTCAAGGTAATTCATCTGTGTCAGGACAACTTCCCATTTTGGATAGGCATCAAGAATATCTACAAATGTGTCAATTTCAGTATGTGATGAAAATCCCACATGTTTTATTTTACCGCTGCTTAAACTGTCATCAAGAAAATCCAGGACTCTAAGTTTACGAACTTTATCCCAGTCATCTTTTGTAAGAGCATGAAGTAAATAAATATCAATACTGTCTGTCTGGAGTTTTTCAAGTTGTTTGTCAAGATAATATTCAAAATCTCCTTTTTCTTCCATTAACCAGCATGGAGACTTTGTAGAGATTAAAACATCATCCCGATAGCTATTTTCCTTTAAAAATTTTCCAATGAAAACTTCGCTGTTTCCGTTACCGTCAATTCCGGCACTGTGATAGGGATAGGCTGTATCAATAATGTTAATTCCATTATCAATTCCATAGCTAAGGATTTCACTAGCTACACTTTCATCTATATTGTCATTGGAACCTTTTGTAGGCAATCTCATAGCTCCGAAACCAAGAATTGAAACATTTTCTTTGGTTTTTCCAAGTTCTTTATATTGCATTTTAATAAATCCTCAAATCTTAACACATGATATATTTATTAATGATTTATAAAATAGTTTTGATTTGGCATTTTTAAAATCAGCGATAAAATCAGCTTGTAAAATTAAAAATTTCATGAAAAATAGTTTATAAAAAATATTCCTGGGATTGAAGATGCCGGGAGCGGGATTCGAACCCGCGGCCTCACGGTATCCCAGGAATTAGTCAGAGCACTGCTTAATTACCCTATGAGCCGTGCGCTCTAACCAGCTGAGCCACCCCGGCATCAGACATTTATATATTAAATTCTCATTACATTTATACTTTTTGTTTTTCTTATTTATGATTATATTTTAATTTTCTTTATTGATAATTAGATATTGTTTAGTTTTATAATATTTGATTATGATGGTAATATATTTTATTTGAAATATTTTGTTGTATTTTATATTTTTAAAATCATTTTCAAATAATAATATTTAATAACTCCCAAACGATATATTATAATATTATTTAATTTTTATAGGGGATATTATGAGTAAAGTTAAAGATATGTCTCTTGCTAAAGAAGGTATAAGAAAAATTGAATGGGTTCAAAGACACATGCCAGTTCTTGAACACATTAAAAAAGAATATGAAGAAACTCAACCTTTCAAAGGAATCACTATCGGGTCTTGTTTACATTTAGAACCTAAAACTATTAATTTAGGATTGACTTTACAGGCAGGTGGAGCTGAAGTAGCTATGACTGGATGTAATCCGTTATCCACTCATGATGATGCGGTAGCTGGTGCTGCTGATTTAGGTTTAAATATTTATGGTTGGAGAGATCAGGACGATGAAGAATACTATCAAACTATCAATATGGTTCTTGATCATAAACCTGATATAATTATTGATGACGGTGCAGATATGATTATGGTTCTTCACAATGAAAGAACTGATGTTTTAAAACATATTAAAGGAGCATGTGAAGAAACTACTACTGGTGTTCACAGATTAGAAGCTATGCATAAAGATGGTGCTTTAAAATTCCCTGTTGTAGCTGTAAACGATGCTTACACTAAATATTTATTTGATAACAGGTATGGTACTGGTCAATCCAGTTTTGATGCAATTATGGGAACTACTAATATGTTAATAGCTGGTAAATCTGTTGTTGTATGTGGATATGGCTGGTGCGGTCGTGGAATAGCTTTAAGAGCACAAGGTCTTGGAGCTAATGTTATTGTAACTGAAATTGATCCAATCAGAGCACTTGAAGCAAGAATGGATGGTTACAGAGTAATGAAAATTAGAGATGCTGTAAAAGAAGCTGATTTAATCATTACTGTAACCGGTAACATCAATATTATTCATGGTGATGACTTTAAATACATGAAAGATGGCTGTATGTTATGTAATTCAGGTCATTTTAATGTGGAAATCAACAGACAGGATTTGGAAGCTCAGTCAACTGATGTTCGTGAAGTAAGGGAAAGTATTGAAATGTTTACTATGAAAGACGGCAGAAAAATATACTTGCTTGCAGATGGAAGATTGGTAAACTTATCAGCAGCCAGAGGACAAGGACACCCTGCAGAAATTATGGATATGAGTTTTGCTGTTCAGGCATTGTCTGCCAAATACATTTTAAACAACGATTTGGAAGTTGGTGTAACAAAAGCTCCTGATGACATTGATTATGAGGTAGCTAATTTAAAATTAAAAGCTATGGATATTGAAATTGATACTTTATCTGAGCGCCAAAAAGAGTACATGTGCAGCTGGAAAGAAGGAACTTAAGTTTTCTTCTTATTTTTTTCTTTTTTTATAGATAATATGTCTTATTTCAGATATGTTGATAATGGTGAAGGTCCAACTAAGTTATTTATTGGTGGAATTCACGGTAATGAAGGCAAAACTTCTTTAAAATTTCTTAAACGTTTGAATGCTGATGATTTTTCAGAAGGTCAGTTTTATTTTTATAATTTTGATAAAACTCCATATATTTCCACAATTAAAAAGGAATATTACAAATCAGAAATCGGATTGAAGATTTTGGATCTGATTGAGTATTTTGAACCTGATTTTTATACAGAACTTCACTGTTATGATTTAGCACATTTTGACAGGTTAACTTCTATGGAACGTTACACCAAAACAGGGATTCCTCCATTAATAGATTTGGGAAATCATGTGCTGGTAAGTTCTGTTTCTCCATTGATTCGAATGACCTATTTTTCAACAGACACTGTTTGTAAAACACTGGAATTTCCATGTGTTGAGAAACTGTCTCATGAAAAAGAGGAAAAATATAATTTCAATAAAAAATTAGCTGTTGAAACCTATGAAAAGATTCTTAATTTAATTATTAAGGCACCTGATAGGAAATATTTTGAAAAGGAAATGCTGAAAAATTACTATAATCAGGTTGCACTGGCTGTTGATTATGCCAAAAAAGTATTTGGTCCGGAGTTTCCTCCTTATTAGAACCAGTCTTCAAGGCTTTTCTGGCTTGAATTTAAATTTTTTAATTTGTCGCAGGCTTTTGAAACTCTGTCCTGTGAAAAACCGTGTTCTTCACATAAAAAGTCAATAATATCATTTTTAGCAGGCTTTTTCCATCTGATTTTATAGTCCTTATTTACATTATGATTTAGGAATATTTCTCTGACTTCAGATATGTCATGTGATGACTCTTCCTGAAGTTTGGCTAATTTATTTTCAAGTTCTCCTTTTTTAGCCAGTTTAAGAGCTGTTTTTGCACCTACTCCTTTTAAGCCTTCACTGAAATCAGTCCCGATTAGTATTCCCATATCAATAAGCTGTTCTCTATTTATGCCCAGTTCATCTAAAACTCTTTTTAAATTGTAATATTCCAGATCTCCTAAGTTGGAATTAATGGCAAGGTTTCTTACAACCCTTTTGGCTCCGAATAACAGACAGTCATAATCCTGTGAAGCTACTGCCCATGCATCTCCATTTTCAACAAGGTATGCTGCCTGGGCTTCTCCTTCACCATATGCTTCAATGTAAGGTATTCCCATCATAGTCAGCAGCTTTTTGGAGGATTCTATAATGTAGGGAGATAATTTGGAAGATCTCATTGCATATTTTCTGGCTTCTTCAGTATCCTGTTTAGCCAGTGCTTCCTTCCATTTTTTTTCAGATTCTTCTCTTGTCTGTTTTCTCTGGTCAATGGTTTCCTGTTTAAGGTAAGATGGGGTTCCGTCAAACACATAAATCGGTTTTATGTCTTTTTCAATCATTGAAGAGTTTCTATATAAAATTCCGCTTAAATGGGAAGTTATATTTCCATTGCTGTCACTTAAGGGTCTTCCGTCTCTTTGTCTGATTGTAGACAGGAACTGGTAAAGGGTATTAAATGCATCTATAGAGATTGCTCTTCCTTTCAAATCTTTAAAATTAATCGGTTCTGGCTGGATTATGTCTTTTAATTTAACACCCATTTTATCACCTGTTTAAATGTTTGTAAATTTACTGACTGGGAATACTTCTTTAATCCACATCAATACGTTGTTTTTATGGATAATTACATATTCTCTGGCAAGCATATCTTCTTTTGTGTTAAATAAATCTTTTAACCTTTCATTAGGTTTTTCAATATAAATTTTATTTACTTCCCTTCTTGATTCAATCTGGTAATTTTTTAAAATTCTCCCGATTGGTATATCTGCTCTAACCAAATCGCAACAGATTTCATCAGTAAGGCGTTCTAATGGAATGTATGACAGTGCATAAATCAGGTTTTCATCGTCTTTATGCATTATAACTTCCCTGTAATTGATTTGTGCACCTTCATCAACATGGATTAATTTGCTGATTTCACCGTCTGCATTATCAAAGTGCTGTTCTAAGGTACTTAATGTAATTTTACCGTACAGCACATCTAAAATAGCTGTAATTGAGCCGTCTGTTGTCAGTAAAATTTTTTGAGTATTTGAAAAGTTTTTTGTATAATTTTCTTCTACTTTGTTTATTTTTTCAATTAGGCGTTTATTTGCCTCATTTTTTTCGATAGTCATTTTTTCACTATAAATCTTTAGGATTTGTAATAACTCCTTCAATAGCTGAAGCAGCAACAACCTTTGAATTAGCCAGATATACTGAAGATTTAGGGTCACCCATTCTTCCTTTGAAATTTCTGTTTGTTGTAGATACGCAGGTTTCACCTTCAGATAAAACTCCCATATGTCCTCCAAGACAAGGTCCGCATCCGGGATTGCAGATAATGGCTCCAGCATCTATAAATGTATCAATGTATCCTTTATGTATTGCCTGTTTGTAAATTTCAGCTGATGCTGGAAGAATCAGTAATCTGGTATCATTATTAATTTCATTATCTTTTAAGATTTCATAAGCATCTTTCAAATCAGATAATCTGCCGTTTGTACAGGAACCTATTAAACATTGGTCAACAGCTGTCCCTTCAACTTTGGAGATGTCTTTAACATTATCTACATCATTAGGGCAGGCTATTTGAGGTTCCATATCATTTATATCAAAGTGCATTTCTTTTGAATACTGTGCATCTTTATCAGATTTAACAATGTTCAATTCACTTTCTTTTTTTCCAGTTCTCTGGGAAACATATTGGATAACTTCTTTATTAGGTTCCATTATTCCGTTTTTAGCTCCCATTTCAATAGCCATATTACATATTGTAGCTCTGCCTTCCACTCCCATTTTTTCGATGGTTTCTCCGCAGAATTCTGCAGTTTTATAAGTGGCTCCTGCTATTCCCACTTCTCCTATGATTTTTAAAATAATGTCTTTTGGAGCAGTATAGGAATTCAGCTCTCCGGTAACTTCCATTTTAATAGCTTCAGGAACCATAAACCATGTTTTACCTGTAGCATATACCATAGCTAAATCAGTAGCACCCATTCCTGTGGAAAATGCTCCATATGCACCATAAGTACACGTGTGTGAGTCTGCTCCTACAATAACTTTTCCAGGTTCTACCAGTCCTTTTTCAGGAAGTACCTGGTGGCATATTCCGTCACCGTGTATGTAGTTTTTAGCAATGCCCTGTTTTTTTATAAAATCTCTGCATACTTTCTGGAATTCTGCAGATCCTATGGTATTTGCAGGAACGTTATGGTCAAATACAATTGCAATTTTTTCATTGTCCCAGACTTTGGCAGCTACTTTTTCAAAGGTTTTTATAGCTGGTGGTGATGTTCCGTCATGAGACATAGCTAAATCAACTGGAATTTCAATGATTTCTCCAGGTGTAACCTCTTTTTTTGCTTTAGCTGATAATATTTTTTCTGTAATATTCAAAACTGTCACCTATTCTTTTTTATAATTACAACTTTTTACGATCTGTTTGAATACATCATCATTAATGTAGGTTCCTTCTTCTCTGCTTTTTTTAACTTTTTTAACAATTTCAATAAGTGTATCATCACTTACATCCAGGTCACATTCATTTAATTTAGCTCTAACTGCTCTGCAGCCTGAATGTTTACCTAATACCAATTGTCTTTTTTGCCCTACTAATTCTGGAATATACGGTTCATAACATAATGGTTCTTCAATAACTGCATCAACATGGATTCCGGATTCATGTCTGAATACATTATTTCCTACAACAGGCTTGTTGTAAGGAATTGGCAGTCCGCTGGCTTTTGATACAAGTTCGGATAATTCTTTAATATGTTTGGTTTTGAATCCTAAGTCTTTACCATATAATAATTTAAGAGACATAATTAGCTCTTCAAGAGAGGCATTTCCGGCACGTTCTCCAATACCGTTTACTGTTGTGGAAATTCCATTAGCTCCAGCCAATACACCGGATATGGAATTTATAACCGCCAAACCAAAATCATTGTGACAGTGTAGAGCGATATCTATGTTTACATCTTTTTTAAGTTCTTTTACTAAATAAGTAATTCCTTGTGGAGTTATAGCACCAGTAGTATCTGCTATATGTACTCTATCTGCTCCGTAGCTTTCAGCTTTGTTATATATTCTTTTTAGGAAATCCAAATCAGTTCTGGTTGCATCTTCTGCAGAAAATGCCACAAATAATCCATGATCTTTAGCATATTCAATAGCATTCATACATGTGTTCAGTGCTTCCTGACGTCCGATGTGCATTTTGTGTTCTAAATGGATGTCTGAAGTTCCCATAAATGTAATAACACCATCAACATCACAGTCAAGAGCAGCATCAATGTCTTCTTTTTTGGTTCTAGCTAAAGAAAGAATCTGTGCATTAAGGCCTTCAGAAGTGATAGATTTTACTGATTCTTGTTCTTTTTTAGATACTATTGGAAAACCTGCTTCAATCTGTTTAATTTTAATTTCATCTAATTTTTTAGCAATTTCTAACTTTTCTTCAGGGCTGAAACAAACTCCTGGGGTTTGTTCACCGTCCCTTAAAGTTGTATCATAAATTGTAATTTCATCCGGAAAATTTAATTCAGGTTCTTTATTATAATGACTAATATAATATTGCAAATAATCACTTCTCATTTATATTTAATAATTATTAATTGTAGTATGTTATATTATAAATTTTCTAAAAGTTCCAGATAGGAAGTTCTTTCAAAACCATCTGTAATGCCAAGCTGTTCAAATACTTCAAAAATACTGTCTTGGGATTGTTGGTAATCATTTCCATCTTCAAGACCTATTTCAATTTCCATATATGGACTTAAACCTTCAACATCATCTAAACTTATTTCAAAGTTTTTATAAGCATAATATTCACGATTTTTACGGACAGTTCTGACTTTTTTAAATCCTATATGTTCAAATGTTTTTGCACATTTTTCGCTGTCTTCAATTCCAAATTCTATTTCTTCACGTGTTTTACTTTTAGAATCAATTTTAGCTCCTTTATATGTTATGAAAATGTGTTTTTCGTTGTTTTGTTTTGTTGTTCTTATTCTTAGGGCTTCATCGGTTTTAGCAAAATCTACAATGGGGCTATTGAAATAAATATCTTCCTGAAATTCTTCTTTAGTTTTAACAGCCCCTAGATTATTTAATTTTTCCCTCATATCTTCAAAATTATCAATTTTAGCTTTTACTTCAACTTCTATCATTTCTATCAGACCTTAATAATACTTTTAAAAAATATGTTTATACTATATTTTTGATTTTAGTTTATAAATAAACATAAGTTTATATACTATTTAAATAAAATATTTAATTAGTAAAAATTTAATGATTTTAAATCTTTACTGATACTCATTTTAATAATTAATTGGAGGTTTTAAATTGACCGATGTTGATATAAAAATAGAAAACATTGTGGCTTCTGCAAGCATAGGAAAAGATATAGTTTTAACTGAAGTTTCCAAAGCTTTAGAAGGGGTTAATTTTAATCGTGAACAGTTTCCAGGATTAGTTTTTAAACTTAAAGATCCTAAAACAGCAGCATTAATTTTCAGCTCTGGTAAGCTTGTTTGTACTGGGGCAAAGTCTATAGATGACTCAAAGTTAGCTATTAAAAAGACTGTTGATTTAATGAGGACTATTGATACTGAAATTCCTCATGAATTCGAAATTAAAATTCAAAACATTGTGGCTTCTGCAAACTTAGAATCCACATTAAACTTAGAAGCAGTAGCTTTAGAGCTTGAAGATACTGAATACGAACCTGAACAATTTCCGGGTTTAGTATACAGGTTATCTGACCCTAAAGTTGTTTTATTATTATTTGGTTCTGGTAAAGTTGTTTGTACTGGAGCTAAAACACGTAGCGACGCTAAATTAGGTGTCGAAAGAGCTTACGATAGATTAAGTGAGCTAGATTTAATATAATTGGTGGTATGATTGATTAAACTTGTAGTATTTGACTTAGATAACGTTATTATTGATGGAGAAGCAATTGATGAGATAGGGAAATTAGCAAATGTTGAAGATGAAATAGCTGAAATCACTGAAAAAGCTATGCAAGGAGAAATCGACTTTGAAACTTCTATTAAAGATAGAGTTAAACTTCTTGAAGGAACTTCTGTTGAAGATATTCAAAAAGTTGCTGATGAACTTCCATTAATGAATGGTGCTGAAGATACCATCGCACGTTTAAAAGAAGAAGGATTAGATGTAGCTATTATTAGTGGTAGTTTTGATATTGTTGCACAAACCGTAAAAGACAAACTCGGTATTGAAAATGCATACACTAATAGTTTCACTGTTGAAGACGGTAAATTGACTGGTGAAGTAACTGGACCTTTAGTATCTGGTTCTAAATTAGATATATTAAAAGAACATATTGAAGGTAATGACACTTCTTTAGAAGAAGTTGTTGCAGTTGGGGATGGAGCTAACGACATTTCCATGATCGAATCAGCAGGTATTGGAATTGCTTTCAATGCAAAAGATTCTGTTAAAGAAAAAGCTGATGTTGTAGTAGATGAAAAAGACTTAACCAAAGTCTTAGATGAAATTATTAATCAATTATCCACTGACGTTGTTGAAGATGACGAAACTGAACAAGTAGAAGAAGCAGAAGAAAAAGCTGAAGAATCTACTGAAGAAGCTGAAAAACCTAAAAAAGACGGTCTTCCTGAATCTGATTTTGTTTTAGCTGACACCATGGAAGGTGTAAGAAAACAAAAAGATGAAAAAGAAGCTGAAATAGCTAAAGTTACTGAAGAAAGAGAAGAGTTCAACAGAATAGCTAAAGAACAACGTAAAATCCGTGATGAATTAAATGCATCATTAAAAGAAAACTTAAACAAAGCTATTGAATTCAGAAATGAACGTAACGAAATCAACAAACAAGTTGAAGAAGCTAAAAAAGCACGTAATGAAGCTAATAATAAAATTAGAAACTTAGAATGGTCTTCTGGTAAACGTGACAAAATTAAAATAGAAAATGAGATTAAAAAGATTGATAAAATCATTGAAACTCGTGTTTTAGATATTAAAAAAGAAAATCAGCTTGTTAAAAATGCAAATGATTTAAGAAAACAGTTAATGGAAATTCATGAAGATGAATCTGTTAAAGGTGAAGCACAAGATCTTAAAAAATTATCTGAAGAAGAACACGAAAAAGTTATTGAATTCTCTGAAAAAGCTCAAGCAGCTCATGAAGAAATGCTTAAATACTTCAGAAAAACTGATGATATCAGAACTGCAGCTGATGAAGCTCACAAAAAATTCATTGAAGCTCGTAAAAATGCTTCTGCAAAACACGAAGAATTCAAATCCATTTTAAGCGATATTCATGTTATCAATAAAAAATTAGGTTCTAACAGACCTAGAAAAAGAAGATCCAGCAGTAACAAATCTTCTTCATCTAACGGTAACAAAAATCGTGAAGAAAAAGAAAGGGCTGAAGAAATATTTGATAAATTCAAACATGGTGGAAAATTATCTACTGAAGAGCTCTTACTTTTACAAAAATATAATATTAATTAGGTAATTTGCTGGAATTACTTTAATTTTTATTTATTTTTTTTTAAGGTAATATCATGTCTGATGAAGAAAAAATTGAAACTTGTTTTTTATGCGGTAAGAAATTTGACATGAATAAGTCTGAACTTGCTTACTATCGTTATGATAAATATCCGATTTGTGATTACTGTGCTGAATTTTACAGTTTTTACAGAGAAGATTTATAATTATTTTTAATTTTCATATTTTTACACTGATTTTATCTTATTTTTAAAACTACTTCATATAGACTGAATTATTTCAATAGAAATATTTTTATAGGATTAATTATTTTAAATATTAAATCAGTAATTTACAAATTTTTATAATTTAAAAATTTAAAAACGGTACAGGTACAATGAATGAAGTAATAATTTGCGAAAAACCAAAATCTGCAGAAAAAATAGCTAAAGCGTTGTCTTCTAAAGCTAAAAAGAACATATATAATAAAAAAGTTAAATATTGGACATTAGAAAGAGAAGGTAAGGATATAACAGTATTGTCTGCTGTGGGACACTTATATTCTTTAACTCCCGATAATCCAAAAGAAAAAGTCTATTTTGATTTGCATTGGGCACCATTATTTGAAATTGATAAAAAAACTAAGAATTATACTAAAGATTATGTAAGAGCTATTAAAAAATATGCCAAAGGTGCTGACAGCTATATTCATGCATGCGATTATGATATTGAAGGGACTTTAATCGGATATCATGCATTGAAGTATGGATGTGGCGATGATGCTATAGCAAAATCTTCAAGAATGAAATTTTCCACTTTAACTAAAAAAGATATTGTAGAAGCATATGAAAACAGAATACCTATTGACCAGCATCAGGTAGACAGCGGTATAGCTAGACATATTTTAGACTTTTACTTTGGTGTAAACATATCAAAAGCTTTAATGAAATCTGTAAGTGCAGCTAAAAAAAGATTTTTAAAGTTATCTGCAGGAAGAGTTCAGACTCCAACTTTGTCTATTTTAGTAGACCGTGAAAAAGAGATTAAAAAATTTGTACCGGAACCTTATTGGTTAATCAAAGCTTTACTTGACGGTGAAATTGAAGCAGATCATGTAGACGGAAAAATATTTGATAAAAAAAGAGCTGAGGAAATTTTTGCAAACTGTGAAAATAAAGATGCATCTGTTGATAAAATCAAATATTCCAATTCCACTACAAAACCACCAGTTCCATTTAATTTAGGCGGTTTGCAATCTGAAGCTTATAATGTCTTTGGATTTTCTCCGAAAAAAACTCAGACTATTGCTCAAAGCCTTTATACTGCAGGATATACTTCTTATCCGCGTACTTCATCTCAAAAGTTACCTGAAAGCTTGGATTTTAAAAGCATATTTTTACAATTATCTAAAAATTCTGAGTTTAGAACACATATTTCAGCTCTTCCGGCTAAGTTAAAGCCTAATGAAGGTAAAAAAGAAGATGCTGCTCACCCTGCTATTCACCCAACGGGTATTTTACCAGATAAGTTAGATAAGGATGAATTAAAAATTTATGAACTGATTGTTTACAGATTCATTTCAGTATTTTTCGAGGCAGCTACCTTTGAAACCATGAGTACCACTTTAGATATCGGTGGGGAGAAATTCAAATTCAGACGCAGAAGAGTTACTCATAAAGGATGGCTGGAACATTATCCATTTAAAAAAATAGATAATGAAAAATTCCCGGAGGTTAAAGAAGGGGACTCTATTGTTGTTAATGAGATTGTTTCAGAAGAAAAAGAAACTAAACCTCCCGCAAGATATAATCAAGCTTCTTTAATTAAGGAGCTCGAAAAAAGGGAACTTGGAACTAAAGCTACCCGTGCAGATATTATTGATAAGTTATATGACAGAAAATACATATCTGGAAATAAAATTGAGGTTAATCAGCTTGGTGAAAACATAATTGATACTTTAAGTGAGTACTGTTCTAATTTAACAAGTGAAGAGTTAACTCGTGACTTTGAAAATAAACTTGAGGGTATAGATAATGATAAAGCTACTCGTGAAAGTGTTGTAGCTGAAGGTGAAAAAGAAGTTAAGGTTATTTTAGGCGACATTGATAAAAACAAAGTTAAAATCGGTTCTCAGATTTATGATGCTTATCAGGAAAGTAATATTGTCGGCAAATGTAAATGTGGCGGAAATTTAGTTAAAAAATACTCTCCTAAAAATAAAAGTAATTTTGTAGGGTGCTCTAATTATCCTGACTGTAAAGTAACCTATTCCATTCCTAAAGGAGTAAATTTCTTAAAGAAAACTTGTAAAACATGCGGTTTGCCTATGATTTCCTTTGGTAAGCCACGTCAACATGCATGTCTTGACCCTAATTGCGGTAAAGAGAATACTAAGCCTCGTGAGATGAAAGTAGTTGGTGTGTGCCCTAGCTGTGGTAAAGAACTGATTAAAAGGTCTGGAAGGTATGGGGAATTTGTTGGTTGCAGAGGATTTCCAAAATGTCGCTTTACCTGTTCTTTAGATGAGTTAAAAGATAAAGTCCAATAGACTTTATTTTTTCTAATTTTTTTTAAATGCATAATATTTAATAATGTTAAAAATAATAGATATAAATTAATAAAAGTATTGATGGTTTTGCCTAAAATATTTTTATTTCTTTAACATTCTTATAAATTTAAATAAGTTTTTTAAATAATAAATTCAGTTGATGTAATTGATTTTATGTTAATTGAATAATATCGAGGATTTTGATGAATAAAAAAACAATATTAACAATAAGTAAATCAGTAATCATTATTTTGATTCTGTTAGCTGTTGTTTTTGCATTAAGAGCTCCTGCAGCGGATCTTAATATTTTGCCTACTGGTGATTTAAAGGCAGAATACGAAGATGCTTCAGGTCTTCCTTATTTTAGTGAAATGGATTCATATTATAACTTAAGGTTGACTGAAAACTTTGTTGATCATGGCGATGTGGGAGATGAAGTAGTCAATGGTTCAAGTTGGGATATGCATAGGAATTCCCCTGATGGAAATGAAATTAATTATGAGTTAGCTATTGTATGGGTAACATCGTTCTTCTACAATATAGCAAACCAATTCTTTGGTGATTATACTGTTCAGGAAGTTGCATTCTGGACAGGTGCTATTGTAGCATCTCTTGCAGTTGTTCCTGCGTTTATCTTTGCTAGACGTTTGACTAATGATTTGGGTGCAATAACAGCTACATTAATAATAGTGCTTGCACCAAACTATTTTGCACACACATTCCCTGGATTTTTTGATACAGATATGTTCTACTATATCTTTTCATTATTCTTCATACTGTTCTTTATGGAGAGTTTGAGGTCTAAGAATCTTATTGCAAAAGTTGTATTTGCAATATTGTCTATTGTATCTATAGGTCTTTTCTCCCAGTCATGGACAGGATACATCTTTTATGTAGGTCTTATGGGTATCTTTTCAGTTGTGTACTTAATATTATGTTATGTATTTAACATTGGTGATAGTGAAAGAGAATTGTACCCAAGTAAATTTGCTTGGTTTGTACATCAAAAGGATTTAATATCTATTGTTATTTTAGGTATTGTAGGATTTATAGGTCTTGCAGCATTTAAAGGTGTAGATGGTGTAATTGGAATATTTGGTAGTTTAACCAGTTTATTATCCTTGCAATCAACTTCAACAGTTGTCGGTGGATTCCCTAATGTACTTATTTCTGTTGCGGAATTGCAAATGCCAAGTATGCTTGGTGCAGGTATGGATTCATTCTTACTTGCTAATTCTAATGGTGTAATAAACGGTATTGGTGGAATTTTCGTATTCTTTGCTGGTTTAACTGTATTATTTATCTTTGCAAAAAGGATATATGATTCTAGAAATATTAAACCGGCTGGTGACACAACTAAAAAACCACCTAAATCCCAAAGATTATCATCTTCTAAAAAAATTGATAATGACCGTAAGTTTAAAATATCTTTAGGTAGTGTAAGTAAATTTGCTAAAGATAATGAAGTAACTGAAGCTAAACGTTTGAACTTAATGTTTGCTACTTTATTTATAGTATGGGTAGTAATTACAGCACTTGCAGTAAGTAGGGGTTCAAGGTTCATTACCACTATTGTATTACCGTTTGGTTTAATGGCAGGTATATTTGTAGGATATGCTTCCGATTATGTTAAAACTAAACTTGATAATGACAAAATGTTAATGGCAGTTATACTAGTAACAGGATTCTTTGCATCATACCCATTAGCAGCAGTTACAGCACCTATGTTTGGTATTATATTATTCCTATTAATTGCTATAGCTGGTGGAATAACTATTTACGGATTAAAATCCAGTAAGTCTGCATCTACTAAAGTACCTATTAAGAAGTATGTTGCTATTATAGCAATTGCTCTTGCATTGATAACACCTACTGTTTGCGGTGCTTATCAAACTGCTAATCAAGTAGTGCCAGGTACTAGTGATGCTATGTGGGATTCCATGTTATGGATTAATGAGCATACTGCTGACAATACTGTTGTTGCATCCTGGTGGGATTTCGGTTACCTCTTTGAGATTGCTGCTGATAGACAAGTAGTCTTCGATGGGGGTAGTCAAACTGGTAACAGTAGGGCATTCTGGCTAGGTCAGGCGATGACGACGGATAATATGGAGTTATCTGCAGGAATATTTAGAATGTTAGGAACTTCTGGTGAAAACGCTACTAATACATTAACAGACTATACTGGCAGTCCTGGTAAAGCAACTGATATTTTAATCAATATCCTGCCGAAAAATGCACAGGATGCTAAAAATACATTAATTAATACATATGGTTTAACTACTGAGCAGGCCAATACTATTATTCCGCTTACTCACCCAGATAATCCAAGACCGGTTATCTTTGTAGCAAGTTCAGATATGCTGCAGAAAGCTGGTTGGTGGAGTTACTTTGGAGCATGGGACTTTGATAAGCAGAATTCCACAAACTTCAATTATTATGTGCCTTCCCAACAAGTAACTGTTGAACCGGGATCTACTGGTAGATTAGCTTTAATTAATGAGTCTGGTCTTGAATATGATGCAGTTATTACAAGAGGTACTGGAAACAACACTACTACTGGTCATACTGAAGCGGTATATTCAAATAATGGTTCTTTACTTAAAGTAAACGGATCAGAATTTAATCCATTGAATGTATCTCGTATCATGGTAATTGAGAATAATCAATTAGTGAAAAATGAATCAATAGCTGGAGCTCCAAGTGACTCTAACTATACATTATTCCTGATGGGTGAAAATAATGTCTACACACCTATTATTATGCATAATAAATTAGCTGATTCAATGTTTACTAGATTATATCTGTTAGGTGGTATGGGTCAGAATGTATTCTCCATGGTTCATATGGAAAATGGAGTTTCATTATGGCAAGTAAATTATAACAACACAGCCGCTGGCGGAACTAGTACACCTGCTACATCTAATGCTACTGATGGAAATATTGCTACTACTAGTCCGGACAGGGCTTAATTTTGATTAGGATATTTTAATCCTAATCTCTTTTTTTTAATTATAATATGGTGATTTAATGGGAATAGAAGAGAAAATAAAAGATATTGAAGAAGAAATTCAAAAGACACCATATAACAAGGCTACTTCTCACCATATTGGTAAACTTAAAGCTAAACTTTCTAAATTAAAAGAAGAGTCTATTCAAAGAAGTAGTTCTGGAACAAAAGGTCAGGGTTTTCATGTAAAGAAATCTGGAGATGCTACTGTTGTTCTTGTTGGATTTCCTTCTGTTGGTAAATCTACTCTTTTAAATGAACTTACTAATGCTGAAAGTAAGGTGGGAGCTTATCAATTTACTACTTTAGATATTGTTCCTGGAGTTATGGAGTATAAAAATGCTAAAATACAGGTTTTTGATATTCCTGGAATTATTACTGGAGCAAGCAGTGGTAAAGGTAGGGGAAGAGAAATTTTATCTGTAGCCAGGACAGCTGAACTGATTATAGTTGTTTTAGATGTGTTAAATCCACAGCATTTGGATGTTATTTTAAAGGAATTAAGAAATATTGGTATCAGACCAAATGAAAGACCTCCTGATGTAACTGTAAACAGGAGAAGAACTGGTGGTGTCCATGTATCTTCAACAGTTCCTCTTACACATCTTGATGAAAAAACAATCAGATCTATCATAAATGAGTACGGCATGCATAATGCAGACGTACTTTTCAGGGATGATGTAACAATGGATCAATTTATTGATGTTCTTGATAGAAATAAATCATATGTTCCAATGTTGATTCTATTAAATAAGGTGGATCTTGTAGATAAAGCATACCTTGAAGAGATGAAAAAACAGCTTCCTGAATTTATACCGATTTCTGCAGATAAAAAATTAAATATTGATAATCTTAAGGAAACAATCTTTGAAAATTTAAACCTTGTTCGTGTTTATCTTAAACCGCAAGGAAGAAAAGCAGACATGAATGATCCGTTAGTTATTAAAAAAGGTTCAACAGTCATTGATGCCTGTGATAAATTACACAAGGAATTTGTGAAAAACTTCCGTCATGCTAAAATATGGGGAACATCAGTTAAATTCCCAGGTCAGAAAGTCGGACCTGATCATGTTCTGGAAGATGAGGATGTTTTAAGGATTATTCTTAAGAAATAATTGTGAGTAATATGAATCAGGTTATTTTTATAAGTGGAACTCCATGTGTTGGAAAAACTACATTAGCTAGTGAACTTTCTAAAAGATTGGGAGCTAATTTGGTTAGGATTAATGAATTGGCTATTGGCAAAGATTTAATTTTAGGGATTGATAATAAAAAAGGTTATAAAATAATTGATGTGCCTAAATTAGATGTAGCTTTGGGAGAAATTATTGATAATCTTGATTCAGATAAATTACTTATTGTAGAAGGGCATTTGTCTCATTTATGCACAGGTGCTGATAAAGTAATAATTTTAAGAGTTCACCCAAGTATTCTGGAAAAAAGACTGGCTGACAGACAATATTCTGATTCTAAAATCCGTGAAAATCTGGAGGCAGAAGCACTTGATGTATGTGGTGTTGAAGCATATGAATCATATGGCAGTGATGTCTGTGAAATAGATGTAAGTGATTTGTCTATTGATGAGACAATTAACTATGTGGCAGATGTTATTTTTGATAAAAAAGAGTTTCCATTTGGTGAGATTGATTTCATGAATTGGTTAATAAATTGTTAATGTTTAAATTTAAACTGTTTTTTTTTGAACTGTTTATAATTTACTTATTTTTCAAATATTGTATCTATTAGGGGTAATTTATATAATGGGATACAATCTGTTTTCTATTTTTATTTTTTTGAAAATTATATCTTTTACTGTTAAATACGGGCGTTTTAAAAAATTTATGAATATTTTAATAAAGTTTTAAATATATTTTATTTAAATTTTTAATATTTTTATTTTTTAATAGGATTATTTTTAAATTTTATTTTAAAAATTAATCAAAATTAAATTTTTATGAAGTTAATGGAAGGTTAAATTTAATGTAGCTTTTTTATAGTTTATCCTATTTTTAGGCTTTAAATTACTTTATTTTTCATTTAAATTTCTATTTTTCTTTAATATTAAAATCGGGGGGGGGGAAAAATTATCCTGTTTTTAAATAAGGTACTGTAGTTTTTTATAAAAATATTTAAATAGTACATGGGGTTAAAAATATAATATGCCTATACATAAACAAGATATTTTTAATATAATTTGGTTTATTCTATTTGAAAATAGTGTTGTATGGGATTTAGAGAAGTAGAACTCGTTGTTTAAAATTATTAATAAAATTTAAACATTAAATTACAATTAACACATCAATATATAGTTAGTATTTTTTATTCAACCTTTCTAAACTTCTCTAATTTTATTGATTTAAAACATATTTAGTTTTTTATAAATTATCAAATATTCCCAATTTATTTAGTTTTTAACTGTGATATTGTTCGATATCATATAAACATTCTAAAAAGAAGTATAAATACTTTTTGTTAATATGACTTTAATAAAATTAAATGTGAAACTGAAATTTTTATTTTTGTAAAAAATAGAATAGGATTTATAGAAATCCTTTAAAATAAATAATGTTCTTTTACTAGGCGCACAATTTCTTTTGCTTCTTCAGCTTGGTCTGAAGGTACTTTAAATGATAATGGTTCACTATAAGCTGCTCCGTCTACATTAACAACAGTGTTGTTGGTTACACCTATTTTAATATCTACATCAAAGTCTAAAGTTCCTGCTGTTTCAAATGAAATAGTTTTAATCGTGTCTTTCGGGAAAAATTTAACTTCTACTTTTTTACCGCTTAATCCTTGAACATCTACTTCATAGATTCCATAATTAGTTAAAATTATCTGATCTCTTATAAACTGATATGACTGAATTACTTCTTCATCTTCAAAAAAGAATTCTGATACATAGTCTTTTTCCATATCTGAACTTACATCGCCGTAACCTATTACTTTATCTAAAAATGCCATATTTGTGACCTCACATTTATATTATTAAAATAATACTATTTATATTATAAGGTAATATTTTTGAAATAGGTTTAAAAAGCTTAAAAATAAAAATAGTCTTTGTTACCACTTTTTAAAAAATAGAATATATCTGAAAATAATAGGCAGCCAGTAAAGACAGCCTATTATTCCGATAGCTTTTGTTGTTTAAAATTTTTATTACAATTAACACAATTTTTATTGCTATCTAATTGTTATTTAGATTTTTATCATTTATATAGTTTTGTACATTTTTTAGTTATTTCGTTATATTTTTAGTGTTTGTATATTTTTTTCTAATTTTTTTATATTATTAAGTATTACTTTCATGTTTTATAGTGTTATTTAATCATTTTTTTTTGAACTGTCTTTTTTTTTAAAATTATTTTTATGGAAATTTTCATATACTTTAAAGTTAAAAATTATATTGATTTTAATAAAATTTCTTTTTTAACACAACCTTTATAAATATAGAAAAACAAATTTATTCCTAATATTCATATTAACCTAAGGTTATTTTAACTATGGTTTTTGTTTTAATATGCGCAAATCATTTTAATTCAATTTTTGAATATTATATCCTAATTTAATAGTTATTATTATAATTATGAGGAGGATATCTTTGAGTAGAGGAAAAAGACCAAAATGGATGATTGAAATAGCTATTGAACGTATGAATATTCTTTTTGAACGTGCTGAGATTGAATTCGAAAAGCACCCTGAAAGAAGTAACCGTTATGTTGTATTAGCTAAGAAGTTATCTACCAAGTATAATACTAAAATTCCCGATAAATGGGCAAGAAGGTATTGTAAAAGGTGTAATAAGTTTCTCTACCCTGGTCACAACGCTACAGTCCGGCTAGTTAACGAAGAAGTTAACATTTTATGTGGCGAGTGTGGGCATGTTATGAAAATTCCTTATCATAAGGAGAAAAAAAATAAAAGGAGAGCTAAATATGAGTCAATCAAAAAAAGAAATGATGAATAGAGCTCTTTCCGCTATGACAATGAATATTGGTAAAGCTGGTGTTAATGACAATGTCATTGAAGAAATCAAACGCCAACTTAAAGCTAATGAAATTGTTAAACTTAAATTTGCAAAAAATATCGCTAAAAATAAAGATGATTATATAGCAGACATTGTCCAGAAAACCAGATCTAAACTTATAGATGTTAGAGGAAATGTCGCTGTCATTTATAAAAAAAAGCCTTAAAAACATTGCTTAAATTTAGAGTTACAGGCCCTATTTTTATTAGGTCTTAAATTTACAGTTGATTATGAGGACAATTATTTAAAATTAAATATTGGAGAATTAATATGACTACTGTATTTGATGTACCTGCAGATTTATTAATTAAAAAAGTCGCAGAAGAATTTAAAAACAATGATAAAATCAATTCCCCTGCATGGTCCAATTTTGTAAAAACCGGTGTTCACAAAGAAAGAAAACCTGAAGATGTCGACTGGTGGTATACCAGATGTGCATCTATCATCAGAAGAGTGTACATGGACGGACCTGTGGGAGTTATGAGCTTAAGAACTTTCTACGGTGGTAAAAAAGACCGTGGAGTAACTCCTGAAGTATTTAGAAAAGGTAGTGGAGCTATCGTAAGAAATGCACTACACCAATTAGAAGATGCAGGATATGTTGAAAAAGTTGTAGGTGGAAGAGTTGTTACTCCAGCAGGAAGATCATTCTTAGATAAAATTTCTGCTGAAATCATTAAGGATATTCCTAATCTTGCAAAATATTAATTAAATTATTTGGAGAGTTTGATATGAGTGATCTTGATGAAATTCGCCGTAAAAGAATGGCGGAATTAGAAGCCAGACAAGCTGCTGCACAAGGTCAAATGCAACAACAAGCACAACAACAAATGCAACAGCAAGAAGCACAAAGACAATTTGAGGAGCAAAAGAAAGCTTTGATAGCTCAAATTTTGACTACTGAAGCACGTTCAAGATTAGCTAACCTTAAATTGACTAAACCAGAGCTTGTTAATCAAATTGAAATTCAATTAATCCAATCTGCTCAAGCTGGCAGCTTAAGAGGTAAAGTAACTGATGAACAGTTAAAAGTACTTTTAAGACAGATAGCTGGTCAGAAAAGAGAAATTAAAATTACAAGGAAATAATATTAATGAAAGCTTGTGTATTATACAGTGGAGGAAAAGACAGCTCTTTTATGGCGGTTATGCTTAAAAGACTTGGTCTTGATGTTGAATTATGTACTGCCAATTTTGGTGTTTATGATTCTTATATTCCAGCAAGCCTTTCAGCCAAATCTCTCGGGTTTAATCACAGAGTTCTTGATTTGGATTTTGAACTTTTAGATAAAACCTGTGATATGATTATGGAAGACGGATTTCCCAATGACGGAATAAAGTTCATTCATGAAAATGTTGTTGAAGAGATTTCTGAAATGTATGATATTATAGCCGATGGAACCAGAAGGGATGATAGAACTCCTAAACTTAATATAAATCAGATTAAAAGTCTTGAAGATAGAAAAGATGTTCAGTATGTTAATTTGGATAGTTTTGGCCATAAAACAATTAAATTAATTACATCTAATTTATTTGAAATATCTCATGAAAAAAGCAATAAGGACAATAGCTCTGATTATGAGGTTGAAATAAGGACTTTAATTGATGAAAAAGGAGGAAATTCATTGGATATTTTCCCTGAGCATTATCAAACTCGTGTTACTGGGTATAAAAAATAATTATTATTATAAGGTGAGAAAATGAGTAGAAATAAACCATTAGCTAAAAAATTAAGAATGGCAAAAGCAAATAAACAAAACAGAAGAATTCCAATCTGGGCTTATGCTAAGACTAACCGTAAACTTAGATACAGACCTAAACCTAGACATTGGAGAAGAAACAGTCTTAAATTATAAGGGGGATTTTTCATGGAAAGAGTTTATACAATTCCACTTAGAAACGTAAAAAAAGTCAAAAGGACTATCAGAGCTCCTAGAGCTATCAGAGAAGTACAAAACTTCTTATTCAAACACATGAAAGCTGAAGAAGTAAAGCTCGATGAATCTATTAATCATGAAATTTGGGCAAGAGGTATTCAAAAAATACCTTCTAAAATTACTGTAAAAGCAGTTAAAGATGATGATGGCGTAGTAGAAGCTACTTTAGCAGAATAGCTATAATACTACTTCAATACTGCGTGAGGTAACAATATGTTAAGAAGAATAAACATTGTAGATAATCCTAATATAGGAGTATTTATTTTAGCAACTGATGATTTGGCTATTGTTCCTTACAATCTTCTTGATGAAAAAGTTAAGTTGATTGAGGAAACATTAGAAGTTGAGGCTGTAAAATCTTCTATTTCCGGATGTAATCTTATCGGATCTTTAGCTGTAGCTAATTCAAACGGTATTGTTGTTTCCCCACATGTATTAGATAGAGAAGTTAAACAGTTTGAAGAATTAGGTTTAAATGTAGCTACAATTCCAGGAAATTATACTGCAGTAGGTAATATTGTTGCAGCTAATGATACCGGAGCTATTGTAAGCCCATTTTTATCTGATGGGGCAGTTAAAGTCATTGAAGATACTTTAGATGTAAATGTTGAATCAACTTCCATGGTTGGAAGCGACATTATAGGTTCACTGATTACAGTTACCAACAAAGGATTTTTAATGGATAAAAATGCCACTGAAACTGAAGTAGACTTTGCTCGTGATGTATTTGGTGTTGAAGGAGATATTGGTACTGTAGGTAGAGGTATTTCTTTAGTTGGGGCATGCTCTCTTGCGAATTCAAGCGGAGCTATTGTAGCTAAAGAAAGTACAGGTCCTGAAATGGCTAGAGTTGAAGAAGCATTAGGCTTTTTAGACGATTTATAAATAATATCCTGAGGAGTTAATATGATAACAAAAATTTACAGAGTTAAAGGTACTTTTGTAATGGGCGATTCATATCATAAATTTACTAAAGAATACAAAGCTACCAATGTGGCTGATTTAGAAGAAAAAATTTATGAACGTTTTGGAAGTAAACATGGTTTAAACAGAAACCAAATTTCTATTAAAGATATTGCTGAAATCGCACCTGAAGACGTTATAGACCCAATTTTAAAAGAAATTTTATAAGGGTGTTACTATGGAAGATCAGCAAAAATTTAATCAATTACTTAATGAAATAAATGTGTACAAACAGCAAGGAGACTTAATTCAGCAACAAATTGAATTAGTCAGAGCTTCCATTGCTGAAGTTGATGCATTAACCAACACTTTAGATGATTTGGAAGGTAAAGATTCTGTTGAAGCTTTCGTACCTGTAGGTGCTGGTTCTTTCATTAAAGGTGAACTTAAAAACACCGATGAAGTTATTGTAAGTATTGGTTCTGGAATAGCTGTTAAAAAAGATGTTGACGGAGCAAGAGAAACTATTGCAAGACAGAAAAAAGATCTGGAAGACAGTTTAGATAAAATGTTGGCTAATATGCAACAGGTGTCTGACATTATCGGATCTTTATCTGCTCAGGCAGAACAGTTAGCTGCTGTTGCTCAAGGAAACATGTCAGCTACCGGATTAAACTAGATATAACTTCCTTTTTTTACTTTTTTTATTTAATTTATTTTTCCATATTTTGCTTATTTTTTAAATATTATAAAAAACATATTATTTTCTAATTAAACCATAAGGTTGTGTAAAATTTGTTTGAATCTTTGAAAAAGAAGTTTTCACGAACTAGTGATAAATTAGAAGAAGAGCTTATTGAAGAAGCACAGGAAGAAAACAATCTTGAAGAGGAATCAGGTAAAAAATTCTCCTTTTTTTCATTTGGTAAGAAAGATAAGAAAGAAGAAGAGGATTCTAAAAGTGATATAGCTGAAATTCCTCAGGAAGTTGAAAGTATTTCCGATGAAGCTGACACTTCAGATGATGAAGACTCTGAAGATAAGAAGGAAAAATCCGGTTTTTGGAGTTTTGGTAAAAAATCAGGTGATGATAAAAAAGAAGAGCCTCCTGAAGAATCTCCTGAAGAACCTCAAGAGGAAGAACCTAAAAAATCCCGTTTCTGGAGTAAAAATAAAGAGGAAGATTCTTCTGAAGTGGAGGATGATGATTCTGATGATGAAACAGAAGAGAAAAAATCTCATTTCTGGAACAGAAGTAATGATGAAGACTCTGAAGAAGATGAAGAGGATGAACCAGGCGGAATGTTTTCATTTATTACTGCCAAAACAATTTCAGAAAAACATCTTGAAGATATTTTATGGGAACTTGAAATGGGTCTTCTGGAAGGGGATGTAGCTATGGAAGTAGCTAGTGCAGTAGTGGATTCTGTTAAAGATGATCTTGTTGGCCGTAAAATCAAAAGAAGCAATGATATTACTGAATACACATACAATGCACTAAGAAATGCTGTAGCTGAAATTATTGACATTCCGGGCAAGTCAATGACTGAAATGATTGAAGCCAAAAAAGCACAGGGTGAACCTCTTGTTGTAATGTTTGTCGGTATTAACGGTACAGGTAAAACAACAACTATCGGTAAATTAGCTAATTACTATCTTAAAAAAGGTTATACTCCTGTAATAGCTGCTGCAGATACTTTCAGAGCAGGTGCTATTGAACAGGTTAATTATCATGCAGACAATGTTGGAGTTAAACTTATCAAACACCAGAAAGGTTCAGATCCTGCAGCTGTTGCATTTGATGCAGTTGAACATGCAAAAGCTCAGGGTAAAGAGCTGGTTTTAATTGATACTGCAGGTAGGATGCAGACCAACACCAATCTTATGGATGAAATGAAAAAGATTAAGAGAGTTGCAAAACCTGATTTGGTTGTATTTGTAGGAGATGCCTTAACTGGTAATGATGCAACTCAGCAGGCTTCCAAATTTAATGAAGCTATTGATATTGACGGTGTTATTTTAACCAAAGCAGATGCTGACAGTAAAGGGGGAGCATCCTTATCTATCGGTTATGTTATTAAAAAACCTATTCTCTTTTTGGGAATGGGTCAGGGATATGATGACATCAGGGAATATGATGCTGACTGGATGCTGAATCAGCTCTTTTCTGAAAGTGGGGAAGAGGTAACTGTTGATGAGGTTTAAAAAATCAACTTTGGTTTTAATTGCTGTTTTGGCAGTATTGTCTGCAATAGCTGCTGTAGCTACATTCACATTAGATAATTCAATAATGGAAGTGCCTAAAGGTAATGCTTCTGTTGTTGTAACTGGTGATGTGATGTTTGCACGTAATATGGCTGGGGTATTAAGTTTGGATGAAAGTCCTTTCAGACATGTGGAAAATGTAACCGGAAGTGCAGATTTATTATTAATCAATTTTGAAAATGCTGCAACAACTTCAGGGTATGCTGTAAAAGGGGATGTTCCGCTTAAATGCGATCCTTCCTATGTTCCATTAGCTAAGGCTAACAACAATACAGTTGCAGCACTGGCTAACAACCATTTATTTGATTACGGCACTGACGGTATGAACGATACCTTAAAGTCTTTGGATGATGCGGGCATCACTCATATCGGTGCAGGAAATAATGAATCTCAGGCTCGCCAAACCGCAAGCAGTGATATAAACGGAAGAAATATTACTATAATCAATTATATGGATTCAAACAACTTTAAAGAATATAGTACTGATGTAATGCCTCAGGCTAACGGTTCTGATCCGGGTTATTCCGCATATGACAGTGATGTTGCAAAACATCAAATTCAGGATGCAAAGGCAAATGGTTCAGATGTTGTAATTGTTTATTTCCACTTTGGAAATGAATACTCCCGTTCACCAAATCCTGATCAGGAAAAGATGGCTCATGAAGTAATAGATTATGGGGCAGATGCTGTTTTAGGTTCACATCCTCATGTAACGCAGGGAATTGAAATGTATAAAGGCAAGCCTATATTCTACAGTCTGGGAAACTTCATATTTGACATGTCAAATTCAGCAACTCACATTGCATATATAGTCAAAATGGACTTTGTCAATGATACTGGAGAGTGTACAGTTTATCCTGTGATTATTTCAGGATACCTGCCTTACTTTATGGGACCTGATGAGGGAACCAGTTTACTTAATTCACTGTCTCCTCAATGTGATGATTTGGAAATAACACCGGAAGGTACCGGTAAATTGTATTTTAATTTAACTGATGATAATTATGAATCAAAACAATAAAAGCCAGTGGAACTCTTCTCTTGCATTTTTAATGTCAATGATAGGTGCTGCTGTTGGATTAGGTAATATATGGCGTTTCAGCTATGTATTGTACTCCAATGGTGGAGGATCCTTTTTCATTCCCTATTTTGTAGCTATCGGACTTCTGGGAATTCCCTTTCTTATTTTGGAATATGGTTTGGGGTTCAAATTCAAAACATCCTTTTCAAATCTGCTCCACAAAATAAGACCGAGATTTGAAGTAATAGGATGGATTTTAGGTCTTCTGGCATTTGGTGTTGTAACCTATTATATGGTTATTCTTGCATGGGATATAGTTTATCTTGGAGCAAGTCCGTTTTTAGGCTGGGGAGCTGATCCTGCAGGATTTTTCTCAAATTATGTTGGTGGAGACTCTACAATTTCTGACTGGTCACATCTGATACTTCCGACAGTAGCGGGACTGGTTATTGTATGGGTAATGATATGGTTTATTTCAAAAAAAGAGCTGAACTCCGGAATAGGCAAAGTATCCAAAGTGCTGATTCCATTACTCTTTGTTATAATGGCAGCTATTGTAATATTTTCCCTGACATTGCCTGGTCATAATCTGGGAATTGAAACACTGCTGACTCCTGACTGGTCAGTGCTTTTTGATGTAAACATATGGCTTGCTGCATTTTCACAGATTATATTTTCCTTAAGTTTGGGAATGGCTATTGCACTTACATATGCAAGTTATCTGCCTGAAGATTCAAAATTAATCAACAATGTACTGATTGTAGTTAGTTCAAACTCAGGTTTTGAGATATTCACTGCATTTGGAGTGTTTTCAATATTGGGATTCATGTCAGTAACTTCAGGTGTTCCGATTGAAAGCCTAATCAGACAGGGTACAGGTCTTGTATTTATTGTATTTCCGACAATCTTCAATACAATGGGTATGGCAGGTAAGATATTGGGACCTCTGTTTTTCTTGGCTATATTATTTGCAGGAATAACTTCTGCTCTGGGATTTTTAGAGCCGTTACTTAATTCTGTATGTGATAAGTTTGGATTTACCCGTAAAAAATCAGCCAGTATATTATGTGGTGTCGGATTTATGATTTCAATGTTTTTCACATGCGGAATCTCCAGCTATCTTGTTGAAATAGTGGACGGATTTTTGAACCAGTTCGGAATATTGTTTTTAATCGCATTGCAGTGTATTATATTTGGATGGATTTTAGGAATTGATGATTTAATTGAAGTTGTAAACAAAAATTCTATAGTGCATGTTGGAAAGTTATGGGTTGCAATTATTAAATATATACTGCCATGTGTAATTTTCATAGTTTGGACATTCGGAATTATTGATCTGATTAAAACAGGCGGATTTCTGGAACTGGCTGTTGACGTAATCATTACTCTCAGTATTTTAATAGCCAGTGTTATGCTGACAAAATTCGAAGATTATAAATAAGTGTTAATAACAAATAGTAAGGTGTAATATGGTTTTTTTTAAATCATATTGTAATATATCAACAAAAAAATTTATTTTTTTGATTCGTTTAAAACCTTCTCACGTGTTTAAGGGAGTGTTATGCTCCTTAAAACACACTTTTAATAAAGTTTCTTTCTTTTGGAATAGGCTTTCTGTTTCTTTTTTTCCAGACTTTTATAATCTCTGGACTTGTAGGTGTTCTGCTGTCTGTTTGTAGTGGCATTGGGCATTACCGTTACCAAATTTATTGTGTTGTTGTCACAGGCAAAAACAACCTTGATTTCAGAGTATTTCTTAGTTTTCGGAGCCGGAAAAATAACTTCATACTGGTGATTTCCGCTAGGTTCATATCTTAAAGGCTCTTCATTTAATATGGTGTCTACAATATACTCTCTTGAGATTCCGTTGTCATCAAGCCTTTGAACAAAATGAGTGTTTTCAAAGCACCAGTTAATGTTGCTGAGGTTTCCGACAATATATTCGTCAAAAATGTTCATACTTTTAATTTCATATTTAGTTGCTTTTATAGGTTGTGTTTTTAATTTGTTTAGAATATTTTTAAAATCAGCTTATTTTGTTTAGAAGAATATAGGTAATTATATTAATTTCATTTTATAAACTAATACCTATTGGAGGTTTTTCATGGTTTCTAGAAAAATTTTGATTACTTTGGGAGTATTTGCTGTTTTAGCTATTGGAATCGGTTCAGTATGTGCTGTGCAGAATATTGAAGTTGACGGAATGAAGTTTTGCATTCCTGACGCCTATACAGAAGAAACATCTTTAGCTACTGAAGGTGTAACAAATGAAGACGGCTTTAAAATATATAATCGCACATATTTCGACAGTTCCAATAAGATGATACACATATCTGTTTTCCATGGTAAGGATACTGATAAGTTAAGTTTGGATGATTTAAAAGAACCTACTGATGTTAAAAAAACCATAAAAGGTTATGATGGTTTATTGGATCATGATAAAGATGCAGGATTATACTTTTTTACATATATTAAAAATGGAAAAGTCAGTATAGTTACTGTTGAAGATGAAAGTTTACTTGAGAAAGTTATTGTTTAGGTGAGGAGAATTTCTCACTTTTTTATTTTTGTAGTTTTTTGTTATTTAAAAGTTTAAATTTACTCGCGAATAATTAAATAATCTATTTTAATACTATTTTGTGTTTATTTAGTGAATATATTTTATTTATTTTTAAATTTAAAGTAATTTTATTCTTTTTATTTTATTTTATTCATTTTATGATAGTTTTATTTTTATTTTCAGTGAATATTAATTATTATTTTCTTTTTTTATAGGATTAATTTAGTAATCTTTAAATATAATATGATTTAAATTATTATTTAAAAATGAAAACAATTTTTCATAATGGGAACAATTTTTAAATTTAAGTAAAAAGTTTATGGTGTTGAATTTATGTGTGATTACTGTTTTTCCTTTTTGGAAGAGAAATTTCCAGAGTTTGCGGAAAAATGTAAAGAAGTGGAAGTAAATGTTGTTAATAAGCATCCCAAAGCAGCAATTTTATTGGGAGGATCGCTTGTTGAAGAATTTACTGGAAAGATATGTGATTTGGCCGATGTTGGTCATTTAAAGGATTATACACAATTTGATAGGTTGAGAGAATTGGGAAGATATAATATTATTCCGTTTTATGATCAAAAAAGTTTTGATAGAGCTCGTAAAATTCGTAATAAGGCTGCTCATAGTGATGGTGAATCTACTATGGATAAAGCATATGTTATGCATAGGATGTTGTATAATGTGGCAGTTTGGTTCTATAAAAATTATGGTGAAGATCCTGATTTTGTTTCTAAAAAATATGAAGGGCCTATTTATGAAAAAGAAGAGTTATCTAAAGATACTATTGAGGATATGGTGAATAAAGCAATTTCTTCTAAAATAGGGAAGCATGCTCAAATGTCACTTTCTGAAGATAATTCATCTATTGTTAACTTTCGCCAGGGTATTGGAGGGCGTGATAATGGTTATTTATTACATGATTTCTCTGAAGAGTATAAGAAAATTAAAGGTAGTTATTTGTTAGGTGAATTATATAAATTAAGAAATTCTTCTAAAGAAGCTGTTGAAGATGCAGATAGTTTAAATTCATTTAAAGAGTATTTGCATGTTGAAAGGGGAATTCAAAATGAATTTATAAAAAAACTTAAAGAAGTTGTGAATGATAATTCTGCTCATTTGGTAATGCTGTGTGGTAATGTGGGGGATGGTAAGTCTCATTTGCTCGCTTTTTTAAATAATCATTATCCTGATTTGGCTAATCAATTTAAAATTCACAATGATGCAACAGAAAGTTTTGATCCAAATAAAAATTCTATTGACACATTATCTGAAGTATTGTCAGCTTTTAAAGATAGTAATATCAATAATTCTAATGAAAAATTCATATTGGCTATTAATTTAGGTGTTTTAAATAATTTCATTGAATCTGATTATGCTAATGAAGAATACACAATCATTAAACAAAATTTAGTTGATTCCAATATTTTTGATCCAAATAACTTTTCTCAAAATTATGATTCTGAGCATGTGAATATAATTAGTTTTGCAGATTATAATATGTTTGAATTAAATGGTGATGACTATGAAAATAGGGTTTCATCAACTTATATTTCTTCATTAATTCAAAAAGTGGTCGATGATAGTCAGAATAACCCATTTTATCAAGCATATCTTAAAGATAAAGAGTTGGGGATTGAGACACCTGTTATTTATAACTATGAAATGTTATCAAATAAGAAAGTTCAAGATGTTATTTTAAATTTGATTATTAAAATTTCAATTAAATATAAAAAAATTATATCTACAAGAGATTTACTGAATTTTATTTATGAAATTTTGGTTCCTGCAAATATTGAAAAACCTAGTGAATCATATGAAACTTTTGATTATTTAAAAGACTTTTTACCTAATTTACTTTATACAAAGGTTAATTCATCAGATCTATTAAAACTGTTTAGTTTTGAAGACCCAATTAATTTAAGAAAAGAAACTTTGGATGATTTGATAATTGCATTGAATATTAGTGATGATATTTTAACTCCAATCAAAGAGTATATTGATGATGATGCATTACCATTACTTGAAAAATGTTTTAAGGAATATGGTGCTCTTAAAGATGGTTTATTAAATAATGAACATGAAATAATTAGTTCTTTAATTAGATTCGCATCTATTTTTGGAAAAAATAATATTGAAAATGTATTTATTAATGATGATTATTTAGATTATTTAGATTATTTGTATTATTATAATACCAAAAGCCCGGAAAAATATCAAAAGTTATTCAATCAAGTTAATGATGCGATATTTAATTGGAAGAAGTATATGGGTTCGGATATAATTAATATTGATGAGTTAAATAATTTTCAAGTAGGTCGCCGATTAAAATTACATCCTAAAATTAGCGAAGAAGATAAGGGTTTAGTTGGTTTAAATTATGATGAATTAGGTAACAGATTCAAAACAGATATCCGAATTTCGTTTAGTGTAAACAATAGTTCTGATTTAATTTCTATTAATATTGATTATCCATTGTATTCATCTTTTGTAGCATTAAACAAGGGTTTTAAACCGAATAAAACAGAACGAGAAAAATTAATAGTTTTTAAAGAGTTTATTAATTCAATAATTAATCAAACAGAATCAGATAATAGGTTGTTTGTTAAAACTATTTATAATGATGAAAATTTTGTATTTGAGTATGATGAATTGTTTAGAAAATTTTCATTTAAAGAGGCATAATGATGAATTTTGAAGCGAATTATAGAGATTTACAAAGTAAAATGTCTTTTAAAGATGGTAAAAATGGGGGCAAAAAGGGATTAAAAAATCAAATTAATATTAATGCAGTTTTTTTTACCATTTGTGTCAAGGAATCCTGAGCGTGCAAAATTTAAAAATGGTTTCAAGGGAGTACTTGGTGAATTTGCAAGATTGGTGTTAGATAAGACATGGGATGATGAATTATCTGCTGATGAAATTGTTAAAAAAATAATTTCTGAAGAACGTGTTGATTGTTCTCTAGAAAATGAAAAATATCTTGAAAAATTAATTGCAGATTATCTTTTTGATGATAATAATGATTTAAATATTTTAAAACCTTCATTATTTTTATATTTGCCTAGAAATGAAAATAATGAGAAAAAGGGTGAATATGAAATTGCATTGTTTATAAGAGATGTATTTTTCAATAAAAAGGATGATTTTGAATTTGATGAAAAATTTAAAGATTTTTTCAAAGACTTTAATTCTAACCATATTCTTATTAAACTTATTTTAAAAAGTATTTTTGAATTGCCTGAAAAAGAGATACCTCTAAAATATGATACAATTTCAAATGGTGTTGTTAATTTATTTAAAGAGGATATAAATTTTTTATTAGATAAAAATGAGACATATCTGTTAAATAATATGGAATTAATTTTCGCATATTATTATTTCTTTTATTCTTCTCAATGCACTTTATTAATTGATAAAGATTTTAAAGGGGACTTTGATGGGGGTATTGAACCATTATATTATGCATTAGATTGGGAATCTATTAGTAAAAATAGAAAAACTATTAAACAAGGTTTTAATCTAGTTTATGATGCAAATGCATATTTATTTGATAAATGTTGTTTACTTTCTCAATTGAATACTTATATGGGTGTTGAAGGTAAGCTTTTATTTGAGCTTAATGATGAATTTAATGAGTATGGTGATGAGGATAAACAAGAATGTTTAAAATGGTTAAAAAAGTGGATTGACGATTATCAATATGTTAAAGACATTTCTACTTTAAGTAGAAATTCAAGGATTGATATTCCAGAAAATGTTGATAATGAGTTTGGAGATGTAGTAAATCTTCTTTCTTCAACACTGTATGAAGGTGTTGACCAAGCAGTTAGAAGTAGATATTCATTAAACATTAGGGAGATAGCTAAATTATATTTCCTTAAAAATAGAGGAGTTCATGGTTCTATTCTTAATTTAACTCAAGATATGTTTCTAGTTATTACATCATTATGTATTAAAGAGGATAAAATTAAATTAAATCATTTATTTGGAGAATATGAAAAAAGAGGTTTATTTTTTGACAAATATTCTAAAGAAAAAATTGTTGATTTGTTAAATAACTTAAATTTAATTGATAAAAAAAGTGATAGTGGGGATGCACAGTATGTCAAGTCAATTTTATAGGTATTTATCTAAAAAGCTTATTAATTATTTTAAATCTAATTTGCATGCTGGAGATAAATTCTTTGTACAATTTGATGAAGAAAATCAAGTTGAAATATTTTATAATACTTTAAAAAATTCAAATAATTTTGATCTTTCTGTTTCTGTTGAAGAATTTGTATATAAGCATGATATGGGTAATGAATTTAAAACATATGCATTATCAGTTGGTAATATTAAATTAGTTGTTGCAAGCAGTTTAGATGTTAATGTTGATTATTTGGTAACATTAAGAAACCAAGTGGTTACTCAGGAGGGTGTTTGGAAAGATTGTGCTCTTTTAATCATATGTTATGAATCTATTGATAGTATCTGTGAAGGTATGAGGGATTTAGAAAGTAAAGGCCTGCCTTTTGATGTTAATTTAATTTCAAAAAATTTAGTTAGTGAAATAGAAGAATCTAAAGAGTTATCTAAAGTAAATAAAGAAATAACTAAATTTTATTTATCAAAAAAAGAAGAAGATTTGTTTCAAACTAATTTATGGGATTATGAAGAAATTTTGAGTATTTTAGATAATGGGAAAATAGATCGTGAAGATTATGTTAAGTTGGGTTTGTTTCCAGATGAGGAATTAAAGGAATTTCCTAATGTAAGATCAATAAGGTCCAGACTTTCTGAAAATTCTGATATGTATGAAGATGTTAAAATAATTAAAAATTCTGGAGATTCAAAAAGCAAATTAGAGAAGAAATTTGATTCAATTGGTGTTAAAGCACTTAATGATGATGAAAATTGGTCTTTTGTTGATTTTAAACTATTAAAAAAGTCTGCAGAAAGTTTAAAGAAAAATAAAAAAACTTTACTTTATATAGAAAATAATAATAAATTTACTAATGAAGGTTTAACATATTGGGAAAAAGCTAAATCTCACACTGCTGCAGGTCAAAGAACCCGTTATATTTTAATATTTAATAATCAAGATTTGGATTCAGTTTCATTAGATTTTAGTTTTGATGGGAGGGTTTATGCAGCTAATCTGATTAAAAAACCAGATTATGTAACTGCGGCTGGTAAAAAACTTAAAGTTGCATTTAATTTAAATTCTGAAAAATTAACTTCTAAAAAATTTGTTTATGAACACAATAAATCTAAATTTACTTTTTTTATAATTGTTGTTCCTGCAAAGGAATCTTTTTTTGAATCAATTAAACATAGATATTCAATTACTGGTTCAGCGAAAAAACTAAAAATAACTGTTACTAATGATGAAAATGATGAGGAAGTAAGTTTTGGTGAAGGACATATTGTAAAAGAAATGGAAGTAGATTCTAATGATAATTTAATTTTAAATTCTCATGAATTATCTCAATATAAAATAATTATTTCTGAAAATTCTCCTGGATGGAAAGAAGAAGATTTAGGTTTTTATTTGGTGATTAATGATATTAGTATTCCATTTATAATTAAAGAAAGTTCTAAAAAAACATTCCCAGTTAAATCAATTGTGATGTGGAAAAATAAACGTGAAAATAAAGAAAATATAGTTTTCAATGGCATAAAAGCTTTCCAAAATTCTAATGTTTTTTATATTGAAGATGCTTTTAAAGAATATCTTGCTATGGAATATCAAATTATTAATGAGAATATTTTCTATGGAGTTAAAGATGTTGGAAACAACATTGAAAAAGAGGATGTTTTATTAAGTGATGATTTATGGGAAGCTTATCAAAATATTTTTGATTATTATGAGCAAATAAACAATGTTCCTAGTTTAACTTATTTAAATAATGATTTAAAAGATCTTTATGAAGATTTTATAAATATATTTAATAAGGAAGTTAGTGAAATTCAAGAGGGTTCTATTTTATCAAATGATAAAATTAAATTAGATTTGCTTAAATTAGGTGTTATCAAGGATAATAACAATATTTTATTGTCTAGTTTGTCTCCTTTGAATATTGCATATCAATTAGAAATTAGTAATCAATGTGAGGATGAAGTTTTAAAAGAAAATATTCTTGAGCGTTTAATTCCTAATAATTTATTGCCTTATTTATTTGATGGTAAAAACCATTTGTATAAACCAATTTATCAAGTAGATGCTCATGAATGGGTAATTTATGAAAAAAGCGAGGATGTTTCAGTTGGTACGACAAATGCTTTTTTAGCTAATCTTGTAAAAGAAAAATTAGAACAATTTGTTTCTCATTTTAATTACTTATTTGATATTAATAGTAAATCTCCAATTAAATTAAATGTAATTAACATTAATGATGATGCAGAATTTGTAAAAGGTATTTTCAATTTTATGATGGCTAGGTTGCTTGATAAATCTAAATCAATAATTCCTGTTGAAATCAATATTTATTCTAATAAAAGAAGTACTTTAGAAAAATTCTTTGAATGTACGAACAAAGATCAATTATCTGATTTATTTGGTATTAAAATAAGCACTGGTAAACTTGATCATTCTGATATTATTAGATTGATTCAAAATAATATAACTTATTTTAAGCATGAATCTGCTCATGTTGAAGATTATGAATATGCTCACATTTCTTTTTATAAATCTGGGTATGGTGATCAGGCTGCAGAGGATAATATGGACCAAATAGAAACAGGATTATCATTGAATGGTTTGGTGTCTGATATTTCTTCTATCACTATTCATTCTGATTATAGGTCTGGATTTGGAACTAAAAATATTCATGATAAATCAAATATTTTGGTTAAAACAGCCATTAACTTAAATGAATTATCTAAAAACAATGGAAATAATGGTATTAATGCATATTCTAAAGGTAAAACAATTATTGCAAAACCTATGCCTATTAATGACAATACAATTGAGTTATTATATAAAAAATCACATTGGGTAACATTTATTGAGCCTAATTTTGGATTAGATTATTTCAATAATTCTTCAGATATTATTATAATTCATTATAGTGATCAATATACTTCATCTAATCATTATGATACTATTACAGTTACTAATAGATCTAATCAGTATGAAATGATTATAAAAGAGTTTTTAAGGATCCATGATATTGAAATAACTCCTGAGGAGTTAGAATCTTTAATTAAAATGTTTAATACAATTAATGGAGAATGGTTATTAAGAACAATAGTTTCTAATAATAGTAATTATGATCGCGAAAAATTAAGTATAATTTCAGCTATTAAATATGCTTTAGCTATTTTAGACCATCCTGAGATTATTTGGATTCCAATTTCTATGGAAGAAATTTTAAGAATTGCTGGAAATATTAAATTAGACAAAAATGAGGGTATTTTCTCTTATAAAATTAAAAATGAACCTGGAGTCCATAGTGATGATTTATTGTTTATAGGGGTTCACGAATCAAAAATAAATGGTGATTTAAAAGTATATTATCATCCTATTGAAGTTAAAATAGGTCACAATTTTAGCCCAGTTATAAATAAAGGTAAAAATCAGTTAGATAACACATATAATCTTTTAAAAGAACAATTAAACAAGCATTCGGGGAATCATCAATTTAGGAATAAATTCTTTAGAAATTTTTTTGTTCAATTATTGTTAGCTAATGAGCAAAAGTTATTTATAAATGATATTTGGAAAGATAAAGGATTTAATAAACTGGATAACTATAAAGCAAAACTTCTAAATGATGAATATGAAATTGTTGAAGATTTAAAAGATATTATTGGTATTGGATCTTTAATTTCATTTGAAAAAGATAATGATTTTTTATCAATTAATATGGAAGAAGATAAACAGATTATAAGATTAACTGAAGATTATGCATTTATGGGTTTGGTTGATTCAATTGAAAATATTCATGAAAAAATCCATTCTAATAAAACAGATATTTCTGCAGATAAATTATTATATTCTATTGAGTTAGATTTGGGTTCTGAAATCTTAATTTATCCACCAATTGATCCACCAATTCATGTGCCGGTTGGTGGCAGACAGAATTCACCAATTGATGTGTCTGGGGATGTTAGAGCATATATTGGAAATGTTGAAAGCTCAAATCATAAAGTATTTTGGGAGTTTGGAAATCCAAAGTTACCAAATAGGCATATGTTAATTCAGGGAAAATCTGGTCAGGGCAAAACTTACTTTATTCAACGTATAATTAAAGAACTTTCACAACAAGGTGTTTCAACATTAATTATTGATTATACTGATGGATTTAAGAAAAAAGAGCTTGAAAATGAATTTAAATCAGATTTAAAAGATAAACTTAAAATTTACAATGTTATTAAGGATAAATTTGCATTAAACCCATTTAAAAGAAATTTAATTGAGCTTGATGAAGATGAATATTATCCAGAAGATAATAATTCTATTGCAAGTCGTTTTAAATCAACTATTAGTTCAGTTTACTCTAAATTAGGTCCTCAGCAGTTAAATGTTGTTTATCAATCAGTTTTAAATGGTATTGAGAAATATGGGGAAGATATGAATTTAAATATATTGAAAAATGAGTTAATTGCAGATGATACTTCCCAAGCAGGAACGGTTTTAAACCAACTTAATGAATTATTGGATAAGAATCCATTTGATGCTGTTGAAAAGTTTGATTGGAGTTTGTTAAATAAGGGCAAGGGTAATGTTATCATTGTTCAATTGACTGGTTTATCTAAAGATATTCAAAAAATCATTGCAGAATTTGTTCTTTGGGATTTATGGAATTATAAAGAACAAAATGGGGATGTAGATAATCCATTTGCTATTGTATTGGATGAAGCACATAATTTAGATTTTCGTTCTTCTGCTCCTGCTGGTAAAATTTTAATTGAAGGAAGAAAACATGGATGGGCAGGATTATTTGCAACACAATCTATTAAGGGGCAAATGAATAGTGAAGAAATTAGTAACTTTGATAATGTTGATGAAAAAATATTTTTCCATCCTACGGATAGTTCTATTAATGATGTTGCTGGGCAAATAAGTACTAAAGAAAAGAAAATTTGGACAGATAATTTGCGTAAACTTAAAAAAGGACAATGTATTGTTTATGGGTCAATGTTGGATAAAACGGGGGATTTAAAACAATCAAACCCAGTTGTTGTTGATGTTGCTGAAATAATTTCTGAAAGGGAGCATGATTCTCAAGAAAACGATTTTAATTCCAGTTAAAAGATGAATTAGCCAGCGCTTTAAATGAATTTGAAAATCAAACATTGTTAATATGGTGAAAACATGGAAAATACAGTATCGTTTCAGGAATATCTTTTAAGCAAAGGATATTTATTTGATCCGAAAATAATTGAAAATTATTTATTGTCTATAAAAGTAAAACCGTTTGTAATATTTACGGGAAATTCAGGAACTGGTAAAACAAAACTTTCTCAATTGTTTGCAGAATATATTTCTGATTCCACCCAAAATTCTGGAAATAATAGTTCTTTAATTAAGGATAATGAATTTTTGTTTGTTAAAGTGCCTGTTAATAAATCATCCTTTGAAAACACTGGATGGACACTTAGTAATAAATATCTTTATGATGTTTTGCCAATTAAAGAATCACAATGTGACTGTGATATATTGGTAGACAATATTCCTGCAAAAGCATATGTTCGTGTGCAAATGCAATTAGAATATGATAAAAATAATGAAAAATTAAAAAATTATTTTAAAAATTTATTTTCTCAAGATTCTGCCAAAATTGTTGATTTAAAAATAAATATTGGGGCATTTAAAGAGATTTATGATCGTAAATTTAATAATGAAGATTTTATAATTTTGGAACAAAATTCAAACAAAACAGCATTTAATGAAAGGCAATGGTTTATGAATAATAATATTTTTAATTATTTGCCATTTAAATCAGGTTATGTTAATTGTAATATTGTAGTTAAAAATATTAAATCTGCTGCCAAAATTAGGCTGATGCCTAGGTTGTATTTTAAGAAAAATGAAGAATTACAAAACTATTTAAAAGAAAATGAAGGCAAAAAAGTTGAAGTAAAAATCAAAACAGACAATTTCAATTTTGAAAATTTCCATCCAATATGGGAAAAAGAAGAAGATTCAACAAACCATAAAAAAGATCCAAATTATAAGATCGTTCCTGTGGGTGCTAATTGGACGGAAAATAGGCATGTTTTGGGATTCTATAATGTAATTACTGGGGAATATCATGAAACACCATCTTATTCTTTAATTAAACTTGCTAAAAATGATATTGATTCACCATATTTTTTAATTTTAGATGAAATGAATTTATCTCATGTTGAAAGGTATTTTGCTGACTTTTTATCAGCTATTGAAAGTGGACAACCAATTCCATTGTATTCCAATGATGATGAAAATTATGAATTAGATATTCCAGATAATTTATTGATAGTAGGTACTGTTAATGTTGATGAAACAACTTATATGTTTTCACCTAAGGTTTTAGATAGGGCAAATACCATTGAATTCCCAACAATGTCTGCTAAAGAATATATGAACTCTGATTTCAACGAATTTGACTTTAAAAACATAAACTATCTAATGAATCCTCTTGAAGATTTGGATGTGAGAAATATGAATGTTCATGATTTAAAAGATATTTTTATGTTTATTAATTGTTCTAGAGGGAATTTGTGGGATGTTTTATCTATTGAATTGGATTTATTCCAAAGCATTCTTAAAAAAATAAATTTTGACTTTGGTTTTAGGGTTATTAATGAAATTCTCAGGTTCATGTTTGTTTCATGGAGATATGAAGGATCTCCAAAAAATTGGGAAAATTGGGAGAGATATTTTGATGCTCAAGTCAAACAAAAAGTTCTTCCAAAACTGCATGGTTCACAAAAAGCTATTGGTCAAACTATCAATGAATTATTTAATGCATGTTTAATTGAAAGAAAGAATAATACCGATGCAAGACTTGTTGATTTAACTAAAAAAGATTGCAGGTATTATACTTCTGCAGTTAAACTTCAAAATATGGCTAAAATATTATCTAATCAAAGATATGTATCTTTCATTAATTAAATTTAGATTCAAATGATCGAGCAGAAAGTTATTATTGAATTGAGAAATAATCTGGGGGGAGTAGGTACTCTTTATATTAGTGCACTAAATCCTCAGATGACTAATCATTCTAAACATATTATAAATGATTATTTAACATTAGAAAATATTGATTTAGTTGAAACTCCGGATAATTTAACTCCTATTCAATATTGTGTTGATGCATCAACTCATTTTGCAAATTTGATGCTTTTAGAAGAAACTGATTATCAAATTTTATTTGAATCAAAAGATGTAAATTCATCTTATGATATTTTATATTCATTAGTTAAAATGAATAATGATTTTTTTAATGAATTTAGGTTTTCTTTAACTGAATTTGAAAAATATAAAGTTGTTGGAACTCTAAATTTTAGAAGTTATGTTGGTAAATCATTTTTGGATGTTAAAAAGAATGGTTATTTGTCTAATAAGGTTCCAATTGAAGTTAGATCTAAAAAAATAGATTATTTTAATCAATATTCTGCCATGATAGCGGAATTATCTCAATATGCATTAGGTTTGATTTTTGAAAGTGATTCTCCTCTTTATCAGGAATTCGAAATTGATTATAAAAATAAAACAACATATTATGAAGATTTCATGTTTTTGGAATATTTGTTCAGGCCTGAGAACTTGCCGTCTATTTTTGAATACCTGTCTAAGAATTTATATTCTAGGTTGGAAGAATGTGATGATGTGGTTCCAACTTCTTTTGCATCAAATGTTGGTGATAAAGAGTTAATTAATATTTTAAACAATCCTGATAAGTTGCAAAAAACAGATTCTGATATGAAATTGGCCGATTATCTTGGAGGGTTTTTACCAATTGAAGTTGAGGAAATGGACTATAATGATTCAATTGATGTTGCTGAAAATAGATTTTTTAAATATTTTTTAGAATTGGTAAGAGATTTGATTGAAAAGTTGTTAGACAATTCAAAAGAGGGTTATATTAAGGATAAATTAACTTTTTTCAATGAAGAAATTGTATATTATCTTTCCAATAAATTATTTGCAGATATTGGTACTTTAGATTACATTCCATTTAATTCACAAGTTTTACAAAAGAGGGAAGGTTATAGGGATATTTTCCAATTCTTTTTAATGTTTGAATTTTCTTTTAAATTAAGTTGGGATGAACTTAACAATCAATTCAAAGGTTTTGAAAAGAAATTAAGTGAATTATATGAATATTGGTGCTATTTCAAAATTTTAAAAGTTTTAAACGAAATGAGTGTTTCTAAAGTTGATTTTGAAGATGTTTTTGAAATTAATAAGAATAATTGGTCAATGGATATTAAAAGAGGACATAAATCAATTAAAAAATTTAAATTAAATTTGTTTGATCAGGATATTTTCATTGAATTATTTTATAATAAAACATTTTCAAATAATACAAAATATAGGTCATATTCTTTAGCTTTTAGGCCAGATTATTCATTACTTATTTATTTAAATGGAGAAAGATATTTTATTCATTTTGATGCAAAATATCGCTCTGAATTGGATGTTATTAATTTTTATAACAAAATTCAAGATAAAACATTCTCTGAAGTTGAAAATGAAGTTAATAATAGGGATTCTAAGGAAAATAAAGATAGAATTTTTAAAAATGGGGATATTTATAAGATGCATACTTACAAGGATTCCATTTTAAAAACTGAAGGATCATACGTTTTATACCCAGGTAATGTACATAAATTGTTTAGAGAAGATAATGATCTAATTATTCCTTCTGTTGGCGCTTTTCCCTTAGCTCCTGGAAATGGTGGCGAGGAGGAGTATAATCTATCTATTTTTATTAAAAATGTAATAAGAAGTTTAATTGTTAATTAATTAATTTATAAACTGAATTAAGAATATTTAAATACAAAGCAGCCAATATATTCAATTAATATTTTAATTCAGGTGTAAAAAACATGAAACAAATAAAAGTAGTGGCAGCTATTATTAAAAATGAAGATAAAATTTTAGCTACTAAAAGAGGATATGGCGAGTTTATAAACATGTGGGAGTTTCCTGGGGGAAAAATCGAATCAGGCGAAACCAAAAAGCAGGCTATAGTTCGTGAAATTAAAGAAGAATTAAACATTGAAATTAGTGTTGATAAATTTGCCTTAGATATTGAGTATCAGTATCCTAACTTTTATTTATTCATGTCCTGTTTTATGTGTTCAATTAAGGAAGGTTCAATCGAACTTTTAGAGCATAATGACGGTAAATGGATTACAAAGGAAGAATTAAACACTTTAAATTGGCTGCCGGCGGATATTGATGCAGTTAATTATCTAAAAGAAAACATGTGATTTTTATGGATAATCAGAATGATATTTTAGAGGGAGCTAAAACCGCTTTTATTAATGAAACTTATAATCCTGCAAATGATTTTAAACCTAAATTCCTTTCAAACAATTTTAATCATAAGGTTTTAAATTCCATTAAGGAGGAACTGCAGAATTGTGATGAATTTTTTATAAGCTCTGCTTTTATTACTTTAGGCGGATTAACTCCTCTTTTGCAGGATTTTTTGGAACTTGAACAAAGGGGAATTAAAGGTAAGATTCTTACAACTGATTATCTTAATTTTACAGATCCTAAGGCTTTAAAAAAGCTTCAGTCTTTAGATAATATTGAAGTTAAGCTGTATGCTCAGGAAAAGAATGGTTTTCACACTAAAGGTTATGTTTTTAGAAAAAATAACATTTACAAAGGTATTGTAGGCAGTTCTAATTTGACTTTAAACGCTTTAACTGTTAACAAGGAGTGGAATGTTGAGTTTACCTCTTTACATGACGGTGAAGTGTTGAATAATTTATTGGATGAATTTAACTCATTATGGCAGGAAGCAAGCAATCTTGATGATGTTCTTCCGGCTTATGAAAAGTTATATGATTCTCAAAAGAACTTTACAAAGCTAAAAGAAAACTACAAGAAACTCAGCTCTGAGGATTTGGTTCCAAATTCTATGCAGATTGGTTTTATGGAAAGTTTAAGGTCTTTAATTCAAAGTGGTGAATCAAAGGCACTTCTGGTATCGGCAACTGGTACTGGTAAAACTTATGCTTCTGCTTTTGCTGTTCAGGATTTCAATCCTAAAAAGTTTCTTTTTGTAGTTCACAGAGAACAAATCGCCAAACAGGCCATTAATGCTTATAAAAATGTTTTTAAAAATACGAAAGATTTCGGATTACTGACTGGTAATTCTAAAGACTATGATTCCAACTTTTTATTCTCAACAATTCAGACATTGTCTAAAGATGATGTTTATACCAAGTTTAAAAAAGATGAATTTGATTATATTGTGATTGATGAGGTTCATAAAGCTGGTGCTTATTCCTATCAAAAAATCATGGATTATTTTGAACCTGAATTCTGTTTGGGAATGACTGCTTCACCTGAGAGGCCTGACGGTATTGATATTTATGAACTCTTTGACCATAATCTGGCATGTGAAATCAGACTTAAAGATGCTTTAGAAGAGGATTTGTTATGTCCTTTTCATTATTTTGGAATATCTGACTTGGAAATTGATGGAGAAACTGTTGATGATTCAACAGAATTTAATCAGTTGGTTTCAGATGACCGGGTAAATTATTTGCTTGAAAAATCAGCCTATTACGGATATTCTGGAGACAGAATTAAAGCTTTGGTATTTTGCAGCAGGAAAAAAGAAGCAAATGAGCTTTCAAAAGCATTTAATAAAAGAGGCCATCCGGCAACTGTCCTGACAGGTGATGATTCACAGCAGACAAGGGAAGATGCAATTTACAGACTGACTGATGATGAGGCTAAAAACAAGTTGGAATACATTTTTACAGTTGATATTTTTAATGAAGGGGTAGATATTCCTGAAATTAATCAGGTTTTACTTGTAAGACCGACACAATCTCCAATTATATTTATTCAGCAATTGGGAAGAGGCCTTAGGAAATTTAAAAACAAAGACTATGTTGTTATTCTGGATTTTATTGGAAATTATAAAAACAATTTCATGATTCCAATAGCTCTTTCAGGGGACAGATCTTATGATAAGGATAATATTCGCCGTTATCTGATGGGGGGAAATAAAGTGATTCCTGGAGCTTCTTCAATCAGTTTTGATGAAGTTTCTAAAAAGAGGATTTATAATTCAATAAATAGTACTTCATTTTCAAGAATAGCTCTTTTTAAGGAAAAATACAACAATCTGAAGTTTAAATTAGGTAGAATTCCAATGCTTTTGGATTTCTATGAAAATGGTGAAATGGATCCTTTATTAATCTTAAATCATACTGCAATGGATTGCTATTATTCATTTTTAAAAAAGGCAGATAAAGATTATGATGAATACCTTTCAGAAGAGGAAATTTCATCTTTAAAATTCATATCTAAAAACTTAGCCAGTGGAAAAAGACCTCATGAGTTGCTGATTTTAAAATCTTTAATTTATAATGGTTATTTCTCAGTTGAATCAATTGAACACTTATTAAAAGCAGAATATGATATTCAAAATGATGTAAAATCAATTAAAAGTGCAATTGATGTTTTAAATCTTGATTTCAGTAAAAAAGATAAAAAAGATTTTTCCGAATTGTCTTTCATGAATGAATTTTTAATCTCAAATGATTTTAAAGAGTATCTGTCTCATGAAACTTACAGAAAACATGTTTTGGATGTAATTGATTATGGATTGCTTAAATACAAAACAGAATACAATGCTCAAGTTGAAGGTGAAAATTTAACACTATACGCCAAGTATTCAAGAAGGGACGTTTGCAGATTACTTAATTGGCCAAATGATGACAGCTCCACATTATACGGATATAGAGTAAAACACAATACCTGCCCTATTTTTGTAACTTATGATAAAAAAGAAGACATTTCAGATAGTACTAAGTATCTAGATGAGTTTGTAAATAAGAATGTTTTCAGCTGGATGACTAGAAGTAGGCTTAAATTAGATAGTAAGGAAGTACTTGCAATTAAAAATTATCAGAAAACTAATTTGAAGATACATTTATTTATTAAGAAAAGTGATGATGAAGGTAAGGATTTCTATTATATGGGTCAGGTTGAACCATTTGATTTTATTCAGACAACTATCAAAAGCAAAGACGGAGACCTGCCGATTGTTAATATTAAATATAATCTCCATATTCCAGTTAAAGATGAGCTGTATGACTATTTTGAAGATAATATGGATTAGCTATTGCCAGTATCTGCATTATAACAATAAAATACTGATAGGTTTAAATGATAAGGAAATTTATTCCCTATCACTTAATAATTCACCAGCTACTCCGATGCTTTCTTTCGGATAAGCTTGAACAAGTACTGTTATTGCTTCTATTGGTAATCCGTAACTGTCAGCTACTATTTCACTTACTTTTTTTACCATTTCTCTTTTATCTTCAACACGGATTGTGTCATTTCCGGCTATTGTTATTACTGGCATAATTTTTTCCTCCCTGTTTTTAAAATTTATTAATCAGATATAATAAACTATCTATTAAGTGATTATTATGCTTGGTGAAAATGAACTTGTTAAACTGTTTCCGGATTTTAAAGATTTGGTTCAGCCTTCAGGAATTGATTTGGCTTTAGATAAAATTTATACTCAGGAAAGTGAAGGTTCCCTGATTGACAATGAAAAAAACCTTCCTGAAATTAAAGAATTGGAAGGCCCTGTTTACACTTTAAAACCCCATACTGCTTATCTTGCTTCAATTGACAGGAAAATCAAAATTCCGAAAGGATACTCTATGTTATACTTGCCGAGATCCACATTACTGAGGTCTTTTGTCTCAGTTCAGACAGCTGTTGGAGATCCGGGGTTTTTCGGAACTTTAATGTTTATGATTTATAATCACGGAGATTATGAATATAAAATCAAAAAAGGAGACAGAATAGCTCAGGGAGTTGTTTTTGAAGTTGAAGGCTCCGGCCAATACAGCGGATCTTATCAGGAAGAGGAATAATAATGAATGTAGCTGCTTATTTAGTTAAAATCCTTGAAGAGGAAGGTCTGGAAAATATTTTCGGACTTCCGGGAGAACAGATATTGCCGTTTTATAAGGCTCTCAAAGATTCCAAAATAAATCATATTCTGGTAAGACATGAACAGGCAGCTATGCATGCAGCAGATGCATATTACAAATCATCTCATAAATTAAGTGCATGTGTAGCTACTGCAGCACCTGGAGCACTTAATTTCACAATGGCTCTGGCCGGAGCATACAAAGACAATGTGCCTCTTCTGGTTTTAACAGGAGACAATCCAACAGATTTAAGAAATAAAGATGTTTTCCAGTCACTTCCGACATCAGAGATTTTTAAAAATATTGTTGATGAATCATTCAATCCCTTAAACGGAACTGAAGCAGTATATGCACTAAGGGCAGCTATTTATAAAATTAAACACGATCCCAAAGGTCCTGTTCATATAAATTTGTCAAGTGATGTTCTGTTAAGCGAGGACTTTCAGGACTTTGATTTATGTTATTTATGTGAAAATGACCTGTCAAATGTTAAAAAAGCTCAGGAATTAATAAACAAATCTAAAAAACCTCTCTTTGTATTGGGTTCAGGAGCCATATCACAAAGGGAAGTTTTAAAACTGATAGCTGAAAGTAATGGAATTCCGGTAACAACTACCTTTAATTCAAAAGGAATCATAGATGAAAACAATCCTTTAAATCTGGGAATGGCCGGTACAAGAGGAACTCCCAGAGCAGATTATGCTCTAAAAAATTCTGACTGTATCATAGTTTTAGGTGCAAGAGCTTCTGAAAGGACATTTACATCATTAGAAGAAATTGAAGACAGATTAATTCATGTAAATATTAATAAAAAGCATCTTAAAGGAGATTATCCGATTCAGGGAAGTGTTGAAGACTTTTTATGTGAAGCTGACTTTAAAAAAGCAGACTGGTTAGATGAAATATTGGAAATTGACAATAAAATAGCTGTTGAAGGATTGGGAGATAAAACACTTCCGTTAAGACCGCAGGTAGCTATTAATGAAATTTTAAAGCAATATAGGGATAATATTGTAATCGGTGATGCTGGAAGTCATATTACGTGGGTAACACTGCTTAAAAAATCCTCTGACTTTGGCCAGCTGCTGTTTCAGTCAGCACTTGGACCAATGGGTTACGGAATTCCTGGAGCTATTGGAGCAGCAGTTGCAAATCCTGATAAAAAAATAATTGTAATCAACGGAGACGGAGATTTCCAGATGAATATTCAGGAGTTGGCTACAATAAAAGAGTATGGTTTGAATATTTTAATTTTCATAATAAACAACTCACAATATGGCATTATAAGACAGCATGAAGTTAATAAATATGGTATGGAACCCTATCAGACAGATTTAAAAAATCCTGACTTTGTAAAAGTAGCTGAAGCATACGGATTAAAAGCAAAAATAGTAGAAAAGCTTGAAGATTTCCAGGATGCAGAGGATTATGACATTATGGATGTTGCTGTAAGGTTTGAAGATATTCCTCTTCCTAAATAAGGCATTCTTCAACAAATTTTTTTACAATATCTTCATACCCCTGGCAGTTGCCGTCAAATGAATAGTAATAGTATTCATCATCTGTGTTGTGGATAAATCCGAGGGGTATCAGTTCATAACTGGCTATTTTATCTTTTAAGATAACTGCTTTTGATTTATAGATAAAATAAAAGTTATCCTCTCCAACAGCTATTTTTTTAAAGGTTAGCTCTTCATCCTTTTTGAAGTATTTGTCAAGCTTTTCCTTTTGGTGTTTTGCAAATCCTGAAAAATCATTTTTCATTTTTATCACCTCTAAAAGCCTTAATCAAAATCCTGATTTCTTTTTTGGAAATTAAACTGACAACAGGCAAAATCAGCTTTAAAAGATTAATATCAACATCTAAGCATCCTTTAAAATCAATTACAGGATCTCCAAAAACAGGTTCGGCACTTACTTTAGAAACAGGATATAATGTTTTAATAAATCCGTTAATTGCCCAGATATATCCAGTATATTGTGCAGTATCTGCATAGCTGGCCAGTCCAAATTTAAGATGATTTTCTAATTTTGTAACTTTAATGGATTTTGCGGTTTTTTTTAAAAAATCTGTAATGTAAGGCAGAGCATTTTTAAGGGGGTTCATTAAATTTTTAGACCCTTTTTTCTCGTCTGCTTCTTCTTCGGATTCTTTTTCTTTTGAAGAATTATAAACAGTTATTTTTTTAAAAATATTTATTTTAACAATAGCTGAAAGCTTGCTTCCAGTTTTTTCAAAGCTAAGTGATATTCTAAGACCCATATATAAAAAAATAATAATGATTAGAATGATTAAGAGTAAAATCATTCCTAGGATGTATATGGTATTCAAAATATCCCTTTTTTAAAAAATTTATTGGTCTTCTTCTTCGGTAGTTGTAAACTCAGGTTCAATATATTCTGATTCATCGTAGTCGTCTGAAGATTGTGAAAAATAATTTTTAACAAGATCAGATACAATCAGTCCTAAATCAGACAATGCTTTGTTGGTTTCAGTTCCTTTAGTTAAGTTAACAACTTTAACTCCTTCTCCGCTTTTAGCATTTTTTGGAATAATTACCATGGAAACAGGTTCAACACCAGCACCGGCACCTACAGTATCATTTCCGTCATTGCCCAGTATGTTTTCACAGGCTCCAAAACCTACTCCCATTCTCATTACTGGAATTAAAAATTGGTCTCCTGCATCAATAGGTTTTCCAACAACATTTTCAATACTGATAAGTTTACGTAATTCTTCTACACTTGTTTTAATATTTTCGGCCATATTTTGACACATCCATTTTTTTAGTTAATTATAATATTAGCTATCAAATATTAAATATTTTGTTTATTTAAAAAAATTTCAGGCTTAATAATTTAGCTATTATCAAGCCTATTTTATGAATCATTTTTATGTTTTTAGGGAAGTTATTTTGTCTAAAGTGTCTTTAGGCAGTTTTCCTTTTTGAATTAGTGTTGTTATTTCGTTTTTTATTTCATTTTTTATTTCTGTTTTTCCTTCTTTTATTCCTTCTTTTCTGGCTTGGTCGTATAGTGTGTTTCTCATTTTTGTTTCCTCTGTTATTGATTGCTGGTGTTTTTTTACATTTTTAAGGAATGTATTTGGTTTAATGTGTCTTGGGGTAGTTTTCCTTTTTGAATTAGTGTTGTTATTTCGTTTGTTATTTCATTTTTCATTTCATTTTTTCCCTCATTTCTTCCTTCTTTTCTTCCCTCGTTTATTCCTTCTTTTCTTCCTTCTTTTATTCCTTCTGTTTTTCCTTCTTTTATTCCTTCTTTTCTGGCTTGGTAGTATAGTGTGTTTCTCATTTTTGTTTCCTCTGTTATTGATTGCTGGTGTTTTTTTACATTTTTAAGGAATGTATTTGGTTTAATGTGTCTTGGGGTAGTTTTCCTTTTTGAATTAGTGTTGTTATTTCGTTTGTTATTTCATTTTTCATTTCATTTTTTCCCTCATTTCTTCCTTCTTTTATTCCTTCTTTTATTCCTTCTGTTTTTCCTTCTTTTATTCCTTCTTTTATTCCTTCTTTTATTCCTTCTTTTATTCCTTCAGTTTTTCCTTCGTTTCTGGCTTGGTCGTATAGTGTGTTTCTCATTTTTATTTCCTCCATTATTGGTTGTTGGTGTTCTTTTTTTATTACTTTGGAACATACTGCCTGTTGAATGTACTTGATGTTGTTAAGTTCGTCTATGGTTAATGTTGTTATTTTATTGGTTAATTGAGCAGTTTTCAATGTTATTTCTTCTGTTGTTTCCTTATAGCTTGTAAACGGCATTAATTTCAAAGCAAGTATTTCTGTTGGTGTTAGTTTTTCGTTGTTTTCTATTTTTTTACTTATACTATTTATTTTTTTATTTCCGTCAATGTTTTTTAAGGACATGATGTTAATTTTAAAAACATTGTCTTTACTGTACTGATGGATAATCTGGTCGTTCGGTATTGCTTGAACACAAATGATGTAGGTTTCAACAAAACAGCCGGTGTATTCATGTAGTAATGCGACATAAGCGAAGATTCTTTGCAATTCCTTTTTTGTTGGAAATCTTGCTTGAAATTCTATATGAATATAAATTTTGTCTTTTGTTTTACCTACGTAGTCCAGATGATATCTTTTATTTTTTAATTCGCTGAATTCTGTTTTGGCTGATTCTACAATTTCATAATCGATGTTCATAAATTCTAACAGTTCATTTATTGAGGTATTTGCTATTTCTTTTAATGTTATGTCCAGTATGTGATAGTTGATGATTAAAACCCCCTGTTGTTTTTATTGGATATCCAATATCTCATTGGTTTTTATAGTTTATAAATTGGTCAGTTTTTTCTAAAAACAATTTTACATTCTTAAATCAATAAAATAATGATTTTAATGTAATTTTGAAATCTTGATTTTTATCGAGTATAAAAGAAATTTCTGCTATTTTTTAAAATTTATCGAGTATAGTCGATAAAATTTTCATAGCTGTTGAAAAGTGAAGCAGTTATATTTTGATGATATGCAACTCTAAAAATAAGGATTTGATATAATATCAAATTTAAAAAAAGAAAAAAAGAAGAATCATAAGTATGATTCTGTAATAGATGCTACTCCAGCACCTGCATCTTCAATTGCACCGAGACCTTTTAAAGTCATTCCGATAGCTGCAAAGGTTTGTACTAATTCTTTGTAGGAAATGTTTCCCATGTGTCCTATTCTGAATATGTTTCCTTTTAAGTGGTCTTGTCCACCAGCTAATTCTACTCCGTATTTGTCACGGACAGTTCCTCTGAAGTCTGCATCAGTTATGCCTTCAGGCATTTTAACTGCAGTTACAGTAGCTGAGGATACTTTTTCATCTGCGAATAATTCTAAACCTAATGCTTTTACAGCAGCTACACTAGCTTTAGCAGCTTTGTGGTGACGTGCAACTCTGTTTTCTAATCCTTCTTCCATAACCATTTTTAATGCTTCGTTCATAGCATAAGTTAGAGATACAGAAGGGGTGTATGGAGTTTGAGGTGGATTTTTGTCTCCACTTTTTTTAGCAGCTTGCATATCTAAGTAGAATGTATGGGAGTCTACTTTATCTGCAGCAGCCCAAGCATCATCACTTAATGTAATAGCAGCCATTCCAGGTGGTGCTGCAATACATTTTTGGGATCCGGTGATACATACATCTATTCCGAATTTGTCTACATCAACATAGTCTCCTCCAAGGGAAGATACAGTATCTACAATGTAGAGGGCGTCGTAATCTTTCATTACTTTACCGATTGCTTCAATAGGTGCTGCTACACCAGTTGAAGTTTCATTATGAACAACAGATACAGCTTTAATATCTTCATCAGCATCAAGAGCAGCTTTAATAGCTTCAGGAGTTACTGCAGTTCCCCATTCTACTGCTAATTCTTCGGTGGTAATTCCATGAGCATTAGCTATTTTCATGAAACGTTCTCCGAATTTTCCTCCTACAACATTTAAGACTTTTTCTCCGGAATTTACTACATTACTTATAGCCGCTTCCATTGCTGCAGTTCCAGACCCGGTTAATAAATAGGATTGGTTAGAGGTTTGGAAAACATCAGACATTAATTCGCTGGTTTCAGTTAAGATTTCTCCATATTTAGCTCCTCTATGATTTACAACAGCTTGAGACATAGCATTAAGTACTCTTGGGTGTACTGTTGTTGGACCTGGAAGCATTAATAAAATTTCATCCATTTAAAATTTCCTCCGTATGTAAAAATAAATTTTATGATTTAGCTTATGATAAAGCTATATAAATGTCTTATTTTTATAGTTTTTAAATATTGTGTAGTACATATAGTATAGTATGGATTTTTTTGGAAATGACAGATTAACATTTAAAAGAGTATTTAACTATCTTCTGGGATTGTGGTTTATAACTCTGGGGATAGGTTTTTCAATAAAATCTAATTTAGGAGCAACACCTGTCAGTTCAGTTCCATACACTTTAAATTTGATTTGGGGAATTGAAATAGGTCAGGCTACAATTATATTTCATGCAATTTTAGTTTTAATAGAATTGGTATTGTTAAGAAAGGACTTTAAAGTTAAACACTTCCTGCAGGTCTTTGTTGGAGTATTGTTCGGATATTTCACAAGTTTTTCAGTTGGATTAATGGGTTTTATTCCTGATTCAACCAGTATTCTATTTGAACTGCTGCTGACATGTTTAAGCATATTCAGTGTAGCTTTGGGATTGTTTTTCTATGTTCCTGCAAACATTATTCTGGTATCTGTTGACGGGGTAACACAGGCATTAGCTATTGCATTTAACAGGCCTTTCTCAAAAACCAAGGTTGTTTATGATGTTGGCCTGCTTGTTATTTCTTTAATATTGTGTTTTGTATTTTTGGGAGTAATTGGGGGCAGTATTGGTATTGGAACAATTCTTTCAGCTGTTTTTGTTGGAATTGTATTAAAATACATTCATAAGCTTAACAGCTATTTGACCGGAGAAGTAGTGGATTTTAAACAGATGTGATGATTATGAACGGAAATATGATTAAAAGGATTTCATTATATGTCCTGGGACTTTTTGTAATGACTGTAGGTATTGCATTTTCATTCAGGTCTGATTTAGGCTCTTCTCCAGTTAGCTCAATTCCCTATTCCATGATGCATGTATGGGCAATAGAAGTAGGATTTGCAACTATACTGTTTCACATCGCTCTTGTAATACTGCAGTTTTTAATTCTAAGAAAGAATTTTAAAGCTAAAATACTGCTGCAGGTTGTTGCAGGAGTTCTTTTCGGATATTTTACAACTTTGGCAGTGTATCTGGTTTCATTTGTACCGAAACCTCCAGGTCTTATTGGAGACTTTATATTTCTGGGAATCAGTATTGTGGTTCTGGCATTTGGAATATTTTTATACCTTCCGCCTCATATTGTTCAGCTTGCAGGTGAAGGTGTAATGCAGGCAATAGCTATTACATATGATTTGCCTTTTCCAAAGGTTAAAGTAGGATTTGATGCTGCAATGGTAATTATTTCTGTAGTGATGTGCTGGATATTTATTGGAAATCCTTTGGCTAGTGTTGGGATAGGAACAATTGTAGCAGCATTTTTAGTTGGAACAGTGTTGGAATATATTGTTAAAGGATTTAAAAAAATAACAGGTCGTGAAGTTGATTTAAAACAAATGTGAGGTGTTTTAATGTGGATTAAAAGAATTATATTATTTGTTGGTGGATTATTTGTAATGTCATTAGGTGTAGGTCTTTCAATCAAATCAGGATTAGGGGTCACCCCTATCAGCTCAATTCCATACTCTTTGACACTGGCTTCAGGTGTAAATATTGGAATTACAACAGTAATTTTCAATGCACTTCTTGTATTTTTACAGATACCAATTTTAAAAAAGAGATTCAATCCGAAAAGGCTTTTGCAGTTGATTAATGCATTTATGTTCGGGTATTTTACAGATCTTTCACTGTGGATTTTATCTCCGATGCCGGACCTGCCTTTGGATGTTAACTTTACACTGCTGATTGTAAGTATGTTTTTAATAGCTGCCGGTATTTTAATATACATGCCTGCAAACATTGCACCGCTTCCAGGTGAGGGAGTTGTGGAAGCTGTATCTCTGGCTTATGATAAACGATTTTCCAAAGTCAAAGTATGTTTTGATACATCAATGGTTGTATTATCTTTAATCATTTGCGGACTCTTTACATCAGATATTCTTGGAAGTGTAAATGTAGGTACAATTCTTGCAGCAATATTCATAGGAATTATTATAAGATATCTCACAGAATTGTATGAAAAAATAACAGGAAAGTCAATTACAGTAGTTAATAAAGAAAATTAGGAGCATGAAAGAATTAAAATTACAAATGAGTTAATTAAAAGAATAATATATTATATAATCGGAGTATGCATACTGTCTTTTGCTGTAGGAGTTTCAATCAAATCTGAATTGGGTGTTACTCCAATTAACTCCATTCCCTATGCAATAGCTTTAATTACAAATATTGATGTAGGTTTGTCATCAGTTTTATTTTATCTGGTAGTTATTTTTATACAAAAACCAATTTTAAAAGAGAGATATCATCCGAAAAGACTTCTTCAATTAGTCAGTGCTTTTTTATTCGGATATTTTGTTGATTTTTCATTGTGGGTACTGGCACCAATTCAGAATCTTTCAGTAATAGGCAAGTTTCTGATGCTGGCATTAAGCATAATTCTTATAGCTGTCGGAATTTTAATAATGATGCCTGCAAATATTGCACCTCTTCCTGGAGAAGGTCTTATAGAAGCAATAGCTATAGCTGCTGATAAGAAATTTTCATCAGTTAAAATATGTATTGATTCATCAATGGTGATAATAACAGTTATTTTATGCTGGATATTTTTAGGTGATGTTTTGGGAAGTGTAAGTATAGGTACAGTAATCTCAGCAGCATGTACTGGTTTTGTTGTAAGGCAGTTCCATGATTTGTATAAGTATTTTACAGGTAAGGACATTAGGGTTGTTAATAAAGAATAAAGAATATTAATAATCTGCAACTAAATTAACAATATATAAAAGGTGATTTCAATGGATTTTGGCCTTTGGGAAAATTATTATAAAAAAATATTGGATGATTTCGGATTTGAAAGAGAAGATGATGAAAAAACTGCTCAGGTATTGGATGACCTTCTTTTTGAACAGAGCTGCTTAACACTGGAAGATTTATATGAAAAAGTAGATTTTTCCACTAAATTCATAATATTTGGAGCAGGACCATCTTTAAAAGACCATATTAAAAAAATAAAAGCAGAATATGATTTGTTTGATTATGTTTTAGTAGCTGCAGACGGAGCAACAACAGCTTTAACTGAAGAAAAAATAGTTCCGGACATAATAGCTACTGATCTGGATGGGAAAATAGATGATATTTTATATGCAAATGCATATGGTGCAAATTTAGTTATTCACGGTCATGGAAATAATCTGGAAGCAATTTTAAAATACACTCCATTTTTTGACAATGTTTTAGGAACAACACAAGCTCAGGCACATGGAAATCTCTATAATTTTGGAGGATTTACAGACGGAGATAGAGCAATGTTTTTGGCTGTTGCACTTGGAGCCACTGAATTGATATTGGCTGGAATGGATTTTGGAAATGTTGTAACTAAATACTCAAGACCAAATATTGCAGAAGATACTGCTAAAGCAGATAAAATTAAAACAAAAAAATTGGAGTATGCAGAATTGTTTACAAAGTGGATTGACGATAATGAAGATGTTAAAATTATTAATTTAAAGTCATAATAATTTTTTTATAATAGTTTAAATATAAATGATAAGTATGGGAATTGAAGATATTTTAATGCATGATGAAAGTCTTTTTCAAAATATAAATGCTTTTGATCCGGATTATGTGCCTCCGAATTATAATTATAGGGATAGGCAAATGGAAGCTATGGCAATGGCAATAAGACCGGCTATAAGTGGGGGGCAGCCATCAAATTCTGTTGTTTTAGGTTCATGTGCAACTGGAAAAACAACAGCTATTAGAAAAGTATTTGAATTAGTTGAAAAAAGCACAGAAAAAGTCACTTGTGTTTATATAAACTGTCAGCTTCATACAACACGTTTTGGAATATTTTCACAAATTTATAAAAAGCTATTTGGCCATATTCCTCCGGAAACAGGAGTTCCATTTTCAAGAATTTATGACCAAATCATGCATAAACTTCAATCAGATAAAAAAGCATTAATCGTTGCATTGGATGATGTTAATTATTTATTCCAAAGTAAGGCCGCCAATAAAGTATTTTATGATTTGTTAAGAGCATATGAAGAATATCCTGGTGTTAAAACTGGAATTTTTGCAATATTGTCTGATCTGGAATTCAGGTATGCCTTTGATAAAAATGTAAATACTGTTTTTATACCTCAGGATATTACATTTCAGCCATATAATTATTCAGAAATTGAAGATATCTTAAAAGACAGGGTAAATGCAGGTTTTTTTCCCGGTGTAATGGGTGATGAAATCCTTGAATTGGTAGCTATGCATACTTATGATGTCGGAGACTTAAGAGTAGGCATTAATCTTTTAAGGTCTTGCGGCAATATTGCTGAAGCTGAAGCATCTAGAGAAATTACAGAGGAACATTTCCAAAAAGCAGTTGATTCTTTAGTTTCAGTACAAATCTCAGAAACTTTAAAATCATTAAATGATACTGAAAAGGCATTATTAAAAATAATTTCAGATTCAGATAAGATTTTTACAGCCGGAGAGTTATCTGAACTGTTTAAAGAAAAAGAAAATGTAAGTTATGCTACCTTTAACAGAACCCTTGAAAAATTGGAGTTTTTAAGATTAGTTGACACAAAATTCACAGGAAAAGGGTCAAGAGGAAATTCCAGAGAAATTATTTTACGTTTTAACCCTTGTGATTTTAAATTATGAAATTCATTTCCATCTTTTAAGTTGTGGAAATGTTTCATTTAACATTTTTCTAACTGTTTTTTCATCCATGTCTGTATTTTCGACAGTTTTTGGAACACAAAAATCAATCATTTCTTCCATAGATATATCTGCTGTAAATTCACCATTTTCATAGCAGTAAATACAGTAATCTTCGTTTTTACTGCCATCTTTGTTGCTGCCATATAATTCTTCAGTCATTGGCATTGCACAGGACTGACAGAATTTCATATTTGAATCAAATTCCATATTAATCATCCTTATAACATTAGATTTTTGCATGGGTCAACCTGTTTTAATCTAATGCTTTTTCTGCGCCAAGGGTTTGGTAGCATATAATTAGAAAAAACCAATTATACTAAATTGGGATTTTGCGCAGTTACAACAGAGATTATTGATAAAAGCAATACTATCATTATAACAAGTATCACCATGCAAGCTTGAATATTATAGTTACTATATTCTATTTCATCTATTATAGAACTTTTCTTTCTTAAATCAGCTTTTATTGTAGTATCTGAATTTTTCAACATTTCTATCACATCGCTAAATTAATATTGTTTGAAAGTGTAATATAAAGAAAGAGAGACACCCCATTTGAAAAGTAATATTTTAGGAAGAAACTATGAAAAAATTTGAATTTTTTGATGTAACTGCAGATATAGGATTTTATGCTTATGGAAACAACTTAAACGAAGCTTTTGAAAATGCAGGATTGGCATTATTTAATATAATTTCTAAAACAGAATATATAGAACCCATAACTTCCAAATCATTTGAAATAACTTCAGAAGACAAAGTTTCTTTATTGTATGATTTTTTAGAGGAACTTTTATTTTTGCATGAAATAGAATTCATGTTATTTTCACAATTTAAAGTCACGATTAATAAAACAGATGACGGATATTACTTGAATGCAACAATTGAAGGTGAAGGGATTAATTGGGATAAACATTATCGCGGTGATGAAGTTAAAGCTATAACATTTCACAAAATGAATATTATTGAAAAAGATATTGTAAAACTTTCAGCAATTGTGGATTTATGAAAACATATATAATAAATTATATTTAAATAATTAAATATGCAAAGAAGAAAATCAGTTTCAAGAATATTTGAACTAATTGTAGGAGGCTTAGGGGCACTTATAAGTTTAGTTTCTAGTTCATTTATCTTATTGATTGGAAGTTTTGGATTTGGAGCAACCTCCTTTTTAGGACTTATAGCTACTATCGGATCATTTTTAGGTATTTTTGCATCTATTCATGTATTTAAAGATAGTGATGTTGGCGGATTCTTATTTATTGTTTCTGCAATATTGGTTTTATTAGGATCCACTTTCTTTGGTGTTCTTGGAGCAGTATTATTGTTGGTTGCAGGAATGTCTGCATTATTTAGAAAATAAAATTTTTTAAAGTACTTTTTTTAAGTCTTTAATGGATTTTATTTTTCTCAATTTATTAATGAGGTTTATATCCTCATTTAACTTGTTTTTTTTCCCAGCTGCAAAAAATAGTAGTGATTTGTATTAATTCATTCTGTTTTTTACCAAAAAATTATTTATTATCCTTTTAATAAATATTATAAAATAGTTTGTGATTTTTATGAGTATTAAAGATAAAATTAAAAAAGTTAGAGATAACGTCTATGAGGTTCCGGGAAGTGTTAATAAAAAAATGAGGGCTTCTGGAAGATTGTATCTTGATGATGAAAGTTTTGAAGCTTTAGAAGATGGAGCTATTGATCAGATTGTAAACATTGCCTGTCTTCCAGGTGTTCACAGATATGCAATAGGCTTGCCTGATATTCATTTTGGATATGGATTTCCAATAGGTGGTGTAGCAGCATTCAGTGAAAAAAACGGAATTGTATCTCCTGGAGGAGTAGGTTTTGATATTAACTGTGGAGTCAGGTTAATAAAAACCAATCTTAAACAATCTGACATTGAAGACAAACTTGATGAATTAATTGAAGCATTGTTTAAAAATATTCCGTCTGGTGTAGGAAGCAAAGGAAAAATCAAGCTTAAAGAAAATGAAATAGATGATGTTTTAAATTTTGGAGCAGAGTGGGCTGTAGAAAATGGCTATGGATGGGAAGAAGATCTTGAAGTTTTAGAAGAAAACGGAAGAATCAAAGAAGCTGACTCAACTAAGGTCAGTGACAAAGCTAAAAGAAGAGGAATACCTCAATTAGGTTCTTTAGGTTCTGGAAATCACTTTTTAGAAATTCAGGTTGTTGATGAAATCTATAATGATGAAGTAGCTGGTGTATATGGTCTTGAAAAAGGAATGGTTGTAATTATGATTCACAGCGGCTCAAGAGGTTGCGGACACCAGGTATGTTCTGATTATTTGAGAGTAATGGATAAAGCTTATAAAAATCACCAAATTGATCTTGCAGACAGACAGTTAGCTTGTGCACCATTCGATTCAAAAGAAGCTCAGGACTATTTGAAAGCTATGTATGCAGCAGCCAATTATGCATGGGCAAACAGACAAATGATGACTCATTGGATAAGGGAAACCTTTGAAGACATTTTAGGAAAATCAGCTAAAGATATGGGGATGGATATTGTTTATGATGTAGCTCACAACATTGCTAAACAGGAAACACACAAATTCAAAGGCAATGACATGAAATTGGTAGTCCATAGAAAAGGAGCTACCCGTGCATTTGGACCTGGAAGTGAAGAGATTCCTGAAAAATACAGGAAAGTTGGTCAGCCGGTGTTAATTCCGGGAACAATGGGAACAGCATCTTATGTATTGCATGGAACACAAACAGCAATGGAAGAAACATTCGGATCCACTGCACATGGTGCCGGAAGGGTTTTATCAAGATCACAGGCTAAAAAAGACTACAAGCCTGAAGAAATCAAAAACAATTTAGCTGCAAATGGTGTTAAAATCAGAGCTACAACTGAAAATGTAATCGCTGAAGAAGCACCGGGCGCATACAAAGATGTGGACAGCGTAGTTAAAATATCTGACAGTACAGGAATAGCTAAACTTGTTGCAAAAGTAAAACCATTAGCTGTTACAAAAGGATAAGATAAGATGATTGGAATTATTGGCGGCAGTGGAGTTTACGAAATAACTCAAAAGGCAGATAATGTTGAAAAAAAAGTAGTTAAAACAGATTATGGGGATGTTGAAGTTTCTGTTTTAGATATATTTAATAAAACAGTAGTTTTCATTCCAAGACATGCTTCAGGACATAGTATTCCTCCACATAAAATCAATTTCAGAGCTAATATTGATGCACTTAAGAATGTGGGAGTTACACAGATAATAGCTACCAATTCTGTCGGATCTATGAATCTGGAAATGCCTCCGGGGTCATTTGTAATTCCTGATGACTTTTTAGATTTTACCGAAAACAGAGACAAAACCTACTTTGAAGACCATGTTGTTCATGTAGATGTAACTGAACCTTATTGCAGCCGTTTAAGGGATATAATAGCTGATTGCGGTGAAGTTATTACTGGAGGAACATATGTCTGTACACAGGGGCCTAGATTTGAAACACCTGCTGAAATTAAAATGTTCAAACTTCTTGGAGGAGATCTGGTAGGTATGACTGGAGTTCCTGAAGTAACACTTGCTCGTGAAAGGGCAATCTGTTATAACTCAATTTGCATAGTTTCAAATTATGCATCTGGAATTTCACAGGATAATTTAACTATTGATGAAGTATTTGAAATGGTTAAAGCTAAAGAGGAAGATTTGATGGTTTTAATTTATGAAATTATTAAGCATTTGGATGATGATTTTGACTGTCCATGTCAGCATGCTTTAAACGGTGCTGAAGTTTAATTCTTTTTTCCAAAAGATTTATTATTTGATTAACAAAATTTTATTTAGGTTGATGTTATGGCAAAAGTTATATTATTAAATTCTAGTCCACGAGCTAACAGCAACACTCAGGATGTTCTGGAAGTTTGTGCTGAAGAAATTGAGAAAAATGGTGTTGAAGCTGAAATCATATCTTTAAGAGGAAAACAGATACAGTCCTGTATTGCATGTAACGGATGTGCCGGAACTGGAAACTGTGTTTTAAATGACGGCTTGGAGGAAGTCATTGAAAAAATCAGACATGCTGACGGATTTATTCCTGCAGCACCAGTTTACTTTGGAACTGCAAGAGGAGATATAATGGCTGCTCTTCAAAGGATTGGTAAAGTTTCAAGAGGAAATGACAAATTTTTAGACTGGATGGTTGGAGGTCCGATTGCTGTTGCAAGACGCGGTGGGCAAACTTTAACCTTACAGGAAATGACAATGTTTTTCCCAATTAACAATATGATAATAGCTGGAAGCACTTACTGGAATATGGTATTTGCAGGTCCTGAAGGTACGGCTTTAGATGACAGTGAAGGAATAGACACTATTAAGTTATTTGGGCAAAATGTTGCCAATATAATTAAAAAATTAGTTGATTAAAATGAGAATTGCACTTGCATCTTCTAACGGAGATGCTGTTGATTTGCATTTGGGAAAAGCAGTATCATTAGCTATTTATGATGTGGTTGATGATAAATTTGATTTTGTTGAAACAAGAAAAGTAGCTATTGATAAGAATGCTAAACATCAGGGTGGAGATGTTATTCAAAAATGCAGTGACTGTGATGTTATAATTTCTACTCAGCACGGATTCAAATCTAAAATTAAAGCAGAAGATGCAGGTATTAAACTGGTTAGTGATGAAGGTCCTGTTGAGGAGGTTTTACAAAGATATATTGATCACTATAATTTTATGAATAGCTAATTTTTCTTTTTATTTTTTTAACAAGTTTTATATATGATAATCACAATATTAGTATTATGGAAGAATTATGTACTATTATTTTAGGAGTGCTTATTGCACTAGTGATATTTTCTATTTTAGGATAATATGAAAAATAAAACAAATATTGTGATAGTAATTGGCACATTAGCTATTTATAGTTTGAATCAGTTGGTTTTAAAGAATTTGGGAATTCCGTTTTTCAATAATTATCTAAATGATTTACTAGCTGTTCCTTTATTTTTTGCTTTAATAAACAGCATTTCATTATACAGGTCAAATACCCAAGTAACGTCCTTTAAATACTTGTTTGTAATTACAGTAGGTCTGTCTTTTTTAGGGGAATATCTGGCTATTTTTTTAAGACCTGGCAGTGTTTCTGATTGGTGGGATGTTTTATGTTATTTTATCGGAATGTTTGTATACTACTTAATTACAAATGTAATAATTAAGCCTATATAGTTCAGATGGTAGAACGATTGACTCGTAATCAATAGGTCTGGGGTTCGACTCCCCATATGGGCTTTTAAAAAATTAATTGGAGGTTGTTTTAATGGAATCTAAGGATTTGATTATAATAATTTGCGCAATTATTGCTGGGGCATGCATTATAGCATTTGCAATTGCTTTCGTGGATGATTTCCATGATGATGAAGACGATATGTCATATACTAACTGCACTGCTGAAAATTTAACTAATAACACAACTGCAAACAATACAAATGATAACAGTCAGCCAAAACCATCATCTGATTCAGGAGTTTATGTTGTAAGTGAAGTGGTAAAATATAATTATCAGGCAGATGACGGCAGCTATTATCGTGAAGTAACTTATTCTGATGGTGGTTTTAGACAGTATAATACTTCTAATGGAAAATTAATTGGGTCCAGCTATGCTTCAGACCAAAAATATTTGCCTAGTATGGAATAAAGAGTTTTAATGCTCCTTATTTTCCGGTCCGTGTTATGAAATCATATTTTTATTTTGTTTTAATGAGTTTTTACTATTTTAAAATGATATTATAATCATTCTTTTTGTTTAAGTTTGTAATAACTGATGTTATAAGTTATATGGAATAAATCTTTAATCCTTTAACAAGCTTTATATATCATGAAGAAAAAAAGTAATAATAACCTTTAAGGGCGGGTTTTAATAATTTAAAACTTTATAATGAATTATTCTTTAAAATAAGTGAGTAGAACTCACAGTAGTCGATTAACGGATTATAAAACTATAATCAATTATAATCTTATTTTATATTCTGTGTTGTGTTTGATTTAACAAATACAGTATTTGGTAGGCTATTTTTAAATTTACTATAGCGATAGCTATATTTTTAATGATAATAGAAATTTACGGAAAAACTATAAAAGGTTGATATAATGGCAAAAGCAAAAACAAGACGTAGAGTACGTGATACATGGAAAGAAAAATCCTGGTATACTATTAAAACACCAGTAAACTTTGAAGACAAAGAAATTGGAGAAACTCCAGCAAGAGATCCTGATTACCTTATTGGTAGGGGAGTAGAAGTTACTATGAGGGAATTATCCGGTGACTTTTCCAAACAGTACATCAAACTCAGATTTGAAATTGACAATGTAGCAGGAGATGTTGCAAACACCAAATTCACTGGTCACAAAACTACTACTGATTATGTAAGAAGTATGATTAGAAGAGGAACCAGTAGAATCGATGCTTCTTCTATTGTTAAAACTAAAGATGACCGTAAAGTTAAACTTCATGTACTTGCAGTAACTACCAGAAGGGCTAAATCTTCCCAACAAAAATACATGAGACAAGTTATTAATGATTTATTGGCTGAAACTGCAGCAGAAAAATCTTTCGATGAATTAATAAAACTTGTTGTAAACGGTAAATTAGCATCTGAAGTTTATCACAATGCTAAAAAAATCTACCCTCTCAAAAGAGTGGAAATTATCAAAAGTAAAGTATTAAACTAAATACTTTCACTTATTTTTTTTCATTTCAGCATATCACATTGTTATATTTCATTATAAAAAAATAAAAATCAGAACTGCACTTTCGGCACAGCTTTTTCATCTTCAGAAATTTCAATAAAGTTCGCAGTTTTAAATCCGAACATCTGTGCAACTAAATTACCTGGAAACTGTTCACAGCTGTTATTGTAGACTAAAACAAAATTATTAAATCTTTCTCTATAAATAGCTATTTTATCTTCGCTTTCCTGTAGTTGTCCCTGCAAATTTAAAAAGTTTGTATTGGCTTTTAGTTCAGGATACCTTTCAGCTATTGCGAATAAATTAACAAGACTTCTGGATAGCTGAGAATTGGATTTCTGTATATCATCAATATTTCTTGCATTCATTAATGAAGCTCTAGCCTGACTTACCTGACTGAATGTCTCTTTTTCGTGTTGGGCATAACCTTTAACAATTTCCACTAAATTCGGAATTAAATCAGTTCTTCTTTTTAACTGAACATCAATTTTACTCCAGGAACTTTTTACCTGGTTTCTTTTAGTCACTAAGTCATTGTAAATTGAAATGGTGTAGCTGATGATTCCTGCAAGGATTATTAATATAATTAAAACATAAACGAAACTTCCAGGGATAATACGTTGCATTTCAATACTTACAAATAAGATAGCCAGTACAATAATTATCTTATATAATGTTCTCATAAGATAAATTATGGTTAATATATTATATTAATTATATGGTTAAAATTAGGTAGATTTTTATATTATTCTTTAGAAATACTATCATGTTGATAATATGGTTGAAAAGTTAATAATGATTAATTGGGGTTATGTTTTAATTCTATTTTTATTAGGGTTCTTAACATACAAAAGAAAATCCTTAGATGCTCTTGGATCAGTTGTTATGATTGTTATGGGTATTATCATTATTTTTTCAGCGGGATTTAACTGGTTATTATTAATTTTGATATTCCTTATTTTAAGTTTGGTAGCTACAAAATTCTCAAAATCATATAAAAAATCTTTAGGAGAATTTGAAGGTAGAAGGACTACTAAAAATGTTATTTCAAATGGTATTGTAGCAGTTATGATGGCAGCATTTGGCGGTTACTATTTATCATTTGTCGGAGGATTTATTGGAGCAATAGCTACTGCAACAGCAGATACTTTAGCTAGTGAAATAGGAGTATTGCACCAGCCTAGATTAATTACTACTTTTAAAAAGGTCGAACCTGGAACTGATGGAGCAGTATCTGTTTTAGGAACTGTTGCAGGTATGATTGGTGCAGCTGTTATTGGTATTTGTGCTTATTTGCTTGGAATTATTCATGATCCTGTTTTAGGTGTTATTTTAGCAGTTATTCCAGGAACATTAGGCTGTTTTATGGACAGTATCCTTGGAGCAGTCTTTGAGAGAAAAGATTTACTTACAAATGAACATGTAAATCTTATAGCTACTATTACCGGAGCTTTGATTGGTATTTTACTTGTTTAATTAATTATTTTAATAAGTTAAAACAGATAGTAAATTATGTCAGTGGCAGAGTTTAATTTTGATATTACTGTATCAACACTTATTGCAGTAATTATTGCAGTGTATTATAAACGCAGGTATGGCGATGAGATTTTTAAGGATAAACATACTTGGGTTAAGATACTTGTACTGTTTTCTGTTGCAAATTTAATTAAAGTTATGATTAAACCTTTAATAGGTTTTTAGACTAATAATTTTATAACTATTGAAAAATATATTTAAAAGTATTATATTAAGGTGACATTATGAAGGGAATAGTTTTAGTTATGGATGGTATGGGGGACCGTCCACTTAAAGAATTTGATAATCAAACCCCTCTCCAAGCAGCTAACACTCCAAACATGGATGAAATGGCTAAAAATGGTATAACTGGAATTATGGATTCTATAGCTCCGGGTATTATACCGGGTAGTGATACTGCTCATTTATCTATTTTAGGTTATGACCCATATGAAGTATACACCGGAAGAGGTCCTTTTGAAGCAGCTGGTGTTGGAGTGGATGTTATTCCTGGAGATATTGCATTCAGATGTAATTTCTCAACAGCTGATGAAAATGGTATAGTTACTGACAGGCGTGCAGGAAGAATCAGAGAGGGAACTCATGAAATCGTTGAAGTGTTAAATACAATGGTTCTGGAAGATTATCCTGACATTAAAATTATTTTTAAAGAATCAACTGGCCACAGAGCAGTTTTAGTATTAAGAGGTGAAGGCCTTTCAGATAAAGTAAGTGATGCTGATCCTAAAGTGGAAGGAAATAAACCTAAAGAAGTCATAGCTTTGGATGATTCTGAAGAAGCTAAAAAAACTGCAGATATCTTAAATAAATTAGTAGCTAAATCTTATGAAATGATTAAAGACCACCCGGTTAATTTGGAAAGAATAGAAAACAATGAACCTCCAGCAAATATTATTATTCCTCGTGGTGCAGGAGAAGTTCCGGTTGTAGAAGCTCTAAATGACAAATATGAAGTTAATTCTGCATGTATTGCTGAAACTGGCCTTATTATGGGAATAGGCAGATTTGCAGGTATGGATATTGTTGAAATGGATGATGTTACTGGTGGAATTGACACCAATTTGGAAAATATCAGAGACACTATCCTTGATCAGGTTAAAAATTCAGACCATGACTTTTTCCTGATAAACATTGACGGAGCAGATGAAGCAGGTCATGACGGACAGGCTATTGAAAAACGTGACTTCATTGAAAAAGTTGACAGAGTTGTTATGAGCGAACTTAAAAAACTTGAAGATGTTTATATTTTCTTAACTGCTGATCATTCAACTCCAATTTCTGTTTTAAACCATTCAGGTGATCCAGTACCTGTTATTATCACAGGCCCTGAAGTAAGAGTAGATGATGTTTGTGAATACTCTGAAGTAGCTGTTGCAAAAGGAGGGCTTTGCAGAATTAGGGGATTTGATGTTATGAATATCATGATGGATTTAATGAACTATGCTCATAAATTTGGAGCTTAAAAGAGTTGATTTAATGGCTGTTAAAAAACTGTTTGGAACTTCAGGAATCCGGGGGAAAATAAATTCTGAAGTTACCTGTGAACTTGCATTAAATGTCGGTAAATCTTTAGCTTACTATTTAGGTAATGAAGGAACTGTAGTTTTAGGTTATGATACAAGAACTACTAATATAATGCTTGATCAGGCTATTTGTGCAGGTTTACTTGAAAGCGGAGTAGATGTAATTAAAATAGGTATGGTTCCGACTCCTTTAGTAGGTTATGCTACTGATAAATTAGGAGCAGATGCCGGAATAATGTTAACTGCATCACATAATCCTTCACAGTACAATGGGATTAAAATATGGAATTCTAACGGAATGGCATATACATCAGTTCAGGAAGCTGAAATTGAAGAAATCTATTCAAACAAATCCTACACTTCAGTAAGCTGGGATAAAGTTGGTAGCTTAAAAGTTAATGAAGAAATTAAAGGAAAATACATTGATGATTTAGTAAGTATGGTAAATATTAAACCAGGATTAAAAGTTGTTATTGATTGTGCTTCAGGTGCTGGAAGCGAAATATCTCCTTTGGTATTTAGAAAAGCAGGATGTGAGGTAACAGCTCTCAATTCTCAGCCTGACGGATTTTTCCCAGGAAGAAATCCAGAACCAAATGCAGAAAACCTGCAAAATTTAATGAAAACTGTAGTAGCTATCGGAGCAGATTTGGGAATTGCTCATGACGGAGATGCAGACAGAATGATTACAATTGATGAAAACGGAAATATTTCACCATTTGACTCTTTACTCGCATTGATGTCTAAAGAATTTGATGGAGATATAGTTACTACTGTAGATGCAGGTTTATGTATGGATGAATCTGTAAAAGGCAATGTTTTAAGAACTAAAGTCGGAGATGTAAATGTAGCTGAAGTTATAATAGAAAAAGATGCTGCATTTGGAGGAGAACCTTCAGGAACATGGCTGCATCCTGATTTCTGCATGTGTCCTGACGGTATTCTTTCAGGTTTGAGAATGGCCGAACTTGTATCAAACAAAGGTAAATTGTCTGAATTGCTCTTAGAGATTCCTTCTTATCCCAATATCCGTGAAAAAATAACCTGTTCTAAAGAAGCTAAAACAGCAGTCATGGAAAACATGGAAGATTTATTGAAAGACAGTTTTGATGATATTAAAGAAATCAATTCCATTGATGGTGTTAGATTAACTTTCAATGATGACAGCTGGGTTTTAGTAAGGCCTTCAGGAACTGAAGATTATATCAGAATAACTTTAGAGTCTAAAGACAGCACAAAAGCTCAGGCAATTAAAGAAACCTGTGTTAAAATCATAAAAGAAAATATTTAATTTCTTTTTCATGCAGCTATTATACTGCATGTTTTTTTCAATCTTCTTTTTTCAATTAAAAAAATTAATTAATAAGTATAAACTTAACATATTATAATAGTTTAAAGTAATAACTTATGGGGTAATGAAATTGAAAGCTATAATTTTAAGTGCCGGCGAAGGTTCTAGAATGAGGCCGCTGACCCTTACAAAACCTAAAACAATGTTGCCGGTAGCTGGAAAACCAATTATTCAGTATAATATTGAGTCTTTAAGAGACAATGGTATAACTGATATTTTACTTATTGTACGTTATAAAGAGGAAATGGTTAGAAATTACTTTGGAGACGGAAGTGATTTTGGTGTTAATATTTCCTATAAAACTCAAAAAGACTTTTTAGGAACAGCTAATGCTATTTCATATGGTGAAGATTTTATTGACGATAGTATTATAGTTTTAAATGGAGATATTATACTTGATGATGAAATTATTCATGAAATAATTAAGAAGTATAATTATTTAACACCTGATACTTTAATGCTTTTAACTGAAGTGGAAGATCCTTCAGCATTTGGTGTTGTTGAAATTGAAAACGGAAATATTAAAAGCATTGTAGAAAAACCAAAACGTGAAGAGGCGCCAAGTAATCTGGTTAATGCTGGAATTTACATATTCAATAAAGATATTTTTGACAAGATTCGTAAAACAGAAATCTCTGAAAGGGGTGAATATGAAATTACTGATTCAGTATCTTTGCAAATTAAAGATAATAAAACAGTTATCGGTCATAAAACTTCTAAAGATTGGATTGATGTTGGCAGACCATGGGAATTAATTGAAGTAAATGAAGATTTAATCGGCAAACTTAAAACAGAAATTAAAGGAACAATTGAAGATGGTGCATTTATTCATGGTGAAGTATTTTTAGATGAGGGAAGTGTTATTAAAGCCGGTGTGTACATTGAAGGAAATGTGTACATTGGTAAAAACTGTGATATAGGTCCTAACTCTTATATTCGTGGAAACACTTACTTTGGTGACAATGTTCATGTTGGAAATGCTGTTGAGATTAAAAACTCAATTATTATGGAAAATACCAATGTCAGTCATTTAAGTTATGTAGGTGACTCTGTTATTGGTTCTAACTGTAATATAGCAGCAGGAACAAATATAGCTAATTTGCGTTTTGATAATGCAACTATTAAAACCAAAATCAAAAATCAAAAAATAGACAGTGGAAGACGTAAGTTAGGAGCTATTATTGGCGATTCTGTAAAAACAGGTATTAATTCAAGTTTTTCTCCAGGTGTAAAAGTAGGTCATAACTCTACTATAGGATCTGGTGTTTTATTATATGAGGATTTGCCTTCTGATACAAGAGTATTGGAAAAGCAAACTCACATTGTTCAAAAGAAAAAGAAAAAAAATTAACTAAATGGTGATATTATGGAAAATAAAAAAGACTCTGTTGTAATATGTCCTGGTGCACAAGTACTCGGTGATGTTGAATTAGGTGAAGATGTATCAATTTGGCATGGTGCTGTTGTTAGAGGTGATGTAGATTCTATTAAAATAGGTAACAACTCCAATGTACAGGATAACTGTGTGTTACATTGTACTGAAGATTTTCCAATAACAATTGGAGATAATGTATCTATAGGTCATGGTGCTGTTGTTCATGGCTGTACTTTAGAAGACAATGTATTAATCGGAATGAATGCAACTGTGTTAAATGGTGCACATATAGGTAAAAATTCTATTGTAGGTGCCGGAGCTGTTGTAAGTGAAGGTAAAGAATTCCCTGAAGGCAGCCTAATCTTAGGAGTTCCGGGCAAACTAATAAAAGAAGTTTCTCCTGAACAAATTGAACATATTCAGGAAAACGCAGATAATTACAAAAAACTTTCAAAACAATATAAATAAGGTTAAAAAATGAAACCAAGGGCAATAGTTAGTGAAATGGATTCTTATGTTCCAGGTAAATCTCAGGATGAGATAGCTAGCGAATTTAACTTAAATAAAGATGAAATAATTAAATTAGGATCTAATGAAAATCCATTTGGCCCATCTGCTAAAGCTATTGAAGCTGTTGAAAAAGAATGCAAAAATATAAACAGATATCCGGAATCAGTTTTAAATGAGCTTCAACAGGAATTAGCTAATTATTCAGGGGTTAAACAATCCCAGATTATTATTGGCGGTGATGGTGCTGATGAAATCATTGATGTTTTAGCTAAAACATTTATTAATGAAGGAGATGAGTTTATCGTACCTCTGCCTTCATATATGTATTATGAATATTTATTGCAGCAATATGGTGCTCGTCCAATTTATGCCGAATGGAATATGGATGAAAATAAATTGGATATTGATTCAGTTTTAAATTCTATAACTGACAAAACAAAAATGATTTTCTTATGCACTCCAAATAATCCTACCGGTACTTTAATTGATAAAAAGGATATTAAAGACATTGCATCTAAAAATCCTGATGTTTTAATTGTCGTAGATGAAGCTTACTTTGAGTATGCTGAAGTTACTAACAAGGATTTAATCAATGAATTTGACAATATTTTCATTATCAGAACAATGTCTAAAGTAATGGGATTAGCTGGAATGAGAACGGGTTATGGTTTGGCCTGTAGCGAGATTATTGAATATATGCACAGAATCAAACCAGTATTTTCTCTAACAAGATTGTCTTATGTAGCTGCTCTTAATACTTTAAGAGATAAGGACTACATTGAAACATCTATTGAAAAAGGAATTGAAAGTAGGGAATATCTTTATAATGAACTGTCAAAAATTGATTCATTAAATGTTTTCCCTTCAAAATCTAATTTTATGCTGATCGGCATAAAAGACACAGGATTTACAGCATCTGAATTTGCAGTGGAGCTTATGAAAAAAGGTGTCATTGTAAGAGACTGTACTTCATTTAAAGGACTGGATGAATATTGGATTAGAATAAGTATCTGTACTTTGGAAGAAGATAAAAAATTCATTGAAATTGTAAAAGAGGTATTGTCATAATGTATGTAGGGGGAACTGTAATTTCTTCTGTTGAATTTCATGGGAATATGTCTTTTGTCATTTTCATGTCAAAATGCCCTCTTGCTTGCCGTTATTGTCATAATGTTGAACTTTTAGATGATAGCACTCAGCAAAGTTTTGAAGAAATTAAAAAAGAAATAGATGATGCCAGCGATTTTATTGATGCAGTTGTAATATCTGGAGGGGAACCTCTAGTTCAAAGTGATGCAGTCATTGAAATATTGGATTATGTCCATAAAATAGGCCTTAAAACCAAATTGGATACCAGCGGAATTTATCCGGATAAGCTTGAAGAGATTTTAAAACTAAATATTTTGGATTTCATTTCTTTGGATGTTAAAGCTCCTTTTGAGAAATACAGAAAAATTACAGGATCCAATATAGGTTCTCAGGTTCACAAATCAATGAATCTTATAAACAAATATGGTGTTCATCTGGAAGCCAGAACAACTTATGTCCCAACCCTACATACTAAAAAAGATATCTATAATTTGGTAATGGATATTGAAGCTGAAGTTTACACTATTCAGCAATTTAGAAACAGAAATGTTTTGGATCCTGCATTGGAGGAGGTGGAAGTGCCAAATCCTCATGATTTAAGAAAACTTGCAGAATCTGTAAAACCTTATTTTGATGGTGTTGTAAAAGTAAAATCTGCAGAATTCGGTGAAGAAATAATATAAATTTATTTGGGGGGGGAGAAAAATGCCAATCTTATCATTTTCAAGTCAGGACATTGATATAATCACTGGAAAAAAGACAATGACAATACGTAAGCTTTGGAAAACTCCTCTTAAAAAAGGCGATAGGCTTTATTGTTACTGGAATTTAGTTTCTAAAGAAAAAAAGAAAATTTTTGAAGCTAAAGTAGCAGATGTGCAAACAATTCCTTTTTCTGATTTGAAAAATAATGATGAATTAGCTAAAAAAGAAGGATTTGAAAGTGCTGCTGAAATGGTTAAAGATTTCAAAAAGATGTATGCCGGCAAAATTGAAGATTCTGAAATGTTTCAAATTATTTACTTTGAAAAATTAGATGTAAATGATTGGAAAGGGGATAAAATCGATGAAAAAGCTATGATAACACAAAGAGCAGATATTCTTTTTGACAGCGGTAAATTTGACAAGTCTACAATGTGTTATGATGCTGCTTTAAGAATTGATCCTGAAGATGTTTATCTGTTAAATAAGCAGGGAGACAACCTGTCAAGGCTAGGACACTTTGATCAGGCAATACTGTGTTATGATAAAGCTTTAAAAATTGAACCTCATAATGAGTATATACTGAACAATAAGGCAATAGCTTTACTTAACTCCGGAAAATTAGACGATGCGCTGAAGGTTAGTGATATTGCACTGGCTATAAATCCGAACAGTTCAATTGTTTTATATTGGAGAGGATTTATTTTAGAAGTTTTAGGTAAGTTTGATGAAGCTTTGGATGTTTATGACCATTTGATTTTAATAGATAGTGAAAATCCGGAAGTATGGAACTCAAGAGGAAATTTATTGTCTGATATGGGTAAATTAGAAGAAGCTATTAAATCTTTTGATAGAGCATTGGAAGTATGTTTTGATGATTCTGAATTGGATGCAGGTTCTATAAATCGTATGGGTAATGCTTATATTGATTTAGGTAAATTAGATGAAGCTCTGGAATGTTTCAACACAGCTATTTCTTTAGAAAAAAACAATATTGATTTTTTATTAAATAAAGGAGTAGTTTTAATGGAGCTGGGAAAATTTGAAGAAGCTGTAGAAAGCTTTAATAAAGTTTTACTTAAATCTCCAGATAATGAAGATGCATTTTTCCTAAAAGAAGAATGTTTGGAGAATTTGTAGTATGTTTAAGGATAAATTAGAATTGTTTTACAATGAAAGTATTTTAAATAAAAAATATATTTTCTTTTATTTGATTTTTATAGTGGCTGCATTTTTCTCAATGATGAGTTTAAAAAATTATGCTGCTCCTAAATTGGAAATTCTTGTTTTTGCAGTTGTAGCTATTTTGGGAATCTTTTTAATTAATTATTATAGTTTAAACACTAAAAAGAATCTGTTTAAAGTAGTTTTTATAGCTATTTTATGTTTTGGATTAATATGTTCCTCTTTGATGCCTCTTTTTGATGCATGTGATGAGGAAGAGCATTTTGAAAGAGCATTTTTAACTTCTCAGGGAGATTTTTTCCCGAATTATCAGAATAACAGTTTTAATTCAATTCAAAGTGTTTTACTTTTAATTGATAACAGGCCTGCAACAGTTTTTGATACAAATGTTGATACGCAGCCTATTAATTACACATCTACTCATTATCACTCTGCATTTCAGCAAAATCCGTTTTTCGGTTATTTGGCACAGGGACTGGGAATTTTACTTGCTGAAATTTTATCTTTAAATCAGATTTGGATGCTGTGGTTAGCCAGGGCTTTCAATGTTTTATTATATGCAGCTCTTGCAGCTTATGCAGTTAAAAAAACACCGATTGGAAAACATTTGTTTTTTGTAATGGCAGCTGTTCCATTAGCTATTTATCAAATATCTTCAGTAAGTATTGATGCAACTATTTTTGGTTTGGCTTTAGTAGCTGTTGCCTATCTGTTTTCACTGATTAAAAGTAGTGAAAAAGTAACTCCTAAACAAATTGCTGTTTATGCAGTGCTCTGTCTGCTTTTAGGTTTATGTAAAGTTACTTATTTTGCATTTATATTTTTAGTTCTGCTTATTCCAAGAGATAACTTTGAAAGAAATAAACAGTATCTTTTTGGCATTTTGGCAGTTGCTGTTTTAGCTGTTGTAGCTTTATTATGGTCAAAATATTATGCAACTCCTGCAATATTGCATTCCTACAGAATGGATTATATGGCTCAGCACAATATTAATGCTGCTTCTCAGGTACAGTATCTGATTTCCCATCCTTCACAATTTGTAATAGCTATTAATTTTGCTTTAAATAATTTAGGTTATATTTTCAGCTCTTTATTTACGTTTTCATATCCTCATGAAGGACATATGCATAATTCAGATTTCATATCTCCGATGTATCAGCTGTTTTTAGGAGCTCTGATTTTTTTATATCCTTTAAAAGAGAAATTTTCCAGAAATTTCAGAATTGGTGCTCTGGCTGTTGCTGTTTTGGTTTATATTGGCACATTTGTAATCCAGCTGCTGACCTGGACTCCTGTAGGAAGTATTTATACTGAAGGTATTCAGGCAAGGTATTTTTTACCTCTGTTTATTTTACTGCCGTTTATATTTAATTTTAATGATAATTTAGGTTTGGATACTGAAAAAATTGATAATTATATTGTAGTTTTAGTTTTAGGCTTTATAGCAGCTACTGTTTTGTGTCTTGTTTGCGGCTGTTATTAGCTATATTTTTTTAATTATTTAACTAACAAGTGTTAGTTTTATATACTATTAAAACAATAGTATAACTAACGACTGTTAGTTTGGGATATTTATGAAAATACAGACAAAAGATAAAATATTTGATGTAGCATTAGATTTATTTTCTAAAAAAGGATATGATTCAGTATCTATTAGAACAATAGCTTCAGAAGTAGGAATTAAAGAAAGCTCAATTTATAATCATTATTCAAGTAAAAAAGAGATTTTAATGTCAATTTTAAAATATTTTGAAGAATATTTTCAGGGAAATCCTTTAGATGATGAAAATGTCAGAATGTTACTTGAGAAAAACCCTGAAGAGTTCTATCATCAGGGATCGGAAATGTTTAAACAGCAGATTTTCGAAGAAAAGATTTTAAAAATCCTGAAGCTGATTTTTGTTCAGATGTATCAGATGGATGAAATTAAAGAATTTTTCCTAAATGAAATACTTGGAGGGTCTGTTGCCTTCTGGAGTGATGTTTTTGAAATATTAATCCAAAAAAATGTAATAGGAAGTGACTGCAGTCCGAATAAATTGGCGGAAATGTATTTTGGATTTTCCATGTTTAAATTGTGGGAAATATTTCTGAAGCATGAGGAATTTCCAAAAGCAGAAATTGAAATTATGTTTGATGAAGTTGAAGAGTATCATAAATTCCTTCTGGATAGTGTAAGGGCTGATAAAGATGATTAGTTCTGATTCACCATATGAAGTTAATGACATGTATTATGGTGATGTAAAAAAATTAGCTGATGAATTTCTGGAATTTGCTCACAGCTACTTTGATGATGATGAAAAAATTCTTGAGGGATTAATTGTAAGTGTTTACTGGAAGTTATGCTGTGATAAATTTTCTTCTTTAGCACAGATAATTGATTATTTGGAATATATTGGGGATTTTAATGATCAGCTCCCTTATTTAAGAAAATGGGAAAATACTGATTTTTCCCCATATCTTATCTTGGGGGATTGGTTTTGTAAAAATGCTTCAAAATACTTGGCACCATATACATTTAATTTAAATTATTATTTGGAAAAGTATAAGGATAAGCCTAAATCAAAACAAGAGAAAATATTTTTCAATAGTTCAAAAGAATTATACTATTTAAACATGCTTTGCTCTGAAATGATGGGGAGAATTTTCAGACCAGATTATGAATCAAGAAAAAGAAAAGCAATAGTCCTGCCAACATGTATGAAAATAAATCAGAAAAGCTGTCATGCTATTGAAAAAAAACTTGGGGAAGTCTGTCAGAAATGTAATCTGGAATGTGAAATAGCTAAAATAACTGAAGAGTATGACTGTGAAGTATATCTGGTTTCCCATAAATCCTCGGCATTTCAAAATGCAACAGATACTGATAAAAAAGAGCTGGCTATTGTTGGAGTTGCATGTCCTTTAAATTTAATTTCAGGAGGATGGAAAGCAGCAGCACTTGGAATGCCTCCGCAATGTGTACTGCTTGATAAAGTAGCATGCAGCAGACATTGGCTTAATGAGGATGTTCCATCATCAATCAATAAAAAAGAGTTAAAAAAAATATTTTAGAAGTAAATTAATACTTCTTAATCTTTGTATTTTTTAATTAAACTTAATCCCCAGTCAGTCATTGCATCTGCTTTTTCCTGAGAGTCAGATTCAGCAAAACATCTGAAGATTGGTTCAGTACCTGACGGTCTGATAATTACCCATCCGTCATCTTTTAGGATTTTAACACCGTCAGTAGTGTCTAAGTCGAAATCAGTAGTGGTTTTTATTTCATTAGTTATGTTTTCCATAACTTCTTCTTTTAAATCATCACTGCATTCAATTTTTGTTTTTGTTGCATAGTAAACAGGAAGTTCTTCAACTAATTTGGATAATGGCTTTTTCTCTTTAGCTATTGTTTCAAGTATTTTAGCTACAGTCATAACTGCATCTCTTCCGTAAACAAAATCAGGGAAGATTAATCCACCGTTTTCTTCTCCACCAAATAATCCATCTTCATCTTTTAATTTACGGGCTACAAGCAAATCTCCAACAGCAGTAGCTATTACTTCACCATTGTACTCTTCAGCAATATCATAAATAGCCTGTGAGGTTGCAACAGTTGTAACTATTGTACCGCCGTTATTTTCTTTAAGCATCTGTTTTTCAACAAGTGAAAATGTTTTATCTCCAAGTACGAAGTTTCCTTTTTCATCAATACAGATGGTTCTGTCTGCATCTCCGTCATGAGCAAGTCCAATATCTGCATTTAACTGTTTTACAACATTAATTAGCTCCTGTAAATTTTCTTCAATTGGTTCTGGGTCACGACCCGGGAAAAATCCGTCAGCCTGACAGTTTAGAGTAGTTACATCACAGCCTAATTTCCTAATTAAATAAGGAGCAGTGTATGATCCGGCTCCGGAACCGCAGTCAACAACAACTTTTAAATTGGCTTTTTTAATAGCTTCAACATCTACTTTGCTGATTGCTTCATCAATGTATTCGTCAATAATTTTGTCATTGTGGTATAATTGACCAATTTCACTCCAGTGAGCTCTTTTTGGTTCTTCATCAAAATATAATTTTTCAATTTCTAATTCCATATCATCAGGAATTCCAATACCTAATTCATCTAAAAATTTGATTCCATTATATTTAGGAGGATTATGTGAAGCAGTAATCATAACTCCGCCATCATAATACTTGCGAACACCATATTGGACTCCAGGAGTAGGTAGGATTCCTAAATCTACAACATCACAACCGGAAGATAAAAGTCCAGCTTTTACAGCTTCCATTAACATGGGACTGCTTGTTCTTGTATCTCCACCAACAGCTACAGTTCCTTGAACTACTGATCCGTAACATGCTGCAAGTCTGGATGCAAATTCAGGAGTTAAAACTTCATTAGCTACTCTTCTAACTCCAAAAGTCCCGAATAATCTTTTTTTATCTGACATTATTAATTGCCTCATAATTTTTTATATTACATTTATTTTTATTTTTAATAAATAAAAAGTTAATGATATCCTGAAAATTCTTTTAAATAAGGTATTTTACTTAAAATTACAGTTACAATCCATGTTATTAAAAACACGCCAATGGTCATTAGCACTAATCTTATAACTATTCCAAATCCATTTGCTCCTGCTGTAAATATACTTAAATGATTTCTGATAAATAAAAACAGGGTTATATGACTTAAATACATTCCATAACTGGCTTTACTTATTGATAATGTTAATTTTCCTGTTGTTGTAGCAGTATTTAAGAAAAGACACCTTACAAATAAAAATACTGATGCGCCTAATCCTAAACGGAAAATTGAGAAATCCAAATATGAATTTAAATATAAATAGGGATTGTTAAATTCATAAACTCCAATTTCAGGTATCTGGTAACTTACAAACAGTGAAATCAGAAACAGTAAAACAGTTCCTGCCATAACTTTTTTAGGGGATTTTATTTTTACATTAGCCAAATAATAACCTACAATAACATAGGACAATCCTCCAATAAAGAATCTTAAATCTAAATATGAAGTGATATTAAAGAATCTGCAGGCAGTATAGAATACTGAAGCTAAAATAAATATCATTATAAAGTATCTGACTTCATTCAATCCTCTATTTCTTATAAACTCATTGATAAATGGTATTGCAAGATAAACCCCAACAATCAAATAAAAATACCATCCCAAATTATTTAGAAATGTGTTGGCTATGTCATAGCTTAAATTACTGATTCCCGTGGTGTGCAGTGAGTAAATTCCATAAATAATAATCCAGAATATAAATGGGATGGTGATTCTGGGAAATCTCTTTTTATAAAATCCTGATACTGTCGGGTAGTTTTTATTTAGTAGAAGAGCTCCGCTAATCATTAAAAAGATAGGAACACCAATATTTCCAATTGTTGATGCAAGTTTTTGCCAGTCAACACCGACAATTGTAGATGTTACCCATAAAGAAGCAATGTGAACTAAAATAATAGCAAATATTCCAATAACTCTTAAATCGTCTAAATATTTAATTCTTTGCTGATTCATAGTTTCACCAGTTATCTATAATTTTAGTTTCAAATAATATTAAAAACTTGTGTCAAACCATTTTTATATCATCTCCACTTGATAAAATAAGCTCAAGCTGGGAATTGTACTGGGTAACTGTTCCGACAACATTAACCTTTTTACCTTTATAACTTTCAATGTCTATTCCATTGTCTTCCAGCTGGGCTAATTGGCTTTCAAAGATTATTAAAGACATCTGGTCAGTTCCGTCATTGACAGTTAAAAAATAGCTGCTTTTACTTGCTGAAGATTTAACATCACTGACAACACCCTCAATGCTAACTTCCTCATCAATCATGCCTCTGTTTATATCCTGAATTTCTACTTTTTTAACTTCAATTGATGGAGTAAATATGATTAAACCGATCAAACCTATTAATGAAGTTATCAGAGCTATTTTCAGTAATTTATCATCTGTAATTTCCATGAATTCATCTTGGTTTTTATTTTAAAAATAGCTGATAGGTTTTTATTTTAAAATATTGTTTTGCAAAATCTTTTTTTACATCAAAGTATAATTTTAATATGTATGTTTAAAAACACTGATTTGACAAAAACAGATTTATATGCAATTCTTGTTGGAATATTCTGTGCAGGATTAATCATTTCCAACATAATTGCAAGTAAAACATTTGAATTTTTTTGGATAACTTTACCATGTGGAGTTATAATTTTTCCATTAATTTATATTGTTAATGATGTGCTTGCAGAATGTTATGGTTTTAAAAAAGCTAGAAGAGCTATTTATTTAGGATTTTTCATGAATTTAATTGCTGTAATCTGTTATAATGTAACTATGTTTTTACCTGCTCCGGCATATTTTACAGGTGACAGCGCTTTCCATACAGTTCTGGGAAGTACTTTAAGATTATTGGTAGCTAGTTTTGCAGCTTATCTGATTGGGTCACTGATAAATGCAAAACTGATGGTTTACTTAAAAGGAAAATATGAAAATAAATTGTTTTTCAGATGCATTTCATCTACATTTGCTGGTGAGGGAATGGATGCACTTATATTTATTACAATAGGATTTTTAGGAACAATGCCTGTATCTGCACTTTTAACTATGATTGTGGCACAGGCATTATTCAAAACAGCTTATGAAGTTGTTGTATATCCTTTAACAAGGCATGTAATACATAATGTAAAAGATTTGAAGGATTATTGAGTTTCATACATTGAAAGCAACCTTTCAACTGTATCAATATCATTTATTCCTTTGTCTTTTCTAATATTTTTAACAACAGGGAAACGCAGGGAGTATCCGGTTTCATATTCAGGACTTTTAACAATTTCACTAAATGCCACTTCCAATACGATTTTAGGTTCTACAACGATTTCTCTGCCTTTTGTAGATAGTTCATATTCTTTCATTTTTTTAGTAAGGTATTCTAAGGTAGCATCATCAAGACCTGTAGCTACATAAGCAACTGTTTTTAAATTGTTGTCTTCATCACGTAGAGACACTAAATAGGATCCGACAAAATCTCCTCTTTTACCGATACCGTAGGTTCCCCCAACAACGACCATATCTAATGTTTCAGGTTCTGCTTTATATTTAAGCATTTTTTTACCACGAAGTCCGGGAATATAAGGTTCTCCAGCATCTTTAATCATTATTCCTTCATGATGTTGAGCCAGGGATAATTCAAATAGATTTTCCACTTCTTTAACAGTATCTGGAGTTCCATAAACCATATTGCTTAAATTGATTTCATCAGGTGTGGTGTTGACAATTTCTTCAAGTTTTTTTCTTCTTTTAAGCAGAGGTTCATCTATCATTGGAACTATATAATATAATAAATCAAACAGGAAAACTTTTAGAGGAACCTGTTCCATAGCTTCATCGATATTGTGTTTTCTTCTGACCCTATGAAGGATATTCTGGAAAGATAAAGGTTTCCCGTCTCTTGTAGCTATTACTTCTCCTTCTACAATATAGTCCTCATGAGGAAGGTATTCATTAAACAAATCTACAATTTCCGGCAACGCATGAGTAATGTTTTCAAGTCTTCTTGTGAATATTTTTATTTCATCGCCGTGTCTGTGTATCTGAAGACGGATTCCGTCATATTTGGTTTCACAGATAGCAACGCCCATTTCACTGATGATTTCAGGAATTGGCGGTGCAAGCTGTGCAAGCATAGGTTTTACAGGAGTTCCCGGAGTTAAGTTTAACTCTTTAAGTCCGGCTTCTCCTTTTTCTTTTGCAACAACAGCTATTAAACCTAAATCATTTGTAAGCATCATAGCTCTCTCAACAACTGATTTGTCAATATTGAATGCCTGGGCTATTGCATCTCTTACAACACCTTCTCCAACACCAATTCTAAGTTCTTCAAGAATAGTTCGTGTTAAATATTTTGCTTCACTGGCTGAAGCCTGAGACAGCATTTCTAAAATTATGTCGATTTTACGTTTTGTTGATCTGGCTCCGCTTTTTTCAGAAAGCTTTCTTAAGCTTTTAAATACAAAATCTATTGTTAAAGGCTGGGAAAAAAATGTAGTTTGTGATTTTTTAGCATATAAACTAATACATGCAAGTCCAATGTCACCATGATCGCGAACTGCATCTTCAACTTTGTCCGGTGTAACTCCTACAGCTTCACCGACAGCCTGCATAACCAATTTATTTCCGATTCCTATTTCTTTATCACTCCAGGCAGGAAATACACTGCCTAATATTAGTAAACCTACCTGTTCAAGAGTAGTACTGTCTAATTTTAATAAAAAATCAGATATAATCTCTGTTTTTTCCAGTCTTTTAGTTGTATTTTCCAGAGCAGAATATACATCTACCAGTTCTTGATATTTCATTTAAAAGTCGCCTTTAGCTATTTTTACTGCACAATATTCTCCGCACATTGCACACATTTCTTCATCGTCAAGTTCACATTTGTTTCTGTAACTGCGAGGTTTGGAATGGTCAAATGCAAGTTCAAACTGTTTTTCCCAATCAAATTCTTTACGTGCTTTTCCCATTTCACGTTCTCTTTCCCATGCAGATTCAAGTCCTTTAGCAACATCAGCAGCTTCAGCAGCTATTTTAGATGCAATTACTCCTTCTTTAACATCTTCAAGAGAAGGTAAGGATAAGTGTTCTGCAGGAGTTACATAACATAAGAAGTTAGCTCCGCTACTTGCAGCTATTGCTCCTCCGATAGCTCCTGTAATATGGTCATAACCAGGTGCTAAATCAGTTACAAGAGGGCCTAAAACATAAAATGGAGCTCCATAGCAGATGGTTTTTTGTATTTCCATATTTGCTTTAATCTGATTTAACGGCATATGTCCGGGACCTTCAACCATTACTTGGACATTTGCATCCTGAGCCCTTTTAACAAGACCTCCTAAATTAACAAGCTCTTGGATTTGAGGAATGTCACTGGCATCACTTAAGCATCCAGGTCTTAATCCGTCACCTAATGACAATGTAATGTCGTATTCATAGGACAGCTCAAGAAGATAATCGTAATTTTCATATAACGGGTTTTCCTGCTGATTGTGTTTAATCCATGATGCAAGGAAAGTTCCGCCTCTGCTTACAATTCCCATCATTCTTTTAGCTTTTTCTAATTTTTCAACTAAATCTTTGGTAATTCCGCAGTGAAGGGTCATGAAATCCACACCTTCTTTTGCCTGATTTTCAATAGCTTTAAAAAGGTCATCAGGATCCATGTCAATGATTTCTTTGTTTTTATTAAGTGTAATAACTCCTGCTTCGTAAATAGGCACTGTTCCAATAGTTATGTCTACAGCATCCATAATCTTTTTTCTAAATGTTGTCAAATCAGATCCTGTAGATAAATCCATTAATGCATCTGCACCATATTCCTGAGCTAATTTAGCTTTGTTTATTTCCAATTCAATATCATCAATTTTACTTGAGGAACCGATGTTTGCATTGATTTTAGTTTTAAGACCATCACCAATTCCACAGGCTTTTGAATGACCGTTGATATTTTTAGGAATTACAACTTTTCCATCAGCAATTAATTTAGCTAGTTTGTTAACATTTATATTTTCATCATGAGCAACAACTTCCATTTCTGGTGTAATATTGCCTTTTTGAGCTTCACTTTTTTGTGTCAATGTTTCCCCTCATAATTTAGTTTATAATAATGGATCAGGTATGTCGGGATTTTCTTTTTTAGGTTTTTCTCCACCAATTTTTTCTAATCTCATTTCTAAGAATTTTTTACCATTTTCAGTTTTGGAATAAATTGGAATTGATTGGCCGACAGTTTTTAGGCTTTCAGCTTCTCCGATTTCTCTAATGTATTTGGATGCACAGGCAGTTGCAACATCACATGCATCAAAAAGAATTCTGGCTTCTTTTTTAGTTCTGTTGCTTGTATGTACTACAAATATGTAAATATTCACATCGGGATGTGCTTTTTTAAGTTCTTGGATTTTAAGACAGTCCTGAGCTAATGTTATTGTTACAGCTATGTTTTTATAACCATGTTCAATAGCTAATTTGATTCCTTCAGTCTGATCAATTTTAGCAGTTTCAGGTTCTAAAATATTTTCTGCACCTAATTGGTCAAACAATTCAGGAATCGGGCTGGTTTTAACAAGTCCTGAGACTCTCCCTCCAATACCTTGAACTAATTCACTTTCAGTTACTATTAATGTTCCGCAACCTTCACAAACCATTACTGCACAGTCTATTGCATTTTCTTCAATTAATGTAGATAAAATTTCAGAAATACCAAAAGAAAGGAAATCTTTCATTCTAAGCTGTCTGTCTGGTGTGCACATTCCAAAATCATCAATTCTGAATTGTATATTGTCCCAGATAGCCTCTTTAGTTATTTTTTCCATTCCTCTGTGGTGGTGAAATAATGGACAGTAATTCAGTTTAGGTTCGCTAACATCAATTACCTTTCCGTCCTTGATTGTTACCTTACTTAATCCGATTGCTTCAACAATATGTTCACTCATGATTTTTATATTAGTTAATCAATAGGTTAAAATTTACTATTTATTATGAATTTTTAAAAAAGGGGGAAGATTTGGGTAAAACTTTTATTGTATTTTTTCTTTTATAACAGCAGATATAGATTAAAATTGGGCTTGAACTATCGACAAAGTGCTGAAGATTGAAAATATCTGCATCTGATGGTAAATGGGTTAAATTGGGTTGTTTATTTCAATAAATAACTCAACTTTAATATAGCTAAAAAGAGATAATATTCTATAAAAAATAAGGAAGAAATTTAATCTTCCTTATCTAAATGTATTGAACCTGGTCTCCAGGATTGTTAGACGGTTTGACTTTTTCAAGAGCTTCTTTGAAGTATTTGTTAGGTACATTTTCAGCATCAAGGTCATTTCTTAAAGTTAACATTGCTGCTTCACGGCATACTGCTTCAATATCTGCTCCGACATATCCGTCAGTTTGTTTAGCTAATTTTTCAAGACTTACATCATCAGCTAATGGCATACCTTCAGTATGTACTTTGAAGATAGATAATCTGGCTTCTTCATTTGGTAAGTCAACTTTGATATGTCTGTCAAATCTTCCAGGCCTCATTAAACCTGCATCCAATATGTCCGGTCTGTTGGTTGCCGCAATGATTGCAACGTCTTCAAGTTCTTCTAAACCGTCCATTTCAGTTAATAATTGGTTTACTACTCTTTTAGTTACTCCACTGTCACTGTCATTTGCACTACGGGTACTTGCAATTGAATCGATTTCATCGAAGAATATTACAGTAGGTGCAGTTTGTTTTGCTTTTCTAAATACTTCTCTTACACCTTGTTCAGATTCTCCTACCCATTTGGATAGCAGTTCAGGACCTTTAACAGAGATGAAATTGGCTTCACTTTCACTAGCTACTGCTTTTGCAAGTAATGTTTTTCCTGTACCTGGAACTCCGTAAAGCAGGGTTCCTTTTGGTGGTCTTACACCGAATTTTTCGAATTTTTCAGGATGTTTTAATGGCCATTCAACAGCTTCTTTTAACTCTTGTTTGACATCATCAAGTCCACCTACGTCATCCCATTTAACATCAGGAACTTGTACAAGAACTTCCCTTAATGCAGAAGGTTGAATTTCTTTTAAAGCTGATTTGAAGTCATCGCTTGTAACAACAATTTTTTTAAGAACTTCTTCTGGAATCTCTTCATCGTTTTTGATTTCAGGAATGATTCTTCTGACTACTCTCATTGCTGCTTCTTTACATAATGATTCCAAGTCTGCTCCTACGAATCCGTGAGTTGTACCGGCTATTTTATGTAAGTCTACATCCTCTGCAAGAGGCATATTCCTGGTATGGATTTCAAGGATTTCTTCCCTTTCTTCAGCATCAGGAACACCAATTTCAATTTCACGGTCGAATCTTCCAGGTCTTCTTAATGCTTGATCAAGAGAATCTGGCCTGTTAGTTGCACCGATAACAACAACTTGGCCTCTGGATTTAAGACCGTCCATTAAGGTTAAAAGTTGAGCTACTGTTCTTCTTTCAGTTTCACCTTGTGTATCTTCTCTTTTTGGAGCGATAGCATCTAATTCATCAATGAATATGATTGATGGAGCGTTTTCTTCTGCTTCTTCAAAGTATTCCCTTAAGTTTTCTTCAGATCCGCCGACATATTTGCTCATGATTTCAGGCCCATTTATTGCAATGAAATGAGCATCACTTTCACTAGCTACAGCTTTAGCCAGTAATGTTTTTCCTGTACCTGGTGGTCCGTGCATCAATACTCCTTTTGGAGGTGCAATTCCTAATTTATCAAAGAGTTCTGGTCTTTTAAGAGGAATTTCAATCATTTCTCTGACTTTTTTAACTTCTTCTTTAAGACCACCGATATCTTCATAGCTTACATCAACTAAATTAGTTACACCTTCGATGTTGGATACATCTACTGGACTTTCATGTAATTCTACTTCTGTATTTGGTCCAACTACAACGATTCCTGCAGGTTTGGTAGATACTACAGCAAATTTAATTTCTTTCATTGGTGAGAAATCCATTAAATCGTTAAATATGCTGTCAAAGCCCATTCCCATACTTGCTGGCCTGGTTCTGATTTGAGATCCTATGATATCTCCTTGAACCATTGCTTTTCCTTGGAATAATCCACGTACATCTCCTTGTACACGAATGTTATTTTCAGTTGGTGCAAGAACAACTTTTTTAGCTTCAATAGCTTGTGCTTTTTTAATAGTTACTTCCCCGCCAATGGTTGCTCCTGAGTTTTTACGAACTAATCCGTCAATTCTTATTACTCCAAGACCAATGTCTGTCTGTGAAGGTAGGGCAATTGCTGCTGTTTTTTTCTCACCAGTAATTTCAATAAGGTCTCTTTCATTAATTCCGAGATCATTCATAGTTTTCGGGTCTAATCTTGCGATTCCTTGACCAATATCTCTTTGTGAAAGAGCTTCAGCTACTTTTAAAGTAATTTCATTTTGTGCCATATTATCATCTCCTTTTTTAAATGGCGCATTATATAGCTTTAAAAAACTACATGCTTAGGATAAATTCCTTTAAATTCACTAAATAATAAAAATAATATAATAATTTTCTTTTTGCTTATTTTATGTTTCTTTTCTTAGAAACAATTATATATTGATATGTATTACTATATAAAGCTTTCGGTTCAAGTGTAAAACATAAAATTGATTATTGTATTTGATTTATTTAAAAAAGAAGTAATTTATTTTCAATAGTTTAATATATTTTTTTTAAAATTTTATTTTTAAAATTAACAAATATAATATATTATTTTTAAAAAATAAGTAATTTGGAGATGTATTCGAATAATGAATTTGTTTCGTATACATTCAAACGAACTAATTTATCTTATGATTCCGCCAAATCCGGTTAGCAATGATTTAACATTTTCAATGCTGTCTTTGTAAAGGCCAGTGACCTCAAAAGTTAAACTGACATCATCTTTTTTAATTTGAGGACCCTGATAAATATCCGTGATTTTTGCATCAATTATATTGTCTAAATTAGTTATTGTATCTAAAATAACATGTTTATCAACACGTATTGGGAAAACACAGCTTATTGATTCGGTTTTATTATTTAAATTCCTGACTTTCCAGTCATAAAGTTCACTGTCACTTAAAACTTCAATGTTTGCTACAACTAATTTTTTAGTTTTATTTCCATTTTTTAAGATAGCTGTATCTTTATCAACTTTTTCCAAAATTCCCACATGGATTTTTCCTGAGTAAATATGTTTCAGGCCAATTTCCTTACCGATTGACTGGTTTAGTAAGCTATGTTCATGATTTAGTGAATTAATGGCTTTATCACTTCTACCTAATGCTCCTCTGATATCTCCCATATTTTTGGTAGCTTTAATGGCTAAATCAACAAATTTTTCTTCATCACCATTATTTATAACATCTCTAAGTTCGTTAACTGCCTCTGCAAAAGTATTTCTTATTTTCGGACCGTTATTGTTCATTGATTGGATGTAATAGGTTAAATAAGGATTTTGTGCTACAATCCTTGCAATCATATCAATCATAAGATTGTAAATCGGACTTTCAAAGTCTTCAGTTTCTCCAATATCTACTTTCAGCTTTTCCATAGCTGATGCAGTTGAAATAAATGAAAAATGAGTTAAAACTTGAACAATACTCATCATGTAATCATGTTTTTTAGCAGTAGTTTCAATTATTCTCATATTTTTACTATCTAAATAACTGTAGATTCTGTCGAACCATTTTCCTTTTTTATCAGGAGTTAAAACAATTACCTGATTATCAAGTTCGGTAGTTCTCGGACCAAATATTGGATGTGTTGGAAGATATTCTACATCATCAGGTAATGATTCTTTCATAGTTTGGCTTGGAATTTCTTTAACGGATGTTACATCAACCATTAAGGATTCTTTTCTCATAAACGGAGCCACTTCACGAATAACGTCAGGAGTGAAATGAATAGGGACAGATACAATTACCACATCACACATTTCAGCTAACTGTGTGTTTGATTCAATATATTCAATACCTAATTCATTAGCTATTGTTCTTCCTTTCTTGTGATCTCTTGCACTTATGATCACGTCAAAATCATCTCTTAAAAAGTAAATGAGGGTTTTTCCCAAACCGTCACTTCCACCTATTATTCCAACTTTCATTTTAATCATTAATAATTTAAGTTATCAGATATATAAATAATTAAGATGTGAAAATATGAAAATTGTAAAACAAGATAAAAAAGAAGGAATTGTAACATTAGTTCCAGAAACCCTTGATGATTTATGGCATTTATCTCATATTGTAGAAGTTGGAGACAGCATATCCTCTAAAACTACCCGACGTATTCAGGACAATACCGGAGATAAGTTAAGAAGTGATAGGGGAGTTAAAAAAACATTCACTTTAAGAATTGATGTTGAAAATATTACTTTTCATATTTTTACTGGAAAATTAAGGTTTACTGGGGTAATTACAAAAGGTCCGGAAGACCTTATTCCTTTAGGTTCACACCATACAGTTGAAGTTAAACTCAACACTCCAATAACCATTAAAAAAGAAAGATGGGCAAATTGGGCACTAAAAAGACTTAATCAGGCTATTGAAGCATCTAAAAAATTAGCTGCAATTATTGTTCTTTTAGAAGATGACACAGCTACTTTAGGTTTAATGAGACAATTCGGTATTGAATATTACGGCCCGATTAAAGGTGCAGTTTCAGGAAAACGTATTGTGGATAAAAACCGCTCAAAAGCAATTGCTCAATTTTATGAAAAAGTCATTGAATCAGTTAACAAATTCAATGATATTCAAAATATTGTAGTTGCAGGGCCGGGTTTTGTTAAAAATGATTTTTATGATTATATTAAAAATAAACATAAGGATTTGGCTGCTAAGGCTGTTATTGAAAGTACTGGTTCTGGAGGAAGAGTTGGAATCCATGAAGTTCTTAAAAAAGGAACAGTTGAGAAATTAACTGTGGAAAATAGGGTAGCTAGTGAAATGGTTGCTATTAACCATCTTCTTGAAGAAATTGGTAAAAATTCATCTAAGGTGGCTTATGGTGAAAAAGAAACTGTTAAAGCAATAAACCTTGGTGCAGTTAAACAATTATTAATATTGGATTCTGCAGTGGCCAATAATGACATGGGAAATTTAATGGACATGGTTGAAAATATGAATGGTGAAGTGATGGTTATCAGTAGCCAGCATGAAGGTGGGGAGCAACTTAAGGGTTTGGGAAGTATGGCAGCTATTTTAAGATATGAAATAGCTTAATTTCTTTTTTAAATAAGATTTATATAATATTAATTATTATAAGTTATAACTAGTAACAATATTAAAATTGGCTACATTTTTAATTGAAAAACTGTGATTAACATGTTGTATACAGGTATGATTGAAGCATTTATTATTGTATTTATTTTATCAGCTGTAGGTTCGCTGGTTTTAAATATGGTATTTCGTTTTTTTGGTAAAAAAGGTTATTTGGGTAACTTATATCCAAATGTACGTGGTGGAATTCCTCGAGCTATAGGTTTAGTTCCATTTATTATACTGTGTTTCTTTTTCTTACCGAAATATAATACATTAGTTTTAATTATGGGTCTTTTTGCATTTTTTGATGATGTTTTAGGAAGAACTCCTTCTCCAATTGGTATTGAATGGGGTCAAATTTCCAGAGGCGTAGGAATGCTTTTTGTTATGATTGCAGGATTCTATTTTGGATTTGGAATATCTTCAATATTCATTGCATTATTGGTACAGCCAATTAACATTTCTGATATGCAGCCGGGATCAACCTGTATGGTTACAGTTATTATGTCTGTTGTAACTATAATCTGTATGCTGATTGCCGGATCTCCACAAGTTTCAGAATTACCGGCTATTTATACTCCATTATTATTGATAATTGTTTGTATAGCATATTCTCCATTGGATTTTGCTGGAAAAATCATGTTGGGGGAAGTTGGGAATCATTCATTTGCAATAGCATTAGGAATTTGTTTCTATTTGATTGGAGGATTCTGGTGGTTAATTGTTTTATCTTTTGTGACTGTATGCCTTACAGCATTTGTTAGAAGAAGTACCCTTAAAATATTTTTCAATCAAAGATTGGGCATTTTAAATCCAACATTTGGAGATTTTTTCATGGATGTTTTAACTGGTGGAGGATTGGGAGATTTATTTAGAAGAATTATATTAAAAACAAAACAGTATGATGTAGAAAATCCATTTTTAATAAAATTAGGATTTAGAAGACTTCTTTATAATCCTTATGCTCCAACTCATGGCAGTAATGAACAGAACAATGCATATAAAGTAAGACTTGATGGGAGTTAAAATATCATGAAAGCGTTAATTGTAATTACAGGTAGGGGACTTGGCGGCGATTCAGTTATAGCATATAATATAATTGAAGGTCTTGAAGCTAAAGGAGTTCAATGTGAAATCGCATTAGATGAGTCTGCACCAGGTTTGTTATTTAAGAAAAAAGGCAGGACATGGCATAAAATAAAAATTCCCCAAGCTGGAGGTCATGCTGCAACAAAAGCTTCTTCTATTAAAGCAGCATTTAAAATGTTAACTGCAACATTTAAAGCAAGGGGTCTTATTAAAAAACTAAATGTTGATTTTGTTGTAGGAGTTATTGGTGGAGGAGCTATTGTAGGTTCTGTTGGTGCTAAATTAGCAGGTAAACCTGGAATATCAATAATATCCACTCCTTTAGATTCTAAAATATGTCCTAAATTTAATCAATGTTATTCATTGCCGGAAATGAAATATTTCTTACCGGAACAACTTCCAAAGAATATAGAACATACTTTATATCCTTTAAGTGAAGGTGTCGGTAATGGAGATTACAAAATCGCTCTTGAAAAATTAAAAGAATCTCCAAAATTCGATGAAAATAAAAAAACAATATTGTTTTCTTCAGGATCTTCAATATTTAAAGGAATAATAAATGGAGCTAATAATTTTGCTAAAATTACTGATGAATACAATATATTATTGGTTGGTTTGCCTTTAAAAGAAGATTATCTGGATGATTTAAATGATAATGTAATTTATTTAGGTTACATTGACTGGATGAGTCATTTACTTACTTATATTGATTTAGCTGTTTTAACTGATGATGGAGTATTGCTTGAAGAAACAATAGCTTCCAAACTTCCTATTGTAACACTGACAAAAGTAAAATGGGGAAGATATCATAATATGGCAGGTGTATTTAAGGGAGCTATTATAGAATCTGACATTGATAATTTAAATGACAATATATTCAAGGCATTTGATGAGTTTGATGAACTTAAAAAGAATGCTGTTAAGTATGCTAAAGAATCTTTAGAAACTAAATCTAATTTAGCTCAAAAAATAATTGATGTGGTTAAATAAATTTACAACCACATATTTTTTATAATTTTATAATTTGCATCTGTTGAAGGATGTATTTCTAAAAAGTCTCCATATGCATCTAATGGTGAGTTTATTCTCATTAAATAAGATAAATATGCAACATCACTGACTGAAGACGGTGATATGGAAGTTATTTTTTTAATTTTGTTTTGCTTTTTATCAAAAGATATTTTTGTATAACCTGTATCTCCACTTAATATTTTCCAAAACGCCCAGGGTCCTGCTATTCCGGGGATTCCGATATCAACTTTATTTTCATCAGAACAGTTATTTTTTTCATCTTCAACAAAACTTACTTCAGTGTTCAAACTTAAGGTTTGTGGAATCTCATGGTAAACAACTTTATTCGGGTAGTTGGCCATATTCCTTGCAGCTGTTATACCTTCCATTCTAGCTACTGGTGTTAACTGATATCCTCCAGTAACATCACCTGCTGCATATATGTGTTCCACATTAGTTTCCATCATTTCATTAACTTTTATGGTATTGTCCTGATTTAACTCAACAATATCTTTAGCTATTTCTGAATTCGGCACTCTTCCTGTTGCAAAAAAAGGAACTCCTTCCAGTTCTTCATTTTTATTGGTAATTACTTTATTTTTTTCACATTCGACAATTTTGGTGTCTTCTATAAGATTTATTTTGGAAAGCAGATTTTTAAAAATATAATCTTTGATATCACTGTCAATTTCCTTCAATGCTTCGGATCTGGCTATTATGTTAACTTCACTTCCAAGTGTTGAGTAAATATTAGCTACTTCAACAGCTATGATTCCTCCACCTATAATGTTTAATTTTTCAGGAACCTTATCTATTTTTAGAATATCTCTGTTAGTTAAACCGTATTGGCTGCCTGGAATGTCTGGGATGAAAGGACGTGCACCGGTAGCTATTAATAGGTTATCCCAGTCAAATGACTCTCCATTTACTTCAATTTGATTGCCGTTAATTTCAGCTTCACCATAAACTATATTGTTTCCAGCACTTTCATTTTCTTCTTCATTTATTTTTCTAAGTGCCTTTTGAGTTTCAGTGATTTTTTCTACTATTTTTTCATATGAAATATCTAGCTGACTTTTAATGAATCCGTAGCTGTTGAACCTGTTGTTGCTTTCAATAAATTTGGTAATGTCTGTTAATGCACATATAACCATACAACCTTCATTTAGACAGGTTCCTGCTATGTGATTTTTTTCAATTAAAGTAACTTCTTTACCTAGTTTTCCGAGTTCTAAAGACCCTAATCTTCCTGCAGGCCCAGAACCGATAACAATATTTTTCATTTATACAACCTCATAGATAATTATATATAGGTTTAATTTATTATAGATAATATATTATATTTTTGAATTAATTTTACAAGAGGGAGAAAATTATGTGTATTGCAGCACCTGCTAAGGTTGTTGAAATCAACAGAGAAAAAGAAAGTTTATTTGCAGATTTCGGAGGAGTAAGACAGGAAGCAAAAATTAATCTCTTGCCAGATGTTGAGATTGGTGATTATGTACTTATTCATGCTGGTTATGCAATAGAAAAACTATCTGAAGAAGCAGCTAAAGAATCTTTAGAAGCTTGGGAAGAACTTTTAGAAGTTCTTGAAGAAGAAGATAGAGAAATGGAAAAAGCTAGAATGGCTGATTTAAATCAATAAATTGATACTCTATTTACTCCTTTTATTTTTAAAAATTCACTTATTAAATCATTATCTATTGGATTTTCTGTAATTACTGTAAGAATTGGATTTTCTTCAAGTTCATTATCTTCAGCATAAGCCTGTCTTATGTTTATACCTTTTTTTGAAATTATTTTTGTAATTGCAGCCAGCATCCCTTCGTTTTGCGCTCCAACTTCTATTTCAATAACTCCAAGATTCAAATTTTTAGCTATGTTTTTTAAAAGAGTTCCAGCAGGTAAAACATTGTTGAAGATATTAAAGAGATCCTCATCATTTTGAATTATTTCAATTGTTGATTTAATAGCTCGTCTATCAACATCTGCAGCAATAGCTAGTGATTTATCACTTATTTTAAGATTACCACAATATATTTTCCCGTCATTGTTTAGAGATAATCCTAATTCAATCATTTTTTCAGCTACTTTCATACGTGCCGGATATTTTTTGAATTTTTCGTTAATCTTTTCCCACATTTTAATCATCATTCCAACTTTTTGTACATTGATGTAATTTTTAGTTAGAATTAGTATATAAAAATTAGTATTTTAAATTATAGGTAAAAGTTTGTTAGTAAAAATAGTTTTAAAGTAGGCTAGATGGGATTCGAACCCATGACCTCCCGGTTATCAGCCGAGCGCGCTAACCAAGCTGTGCCACTAGCCTATGATAATGTGTCGCTAGGATGTAAGCAACACTTATACTTATGATTGTTACTATATATAACCTTTTCGGTTATTCTAGTTTTTTCACTGATTATTTGTTTAACATTTCATTAATTGAGTCTGCCATAGCATGACCTTCAACTTGAACTTCAACTTTGTTGACGCCATCTACATTTTCAGCTGCAGTTTTTGCATCAGCTGCAATACGGACAATACTCATACAACCAGGGTTTGTTGGTTTGATAATTAATTTTGCTTCATCATCATTGACAATAATATCTTGTACAATTCCCATTTCTATAATACTTACACCCATATGAGGGTCATTAATTACTGAAACAGCATTTTTAATATCATTTACTAAATCTTCTGACATATCTTTTTTCTCCTAATTTTTAGAACTTGTTAATATTATTTGGTTTTGTTATATTTATAAGTAATTATTTGGATTTATGCTTTGTTTAACAATAAAATAAGAAAATTTAAGCAGTTGATTTATATATTTTTGATATGCCTAAATTTTATAATACATTTTCAATTTTAAAAGACTTTCAATTTAAATTTTCAAAAATAAAAGTTTTTAGTTGTTTTTTACTCTGTGTTTTATTTTGACACCAATACCATTATTGCACTGTTCCATTTCACGGCCGGTTAATATTGCCTTTCCGACACCTACGACTTCATCATCTTTGACAACAACCACTTCATCATTAGGTATGATATTGTGATCGGCTTTTCTGATTCCCGGAGCAAATACTGTATTTGTTTCCAAATCAAAGTCAATGTTGACAACATTGATGTTTAAATCTTTTAATATTTCTCCACCGGCTAAATTAAGTCTGTACAATCCGGTGTCCTGATTTAATAAAGCAATCTGTTTTCCGTTGCTTATTATTTTTCTGTGATATCTTCCTTTTGTCTTAACATCATCCGGAATAAGTTTGTTTCCCTCTTTTCCAAATTGGTAAGTAGCTATTGATTTAAGTTCATTTAAAACTTTATCTCTTCTACTGTTCCTTTTATGTTCTTTAAGTTCCATTCTTAAATTATAAATGGAATCTGGTGAAGTTGGACGTCCATCTTTACAAGTGTAAGTACATTCATCAAGATATTGTCTGCAGACTTCTTCATAGCCTCCATGAACATTAGCTATGACATTTTTGCCTTTTACATATTTTTCAAGTAGCTTTCCAGATTCATCTATTTCATCCTGGGACCATGAACCGGTTACTGCAACATCATATGACTGAATTGGAAAAGTATTTTCTAATTCTCTTGGGCAAATTCCAAAAGGTGATGTTATTATAAGCTCCTGAAATGATCTTGTCACTTTTCTAAATTTTTGGTGGGATTTGGAATTGGAGTAAGGTTTTTTCATACTGCAGGGCAATAAAACAACAGTGTCTCCAAGAGGTTTCATTAACTCCATTCTTTGACGCCATCTTACTGCTTCGGGTCTGTATAATGATTCTTCGCTTGAACAAATTACTTTCATATTTAGTCATCCTCAAATGCTTTGATTAATTCATTATCTAATTCAATTAATCGTTTAATATTTTCTTCAGGTTTATCTATTTTTCTTTTCCATTTGGCAATATCAAAATCAATGTCCACATCTTTTGTTCCACTAAGCAGATTGTCGGCATGTGCAACTATCTTTTCCTCAATTGTTTGTGGAATGTATGATTTTTTAGGAAGACCAAGTTTAACAGATTCCTCTTCAGTGATACCTGCTCCAATATGTCTTTCTACAATATTTTGAACTTCTTCAGGATAACCGTATTGTTTAACTATTTTCGCCCCTTCAACAGCATGACTTATGCCATGGGTTTTAGACCGGCCAATATCATGTAACAATGCTCCTTTTTTAATAAGATCTTTATCAGCATTTTTAAAATTAGCTGCAATCACCATAGCTTTTTTATAAACTGCTTTGGAATGTTCAATTACATTTTCAGGTGTTTCTTCTTGTTTTAAAATTTTTAATTCCATATTATCTTAAGCATCAACCTTTTTGGTAAAAGATTTGTAATTGCTTTCAACAGTTTTGATATCGTCTTTTATTTGTTTAATTAAGCCAGTATTATCGAAGAATTCTAATTCATCACCACATTCAGGGCAGATGAAATCATATTCTGTAGCAGTTTCAAAATCAAGTCTGATGTGTCCTTGAGGACATACAAAATACATTGTATCTTCTTCTTTTTCTAGTTCATTATTAAGCATTTTTAGACATTCTTCTGAATCCTTTTTAATATGATTAATTACTTCTTGTTCTTCAAATTTCCAGGAGTAAGTAAACCATTGTGTTTCCGGATCTTTACTTCTTTTGTAAGTAGCCAATCCTATATCATAAAGTTTGTAAAGGATTTTTCTAACGATATTTAATTTAATTCCGGTTTTTTCAGCAATTGCTTCATCTGTTTCAACACCCTCAATTAATGCCTGAACAATAGCTAAATTACTTTCATCTTCTACAACACTGGTTAACAAGGTTTTTACTAAGGGATCATCTATCATTTAATTTCTCCTAAAAATGCTTTGATTTTAAAAAAATAATAATGTAATAATTAATGATTTATTTATGTAGTTTCTACTATAAATATTATTTCTTTCTTATAATTACAGCAGGGGTATGAGTTATTGAATCAAGAGCTTCTATAGTTACATTGTTTTCATCAGTTCCTAAAACAGATTTGACACTATGTATTGTTGACATTTCAGTAGCTAATGATTTTTGATAGTCTTCAGCAATATTGGCTATTTTTAAACCTTCTTCAACACTGATATTTTCACTGCAGCCTAATGGTGTTGATCCCATATTCTCACCTAACTGTCCTTTAACATAGCCGATTACACCTTTGTTTGCTTCAATACCGTCAATAGCTATTGGAAGTCCTGTGAAATATTTCCCGTTCTTTTTATATGTTGCATCAGTGTCGATAATCATTACACAAACATCTTTTCCAATTTCTCCTTTCAGTTGTTTAGCTACTTTTTTAGGATTTTCAGGAAGCAGGGATACACAAGTTCCAGGAGCATTACTTAAATCAATTCCAGCTTCGGATGCCGGTTTTAGGGCATGTTTTAAACCGTATAATTGTAGAACTAATTCTTTATGAGCATAAGTTTCCTTAGGAAGTCTTCGTAAGTTTTTAATGGTTCTTTTTTTAATTCCTAAAAGAGGTCCGAAGACATATCCCCATAAATATTTGCTCCAGACCGTTGTAAGAAATTTGGCTTTAAGTGATGGTTTGTATTTGGATTCATCAACCAGTCTCCCCTGTGAAACTGAAATCGGTGTTTCAGCTATTACTAAATAATCCCCGTCTTCCATAATTTCTTTTGCAGGATTTATAATTGAATTTAAATTTTCATTAGGCTTGATATATCCGGTTTCAATAGGTATTACAAAGTAGTCTCCATTGCTTATGTGTTTAATATTTTCCAAATCCTTACTCATAAAATTCCTTCAACTATTCAATATAAATAATATATTGTATTTATTATTATTTAAGGTGATTTCAATGGAAAAATCTATAACATATTTTGAAAAAGAAGGAGAAGATTATACTGATGAATTAATTTCTCTTGTTAAACAAAGATTAGATGAATCTGATGAGATTAGATATATTCTTATTGCTTCAGCATCCGGTGCATCAGCTTTAAAATTAGCAGATGCTATTGAAGGAGATGCACAAATAATTAATGTAAGTCATCATGCAGGATTCAGCGGACCGAATGAACTTGACATAACTGATGAAATGATTGATAAACTTGAAGAAAAAGGTGTTGATACTTTTATCGGATCCCATGCATTTAGTGGAGTTGGTCGCGGAATCACTAATAAATTAGGGGGTATAAATCCTCCGGATATTATAGCTGATACTCTTCGTATGTTTTCACATGGTGTAAAAGTAGCTTGTGAAATTTCCATTATGGCTGCAGATGCGGGATTAATTCCTGTTGATGAAGAAATCATAGCTGTTGGTGGACGGGCACATGGTGTTGACACTGCACTTGTTTTAACTCCGGCTAACATGACTAATGTTTTTGATTTAAATATTCATGAAATTATAGCTATGCCTCGTCAATAGCTTCTTTTTTTATTTTTTTAATGGTGATGGTTTATTGGTTAAATGGAATATAGAAAATAGGTAATTATTATTTTTTATAATAGATTATTAATTGGATGTGATTCGATAGATTCAGTATCAAGTTCTGCAGCAGCTTCTGCAATAAACATATCAGTTTGAGCAATAGCTGGGAAACAGATTGTTGCATTATCAATAGGTCCAAATAAAACAAAGTCTCCTCCAACCATTACTTGAAGAATATTTGCACCAATATCACAAACAGTAAATGCAGTTTTATTTCCGCTTTCGTTTTTGTAATCTCTTAACCAGTCCCAAGCAGATGGGATGTTGTGAATACCTGATCCGACTGGATATCCCCATTTGGATTTTTCTGCAAAAGTAGCACTACCTGCAATACCTGCACCTTGTCCTAATGGAGTTACAGCAGTATCCATCATAAATTTAGTAATACCGCAGTCTTCAGCTACTTCAAGTAAACCTTTTTCGTAAGATCCGTCATCTCCGTCTTCCCACATAGCTATTTTTCCTTGAACAGTACTGTTCATTGGGTTGAATCCTAAGATAATGGATGAGTCAATATCAGTTTCTTTAAGTGCTTCTAATTCAGATTTTTCTGCAGACATATTAATGGAATTGTAAATAGCTCTTTCAGTTAAACCAACTTCATCAGCATATCTTGCACCAGCTACTCTAGCATCTCCGGAAGTGGAGTCTATAAGAAATGGAAGTTCATAGTTGTCTCCAACAAATTCAAGATATTTTACAATAGCTTCTTCAGTTTGTCCGAAAACTTGAGCAATACAAGGGTTTCCAGTTACATCAGACATTTCAATCATGTCAGTGAGAAGTTTGTCTGCTCTGTCTTTATCGAAATCTCCTGTTAATTCATCGTTAACTATGTTGTGTCCGCCGTAGAAAATAGTACCACATAAAACTGTTGGATATTCTCCTGGTTGTCCACCCATTTTTACTCCACCAAAATCAAATACGGTTTGTTCTTTATCAAATTTAAACATTTAAATTACCTTTGTTGTTTTTGTAATCTCGAAGATACATGAATTATCAAATATTATTTAATAAAACTACATTTTTCTTTAATAAAATTATAATAAAATTTTGAACATCATTATAAATTTATAAAAATATCTTAATTTTATTAAATAATATTCATTAAATATTCTTTTTAATTAGCTTATTTTCAATATTTCTTTGAGATTATTTAATAGTATAATGTTTAGACATATATAAAACTATTGTATTTTATTCAATAATTATTTTTATTTTTTAATTAACTGTTTATTTTTATTTAATTTTTTTATTTAATTTTATTTTTAAATAATTTTATTTTTTTTCAATTTTTTAACTTAAAATAGATTTGTTTTGTCTTTTTTCAAAAATAGAAGGTATGATGTCACTATTTTCAATAAGTTAATATTTAATCATGATTAATAATAAAAAATCCAATAATTTCTTCCAATGTTTTATTTTAATTTATATTTTTTGTTATTTTACTTAATTATACATTTGTAATTAAATATTTCTTGTATTAAATGCTTATAATTAAGATATTCAAATTTAATAGTATTTGGATTGTTTTAATATTTTAAACTTTTATTTTTTATACTTAAATTCCTTTTATTCTTTTTTGTAAATTTATTTTGATTTTAATCTTGTATTTCGGTTATATTTAAAATATTTAGATAATTGCACATCATTTTATAGCGAAATCGCATGATAAACTGATTTATTTTAGTTTTTTCTAATTAAAATTTAAAAAGTAGTGGCATTTAAATATTAGTTGTTACAAAAATAGTTAACATATTTAAAGAGTATGTGGGGTTAACTCGTGAAATTTATAGATGATGCAATCAAAGAATCCGAAGAAAGAATGGAAGAGAAAGCACCTAAAAAAATTTCCTCAGATATTGACAATGATTTAATAAAATTATTTAAACAAAATAAAACTAATATTTTTGTTGTTGGTGCTGGGGGAGCAGGTAATAATACTATTTCTAGATTAAATGAAATAGGTATTGAAGGAGCAACAACAATTACTGTAAACACTGATGCTCAAGATTTATTTTATAGCCAGTCTAGTAAAAAAATCCTCTTGGGAAAACAAACATGTGGCGGATTAGGTGCTGGTGGAGATCCTTCTGTTGGTGAAGAATGTGCTGAAGAAACAGAAGATGAACTTAGAGATGAACTTGAAGGTGCAGATATGGTATTTGTAACCTGTGGTCTTGGTGGAGGAACCGGTACTGGTTCAGCACCAATTATAGCTAAATTAGCTAAAAAAGCAGGTGCATTAACTGTTGCTGTAGCTACTATGCCTTTCTCAGCTGAAGGTATTAGAAGAAGGGAAAATGCAGAAAACGGTTTGGAAAAACTTAAATCAGCAGCGGATACTGTAATTATTATTCCAAATGACAAATTATTGGAAGTAGCACCAAACCTTCCTTTAAACAAAGCATTCATGGTTTCTGATGAAATTTTAGGTAGAGCAGTTAAAGGTATTACTGAACTGATTACTAAAAGCGGTCTTGTAAGTCTGGACTTTGCTGATATTAAAAGTATTATGGGCAGTTCCGGTATGGCTATGATTGGTATGGGTGAATCTGATTCTGGCGACAGAGCATTAGAATCTGTCCATGAAGCATTAAGCAGCCCATTATTAGACATCGATATTTCCAATGCTACTGGTGCTTTAATTAACATTGCAGGTAGTTCTGACATGACTTTACATGAATCAGAAAAAATCGTACAGGTTGTTGCTGATAAATTAGATCCTGAAGCTAACATTATTTGGGGAGCTCAAATTGATGAAAGCTTGGAGAATACTATTAGAACAACAATTGTTGTTTCAGGAATTTCTGAGTCTAAAGACAGCAGCTCTGTAAATGATGATGATTTTGAAGATTCTCAGGAAACTACTTCTAATGAAGATCAATTAGATGATTTCATTGATGGAATATTCTAATTCCATTTTTCTTTTTTTATTTCATAGAAAACTTTATTAATAAATAAAATTAAAAATTATTTCATTACTATTATTTTATTATAATTCACTACTATGGGATTAAATTCTGTAGTTTTTTATTAAAGGGTATTTAATATGAATGTTCAAGAACGTTTTGATAAAACTATTAAAGATTGTAAAAGAGTATTAAAAGTATCAAGAAAACCAGACAAAGAAGAATATTTGGAATTTTCAAAAATTGTAGCAATTGGAATTGCTATTATTGGTGTTGTCGGTTTTGTAATTGTATTAATCGGTGAATTAATAGGATTATAATTATTCATTTTTGCATAATTTAATCTCAAGAAATTATAATAAAATTTAATTTGTAATATTAATTTTATTTCAAAATTTAATTTTTTGAAAACTTTAAATACTATTATCAATATAGATATAGATATTATAAGAATCTAATTATTTCATGATTCGTTTCTTGTTTAATTATGTTTTTATAATAACTTTTAACTTAACTATATGATTTTATTAACTTAAAAATAGGTGATTTTTTCATGGAAGATGCTAATAGTTCCATATATGCTCTTAAAACCTCTGCAGGTCAGGAAAGAAATGTTGCTAGACTTTTAGCTCATAAAGCTATCAGTGTTGAAGGCATAGGTATTTCTGCAATTCTTGTCCCAGAATCTTTAAAAGGATATATATTAGTAGAATCTTCAACAAAAATAGATTTAAGGAATCCTGATCTTAAAGTACCTCATTTAAGAGGTGTTGTCGAAGGTAAACACGGAATTACTTTTGAAGAAGCTAAAAGATTCTTGAAACCTGAACCTATCATTTCCTCTATTCAAAAAGGAAGTGTTGTTGAACTTATTTCTGGTCCGTTTAAAGGAGAAAGAGCAAAAGTGGTTCGTATTGATGAATCACGTGAAGAAGTAGTTCTAGAGTTAATAGAAGCAGCAGTACCGATTCCGGTTACTGTAAAAGCTGATCAAATTAGAATTATTCAAAAGGAGGCTGACTGATGGCTAAAGATACAGTTGAAATTCTTATCGAAGGCGGAAGCGCAACTCCTGGACCTCCATTAGGTCCAGCATTAGGACCTTTCGGTATTAACATGATGCAAGTAGTTGAAGAAATTAATAATAAAAGTGCAGACTTTGCAGGAATGAAAGTGCCTGTTAAAGTTAGCATTGATAGAGATACTAAAGAATTTGAAATTGAAATTGGTACTCCTCCAACTACTTCTCTCATTATGGAAGAACTCGGCATTGAAAAAGCTTCTCATGAGCCAGGTGCAGATATTGTAGCTGATTTACCTATTGACAAAGCTTTAAAAATAGCTAGGATGAAATTTGATTCATTATTAGCTAATGATTACAAAGCAGGTGTCAAAGAGGTAATGGGAACCTGTGTAAGTATGGGACTTTCTGTTGATGGTAAAGACCCAAGAGAAGCACAAAAAGATGTTGATGCTGGAAAATACGATGATGTTTTAGTTGAATAAACATTGTCTATTCAAATTTAAAATTTAAACTTATAAAACAGTGTATATGATGTTATAATTGCGATTATAATTGATATACTGTTTAATTCATGCAATCGAAGAAGAATTTTTTCTTTAATCGATTACTCATGAAACCAAATTTAAAAAAATAATCCAATGAACACTTATTTGTTCATGGGGGATAATATGACACAAGAAGTATTAGAAGCGGTGAAGGAGGCAAAAGAACAATCAAAGCCGAGAAACTTCACACAGTCTGTGGATATGATTGTTAATATTCGCGACTTAGATGTCAAAAAACCAGAAAATAGGTTTAATGAGGAAGTTACTCTTCCTAACGGCCGTGGCAAAGAAGTCAAAATCGGAGTCATAGCTGATGGGGAACTTATTGTTCAAGCTAAAGATGCTGGTGTCGCTCTTGTGATTAATAAAGCGGATTTAGAAGAGTTAGGAAAAGACAGAAAAGCAGCTAAAAAAGCAGCAAACTCTGTTGATTTCTTTATAGCTCAAGCTGATATGATGCCACTTGTTGGTAGATTTTTAGGTCCAATTCTTGGTCCTCGTAATAAAATGCCAAAACCAGTGCCAGCTAGTATCAAATTAGATCCACTTTTAGAAAGATTACAAAGCACAGTTAAAGTTGGTATCAAACAACAACCTGCTATTCAGATTATTGTTGGAAGCCAAGATATGTCAGATGAAGATTTAGCTGAAAATATTGAAACTGTTCTTACAGTCTTAGACCGCCATTTAGATAAAGGAAGAAATCAAATTAAATCCATGTTTATTAAAACAACTATGGGTCCAATAGTGAGGGTGATCTAATGGCTCATGTTGCTGAATGGAAAAAAGAAGAAGTTAATGAGCTCAAATCTTTAATTGATAAATATGATGTTATCGGAATTGTTGATTTATTAAACATTCCAGCAAAACAGCTCCAAGAAATGAGGAAATCTCTTCATAACAAAGCTGTCATCAGAATGTCAAAAAAGAATCTTATTGATTTAGCTCTCGAAGATTGTAATGCTAGTAAAAACAACATTGTTGATTTATCAGAGCATATGGAAGGTCAAGTTGCAGTTATCGCAACTGAAATGAATCCTTTCAAATTGTATAAAATATTAGAAGACAGTAAAACTTCAGCTCCTGCTAAACCGGGCGCTATTGCTACTGATGATATTGTTATACCTGAAGGAGACACAGGTTTTGAACCAGGTCCATTCCTCGGTGAATTACAACAAGTTGGAATTCCAGCTAAAATTGATAAAGGTAAAATTGTTGTTTCTAAAGAAACCGTTCTTGTAGAAGCAGGTGAAGAAGTATCTGCTGCTGTTGCAAGTACTTTATCAAGAATGGATATTAATCCTATGGAAGTTGGGATTGATTTAAGAGCAGTATACGAAGAAGAAGCAATTTATACTTCTGAAGTACTCGCAATCGACGAAGAACAAACTTTAGCAGATGTTCAAAATGCATTTAAAAGTGCATTCAACTTGTCTGTTAATGCAGCTATTCCTACAGAGGAAACTATTTCCACAATCATTACTCTTGCTTACACCAGAGCAATCAATGTTGGTGTTGATGCAGCAATAATGACTTCTGAAACCTCAGAGCCAATAATTGGTCTCGCACAAGCTAAAATGTTAGCTTTAGCATCTGAAGTATCAGGTACTGAAGGTGCTTTAGATGATGAATTAGCTGAAAAACTTTCTAATGTAGCAGTTGCAGCAGCTCCTGCTGTTGAAGAAACTGTTGAGGAAGAAGAGGAAGAAGAAGAGGAAGGAGATGCAGAAGAAGAAGCAGCAGCTGGGTTAGGGGCTCTCTTCGGTTAAAATAATTAATTAAAATTTTTTATTATTATAAACCTTACAAATTAGATTATAAAACTAATGGTGATAACATGGAATATATATATGCGGCAATGATTTTGCACAGTGCAGATAAAGATATTAACGAAGAAAATGTTAAAAGTATTATAGAAGCAGCAGGAATTGACGCTGATGATGCTAGAATTAAAGCATTAATCGCAGCTTTAGAAGATGTTGACATTGATGAAGCAATGGAAACTACTGCTATGGCAGCAGCTCCTGCAGCAGCAGCTCCAGCAGCAGCTGAAGCAGCTGTAGAAGAAGAGGAAGAGGAAGAAGAAGAGGAAGAAGAAGCTGAAGAAGCAGCAGCTGCTGGTTTAGGAGCTTTATTCGGATAGATTTTTTCTATCTTTTTCTTTTCTTTTTTATTAACTACTATTTTTATTAATTAAAACTTATTTTCAACTTAACACTTATTTTGAGCACTTATTAATGTAATTACTTTTTCTAAAAATATATTTATTATATTAAAAACAAATAGTAAATTATAATAAATAGATTTTAAATTGATTGAAATGCTTGAAATATTCGATAAACTTGGTTATAAAAAACAAAAATGTAAAACTTGTGGACATGAATTTTACGCACAAGTTGACAGGGATACCTGTGGGGATGCTCCATGTGATGAATATGAATTTATTGGAAATCCTGCAACTGATAAACCTTATACTTTATATGAAATTCAACAAGTTTTCAGAGAATTTTTAGAAAAAGAGGGACATACTCCTATTAAGAGATATCCTATTTTAGCTAAAAGATGGAGAGATGATGTATTTTTAGTTGGAGCTTCTATATTCTGTTTCCAGCCATGGGTTACTTCCGGTATGGTTAAACCTCCAGCAAATCCTTTAGAAATTGAACAGCCTTCTGTTCGTTTAAATGATGTTGATAATGTCGGAAGAACCGGCAGACACATGACCTGTTTTACAATGGGATCCCATACTGTAATAAATACTGAAGAAAATTTTATTTACTGGGAAGATGAAACAATAAGACTTTGTCATGAGTTCTTCAAATATATCGGAATCAGCACTGAGGAAATCTGCTTTATCAAATCATGGTGGAGCGGAGGAGGTAATGAAGGACCTTGTTATGAAGTTTGTGTCCGTGGTGTAGAATTAGCTACTTTGGTTTTCATCCAATATAAAACTTTAGACAATGGTAAAAAAGAAGAAATTCCAATTAAAGTTGTAGATACCGGTTACGGTTTGGAAAGAATCGCCTGGATTTCTCAGGGAACTCCTACTGCTTATGATGCATGTTTCGCTCCGGTAGTTGATAAATTAAAAGAGTTGACTGATGTTAAAGTCAATACTGAGATTTTGGCCCGCAATGCTCAGATAGCTGGTATGATGGATATTGAGGATATTGGAGATATTAAAGAGCTTCGTCAACAGGTAGCTAATAGTTTGGGCATTACTTTAGATGAACTTTTAGAATCTGCAGAACCTATGGAAGCAATTTATATTATTGCAGACCATACTCGCTGTCTTGCTTTCATGCTGGCTGACGGCATTATTCCTTCAAATGTAAAAGAAGGTTATTTGGCCCGTTTAGTTTTAAGAAGAACTGTCCGTTTCATGAAAGAATTAAACATGAAAGAGTCTTTGGCAGAGGTTATGGGAATTCAGCTTGAATTTTTAACTAAATTTTATCCTGAAATTAAAGATTCTGAAAATCATATCATGAACATTATTTCTCTTGAAGAGGAAAGATATAAATCTACTATTAAAAAAGGAACCAGTATTGTTAAAAGATCCATTAAAAGACTTAAAAAAGAAGGTAAAACTGAAATGCCTTTGGACATGTTAATGGATTTATATGATGCTCATGGAATTCCTCCGGAAACAGTTGTTGAAATAGCTGGAGATAATTTCACTGTAAATGTTCCTGATAATTTCTTTACTCTTGTAGCAGGAGCACATGAAAAAGACACCTCCAATAAAAAGGAATCTTTTGAAATTGATTATCCTGAAACTGATTTACTGTTCTACAAAGATTTTAATCAGAAAGAATTTGAAGCAGAAGTTTTAGGAGTAGTTGAAAAAGACGGTAAAAACACACTGGTATTTGATAAAACAGTATTTTATCCTGAAGGTGGAGGTCAGCCTTCTGATACAGGTACAATTTCTGTTGACGGTAATGTAATCAATATCAATTATGCTGAAAAAGTCAACGATGTGGTATTGCATCATGTAGATGGAGACATTGATTTAGATAAATTTGTCGGTAAAAAAGTTGAAGGTAAAATTGACTGGAACAGAAGAATAACTTTAGCCCGCCATCACTCAGCAACTCACCTGATTGTAGCAGCTGCCCGTAAAATCTTGGGAGAACATATCTGGCAGGCTGGTGCTCAAAAAGGAGTATCCAGATCACGTATAGATTTATCTCATTATAAACGTATTTCTCAAGAGGAACTTAATGAAATTGAGAAATTAGCTAATGAATATGTGATGGACAATATTGAATTAGATATTAAATTTTATACAAGGGATGAAGCAGAATCGTTATATGGATTTAAACTTTATCAGGGCGGTATTGTACCGGGCAAGTCAATTCGTGTTGTTAAAATACCGGGTATTGATGTTCAGGCCTGTGCAGGAACTCATGTTTTAAGAACTGGAGATATAGGTCCAATTAAAATCAATAAAACTGAAAGGGTTCAGGATGGTGTTGAAAGGATTGATTTCTCAGCAGGTACAGCTGCAGTTGATTCTATTCAAAATGAAAATAAACTGCTTCGTGAAAGTTCAGGAATCTTTAAGGTTGATAATGATCAGCTTCCAAAAACATGTGACAGATTCTTTTTGGAATGGAAAGCACAGAAAAATGAAATTGACAAGTTAAAGTCTGAAATAGCCAGTTTAAAAATGAATTCATTAGCTGATGATGTTAGTGAAATCAAAGGTCTTAAAGTTGTTAAACAGTTAATTGATGCTGATTTTAAAGAGCTTCAAAAAATTGCAACTGACTTTACAGACAATGACAAGGCTGATGTTGTTTTAATGGGTAACAATGACGGTAAAATCGTTGGTGCAGCTTCCCAGAGGGCTATTGATGCAGGCATTAAAGTAAATGAAATAATTAAAAAAGCTGCAAATGTTCTTGGCGGCGGCGGTGGCGGCCGTCTAACTCTTGCTCAGGGAGCAGGACCTCAATGTGAAAATATGAATGAAGCATTAGATACTGCTATTGACCTTATTTAATTAAATAGGGTCTTTAACAATAATGCTTATAAATGTTAAAATTAAAGATTTATATGAGCTGTTATATTTTTAGCAGCGGCGATATAAATCTGAATTTTTTTAAAATAATTTGATATGTATGTTTGATGTTCATTTAGTACTGTTGTTTATAGGATTTTTACTTTTAGTCTGTGTATTGTTAAGTAAATTCACAGCTAAAATCGGTGTTCCTGCATTATTGATTTTTTTAATTGTAGGTTTAATTTTAGACACTAATCAATTTATATCCTCATCGATAGCGGATTATAACCTGATTCAATCGATAAGTATATTTGCCCTGATTATTATTATGTTTTCGGGAGGTCTGGATACTGAACTTGCCAACATTAAAAGGGTAACCTGGGAAGGAATCTCCTTATCTACCATAGGGGTTTTTATTACTGCAATGGTTGTAGGAATACTTGTTCATCTGTTATTCGGTTTGGGATGGCTGGATTCATTTTTAATAGGTTCAATTATATCTTCTACAGATGCAGCGGCAGTGTTTTCAATTTTCAAAACACAAAAGTTACATATTAAAGATAATTTGGACCATATGCTTGAGCTGGAAAGTGCTACAAACGATCCGATGGCGTATATACTTGTAACATCAGTAATTTATTTGATAATGCATCCTGAAACTTCCATACTGCTTTTGGTATTTAATTTCTTTAAATCATTAGCTTTAGGATTAGTAATGGGTGCAATTTTAGGTAAAGGATTTTCAAAATTACTTGCAAGAATTAAATTAAGTGTTGAAGGATTGTATCCTGTATTGCTGTTGTCAGCAGCTATTCTTTCTTTTGCAGCTACTGAAGTTGTTGGGGGAAACGGATTCCTGTCAGTATATCTTGCAGCAGTAATAATTGGTAACTGCAAAATCAAATATAAATATACGCAATTATCATTTTTCGAAGGTATTGCATGGATTATGCAAATTGTAATGTTTGTATTGCTTGGTGCATTTTCATCAATAAAGGAACTTATCCCGGTTTTGATTCCGGCAATATGGATTGCAATGATACTGACATTTGTGGCAAGACCAATTGCAGTATTAATATCTTTAGCTCCATTTGATATAGACAGACCTTCAAAGGCATTTGTTTCATGGGCTGGAATTAAAGGGGCAGTGCCTATTGTATTTGCATTTTATCCGTTGGTACATGGTATTTATAATGCACAGCTGATATTTGATATTGTAATGGTTGTTACTTGTATTTCAGTACTGGTACAGGGATCCACTCTTAAATTTATGGCTGGACACCTTAAAGTATTAAAAGAGGAATAATATGAATTATGATGTAGTTATAGCACGTTATGGTGAAATTGGTTTAAAGAGTTCAAAAGTAAGGGCACGTTTTGAGCGTAAATTAGTTAAAAATATTAAAGCAGCTATTGACTGTGAAGTTGACAGAAACCAGGGAAGAATATATATCTTTCCAAAAAACTATGGCGAGTGTTTGGAAAATTTAAATAAGGTATTTGGTGTGGTGTCTTACTCTCCGGCTGTTTCAACATATGGAAATTATGAGGATATTGAAAAAACATTAGGTGAATATGTGGACGGTCTTCTTCGTGAAGGATTTATAGGTGAAGATACCAGATTTGCCATAAAATGCAGAAGAGTGGGAAACCATGATTTTACATCTCAGGAAATGGCTGCATTTTGCGGTTCTGTAGTTGTTAAAAAAGTGGGATGTCCTGTTGATTTAACAAATCCTGAACTTAAAATATATGTTGAAGTAAGGGATGATGAAGCTTTTATTTACCATGAAAAAATTGAAGGACCTGGCGGCCTTCCGCTGGGAACACAGGGAAAGGTAGTTGTTTTGGTTTCCAGCGGTATTGATTCTCCTGTGGCTGCTTATCTTATGATGAAAAGAGGCTGTGAGGTTATAGCACTTCACTGTGACAATGCTCCATTTACAGGTCCTAAAGTTCATGAAAACTTTGATAAAATAATTGATCAGCTTCAAAGCTATGCAAAAGGAGTTCCCATTACAAAAAAAGTTGTTAAATATGGTGAGTATTTGCAGCAGGCTAAGGATTGCGCTCCTGAGAAAATGACCTGTGTTTTATGCAAGTCCGGAATGTATCAGATAGCTGAGAAATTAGCTCATAAATACGGTGCACTTGCTATTGTAGACGGAAGCAGTGTAGGCCAGGTTGCTTCACAGACACTGTCTAATATATTAGCTACCCGTCATGGTGTTGACATGCCTATTTTAAGTCCGTTAATAGGTCTGGATAAATTGGAGATTACCAGAATAGCTGAGGATATCGGAACTTTTGAAATTTCTAAATTGGATGATGGTGGATGTCATGCAGTTCCAAGATATCCTGAAACAAAAGCAGATGTTGATAGAGTTGAAGAGGCTTGCAGGGCAATGAATCAAAAAGAAGCTATTGAAAAAGCCTTCAATTCTATTGAGTAATCTTTTTTCTTCTTTTTTTTAAATTCTGATGTAACTTATTTTTTACTTTTTAAAACTATTTGATAAATCTTAAATATGTCCTTATAATATAAATATAAATCATATTCAAAATTTATTTAATTTTATTAAATTTATTTTGAATTTATTGATGTGTGTTGTACCGGTTTTAATCCGGTTTAACTTATTGGGGGTTATAATTGATATTTTGGCGGTGTTTAATAATATAAAGACTTTAAAAATTTAAAATTTTCAAAATAAAATAAAAAGGAGGATACTCATGGATAAGAAAATTTTAATAATCTTTCTCATAGCTATTGTGGCATTTTCAATATCTTGTGTAAGTGCAGCAGATAGTAATGAGATAGTTATGAATTCATCTGATGCTGTCAGTATTAGTGAAGATGTTTCTGTCGATGATGGTGCATTTGCTAATCCGGTAACTTCAGAGGATTCTCAGGTAGTTGGTAATCCTTCATCTGAAGGTGTGTGGGTAGCAACTACGGGTAGTGATGATAATGATGGTAGTCAGGCTAGTCCTGTAGCTAGTGTCAGCAAAGCTGTAGACTTAGCTCAAAGCGGATCTACTATTCATATTAAAGAAGGAACTTATAATCAGGGAAAAATAAGTCTTAATAAAACTTTATCATTTGTTGGTGAAGGTAAGGTTATATTAAATAGTAATGGTGCAAATGTATTTGCATGTGAAAAAGATGGATATAATTTAGAATTCACTAATCTTGTTTTCACAGGGGTTTCATCTACTGCCGGTACTTCATGCGGTTTAAAAGTAGGAGGTAATGGAAATCTTAAAGTAATTAATTGTACTTTTACAGATATTAGTGCTAAATATGGTGCAATGCAATTATACACAACAGGTGTTGCAGATATTATTAATTCTACAATAAAAGATGTAGTTAGTGGAACATCTAATGGTTGTATTGTGTATATTTCTGGTTCAGGTACATATAACTTTAATAATTTATCTATTATCAATCCTAAATTAGCAGATAGTGTTGTTGCTGGCAGTCCATATGCATTTTTAAGAAATGTATTTTATTCATATGGTAAAGAAGCAACAGTAACTTTAACTAATTCTATTATAACTGGAGCTAGTGGGCCTATACAAGCAGTTGTTGAAAGCAGAGGTAAATTAACTATTTATAACACTGTAATTTCTAATAATGTAGTTGGAAAAACTACTACTTCCTATGGTAAGTATTTATTATATGTGGGAGAGGTAACTGCTTTAAACATGACTAATTGTATAATTGAAAATAATACATTTGCTGATTCTAGCAGTGCATTAATTTATTTCAATTCTGCTTGTAAAGCTAATATAACTTATTCATCTATTGTTGATAATGGATTCAGTAAAAATGTAGATGTCAAATCTGGAATTGCTCCAACTGTTAATTTAGATTACAACTGGTGGGGAACTAATACTTACACTGGTGACAATGTAAATAAATGGGCAGTTATGAGTACTCCTGAAACTACTATTAATGCTGAAAGTGGTAAAGCTATTGATGTAAGTGTTAACTTCAATCATTACACTGATGCTTCTGGTAGTATTCAAGATTTAGCTCAATCTATTTCTGGAATTAATGTTGACTTTAGTGCTGTTAGTGGTACTTTAAGTAAAAATAATGTAGCTAGTGTAGATGGTATAGCTACTGTAACATACACTACTACAACTAATGATAAAATCACTGCTAAATCAGGTAGTCAAAGTTTAACTATTGATGTTGTTGCAAAACAAGCAGCAGCTGATATTTGGGTAGCAACTACTGGTAGTGATGATAATGATGGTAGCCAAGCTAATCCTGTAGCTACTATTGCAAAAGCTATTGAACTTGCTGGTGATGGTTATACTATTCATATTGCTGATGGTAATTATGTAAATGATAAAACTTTAAGCATTTCTAAAAGTTTAACTTTAGAAGGTAGTGCTAATACAGTAATTGATGGTAATGCTTCAAGAATTATGAATGTAACTGCTGATGCAACTGTTGTTTTAACTAATTTGTCTTTCACAAATGGTAATGATGCTCTTGTAGGTGCTATTTCAAATGAAGGTAAGTTAACCATTTCTAACTCTAACTTTTATTCAAATAAGGTTACTGGTAATTCTGGAACTATAATTACTAATAAAAATAAATTAAATATTAATAATTCTAAATTTTATCAAAATTCTGCAAGCAGAGGTGTTGTAAACAATCAAAATGATGCAGTATTAGTTATTGATAATTCTGAGTTTTATAATAATGATATGACTTCATTTTCTAATTCTTATGGTATAGTTTATACAACTTCATCAAATGCAACTATTTCAAATACAGTATTTAGAAATAATGCTGCTAAATGGGGTGGAGCTATTTATGCAACTAAATCATCTGGTGCAACTATAGGTATTGTTAATATAATTAATTCTACATTTGAAAGTAATAGTGCAAATACTGGTCAGGGTGGAGCATTATTTGTTTCTGGTGGAGAATGTATTGTAAAAGAATCTATGTTTATTAATAACAAAGCTAATCCTGGAAAATTCAGTGGTGGTCAGGGAGGAGCAATATACACTTCATTAAACGGTAATGTCAGTGTTACAGATTCTGTTTTCAAAAACAATCAGGCTAAATTAGGTGCTGCATTATACTTAAACGGTGGCAGTAATTCAACCATTTCATATTCAGTTTTATTAAATAATGTTGCTGAAGGAGACTATGCAATATCTAATGCTGAATCTGCATCTGGTGTGGCTACAGTTAATTACAACTGGTGGGGAACTAATTCTCCTAAAAATTTAGTGCCTTCAACAGTAACATTAAACAATTGGGTAATCATGAGTGCAGATCCAACTACTGTAACAGATGCTGAAATAGGTGATGTAAAAACAATATCTGTTAATTTCAACAAATATTCAAGTTTTGGTGCTATAAAAGACTTGTCAAAACCTCTTCCAGCTATTGATGTAGAATTTAGTGCTGTTAATGGTACTTTAACAAGTAACCTTGTTTCTACTGTTGATGGTGTTGCTGCTGTTTCATATACTGTAAACGGCAATGATCAAATTACTGCTAAATCAGGTAGCCAAACTTTAACTATTGAAGTTGTTGCAAAACTTCCAGTAACTGATGTTTGGGTATCATCTACTGGTAGTGATGATAATGATGGTAGTCAGGATAATCCTGTAGCTACTATTGCAAAAGCAATTGAATTAGTTGCTGAAGGTTACACTATTCATGTAGGTGAAGGTACTTATATTGCTAATTCTTTAACAATAGCTAAATCATTTGCAATGATCGGTTCAGGAAAAGTTATCATTGATGGTAATGCTTCTAAAATCATGAATATAAATGAGAATACAATTGTTAACTTCACTAATGTTGCATTTACTAATGCATTAAATAATTACGGTGGAGTTATGCAAAGTAAAGGAACTGTAAACTTAAATAATGTAAGCATTTACAAAAACACTCAAAAATCAGGAAGTACTCCTACTGTAAGTTCAATATACAATACTGGTGTAATGACTATTATTAATTCAAATATTTATGAAAATGACGGTTACGGATTAATATTTAACTCAGGTAATCTTGATATTATCAATACAACTATTTCCAGTAATAATGTTGCTAAAGGAACTACTTATGCATTTTTATATGCTGATGGCGGTGTTGTAAATGTAATTAACTCTACAATATCTGATAATACTGCTAGATTAGCTGGTATTTGGCTGAATAAAGGAACTTTAAATGTTAATAATGCAACATTTGAAAATAATGTAGTTACTGTAGGAAATGGTGGAGCAATTCACATTGAATCTGATTCAAGTACTGCAACCATTAAAGATTCCAAATTCATTGGAAACAAAGCTAATAAAGATGGTGGAGCTATTTATAATAAAGGTACCTTAAATATTGAAACTTCCATTTTTGATGCTAATGCAGCTTCCAATGGAAATACTGGTTATCATGGTGATGATATTTACAATTCAGGTATCTTAACTTTACATTACTCTGCATTACTTGGAAAAGGAACTAATAAATTAATTTACAATGAAGGCCGTGAACCAAGTGCTAATGCCCAATATAACTGGTGGGGAACTAACAGCAATCCTTCAACTTTAGTTGGTGCTGGTTTAGATTATGATGATGAACCATGCGATGATGTTGATGTTTCTAACTGGGTTGTCATGAGTGTTGATCCTGCAAGTATTGAAAATGCCAATATTGGTGATGAAAAAACCTTAACAGTTAACTTCAATCATTATAATGCAAATGGTGTAATTAAAGAATTAACTAAAGCTATTCCATCTGTTGCTGTTAGTTTTGAAGCTGTTAATGGTACTTTAGCAGGTAATATAATTTCTACTGTTGATGGTGTAGCTAGTGTTACTTACACTGTAAACGGCAATGATCAGATTACTGTTACCTCAGGTAGTCAAAGTGTTAATATTGATGTTACTGTAAAACAGATTGTAACTGATGTTTGGGTATCAGCTAGTGGTAGTAATGCAAATGACGGTAGTCAGGCTAATCCTGTAGCTACTATTGCAAAAGCTGTTGAACTTGTTAAACCGGGTTATACTATTCATGTGATGGATGGTACTTACACTGTTTCTGATTTAGCCATTAATTTCAATGTAGCTATTATTGGTGAAAATGAAGTTACCTTTACAGGGGACACTAAAACTATGTTCACTGTAGCTAATGGAATTGCTTTTAATTTAACTAATTTAAATATTACTGGAATTAATCGTGGAACCAGCAATTATGGTGTAATCTATAACAAAGGCGGTTCTGTTTACTTAAATAAAATCAATGCTTATTCAAATACTGCAAATCAAGGTGCTGTTGTTTATTCTGATAAAGGTTCAGTAAATATTGTTGATTCTGAATTTAGAGCAAATAGTGGTACTGTAGGTGTTATCTATGCTAATGCTGCTAATGTAGTCATGAATAATTCTAAAATTTATGATTCTACTTTCAGCGGTAATGGTGTTATTTATGGTTCAGGCAGTTCTGTAATCGATTTATCTAATGTAGATATTTCCAATAATAAAATGACTGGTAATGCTTTAATTGGTCTTGCAGGTACTGAATTAACTATAAGTGACTCTTATGTTCATAATAATACTTTAAGTTCTGGTGCAATATTCTATGGTGCATCTTCTGATAATGTCATTAATATACGTTATTCTATATTTGGTGATAATACTGTCAATAAAGGATTTGCTTATTGCTTATTGGGTACATTTAAAGCAGATATTTCTGATTCTATTATAATTAGTAATGAAGGCACAACATTTGATGCATTGATAGGAACTATTTCAGGTACTATTGATAACAACTGGTGGGGAACTAACTCTCCGAAAACCGGTAAATTAACTCCATCCAAATGGGTTGTTTTAACTGCTACTTCTAATTTCACTGAAAGCCTTAAAGCAGGTGAAGTCATTGGTATAACTGCTGGATTAAACACTCTTCGTGATGCTGCAGGCAATAATTATACTCTTGGCGATACTGACATCTTTGATGGATGGAATGTTGAAATTAATGGTGAAAAAGCTACTGTTAAAGATGGAAAAGCAACTGTGTTATATACTTTAACTTCTGGAGAAAATGTTATTCCGGTTAAAGCAGATAGTGAAACTCTTACTTTAACTTATAATGTCGGATCTTCAACTACCAATATAGTAACTAATGACACATTCTTTAACTTCTTTGATAATGCTGGTACCTTATTGGAGAGTATTACTTTTGATACTTTAATCTTCAAAGGCGAATTCTTAGATCTTGGTGTAAATGTTGTTTACGTTCCAAGAGCTATTACTATTAATGGTGATAATGCAGTATTAAGAAATATTGCAATAATGTGTGAACAAGGAACTGTTTTAAATAACTTAACTTTAAATGCTACCAATTATGTTGCTGATACTGATGGTGCTCTTATATATGCTATCGGTAGTGATGTCACAGTAAATAATATTACTATTGATTATAATGCTACTGACGGATCTAAGAATGCAATTGCAGTTTATGCTAGTGGTGCAGATAACTTTAAATTAGTAAACAGTACAATTATTTTCACTGGAAACAATGTTAACGGTAAAGTATTTGCTCAAGGTATAAAAATAGCAAAAAGTAATAATGCTGTTGTTGATTCAAACATAATTACTACTTCATGTCCGTTAGTGGATGTTGATTACAGCCATTGGGGAAGTATCGACACTGATTTGGTATTTGCAATTGGTGTGGAAAAATCAGAAAATGTTAAAATTATTAATAATGTAGTGGATAATTCTGCTTGGACTAAAGGAAATGGTGCTAATTTCCCTACTTTCGATGCATTTATTGCTCATACTGCTAATAATTTGTTGATTAAAAACAATACTATTTCCCATACTGATTTAATAACTCCAAAAGGAACTTCAAGTTATATTTATGCACTTGATTTTTATGAATCCAATAATGTAACTGTAGAAGATAATCGTGTATTGCTTAATACTACTGGTGGTAAAGAAGGTGCAGGTGCTGCTTATGCTGTACAGGTTACCGGTCCTTATAATAATTTTGTAGTCAGAGGAAATAATTTAACCACTGTATCTAACGGTCCTAATTTAGCTGTGTACTCACAAAATTATTATGGTACTACTGAGATTACTGTTGAGAACAATTGGATTAATGTAACTGGTTTTGCTGGACCTGCTGACTTTGCATTAGTTTCAGGTATGGAATTCCAGGATACTGTAGCTAAAGCATATAATAACACTATCTATGTTCAAAATGTAAACGAATATAATGATAATAATAATATTGCAGGAATTACTTATGTACAATCAACCAGCGGAAGCCACAAATTTGATATTCAGAATAATACCATTTATTCTGAAGGAAAATATGCAGTATTAATTAAATCTGCTGAAAACTCTCAAATAATTGGCAATACATTATATGCACATGAATTAAAAGGTGATGATGCAGCAATATTCAAATCTGGAACTAATAATATTATTAAAGATAATAAACCAATGACTTTTGTTTCTGATATTATAATTGATGTAAATAATGTATGGATAGGTAAGGAAGCAGTTATAGGTGTAACTCTTAACTCTACTGCTACTGGTAGTGTAAATATCACTGTAGGTGGTAAAACTTACACTGTTAGCTTAACTGATGGTAAAGCTACTTTAAAAGTATCTGATTTAGTTGCAGGAGTTAATACCGTTGTTGTAAATTATTATGGTGATGATAACTTCAAATATTCAACTAACTCTACAACATTTAAAGTATTAGATGGTGTTGTAACTAATGAAACTTTCTTTGACTACTTTATTAACGGTACTTTAGCAGATTATGTTCCTGAAGGTGCAACTTTAGACTTCAGAGGTAAATTCTATAGTCATGATGATGTCAAATTTGATTTGGCTATTAATAAACCAATTAATATGATTTCATCTACTAAAGATGCATTCATTGATTTAAACACTACTGCAGGCAGTTTACTTGGTGAAAATCCTGGTTCTTGTTTCACTATCAATAATGGAGGTTCAGGATCCAATGTGTCTGGTATTATATTCCATAACACTCAAGTTTGGATTTATGATGCTCATAATGTAGTTTTAAATAATATTAGTGTAATTGTTGAAAATAAAAGAGTTGGTTCTGGTGTTGGAACTACTGCTATACGTCACGGATCTACTAATGTAACTATTAAGAACAGCTACATTTACACCAGCAATAATGGTGGGTCAAGCAGTATTGTTTTAACTCACGTTCAAAATTGTACTGTTGAAAATAACACTATTGTCGGTGAAGGTAATGTCGGTAATTTACTTTACTTGAATACCTTTAATGATGCAGACTGTGATTTAAGTAATGATTACAATAAAATCATCAATAATAAAATAACAGGCCCAAGTCCTGCTGCGGGAATTTGTTATGGTATTGGAATTAACGGTAATAATAATTTAATTGCCGGAAATGTAATTAATTATGCTGGTAACGGTATTGTTCCTGCATGGGGTGCTACTCCTAACAACAACACTTACTGTGACAATGTTTTAATTGGAGGAGCTAGTATGAGTGTTGCAGCTAGTTCTATTGCTTACAACAACACTGTTTCAGGTACTTTAACTATCGGATCAGGTTCAGTTGCTTACAATAACACTGCAAAAGCTATATCTGTCAGTTCTAATTCTGTTGTATCTAACAGCAGTGCAACTGCAGCTTTAACAGTTCAGGCAGGAGCTAAAGTAGCTAATGTAACTGCTGCTTCTTTATCTGTAAACGGTAAAAATGCAGTTATTGAAAATGTGTCCATTAGCGGTGTTGGAACTATTAAATCCAGTGCAACTAACACTACATTAATTAACTCCACATTTGGAGGTATGCTTACTGTTCAAAGTAATGATAACACAATAAAATACAATAACATTGTACTTGCTACTGGTAATACAACTATTCTTGTAACTGGCGGAAATAATGTAATTACTGATAATTATTTAGTTGCTGGAGATAAAATGGGTGATAATGCAGTTAATTCTACTGTCGATACAAACATTATAAAAGATAATCTTCCAAATGGACTTATCAATGTTACAATTACTGCAAAAGATGTATTTGAAGGCAGTGATGTAATAATTGATGTAGTTGTCGGAACTGTTTCTGATTTAACTGGAAAATTCACCCTTAAAATCAATAATAATGAATATGATCTTGTTTTCTCAGATTCAAAAGCTAGTGTAGTTATTTCCAATTTAACTGCAGGTAAATATGATATAACTGTAACTTATAGTAATTCATCATACGCTTTAAATAATGCTACTTCCAGTGTTAATGTTTATGGAAATGTTGTAACTAATGAAACATTCTTTGTCTACTTTGATGAAGACGGATTATTAAGAGAAGAAGTTCCTTTCGATGAATTAGTATTTAAAGGTGAATTCTCAAATCTTGTAAATCTTATTTCAATTGAAAAACCTCTTAAAATAACCAGTGATAATGCAGTATTAAGAAACATAGCATTTGCTGTGCTTTCAGATAATGTAGTATTAAACGGATTAACTTTAATCTCTAATGTTTCATGTGCTGATAACGGTGGAACTCTCATATTGGTAGCTGGAAATAATGTGAATATTACTGATATGAACATTAGCTATATTATTAAAGAAAGTGTCGATGCTGTTGCAATTAATGCAAATGGTGTTTCAAACTTAAATGTTGTTAACAGCAATATTTTCTTTGAAGCATGTCCTAAAGATGATACATTAACTGCATGTGCTATTAATATGGAAGGTGTTTCCAATTCATTTATTGATGGAAATAATATTACTGCAGTCTTACCTTATTTATTTGCATCTAATTATGATTATACATACTTTATGATGGGTGTAAATACTGTAAATCCAATTAGAATGAGGGAATGTACTAATGTGACATTTTCCAAAAACAATGTAAACACTACTGCAAATGATGGAAGTGCTAGCTTCCCTACTTTACAATGTATGTTTATTGTTGGATCTAAAGACTGTGTAATTGATGGTAATAATTTCTCAATGATTGATACAGTTATTCCTGCAGGTACAAGCAATTACCTCTATGGAATTAACATTGGATACAATAAAAACTTAATGATTTCCAATAATGACTTTAAAATGTCTACTGCTGGAGGTAAAGATGCTGCAGGTACTGCATATGCAATACAAGGTGTAGAATGTGAAGTATCTATGATTGGAAACAATATTACAAGTGTAAGTAACGGTCCAAACTTAGGTATTTATTTTGCAAGTATGACTGGTGGAACATCTGAACTTTACATTGCCAATAACTTAATTAATGTTACTGGTTTAGCTTCTGCTAGTGGTAGCTGGGCTTTAGTATCTGGTATTGAAGTACAAAACGGTAATGCAAAAATATACAACAACACAATTTACACTTATAATGTAGGAGCTTACAATCCTGGAAATTATATGTATGGTATCAGTTATGCTCAATACATGTACGGTGACCGTTCATTTGATGTACGTAACAACACAGTATATGTTGATGGTCATTATGCAGTGTCATTCTTAAATGCAAATAATTGTAATGTAACTGATAACTTTTTAATCACTCGTGATTTAGCAGGAGATGCAGCTGTTGAAATTAAAGCAGGTAAAAATAATGTAGTTGAAAACAACTATCCTAGAAGTTCTGATTTAATATTCAACATTACTTCTGAAGAACCTGGAAAAATTTTAATCAATGTAACTATTGATAAAAAAGCTACTGGAAATATGACTATTAAAGTAAATGGTGAAGAATACACTGTAACTATTGTGGATGGTTCTGCTAGTTTGACTTTGGATAATTTAGATAATGGAACTTATTTCATTGAAACTGCATATGGTGGAAATACTTTTATTACTGAAAGTTCTAACAGTACTTTCTTTAACTTAGGTTTAATTGAATCTTCAATTGTTCTTAATGTAAGTGATATTAAAGTAGGTCAGGATGCAATTATCACTGCAAATATTACGGATGGTGCAACCGGAACTGTAACATTCTTTGTAAATGGTAACTCTTACCTTGTATTTATTGAAAACGGTACAGCTACTTTAAAAGTTAGTGATTTAACACCGGGTGATTACTCTGTATTTGCCCAATACAATGGTGATAAACAATATACTATATCAAGTAATTCTACAGTATTTAATGTAGCTAAATTGTCTTCAAAAGTAGCAATTAATGTAAATAATATTAAAGTAGGTCAAGATGCAACTATCAGATTAACTCTTCCAAATGTTAATTCTGGAGTTGTAAGTGTAATTGTTAATGGAAAAACATACAATGTAAACATAGTCAATACTAAAGGTACATTAACAGTATCTAATTTAGCAAACGGAACATACACAGTGATTGCTAAATTTGAAGGTAATGATATGTATGCAGCAAGTGAAGCTAATACAACATTTAGTGTGTCTAAAATTGCTTCAACTACAACTGTAAGTGTTAGTGATATTAATGCAACACAAGATGCAGTTATTAACATAGCTGTTCCTGGTATTGCTTCTGGTGTAGTTAGTGTTACTGTTGGCGATGCAATTTATAGTGTTGCTGTTGTTGATGGTAAAGGATCTTTAACTGTTTCTGGTTTAGCTAGTGGTTCTTATGATGTTGTTGCTAAGTTTGCTGAAACTGATATGTATTTAGCTAGTATGGCTAATGCTACATTTAGTGTATCTAAATTAGCTTCCACTACTGCTGTTAGTGTGGATGACATTAAAGTTGGTGAAAATGCGGTTATTGGTATTGCTGTTCCTAATGTTGATTTAGGAGTAGTTACTGTTACTGTTGGTGGTAAATCTTACACTGTTGCTGTTGTTGATGGTAAAGGATCTTTAACTGTTTCTGGTTTAGCTAGTGGT
>OLNZ01000025.1_pt1 | contig 168093 bp, 171 predicted proteins | sample 1672981 | NCBI WGS metagenome assembly OLNZ01 (sample SAMEA3136743, study PRJEB25190) | human gut metagenome | biome: human gut; feature: human-associated habitat; material: faeces | place: Austria | collected 2013 | reverse complement strand
ATATCGTCTGCAGCATCATTATATAACCATTCTAACGCAGAACGCATACTCCAATCATCGTTGCTCGTATGCCACTTTGTCTCACTTACGCTGTGCAAGGGTGAAAGTTTAATAGGTTTGAGCTTCTTCTTCACCGTTCATGACACGAAGAGCCCCCTGTGCAAGAGCGAGTAATTCGTCTTCACCAGGATATACGGTAAATGGAGCGATGAAACCTAATTTCTTCTTAAGTTCATCAATGGTAAATGCGTTATAAGCAATACCACCTGTGCAGATGATCTGGTCAACATTGCCATCTAATACGGCTGCCATAGCACCGGCATCTTTTGCAATCTGATAATGGAATGCATCGATCAGATCAGAAGCATCCTGACGACCTTCTGCTTTCATCTTCATAAGATCACGCATATCATTACTTCCGATGTATCCGTTAAATCCACCGTTACCGCAGATCTTTTTATAAATCTCTTTTTCTGTATATTTACCAGAGAAGCAAAGCTTGATCAAATCACCAACAGGAACAGTACCGGCACGCTCTGGGGAGAATGCACCTTCACCGTCTAAGATGTTATTTACATCAATTACTTTACCGTTCTTATGAGCTCCAACAGAAACACCGCCACCCATATGAATTACAATCAGGCTCAACTCGTTGTATGATTTACCAATCTCTTTTGCATAACGTTTTGCAACTGCCTTTTGATTCAGAGCATGGAAGATACTTCTTCTTGGAAGTTCCGGCATACCGGAATATCTTGCAACCGGAGCAAGCTCGTCAACAACAACCGGGTCAACAATATAAGATGGCACACCAACCTGGTCACCGATCTCTCTTGCAAGAATACCGCCAAGGTTCGAAGCATGCTGTCCTTGAACACCGATCTTGAGATCATTTAATAAGTCATCTGTTACAGCGTATGTACCACCAGGGATTGGTTTTAATAAACCGCCACGACCTACAACAACATCTAAAGTGTTGATATCAAAGTTCTTTTCTTTTAATACGTTCAGAATAACATCCTTACGGAAATCTTTCTGATCAATGATAGAAGCGTACTTAGCAATCTCCTCGGTAGAATGTCTTAATGTTTCTTCAAAAAGCTGTTTTTCGTCTTCGTACACACCAATCTTGGTAGAAGTAGAACCGGGATTGATGATTAAAATTGTATAAGCCATTTGTTTGATCCTCCTAATTTGAATAAATCTTTTTATAAGAATACAGGTACTCCCAAAGGACTACCTGTATTAAGTACAATGGTATAATTATTTGTTCATTGCTTCTGCAACAACGGCTCCAACTGCGATAGAATTTACCTTTGTCTCGAAGTCATCAGAACGGGAAGTAAGGATAACCGGAGCTTTTGTTCCTGTTAAAATGTTACCGTTTACTACCTTTGCATTATGCACAAGTGCCTTGTATGTAATATTTCCGGCATGAATGTCTGGGAATAATAATACATCTGCGTCACCAACAATCTTACGGTCAGTTGCACCTTTGTGTTTAGCAGCTTCTGCGTCAATAGCGAGGTCATAAGAAAGAGGACCGTCTACGATGCATCCGGTAATCTTGCCTTCTTCGTTCATTTTTGTAAGCTCTGCAGCATCTACTGTAACAGGCATTTTAGGATTGACAACTTCAACAGCGGCAATAGGAGCTACCTTAGGGCATTCAATACCGCAAGCATGAGCAACTTCAACTGTGTTCCGGATGATATTTGCCTTTGTCTCCAGATCAGGATAAGGGATAAACGCAACATCACTTAGAAATAACAATCCGTCATGTCCTTCAATATCAAAGATACATACATGAGAGAGAGTCTTATCTGTACGAAGACCAACCTCTTTGTCTAATACACTCTTTAAGAATGATTTGGTATCAATCAGTCCCTTCATATACATATCGGCTTTGCCGTCATGTACCATCTTAACTGCAGCTAAAGCAGCTTCGTATGGTTCTTCTACATTAACAATCTCGTAGTCAGATAAATCCATGTTAATAGAAGCAGCAACTTCTTTGATCTTTGCTTCATCTCCGACTAAGATCGCATCAGCGATTCCTCTTTTCTTTGCTTCAGCAACAGCCTCTAATACGGCATCGTCCTGAGCAACTGCAACAGCTACTTTTTTTGTGCTGCATGCGGAAACTTTTGCTAATAAGTCATCAAATGTTTTCGTCATCTTCGTACACCTCATTTAAAATTTTCTTGTTGTGGGATTATAATCCCTCATTAATTAATATACAATCAAGAAATATACTATCACTTGAATAGAATTTGGTCAAGCCGCTTATCAAAAACGCAATATATGGTGGCTATGCAAAGCCACCATGTATAGGTTTAGTGAAAATGAATAGAAATTTACTTTGCATTTTGAAGGTAGTATGTTATACTATCGTTGAATAATGCGTACAGGTATGCATTTGTAGCAAAATACAACAGTTTTCTATTAAGAAAATACCAAAGAATATCGATATAATAATATAGACAGTTTATATGTAGAGGTGATTGGGATATGAGTATGAAGAACAGAATCATTAACAGATTATTGAAGATTGCAAAGAAACACAAGGTTCTTACCTATCCGGTGTTGGCTTTGGTGGCGATTATCAGTGCATTTAGCTATTTCTTTAATTGGACGACGGGTGCAGGTAAGCGCGTTGTGGCATTGGTGATGGTGATGGTGATGCTGGTGTCGCAGTCTTATTTTCTGACATCCTCTGCGACAACGTTGGTGGATGATGAAGCAGCAATGACTACACAGAATGAACTGCAAAAGCAGGATAAAGAGTCTGCCGATCTTGTGACAACAGAAGCAGATAAGGTGACGAATGAAAAGTCTACACAGGCAGAGAATAAGGCGGAAGATAATACAAATGTAAGTCCGTCTGAAGAGAACGAAGCGAATCAGGAGAGTACGGCAGCTGATGAGACTGTTAAAAACTCATCAGAGACGAATGATGATACAATAGCAGATGATAAGAATGTACAGGCACAGGATGAAGATGTTCCGGCAATGACGAATAAAACGACGCTTATGGCAAAAGAGAGTCAGACCGGGCAGAAGAACAAAGTACAGTATTTCCTGAATTATTCATTTACGAATGATGGAACAAATAGAAAAGCACCGATTGGAGGAGCAGATACTTTTGTTGAGTCCAAAGAGGATATCAGCAGTAGTATGAAAGATAGCGATTATACATATGATCTGTCAGGCATTGTGAATGAGGAAAGCTGGATACAGGCGGCAGTGAACAGCCTATCCGCTGATGAGACCGGATGTTATACATTTTCCGGATTATATTCTGATGCACACTGTACGCAGCCACTTACCAATTTCTCGCAGATGCATGCAAATAATGAAAATGTTATTCGTATTTATACCAAATGTACACTTACAAATTTCAAAGTAACGATTGCATCTGAATTGGAGAATAATGAATCATTTGATTATAAACTGGATGGAACGGGCAAGGCAGATTCTCATCTTGTAAAGGTAACGGATGGTACTGCTCAGTTTACACTAACAGATATTAATCGTTATATTAATACGGGAAGCAGCAATGTTTCTGTTTATTCTGTTTCCGGAGCAGATGTAACAGGCGGTCAGGCAACATCAAGTGGAACAGATTCTTTAGCTGTGACATTAACCGGAGGAGCTGCCGGAGGAGTGAACCGGACCGTAACACTTAAGTGGACCGGAAAAGAGTATAAGGTGATATATGCACAAAAGGCAGATGGCAGTGCAGCTACCCAGAACAAAGAGCAAACATTACGATATGGCGATGCGACGGCAGTTTCTTATTCAGAAAGTGATGTCGGTGTAGAACAGAAACCGGGATATGTGTTTAAAGAGTGGCATATTGGCAGTAAAGATGGAGCGGTCTTACCAGCCAGGACAACTATAACATCTGATTATCATAAGGAACTCTTCTCAACGGGTGAATCAGACAGGAAAGTATTATATCCGGCATATGAATATGCAGGAATTGAGATGGTTGGAAATGATTCGGACAAGTTAGTCTACCAGTATAAGACAACTTCTGCAAATGTTGTTTTAAAAGCACAATATACTTATGAAGCAGGACGGGAACAGGATGGTACTTTTCAATATTCAATTCCGTCTGATCAACAGAGTGCGTTAGAAGCATTGGGATTTACATTTAAGATAGATGCGGCAGGCGTTACGATCATTAATGCAGGGAAAGGACCAAGCAGTGTAACTTCTGCACCACTTCCGTTGTCGATTACAGTAACAGATCCGAACAGTACGGAACAACCAAAGACATTTGACTATACGGTGACTGTTAACAAGAAGAAGATCTTTCTTTCTGCTCCGGCTTCCGGAAAGACAAAAGTATATGATGCCACAGTGGCTGTGCCGGATGATCTGCCAACTACGATCAGTACGGTGGATGTGAATGGCAAGCCGACTTCCGCATCTGTTACATTTGATAGAAGTAAGGCAGAATATAATAATCCGAATGTGGCTGCGGCAACTAAGATTATTCTTCCAGCTGACTACAAAATTGTAATGTCGGATGGAGAAAGCCCGGATAATTATGAACTGCAGTCCAGAGAGATTACAGGAGCAACCATTACCAAACGTGGTGTTTTCTTAAAGACAACGACAGGTATCAGTACCATTCGTGCCGGAGAGGCAACGCCGGTTGATAGTTTTGGTATTGAATTAGATAATAGCGTGAATCAACAGGGAAATTTTGGATTCTGCGGCACTGATACGATTGAGAATGGTGCATTAGGCGAGATTATCTATACGACAGACAGATCGAGTGATTTAGAGGTTACCGGAACATTTGAAATTTTTGCTAATACTACAACAAGTTCGAACTATGAAGTGAAGTTCGTTCAGGGTGAAGGAGCTACCTTCAAGGTTATTCAGGAGACCCCACAGTTAAATGTGAATTACCGCATTAATGCAGTAGAAGGATCAAACGGATGGTATACCGGAAAAGGTAATATATTGGCGATTGCGGGTGCCGGATACGATACGGTGTTGCTTTCTACGGATGGCGGACAGAATTTTACAGAACGGAGTGAGTTGTCGGAAGAATTCAGCGAAAACAGTAATTTGTATATCAAGTTAAAGAATTCAAACACCAATGCAATCACATCGGCTGCTCCATTAGGTATCAAATACGATGCAACGAAGCCTGAATATGTTGGGTATTATGTTAAAGAATTGGATTATAATAATATAACTTCTCCGATATTGAATGAGAAACCATTATATTTTCCTGGAACCGGTGGCGCATTTACGTTTGGTACTTATGTGAATTCTGTTCTGACGATTGAGATAGAATATCAGAGTGATACCTCTGGTTTGGCGAGATTAGATTATGGATTGTTTGGCGACGGTATAGGAACCAATTCGGTTAATTTCAATGCCAAGACGAATAAAGCAACAATTCAGATCCTGAAGAAGAGTGTTCCTCAGATCGGAGTGATCCGGTGTCAGGCATATGATAATGCGGGGAATGCTAGTAATCCGATTGAATTAAAACCTGTTCAAAGCGATAAGAATTCTTATGAATGGGGTGTGGAAAGTGCAGGACCGGCTATTGATTCATTTACAATCTATTCCGGCAAGAATGGAAATGTTATTGTGAGTGACCAGTCAGGCAAATCCGACAAGGATATGGAATATTATAATAACTGTGAGGCACAATTATCTGTAACAGATGATGCTTCCGGAATTTATAGTGTTACATGGCATATAAATGGCACAGATGTAGAAGAATTGGCAGGTGATCAGAAGAGCAAAGTCACATCGAAGATGTTTAAGAAAAAGATTGCTGCTGACGGCACTGATACATCATATACAGTTTCTGCTACTGTTCGGGATGATGCCGGTAATGAAGTGGATACCGGATCATTCACATTTAAATTAGATGATGTAGAACCAAATCTTGTAGTGGATTATGATAAACATGTTTGGACCAGAGATCAGAAGGTTACATTCCATACATCAGATGATCTGAGTGGTGTATATTATGCCAGAGTAACGGACGCAGATGGTAATACAATCGATTGTGATCTGGGTAGTCCGAAGGATGGAGAGTATACTGCCAGTTTCCAGGCTGTGAAGAAGGGAACATATACGATTGAAGTTTCAGATAAGGCGGGTAATATTGCAAGTTGGACAGAGAATATCAATATGATATCCAATGAAGTACCGGAGTGCCCGGTTGTATCCTTTGTTCCGGACCAGCCGGATGGCGAGAATGGATGGTATGTAAGTAAACCGACAGCCGTATTGCAGACGGTATTAAAGACCACGGATGAGACACCGGTGAGTAGTGCATATACCATCTGGAAAGACGGAGAAACTTCTTATAATAATACAACTATTACCAAAGAAACAGAGAATGTTTCGATGAAAGATGATGGATTGTTCCATATTAAAGTATGGAGTAAGAGTGCATCCGGAGTAGAATGCGCAAATTATGATGATCATATCACGGATGTGAAGATTGATACGCAGGCACCAAAGATATCTTTTACAACAGAAAAGGGAAGTGGCTCCAGCATTCTTGTGAAGTTTACCATAAAAGATAGTGTAAGTGGTGTTGATAAGAATTCCATAAAGATCAAGCATGGGACACAGAATATGACAGCAGAAGTTGAAGAGACAGAGGATGGATATACTGGAAGCTTTGAGATTACTTCGACAGGTAATTATTCTATTCAGGCAGCGGATGTAGCTGGTAATGTTGCAGATGAGGCAGCATTTACTCCAATGAGTATGAAGATCAAAGCCATTACGAATATCACGAACTCAGGTGCAACTGTAGGTGCGATGATCTACAAAGGAACATTTGATATCACATCTGCCAATATTTCTTATCGGAAGATCGCAGATGACACATACAAAGAAACAGATGCGGTTATGGTAAAAGATAACAATGGAAATGCCGCAATATCTTCAATATTGCAGGATTTGACACCGGCTACACGTTATGCGTATAAAGTATCGGCTGTTTCACAGGCGGGTGAAGTATTAGAATATGAAGGATATTTCCAGACCTTGGCGGATAATCCACAAGATGGTATTACGATTGTTGGCACAGCCAGATATCAGGATGATCAGACTGGTACGATCACTGTAGGTTTATATGCCGGTAATAATTGTATCATGGCAAAGGAGATTCCGTCCGGAGAGGAATTTGTATTCAATCATGTACAAGACGGTAATTATAATCTGGTTGCAACAGATGGAACATACTCAAAGAGTATCCGCGTTTCGGTAGAAGATGGAATGATTGTATATCCGACACAGTATATTGAACTTGTACTATCCGGAAAGAATACCAGTGTATATCTGACCACACCGGATACACCGAATATTTCTGCAGATAATATGGATTCAATCTTTGATGATGATATTATTAACTTTACCGATCAGGATAGAGATTTGATCGTAGCCGGCGGAACGATAGAATTCCAGCTTTGTGCGACATTGATGACGGTATCGAATGTTTCAGCAGGTGAGATATCTGCAATGTATGCCGTAACAGATAAGAACAAGATCGTAGGTGCATATTTAGATCTTACATTATATAAGATCGTAACAGATGTGAATGGCAATATGCAAAAGAAGAAAGTAACGGATCTTGCAAATGGTGCAAATGTTTCTGTTACGATTCCATTAGGAGAATTAGCCGGAAAACCTGGTTTGGAGGTAATTCGTATCCATAATGATGGCGAGAATTTCATCGGATCCTCTTTGGTAGATCAGGATAATAATGCCAACACATATACGATAACCACGAATCAGTTTTCGACATATGCAGTATTATATAGTGTGGGAAGCAATTCTACGACACAGCCGACAACACAGCCGGATACGCAGTATGTTGACAACAGCACAACAAGATCTGACAACACACAAACGGATGGTTCTGTGACAACACAGAAGAATAAAACAACACAGAATACGGAAGCTAAGAAGAATATTGATGATAAGGGTAAAAAGCCAAAAGCAAATAATACATCATCCATTGGTTCTTTGAGAAGTTCCGGTTCTGCAAAGACCGGTGATGAGGCACCGATTGCAATGGTAATACTTTTGATGCTGACATCGGTTGGCGGTGTGTTATTCATTCGAAAAAAACAAACAAAATAATTTAACAATAATTTCCTAAATATTATTATGTTCCCTGCAAATACTATACTCAAGACATCAAGATGTCTTAAATATATCATTTGGAGGGAACTATTATGTCAAGTAATAATTCAAGCAAGAAGTCAGATGCAATGAACAGATTCAAAATGGAGTGTGCTTCAGAAGTAGGTGTTTCTTTAAAGAACGGTTACAATGGAGACTTAACTTCTAGAGAGAATGGTTCTGTTGGTGGACAGATGACAAAGAAATTGGTAGAAGCTCAGATGAACCAGATTGCAGGTAAGTAATCCGATCCGGATGAAAATGAATATCTGGTAATCAGATAGAGCAGATGCCGGAAGGTCGTAATTTCCTTTTTTCGAAAAGTTGATTACGACCTTTTTCTGTCTGTAAAAGTTAACTAGGAGTTGTATGTTTGATATGTTGACATTTCTACATATTGCGTGCTATAATTGACTGATTAGTGCAGGAAGAAGACTGCCTTGTTGCAGAGAATGATACATCTCAAAGAGATGCTGCAAAAGAATAAAAGAACTATATTTAAGGAGGAATTGTTAAAGATGAGTTTAACAGTGGAAAATTTGGAAAAGAATATGGCAAAGCTTACGATTACGGTGCCAGCCGATGAGTTTATTGAGGCAATGAAGGCGTCTTACAATAAGCAGAAAGGAAAGATTTCTGTTCCTGGATTCCGTAAAGGAAAAGTTCCACAGGCATATTTAGAAAAGATGTATGGACCAGAGATGTTCTATGAAGATGCAGCGAATACATGTATGGAATCTTCTTATCCTGGCGCTTTAGATGAGTGTGGATTAGATGTTGTTTCACGTCCACAGATCGATGTTACACAGATGGAAAAAGGAAAAGATTTTATTTATACAGCAACAGTTGCAGTTAAACCGGAAGTTACTCTTGGTGAGTACAAGGGCGTTGAAGTCGAGAAAGTAGATGCAGAAGTAACAGACGAGGATGTGCAGGCTGAATTATTGAATGTACAGAAGCAGAATTCCCGTACAATTCCTGTTGAAGACAGAGCTGCAAAGATGGATGATGAAGTAACGATTGATTTCGAGGGATTTGTAGATGGAGAAGCTTTTGAAGGCGGCAAAGGTGAGAACTATCAGTTGACATTAGGATCTCATTCTTTCATTGATACATTTGAGGATCAGATCGTTGGAAAGAATATCGGAGAAGAGTTCGATGTGAATGTTACTTTCCCAGAAGATTATCAGGCAGAGGATCTTGCAGGAAAGCCGGCAGTATTTAAGTGCAAATTGAATGGAATCAAAGAGACAGAACTTCCGGAATTAGATGATGAATTTGCATCAGAAGTATCTGAATTTGATACATTAGATGAATACAAAGCAGATTTAAAGGCAACACTCAAAGTGAAAAAAGAAAAAGCTGCTAAGAATACAAAAGAGAGTCTTGTAATTGATCAGATCATTGAGAACTCTACAATGGAGATTCCGGATGCTATGTTAGATACAACAAAAGAGCAGATGTTGAATGAGTTTTCTCAACAGTTAAGCTATCAGGGACTTTCTGTAGATCAGTATTTCCAGTTTACAGGAATGACAAAAGAGAAATTCTTAGAGACATCCACACCTGAAGCAGAGAGAAGAATTAAATCCCGTCTTGTATTAGAAGCAATTGCAAAGGCTGAGGATATTCAGGTTTCAGAAGAAGAATTAAATGATGAATTGAAGAAGATGGCAGATATGTATCAGATGGATCTTGAGCAGTTGACCGGATTGGTTGGAGATTCTGAGAAAGACGCTATCAAGCAGGATATTGCTGTACAGAAAGCAGTAGATCTTGTAACAGAGGCTGCTGTTGAAAAATAATATTTAGCAAAAAGATGGCTCGCAGTGATTGCTGCGGGCCATATAATAAGAGAGTCAGATAGGAGGATTTTGTATGAGTTTGGTACCTTATGTCATTGAACAGACGAGCAGGGGAGAGCGTTCTTATGATATTTACTCCAGATTATTAAAGGACCGTATTATATTTTTAGGCGAGGAAGTAAATGATACAACTGCAAGTCTTGTAATTGCACAGTTACTTTTCTTAGAGTCAGAAGATCCGACAAAAGATATTTCATTGTATATCAATAGTCCGGGAGGTTCTGTGTCAGCTGGATTTGGTATTTTTGATACAATGAATTACATTAAGTGTGATGTATCTACAATTTGTGTTGGCATGGCAGCAAGTATGGGCGCATTTTTACTTGCAGGCGGAACACCTGGAAAGCGTATGGCATTACCAAATGCAGAGATTATGATCCATCAGCCAATGGGTGGTATGCCAAGTGGAAGCCAGGCAAGTGATATGGAGATTACAACCGCACACATCTTGAATACAAAGAAGAAAATCAATGAGATTTTGGCAAAAGAGACAGGCAAGCCGTACGAAGTGATCGAGAAAGATACCGATCGTGATAATTGGTTGAGCGCTGCAGCCGCAAAAGAATATGGATTGATTGATTCGGTTGTTGAGAATCGTCAATAAAGAGAAAGATAGAGAGAATGAGGTGTAGCAATGGCAATTCGTGGAGATGACAGAAAGCCTTTACGTTGTTCATTTTGTAATAAAACACAGGATCAGGTTCGCAAATTGATTGCGGGACAGAATGTATTTATCTGTGATGAATGTATCGAGGTGTGTTCTGAGATTATTGAGGACGAATTAGAAGATTATGATGAGTCTACCGATATTAACTTACTGAAACCGAAGGAGATCAAGGAATTCTTAGATCAGTATGTGATCGGTCAGGAAGAGGCAAAGAAAGTTTTGTCTGTTGCGGTATATAATCATTATAAGAGAATCCTTTCCGACAAAGATTTTGATGTGGAATTGCAAAAAAGTAATATTATGATGGTAGGTCCTACCGGTTCCGGTAAGACATATCTGGCACAGACATTAGCCAAATTATTAAATGTTCCATTTGCAATTGCAGATGCAACCGCATTAACAGAAGCCGGATATGTGGGTGAAGATGTAGAGAATATTCTGTTAAAGATCATTCAGGCCGCTGATTATGATATCGAGCGTGCACAGCATGGAATTATCTATATTGATGAGATTGATAAGATTACCAAGAAGTCGGAGAATGTATCAATTACAAGAGATGTTTCCGGCGAGGGCGTACAACAGGCACTTCTTAAGATCATTGAGGGTACGGTTGCTTCTGTTCCACCACAGGGTGGCAGAAAACATCCACATCAGGACTTCATTCAGATTGATACAACGAATATTTTGTTCATCTGTGGTGGTGCCTTTGATGGATTAGAGAAGGTGATTGAGAATCGAATCGGTAAGAAGTCGATCGGATTCGGTGCAGAACTTGCAGAGAATACGGATGAGAATGTTGGTGAATTATTAAAACAGGTAACGCCATCTGATTTTGTAAAATACGGATTAATCCCTGAGTTTATTGGACGTGTTCCGGTAACCGTTACATTGGATCTCTTAGATGAGGAAGCATTGATGCGGATTCTGACAGAGCCAAAGAGTGCAATCTGCAAACAATATAAGAAATTGTTTGAATTAGATGGTGTAGAACTTGAGTTTGAAGAAGAAGCATTACGGGCAATTGCGAAGATAACAATGGAAAGAAAAACAGGTGCCCGTGGATTGCGTTCGATCATTGAAAAGAGCGTGACGGATCTGATGTATGAAGTTCCTTCGAATGAAGAGATTTCCAAATGCATTATTACAAAGGAAACAGTGGAAGGAACGGGAGAACCGGAGATTGTTTATTCGGATTCGCCAAGACCACGCAAATCTTTTATAAAGAGACATCCGAAGAAGAATAATGGTGAGATTGCATAACCTATGAGTAATGTTGAATACGGAATCTGTTGCGAATGCTACAGGTTCCGTTTCTCTATAATCGTGAAATGAGGAAAGCACATGAGTAAACAAATGAACACAATTCCTATGATGGTATTCAGGGATCTGGTCATGGTACCGGAGACCAGCGTACATATTGATGTACAACGGGAGGATTCATTGAAGGCAGTTGAGAAGGCAATGAATGAGAATCTGGATCTGCTTGTTGTTACAGCAAAAGATGCAAAGCTTGGTGATACATTTTCTGTAGAGGATTTATATAGAGTTGGTACTGTTGTGAAGGTAAAACAAATGTTGAAATTACCAAAAAATGTTGTGCGTGTGATGTTATTAGGACAGTATAGGGCACAATTAGAGGAGATTTCGCTGGATGAAAAAGGAATCCATATGGCGGAGATATCACAATTTGATACGGTAAAGGATACATTATCCGCAACAGAAAACAAAGCATATCTGAAAACAGTGAAAGAACTGCTTCAGGCATGTTGGGAGAACGGTATTTTAACGAATGAGACAATTGTAACGACACTCAAAAAAGTGCGTTCATTGGAAACGCTGGTGGATCTGCTGACAGAGGCAGTACCCATTGCTGTTTTTAAGAAACAGGAGATTTTAGAGACGGCAGATCTGAAAGTACGGACAGAGAAGTTATTGGCATTTCTACTCAATGAGATAGAGATTGGAGAAATACGGACAGATCTGATCAATAAATTAAAAGAATGTGTGAACAAGAATCAGAAGGACTATGTTCTGCGTGAACAGATGAAAGTGATACGGCAGGAATTAGGAGAGGAAGATAGTGCGGATGAGGGAGATCGTTATTTAGAGCAGCTAGATGAGGCAGATCCGCCGCAGGAAGTAAAGGAAAAACTGGAAAAAGAGATCCGTAAATTCCAGAATCTCCCTTATTCTTCTTCGGAAAGTGCTGTTTTGCGGAACTATATTGAGACAATATTGGAATATCCATGGAGTAAACGGAAAGAGGAGAACAAAGATCTGCCAAAAGCGATCGATCAGTTGGAAAAAGATCATTATGGATTGCAGAAGGTAAAAGACCGTATTATTGATTATCTTGCGGTTCGTAATCTTAGTGGAAGAAAAGACGCACCGATCCTTTGTCTGGTAGGTCCTCCGGGAACAGGAAAAACCTCTATTGCAACCTCCATTGCAACCGCATTGAATAAAGAGTATGGAAGAATTGCATTGGGTGGTGTCAGAGATGAGGCAGAAATCCGCGGGCACCGTAAGACCTATATTGGGGCGATGCCGGGTAGAATATTATCTGCCATTTCGAAAACAGGAGTAAACAATCCATTGATCCTGTTAGATGAGATCGATAAGACGAGTAGTGATTATAAAGGGGATACGGCATCTGCACTTTTGGAAGTGCTGGACGGAGAACAGAATTCTCGATTTATTGATCATTATTTTGAAGTTCCGGTCGACTTAAGCGGTGTATTATTTATTGCGACAGCAAATGATGTCAATGGAATTCCTAAGCCTTTGAGGGATCGTATGGAACTGATCGAGGTAAACAGTTACACGGAAAATGAAAAGTTGCAGATCGCTAAATTATATCTGGTGCCAAAACAGCGTAAAAAGAATGGATTAAACGGAAGACAGTTCCGTATCACAGACGAAGCGTTATATAAATTGATCCGTAATTACACAAGAGAGGCCGGCGTGCGTAATTTGGAGCGGATGATCGGACGTTTAATGCAGAAGGCGGCAAGAGGAATTCTGACGAATGAGTACACATCTTTACATGTGACTCCGAAAAAGTTAAGTGATCTGCTCGGTGTAGAGACTTATTCGGAAGAAGACAGAAAACATGAGGATCAGGTCGGTGTTGTAACCGGACTTGCATGGACCAGTGTTGGTGGGGACACCTTACGGGTTGAAGTGAATGTACTTAATGGGAAAGGTGGATTGGTATTGACAGGCAATCTCGGAGATGTGATGAAGGAATCGGCACAGATTGCATTGTCTTATATCCGCACATTACCAGAAATCAAGAAACTGCCGGATGATTATTTTGAGAAGCATCAGGTGCATCTGCATGTGCCGGAAGGGGCAACGCCGAAAGATGGTCCTTCTGCCGGAATCACGATGGCACTTGCCATGTATTCTGCATTTACGAACAAACCGGTTGACGGATTATTGGCAATGACAGGAGAAATCACACTAAAGGGACAGGTGCTTCCGATTGGTGGATTGAAGGAAAAATTATTAGCTGCGAAAAATGATGGAGTCAAACGGGTATTTGTTCCGGATAGAAATCAGAAAAACGTTGCTGAATTAGATGCAGAGATCACAGAGGGAATGCGGATTACCTATGTGTCGGATATGTTGCAGGTGATCAATGGAGGAATTGTAAAAAGAGGATTTGCTTTGAAACAGTAGAAAGGAGCAGAGAAGATGATAATAAGAAGTGCAGAACTGGAGACCGTGTGTGGAATTACAAGTAAATTACCGGAGAACAAGGGGTATGAGATTGCTTTTGCAGGAAAATCAAATGTTGGAAAATCATCTTTGATTAACGGTCTGTTGAATCGAAAGGCATTGGCAAGAACATCTTCCCAACCGGGTAAGACGCAGACGATCAATTTTTATTATATTAATGATTCTTTTTATTTTGTGGATCTGCCGGGTTATGGATATGCAAAGGTGTCCGTAAGCGAGAGAGAAAAATGGGGAAAAATGATTGAACGTTATCTTCATACTTCAAAGCAATTGGTGCTTGTTTTTTTACTGGTTGATATCCGGCATGAGCCATCAGCAAATGATAAAATGATGTATGACTGGATATGTCACAATGGATATACGCCGGTCATTATTGCAACGAAAGCGGATAAGATCAAACGCTCTCAGCTTCAGAAGAATATTAAGATCATTCGTACAAAATTAGAGATGGCAAAGGAAGATCTGTTATTTCCGTATTCAGCACTTACAAAACAGGGGCGGGATGAGATACTGGATTATATTGAAGAGATTATGCAATAGAATAGAAGTCTGATGAATGATTCCATAAAAATATGGCAGGTGTTTACACCTGCCATATTTGTGTGATCAGATATTGATAGATATCTTCACTTTTTTCTTTCCAGGAATCACATATGTGGATTGCCTGTTCCTGTGTAGGAACCGTCAGCTTGATCTCTAGTAATGTCTGATTTCTTTCTTTTATGCTGCATTGAGCGATATATTCATTATTGGAAGGATAGTAGTCAGATGAAATTGCCGATTCGTTACGCAATTCAATTTTTTGTTCCTTTAAGTAATTGAGTATATCCATTTTGATGGCATCTGAAATCTTAAATTCAAACAATTCCAATGCTTCTTTTCCCTGATCTGTAATCTCGTAAAGAGAATGATTTCGCTCCGTTGTCGGTTTGATGAAATCATTTTCAATTAATTCATTCAGTGCAATCTGAAGGTTGAAATAAGTAGTATAACCTTTATCTAAAATGAATTGGGAAATCTGGGAACCTGTCAAAGGAAAATCTACACGATCCAACATATATAAAATCATTAATTTGTATAATACTAATCCTTCACTTGTCATAATACCCTCGTTTCCAATAATTATTACTTAATGTGAGATTTGACAGCCTCACTTACGACTGCTGCTACGCGAGGATCAAATGCTTCCGGCATAATAAAATCATCGTTCAATTCTTCATCTGATACTAATCCGGCAATGGCTTCTGCTGCAGCAAGTTTCATTTCTTCTGTGATGATTGAGGCATGGCCTTCTAATGCACCCTTGAAAATACCAGGGAATGCAACCACGTTATTTACCTGATTTGGAAAATCAGAACGTCCGGTTCCGACAATTCGCGCACCGGCAGATTTTGCGACATCCGGCATGATCTCAGGAGTTGGGTTTGCCATTGCAAATAAGATAGAATCCGAATTCATAGAACGAACCATATCTGCAGATACGATACCCGGAGCGGATACGCCAACAAAGATATCAGCACCTTTTAATGCATCAGCAAGTGTACCGGTCTGGTTGTCTAAATTGGTTACCTTTAGCATTTCCTGCTGCATCCAGTTTAGACCTTCGTAATCTTTGTGAATAATTCCGTTACGGTCGCACATGATCACATTGGTAAAGCCGTAGGTTAATAGTAATTTGGTGATCGCAATACCGGCAGAACCTGCACCATTGACAACAACCTTACAGTTTTCCTTCTTCTTACCGGTAATCCGTAGACCGTTAATGATACCGGACAACACTACGATAGCGGTTCCGTGCTGGTCATCATGGAATACCGGAATGTCTAAGGCATCATTTAAACGTTGTTCAATCTCAAAACAACGGGGAGCGGAGATATCCTCTAGGTTGATTCCTCCAAATGCAGGAGCAATACGGATAACGGTTTCCACAATCTCATCGGTATCCTGTGTATCTAAACAGATCGGAACGGCATTTACATCGCCAAATGATTTGAATAATACGGCCTTGCCTTCCATGACGGGCATTGCGGCAGCAGCACCGATGTTACCCAGACCTAAAACAGCACTACCATCGGAAACAACGGCAACAGTGTTACCCTTTTGTGTATATTTATAAACATCTGCAGGATTGTCCGCAATTCTCCGGCAAGGTTCTGCTACACCGGGAGTATATGCAAGTGAGAGATCCTCTCTGGATTTTACGGGACATTTTGGCTCAGTGCTGAGCTTACCTGCCCATTGTTCATGTAGTTGTAATGATTTTTCGTAAACGTCCATTTTTATCCACCTTTTTCTTTTATTTGTGAAAAACACATTATCTTTAATATTACCATTTGAAATGTATATGTGCAAGGGGATTTGTGTATTGTGAACAGAGATTTAAGACTTTACAAACAAAGAAAGTATGCTATAATCGGTAGTATTATTTAACAAATATATCTTATCTATGTTCTAGAATTACCCGAAACGTATAAAAGAGTTAGTGGAATAGGAATTGGACAATAGTTTCCTTTTCGGTGTAGAAGGAAATTGAAAGGAGCTTGCATGAATTATGAAGATATGACTCTGCAGGAGTTGAAGAGTGCAGCAAAGGAATTGGGCATTAAAGGAATTACAGGCATGAAAAAAAGCGAATTGGTCCAATTGTTAAATGCTGTAAAAGGACATCAAAAGGCTGGCAAAGAAGCGGTTAAAATGGCAACGGCAGAAAAGGTGGAGAAACGTTCGGTTGTAGAAAAAACGCAGAAACAGCCAACTGTAACAAAAGCAGAAAAACAATCGCCGGAAGAGAAAACGGCAGCAAAAAAAGATTCCGTAGATTTCAGTTTAGATAGTGGAAAAGAAGCAAACGGCATATTGGAAGTAATGGCAGACGGATTTGGATTCATCCGTTGTGAGAATTATTTACCGGGAGATCATGATATATATGTTTCTCCGGCACAGATCAAGAAGTTCAATCTTAAGACCGGAGATATTATTGTTGGTAATCAGAAAGTGAAGACAGACAAAGAGAAATTTGCAGCTCTTTTATATATCCGAAGTATCAACGGTTATACAATTGAAGAGACACAGAGACGTAAGAATTTTGAAGATCTGACTCCGATTTTTCCAAATGAGCGAATTCAATTAGAAAATGCACATTCGAATAGTATTTCCATGCGAATCATGGATCTGCTTGCACCAATTGGAAAAGGTCAAAGAGGTATGATCGTTGCACCGCCCAAAGCCGGTAAAACTACCTTGCTGAAGCAGATTGCAATTAGTATTAGCAGAACTTATCGGGACATGCATTTGATCGTATTACTGATTGATGAACGTCCGGAGGAGGTTACGGATATCCGGGAATCAATAGAAGGACCGAACGTGGAAGTCATTTATTCTACATTTGATGAATTGCCGGAACACCATAAGAGAGTTTCGGAAATGGTATTAGAACGTGCCAAACGATTAGTAGAACATAAGGAAGACGTTGTAATTTTATTGGATTCTATTACGCGATTGGCAAGAGCTTATAATCTTACGGTTCCACCGAGTGGAAGAACATTAACCGGTGGATTGGATCCGGCGGCATTGCATATGCCAAAGAAATTTTTCGGCGCAGCCCGAAATATGCGCGAGGGAGGTTCTCTTACCGTTTTGGCAACTGCGTTAGTGGAAACCGGCTCCAAAATGGATGATGTTGTTTTTGAGGAGTTCAAAGGAACCGGTAATATGGAACTTGTACTGGATCGTAAGTTACAGGAAAAGAGAATTTTTCCGGCGATTGATGTTGCAAAGTCAGGAACGAGAAGGGATGATCTACTTCTGACGCCATTGGAAAAAGAAGTTGTAGAGTTATTGCATAAGGATTTTGCAGGGAACAGGGCAGAAGAGTCTATCGAAGAAGTGCTTCGGATGTTTGTACGTACGAAGAGTAACACGGAGTTCCTTAATATGATGAAACGTTCAGTGGGGAAAAGATAGAATTTTATAAAAAATACTTGCAATACAGGGGATGTTATGGTAAACTGTAGAAGTTGTTTAGGCGGGTTGGAATCTGCCAATATTTATAGAGAGGTGTATATTAATGAAGGAAGGAATTCATCCAAATTATTATCAGGCAAAAGTAGTTTGTAACTGTGGTAACGAGTTTGTTACAGGTTCTACAAAAGAAGAGATTCACGTAGAGATTTGTTCAAAGTGCCATTCTTTCTACACAGGACAGCAGAAAGCAGCACAGGCTCGTGGTCGTATTGATAAGTTCAATCGTAAATACGGAGTTAAGGCTAATTAGTAACGGTTATGGGTTGGGATTGAATAATCTCAACCCTGTTTTCTTATATAAAGATAATTGAGGTTAGTTAGATGGAAGAGAGATTACCGAAAGGAACCCTTGGTGGACAGGCAGTTATTGAAGGAGTAATGATGAAAGGACCGGATAGTTATTCTGTAGCTGTCAGAAAGCCGGACAAGAAGATAGAAGTTAAACTACACAAATATGAATCATTTGGTGATCGGCATAAATTTGCCAAATTACCATTTATCCGGGGAGTAGTCAGCTTCGTGGAATCCTTAGTTGTTGGAATGAAGACATTGTCATATTCCTCATCCTTTTATGATGAAGATGAGGTAGAGACCAAGGCAGACAGATTATTTAAGGATATATTTAAAGAAAAGGCAGAAAGTGTTATTTTAGGATTTACCATACTTCTTTCTGTTGTGGTTGCGGTTGCACTTTTTATGTTATTACCGGCAGCAATTGCAGAGATTTTAGGTAAATGGATCAGTAGTCATGTGTTAGTTGCTGTGATAGAAGGAATTATCCGTTTGTTGATCTTTTTAATATATGTTGTTCTGATCTCACAGATGGAAGATATTAAGCGGGTATTTATGTATCATGGAGCAGAACATAAGACGATTAATTGTTATGAGTCGGGAGATGATCTGACTCCGGAGAATGTTGCAAAACACAGCAGATATCATAAACGTTGTGGAACAAGTTTTCTGTTTATTGTAATGATCGTAAGTATTTTTGTTTTTATGTTTATTACGGCCAAACAGATGTGGCTTCGTTTTTTGCTGCGACTGGTTTTAATCCCGGTAGTAGCCGGCATTTCATATGAGTTTATCCGATTGGCCGGCAGAAGTGAGAATCCGGTTGTGAATGCGTTGAGTAAACCCGGTTTATGGGTACAAAAACTGACAACCAAGGAGCCGGAAGAAGAGATGATTCAGGTTGCGATCATTTCTGTGGAGGCAGTTTTGTATGGCAAACCATATGTAGATGCTGTAAATGAAGCACAGGGAATTCATGTAGAAAAATAAGGAGCATTTCATGTCTACAATTTTGCAGTTACTGGATATCGGAAAAGAAAAATTAATGAGAAGTGGTAATGAATATGCAAAATATGATCGGAAGGTCTTATTAGAGGAAGTGCTTGGATGCAATTATATGTATATGCTTACGCATGGCGAGGAAACAGTATCTATTGAAAAGGAACAAAGATATCTTGAATTGATCGATCGTCGGAGTGAACATTACCCATTGCAGTATTTATTGGGATATGCCGATTTTATGGATTATCGGTTTTATGTCAATGAGAATGTTCTGATCCCGAGAAATGATACAGAGATTTTAGTGGAACTGGTTGATGAATATCTGAAGAAGATGGAGAATCAGGAGACACAGCCGGTTCATTTAATGGATCTTTGTTGCGGATCCGGATGCATTGGAATATCGCTCAAATTATATCATTCAGAAGTTGATCTTACATTGTCTGATGTATCGGAGGATGCATTGAATGTGACGAAGAAGAATCTGGAACAATATGGGATAAAAGCAAGTACGCATTGTGGCGATCTGTTTGAAGGAATTGCAGACAGGTACGATGTGATTGTGAGCAATCCACCCTATATTGAGAAAAGAATCATTTCGACGTTAATGCCGGAGGTAAAAGAGTATGAACCAATGCTGGCATTAGACGGAGGAGAGGATGGACTTTCATTTTATCGGACGATAACACAGCAGGCACCTTCTTTTTTGTCAGAGCATGGAGTTTTGTTTTTTGAGATTGGATGTGATCAGGGACAGGATGTGACAGATATGATGCTTCAGAATGGATTTTGCGACGTTCGGATTCAGAAAGATTATGCAGGGTTAGACAGAGTTGTGTATGGGCACTTGTAGCCGGGTTGCGATATAATACAACTTATATAACAATATAGTAAAAGAGAGGATATATATATGTTTGATAAATTAGAGGATATATTAGCTCGTTATGAGTCGGTTTTAGAACAATTAAGTGAACCTGATGTATTAAATGACCAGGCCAGATATACAGCTTTGATGAAAGAACAGAGTGAGTTAGGACCTATTGCGGATAAGTACCGGGAATATTTAGCTGCCAAACAGGCGATTGAAGACAGCCTTGCTATGTTGGAGGAAGAAAAAGACGAAGAAATGCGGGAACTCGCAAAAGAGGAATTAAATGATTCCAAAGATGCGGTAGAACGTATTGAGCAGGAATTGAAGATATTATTGCTTCCAAAGGATCCGAATGATGAGAAGAATGTTATCGTTGAATTGCGTGCCGGTGCCGGCGGCGATGAATCCGCACTTTTTGCAGCGGAGATCTTTCGTATGTATCAGAAATATGCAGATAAGATGCATTGGAAGACGGAGTTGATCAGTTTAAATGAAAATGGAATCGGTGGATTTAAAGAGTGCTCCTTTATGATCAATGGTAAGGGTGCATTTTCAAGATTGAAATACGAAAGTGGCGTACATCGTGTACAACGTGTGCCGGAAACAGAATCCGGAGGAAGGATCCATACATCTACTATTACGGTTGCTATTATGCCGGAGGCAGAAGAGGTAGATTTTGAATTGGATATGAATGATTGTAAGTTTGATGTATTCCGTGCATCCGGTAATGGTGGACAGTGTGTCAATACAACAGATTCAGCCGTTCGTTTAACACATATTCCAACCGGAATTGTTATTTCCTGTCAGGATGAGAAATCACAGCTTAAAAATAAAGATAAAGCATTGAAAGTATTGAGAGCAAAATTATATGACATGGAGTTACAAAAAGCACATGATGCAGAAGCGGAGCTTCGTAAGAGTCAGGTTGGAACCGGCGATCGTTCGGAGAAGATCAGAACTTACAATTTCCCACAGGGAAGGGTGACAGATCATCGTATCAAATTAACACTTCACAAATTAGATCAGGTCATGAATGGGGATCTGGATGAAATTATTGATAGTCTGATCGCAGCGGATCAGGCTGCAAAGTTAGCAAAGATGAATGAGCAGTAAAGAGGGTGGCAGAATGAAAGCATGGGAGAATAATATTCGTAAAGTTGTACCATATGTTCCGGGGGAACAGCCAAAGGTAGATAAGGTGATCAAGCTGAATACAAATGAAAACCCATATCCGCCATCGCCAAAAGTGTTACAGGCTCAATGCGATATGGAAAAGCTACGTCTGTATCCGGATCCGGAAGCAAAGGATCTTGTTCATGCAATTGCACAGTATCATGAATTACAGGATGATCAAGTGTTTGTCGGAGTGGGATCCGATGATGTACTTGCAATGTCATTTATGACATTTTTTAATTCAGATAAACCGCTTTTGTTCCCGGACATCACATATAGTTTTTATGATGTATGGGCAGATTTATTCCGGATACCATACCGGATGATGCCGTTAAAAGAAGATTTTTCAATTGATCCGTCAGATTATTATGGTGAAAACGGTGGAGTTATTTTCCCGAATCCCAATGCCCCTACCGGTCAGTTGGTGACGCTGGATTTCATAAGAGATGTATTGGCACACAACCAGGATGTGATCGTAATTGTAGATGAGGCGTATATTGATTTTGGAGGTCAGACGGCATTGCCGCTTTTAAATGAGTTTGAAAACTTGTTGGTGGTTCGGACTTTTTCAAAGTCACGATGCCTTGCAGGTCTTAGAATTGGATATGCAATGGGTAATGCGGAATTGATCAAAGCATTAAATGATGTAAAATACAGCTTTAATTCATACACAATGAATTATCCGACTATTGTGATGGGAACTGCATGTATGCAGGATGATGCATACTTCAAAAATACCGTATCAAAAGTAATTGCAACGAGAGAGTGGTTTGAGAAGGAGCTTATTCGCTTAGGGTTTGCTTTTCAGCCATCTTATTCAAATTTTGTATTTGCAACCCATAAAAGCGCAAAAGCAAAGGATATTTTTGAGGCAGCGAAGAAAGAACATATATTTGTAAGATATTTTGACAAACCAAGAATTGACAATTATCTTCGTATTTCAATCGGAACAGACGAAGAAATGAAAGAGTTTATAAGATTTTTGGAACAATATCTGAATGTATAATATAATTGTGGCAAAGGCAATCATGAATTCTTTGTGAATTGCTTGACGCAGTAGAAAGAATCCGTTATAGTGTAAGTACACTTAACGGATTTTTCTTTATAGATACGGTTCGTATCTATTTTCCAGTTTTTGAATTGAATAGGAAAACGGAATTATGCATTTTATTGTCGCCTTAACAAAAAGGAGACAAGTTATGGATTATCAGGAGTTTTTAGATTATGTGAAAGAGAATATTTTAGATTATTTGAAACAGTCAAGGATCACGGCTGATACATCGAATGAGGTCATATTTGACGAGAAAGAATATGAAGTTCTTTCACAAAAGATTATGAAAAATAATGGGATCACTTTGGATGCAATAACAATTTATCAGGAAGGACAATATGTTAGTCCTAATATATATCTGAATGCATATTACGATCAATATAAGATGGGCAAACCGCTTGACTGTATTATGAATCAGCTGATTCAGGAATATGAGGATAAGATGGAAGAAGCCGGTACACTTCAGGTAGATAATGTGTATGATCTGGATAAGGTGCGGGATAAGATTGTATTCCGACTTGTGAATTATGAACGCAACCGGAAAGAATTATTATTATGTCCTCATAAGAGATTTCTGAATTTTGCGGTTACATTTCGCTATCTTGCATCTAAGGATGCTATGGGGATAGCGAGTTCCATTATCAGTCACAAAGAATTTGCAGCATGGAATATTGAATTAGATGAATTGTATGATATTGCAAAATCCAATACAATGCGATTGTTCCCGTGGAAGATAGAATCGTTAGCTAAGATGATCACATCATGTATGTGTGGGGATTTATCGAATGCATTGAGCGAAGACGCGTATGAAGATATGATGAATATGGTGGAACAGGATTGTGGTATACAGATGTTTGTTTTGAGTAATGATGTTGGAATTAATGGTGCCACTTGTGTTTTATATGATCAGGTATTGTATGAATTTTCTATGGCACATGAGTGTAATCTGTATGTTCTTCCCTCGAGTGTACATGAGGTGATACTGATACCGGCGGAGGAAGATACGGATCCGCAATTTCTTTTAGAATTAGTATCGAATGCCAACAAGAGTTCAGTTGGTTTGATCGATCTGTTATCGGATGAGATTTATTATTATGACCGTAATATCAATGAAATTCAGATATATGAAGACTAAAACACTACACAAATTATCTAAATGTTGACAAATTAATATCCATGCCATAAAATATCAATTAAGTGAATAGTAATTCACAATTGGGGGTTTTATATGAATAATAATTTTGTGAACAGGAAAGATCGAATTATTGCTTCAGCGATAGAGATTATCAGTGAAGCGGGACTATCTTCTCTGAACACAAAGACACTGGCTATGAAGGAGAACATGTCGGAGTCTTTGTTATATCGTTATTTTGGTGGAATTGAAGAAGTTCTGGTTGAAGTGATCGATACGTATACCAAGTTTGATAAAGGTATGCTTGCAACAATTGAAGCGAAGAATATTTCACATTTGGACAAAGTGCTGGAATTATTGAAGACTTTGGGCACATATTATGAAGGATATCAGGAGATGGGTGCCATTGTCCTCAATTATGAGGAACTTTTACATAATGTGAATACAAGAGAAGCAATAGCTCATTGTATTAAGATGAGAACCGAATTTATACGACAGCATTTGAAGGCAGCTATGGACGAAGGCGAGATTCGGAATGACTTTTCGCCAGATGAGCTTTCTAATATTTTTATGGGGAGTCTGACCAGGGACTTGTTGAATCGTCGGATCGAATACGATTCAAGAAGCCATACTCAATACGCAGATTCAATGTTAGAGCGATTGGCTAATATATTGCGAACAAAAGAAACGAAATGATGAGTACAGGAATGTTGGAGGATTCGTATGAGAGTTTTAGTTGCAGATGATGATTTCGTAAATAGAAAATTTTTAGAAAAGATATTTAGCCGGTATGGCGAAGTGGTAGCGGTGGATAATGGAATGTCTGCGGTAGATGAAGCGGTCAGGGGAATGGAACAGCGTGAGTTCTTTGATCTGATCTGTTTAGATATCATGATGACGAAGTTAGATGGATATAAGACATTAGAAGCAATTCGGGAAGCAGAGAGCAAATATGCGGTATTCGATAATCGTGCAAAGGTTATTATGATCAGTGCATTAGATGAAGTGGTATTAGATAGTTTTCAGGTATGTAGTGATTATGATGCATATATCTGCAAACCGATCGTGGTGGATAAGTTCGAAAAGCTTCTTGATAAAATGGGCTTTGACAAGATTGAGCAATAAAAGGAAGATTATGTCATGGATTTGTTTGATTATATGCGGGAAGCGAATATGGAGAAAGAATCTCCGCTTGCAAAAAGATTACGGCCAACAACCTTGGATGAGGTTGTTGGTCAAAAACATATTATAGGAAAAGATAAGCTGCTCTATCGTGCGATTCAGGCAGATAAGATCAGTTCTATTATATTTTATGGACCACCGGGAACTGGAAAGACAACATTGGCGCATGTGATTGCCAATACAACCAGTTCTATTTTTACGTCTATGAATGCGACAACGGCAGGAAAAAAAGATATGGAAGAGGTTGTGAAAAAGGCGAAGGATAACTATGGTATGTATCAAAAACGAACCATTTTGTTTATTGACGAGATTCATCGCTTTAATAAGGCACAACAAGATTATTTACTTCCGTTTGTAGAAGATGGAACGATCATATTGATCGGGGCAACAACCGAGAATCCATATTTTGAAGTAAATGGAGCGTTGCTTTCAAGATCACATATATTCCGATTAGAACCATTGCAAAAAGATGATATTAAAGAATTATTACAGCGGGCAGTATATGATGTTGAAAAAGGAATGGGTTCTTATCATGCGGCAATAGATGAGGATGCGCTGGAATTTCTTGCAGATATGAGTGAAGGAGATGCAAGAAGTGCGTTGAATGCAATAGAATTAGGTGTATTGACTACACAGCCGTCTGAGGATGGACAGATACACATTACACTTGCGGTAGCGGAAGAATGTATTCAAAAACGGGCAGTGCGTTATGACAAAGACGGTGATAATCACTATGATACAATATCTGCATTTATTAAGAGTATGAGAGGATCGGATCCGGATGCAGCAGTATTTTATTTAGCACGTATGTTAGATGCAGGAGAGAGTATTACATTTATTGCGAGACGAATTATGATCTGCGCATGTGAAGATGTTGGAATCGCAGATCCGCAGGCGATACAGGTTGCGGTTGCATGTGCGCAGGCGGTTGAAAGAATAGGATTACCCGAAGCACAGTTGATATTGGCAAACGCTGCAATCTATGTTGCAAGTGCACCGAAATCCAATGCTGTGACCAATGCAATCTTTGGAGCACAGGAGCTGATCAAGAATCAGAAGACTGGAGCTGTTCCGCCATACCTTCGGGATGCACATTACAAAGGATCAGCAGATCTTGGACATGTTGGTTATTTATACCCGCATGATTATCCGGGACATTATGTAAAACAACAATATCTTCCGGATGATATAAAGGATCAGCAGTTTTATTATCCAAGTGTCAACGGATATGAAAAACAGGTGAAAGACTATCTGGATCATTTAGAGGAGGAAGAAGAATGAAACGAGTAAGACAGATTGTGGCATGTGTCACGGTTGCGGTGATACTATGTCTGATTATCGGGACTTTGATTTGTGCGGTAACCGGCAGCAAATATTTTTTTGGAATGTTGTTTTTGATGATCGTCGTACCGGTTGTGTTATGGGTATTTATGTGGTTTACACGTCTTGTGAATGGAGATTCCGAGGTGATATCCAGAAAAGATATGGAAGCACTTGAAAAAAGCAAAAAAGGAACGGAGCCGGAAGAACCGACTCCGTAAAATAGGGGAGGATAAAGTATTTACCGGTTTTTTAACCGGTGATCAGATATTGTAAAACATATTCGTTCGAAGATGCTTTGATGTATCTGATAGTTACAGTATAACCGGATTTATATGAGTTATACTTGTTTTTTTAAAAACTTGAAAAAATGGACGTGGTTTGATATAATCTAGCTTGTCGTATGCTGATGCGTAGGATAGGAATTCATTATTTGATAAAGGTGGTATAGAACAAATGAGTTTATTAAAAGAGTGGCGTGATTATGCGTATGGTTTGGATGACAGAACACCGGAAGGTAAACAGTTCTGGCTGAATTATTTTGGAGTAGAACAGGGAATTTATAAGAAAATTCTTGCAAATCCTACTGTTATGGTAAAGGGTACAGTAAAAGAATTAGCAGAAAAGTATGATACAACCGTTCAGTTGATGACTGGATTTTTAGACGGAATTGATGAGAGTTTGAAGACACCAAACAATATTGAGGAAATGACAGAAGATACAGAAGTTTCTTTGGATATTGATTATGAAAAGTTATACATGAATATGGTTGGATGTAATGCAGAGTGGCTCTATACATTAGAGGAGTGGGATAATCTGCTTACACCGGAGAGAAGAAAAGAGCTTTATAAGATTGAGAAGACATCTAAGACTGTTGTAAAGCCGCCAAAGGTTGGAAGAAATGATCCATGTCCTTGTGGCAGTGGTAGAAAATTCAAACAGTGTTGTGGTAAGAATAAATAGAATCGAGGCACGATATGAGTAAGGTTAGAACGAGATTTGCTCCAAGTCCGACCGGCAGAATGCATGTGGGCAATTTAAGAACTGCATTATATGCGTATTTGGTAGCAAAACATGAAAACGGAGATTTTATATTAAGAATTGAGGATACTGATCAGGAACGGTTATTAGAAGGTGCGGTAGATATCATTTATCGTACGTTAGAAGGAACCGGTCTGATTCATGATGAAGGTCCGGACAAGGATGGTGGGGTAGGTCCATATGTGCAGAGTGAGCGTCAGGCACAAGGCTTATATTTAAAATATGCAAAGCAATTGATTGAAAAAGGAGAAGCATATTATTGTTTCTGTGACAAGGAGCGTTTGGATAATTTAAAAGAAGAAGTAGTTGATGGCAAGAGTATCCGCAGATATGATAAACATTGCCTTCATTTAAGCAAAGAAGAAGTGGAAGCAAATCTCTCAAAAGGAATACCTTATGTAATTCGTTTGAATGTTCCGGAAGAAGGCGAGACAAGTTTTGAAGATGAATTGTATGGAACGATCACGGTTCCGAACAAGGAACTGGATGATATGATTCTGATCAAATCGGATGGATATCCGACTTACAATTTTGCAAATGTAGTGGATGATCATCTGATGGGAATTACACATGTTGTACGAGGACAGGAGTATTTGTCTTCTTCGCCAAAGTATAATCGTTTGTATCAGGCATTTGGCTGGGATGTTCCTGCCTATATTCATTGTCCGACTATCACGAATGAAGAACACCAGAAGTTATCAAAGCGTTGCGGACATTCTTCTTATGAAGATCTGTTAGAACAGGGATTTTTGTCAGAGGCAATTGTGAATTTTGTGGCACTGCTTGGATGGAGTCCGGAGGATAATCAGGAGATCTTTTCATTGGATGAGCTGGTAAAAGCATTCGATTATCATCACATTTCAAAGTCACCGGCAGTATTTGACTTGGTGAAACTCAAATGGATGAATGGGGAATATATTAAGAAGATGGACTTTGACCGCTTCAAAGAGATGGCTATGCCATATGTGAAAGAAGTTATCACAAGAGATGTTAAGATTGATGAGATCTTAGAGTTAGTGAAGACCAGAATCGAGATATTCCCGGATATCAAAGATCATATTGATTTCTTTGAGGAATTACCGGATTATGATGTAGCAATGTATACGCATAAGAAAATGAAAACAAACAGCGAGAACTCTTTAGAGATCTTGCAGGAGGAATATGATATCCTGAAGAATGTAGATGATTGGACGATTGATTGCTTACATGATACATTGATGGAATATATTCAGAAAAAGGGAATTAAGAACGGAACTGGTTTATGGCCGGTGCGTACTGCGGTTTCCGGTAAACAGATGACACCGGGTGGGGCATTTGAGATTATGGATATTCTTGGCAAAGAGGAGTCTTTGCGAAGAATAGAGATTGGTATTGCAAAGCTTTCAGAAGCGGTAGCAAATGCCTAGATAGGAGTAACGATGCCAGAGTTTAATCAGGGACAATTAAGTGCCATTCACCATGTGAATGGGCCAATGTTAGCGTTGGCGGGACCGGGGAGTGGCAAGACAACGACAATGGTGCATCGTATCAAATATTTAATTGAGCAGGCAAAAGTTCCCGCTGCAAGGATTCTTGTAATTACATTTACGAGAGCCAGTGCACGGGAAATGGAAGAACGGTTTTATCATTTAATGGGAGGTTCTGGGTACAAGTGTACATTTGGAACCTTCCATTCCGTATTCTTTAGCATCTTAAAGATGGCATATGGCTATCGGTCGCAAGATATTCTGTTGGAAGAACAGAAATATTCTATGATTCGGGAAATTATCAGAAACAGACAATTGGAATATGAAGACGAAGAAGAGATGGTTTCTGAGTTGATTCGGGAAATGAGCCTGATGAAGGGGGAATTAATTCCATTAGAACATTTTTATTCGTCTGTCGTTGGAGAAGAGATATTTCGGGATATTTACAGAGAATACGAATCAAAAGTGATAAAGATGGGCAAGCTTGATTTTGATGATATGATGGTATATTGTTATGAGCTGTTAAGAGAACGGGAAGATATACGAAAGTATTTGCAACAACGTTTTTTATATATTTTAGTAGATGAATTTCAGGACATTAACAAAATACAATACGAAATTACCAAAATGCTGGCAGCACCGCAGAATAATCTGTTTATTGTAGGCGATGATGATCAGAGTATTTATGGATTCCGTGGTGCCAAACCGGACATTATGCTGCATTTTAAAGATGATTATCCGGAAGGCAGGGAAACGTTGTTTGATGTGAATTACCGTTGTAACCGGAATATTACAGAGGGAGCGGTGCGACTGATCTCACATAACCGGATCCGGTTTGGAAAAAAGATTGTCAGTGCAAAGGGTTATGAAGAACCGATCCAGGTACATCATATGAATACCTTAAAAGAAGAGAATTATCATGTGATCGAACAGATACAGCAATACAAAAAAGATGGAATGGCATATTCGGAAATGGCAGTTATATTCCGGACAAATGTGCAGGCGAGAGGAATTGTGTATCAGTTAATGGAATATAATATTCCGTTTCGGATCAGAGATAAGGTTCCATGCATTTACGATCATTTTACCGTGCAGAATGTATTAAATTATATCCGTGCAGCAATGGGTGTGCGGGATCGTGCATTGTTTTTACAGATTATGAACAAACCCAACCGCTATCTGTCAAGAAACCTGTTGACGGAATCGGTTGTCAGCTTTGAGGAAATGCGCAGACAGGCAGAGGGAAAACAATGGGCAATTGATAACATTAACCAGTTTGAATATGAATTGAAGATATTACCAGGTTTAAAACCGTTTGCGGCAGTCAATTTTATCCGGAAAGCGATCGGTTATGATGAATATCTGCGGGAGTATGCAGAATACAGGCACTTAAATGTAGATGATCTGTATGGTGTGTTGGATGAATTACAGGAGATGGCAAAAGCATACAAAACATATCGTGACTGGTTTGACGGAATGGATGAATACAGACAGAAATTAGAAGAACATACGCGGCAGAATACAAAGGAAGATGCCATAACGGTAACAACTATGCACAGTGCGAAGGGTCTGGAATTTGAGTCGGTGTTCATCTTAGAGGCCAATGAAGACATGACACCATACAAAAAGGCGGTAAAACCGGAAGAGATTGAAGAAGAACGAAGGATGTTCTATGTTGCAATGACACGGGCGAAAAGTCATCTGCATATATATGAGGTAAAGTCATACTATAACAAAGAATTAGAACCTTCCAGATTCCTGCACGAATTATGCACAGAAGATACTCAGGGAGAGGAAGACGGTATTGCTTAAGAGTTCATTTAACGAAGCAATGTAGAAAGTGATACGGATCCGGCACCCTGAATGCTTAATGGATAAGATGAAAGCGGGGCAGATGCAGCAATCAGTTGTTGTTTTACCTCTGCATTCGTCAGATAAGGTCTCATTTGTAGTAAAAGGGCACAGTAACCGCTTACAAATGGAGTAGACATAGAGGTTCCGTTTTTGATATGATAGCCGCCGCCGGGTTTCAGACTTAAGATACGTACACCGGGTGCACATATTTCCGGTTTTGGAGACGGTATGCGGCTGATGGAAGAAAACGAGGTGCCATCGCAGGACCCTACTGTAATGATATCTTCACAATTGCCGGGTGCCGTGATCGTATTCCGGGTTGGACCGTTATTTCCGGCAGAGCAACAGACAATCACTCCGGCTTCCCATAACCGGCTCACCCAAAGATTCAGAAGAATCTGTTCTGTGCGGGAGATAGACGGATTGCTGCCAATGGACATATTTACGATGCGGATATTATACTCATATTGATGTGTTAAAAGCCAATGAATTGCCTCGATAAATAGTTCAATGGAACAATTACCGTGATGGTCAAGAATCTTTAGAGCGATCAGACTGCATTCCGGTGCGATACCAATCTGTTTGGCACCGATGATCCCGGTTACATGTGTGCCGTGGGAGTAATCGTCATATGGTGTTGTGCGTCCGTAAACAAAATCATGAAAATGCAGAATACGGTGTGGTGCGATCTCCGGATGAGGGGAGAGTCCGGAGTCCATTATGGCAACGGTTATATTTTTTCCGGTAATTCCCTCTTTATGGAAGGAATCTGCATGGGAACAGATCGCTGGAATTTTAGGAGAAACAGACAAGAAGGGCACCTCCGCTCTTTACAAAAAACTGTTTTCAGATTATATTAATAACATATGTTGACCTTATGAAAATGGTTAGTGGGAATGTCGGAAAAGGAGAAAAACATGCTGAAAAGAAGTGTTCGGATAGAACTGGAGTCTGTTATCAATGAATTGCAGGTGAATTTGGAGAATAATTATAAAGATCTGGCACAAGATGCACTTAAGAAATTACATGCAACATTAGAAGAGAATCTTGCAACCGGCAAGATGAAAGAGAAAGATTATAACAAATATAAAAAAATAGCAGATGATTATTCGGCTAAGATGGCGAATTATCATCATTAAACAGGAGTATCATATGAATATATATAAAAAAATGGCAAGCTTATGTTTTGTAATATGTATTATGGCAGAAATGTTGACCGGCTGCGGAGATGGGGCGGCTATGGGCAGCAGGTTTCAGGACGAAGACAAATTATCGGTTGTGACGTCTATTTATCCAATGTATGATTTTGTATCTAAGATTGCAGGTGAGAAAGCCGAGATCATTAATTTGGTTCCGGCGGGAACGGAACCACATGATTTTGAGTTGTCAACCGGGGATATGCAATTGTTGGAGCAGGCGGATATGTTCATTTATAATGGTGCAGATATGGAACCGTTTGCGGATAAGACGATCCAGGCATTATCGAATCCGAATCTTACGGTAGTGGAGGCAGCTTCAGGGGTAGAATTGATCAAAGAGGATGGTCATAGTGACCCGCATACATGGTTAAGCGTTGAAAATGCAATTGCAGAATGTGGTGTTATCAAGGATGCGTTGATTCAGGTCGATGGAGAAAATGCAGATTATTATACTGATAATTACAATGCTTATGTAGAACAATTGAAGGAATTAGACGAGACTTTCCGGGAGGGATTGAAAGACATCTCGAAGGATACGATTGTTGTGGCTCATCAGGCATTTGGATATCTGTGCAAGGAATACGGCCTGAAACAGGAAGCAGTTGAGGGATTGACAGCGGATTCTGAACCGGATTCTGCCAGAATGAAAGAACTGATCGATTTCTGTAAAAAAGAGGATATTCATGTCATTTTCTTTGAGGAGTTAGTGAGTCCGAAAGTGGCACAGACAATTGCAAACGAGGCAGACGCTGAGACAATGGTGTTGAATCCGATTGAAGGTATCACCGCAGAGCAGGAGAAGGAAGGAACGGACTATATCAGCTTGATGAAGGAGAATCTGAAGGCACTTCAAAAAGCATTAAAATAGAAATGCAGGTATAAGGGGACAAAGGAGAAAAAGTATGGGTTTGGTAATTAGTGCATTAGTTGTAAATGTGTTTATCAGTCTGATCATTCCATTGGTCATTCTGGTTGTGTTGTGGATAAAATATCCGATGGAACGGAAAGGAATCGTATTGCTTTCCTTAGCAGGAATCCTGTCTTATATGGGGATGCAGTGGGGATGCAAGGAACATAGTCTGTCATATCTGTTTAACCATACGGATTTTCAGCAGTTTATGGATGCACATTATATACCATATCTGTTATTTGTTGCATTTTTTGGAGCGTTGATGGCTCTGTTGCCGGTTCTGTTGATTGCCATTGTTTGCTGTAAACGGCAGATATCTTACCGGAAGGTTGTAGCGTGGGCTGTTGCATACAGTGCCACAGAATCCGTTATGTTAGTAGGTTACAAGAGTTTTTGGACAATTATAGAATATATCAGGGATCATTCACAGGAGATTGATGCAACAGCAGGAGAGTTGTTTTTGTCCGGATATGAAAGAATCCTTATGCTGGTGATTGAGACGGCAATTTTGATGGCATTGATCTATTTTATTGAACAGAAAATGACGATCCGGGGTATTGTGATCCAGTTATTATGCCATACGATTGTTACATTTTTACCGGGTTTCTTTATCGCATTTTCCACAACTGGTTATTACGAAGTGTTTGACCGTTCTACTACATTGGTATTCATTTATATCATATTAACAGTAGCTGCAGTTTGTTCAATCACTCTGTTACAGGCTATGAAGTATTCGATGGTGGATGCAACAGTGGATTCCAAAGAAGCGATAGAAGATTATAATATACGCCTGCAGGTGCGTAAGGATATGAGGGCAGAGAAGAAACAAAAAAAGATCAAAAAGAAACATCACAAAGAAGAGATGGATAAGTCCAATCTGATCAAGCCGTAAAGGAACAGAGACTTCCGGATTGTATCGGAAAAAAGACTTGAAAACATGAAATGAAAATGATAAAGTACTGTTCGAGCGGTATTCGGAAGAAACTGCATCGAATGGTAAGTGTTGTCACTTGAATAGGCATATGCTTAGAAGAGAGGTGATAACATGAAGATAGGTTTTGTAGGTGCCGGACGAGCAGGCTGTAGTCTTGGTAAGTATTTTACCACGAAGGCTGTGCAGGCGGATGTTACGGTAACCGGTTATAATAGTATAGTTGAGGAAGAAGCCAGATGGGCAGCCAAATTCACCGGTTCAAGCGTGTTTGAACGGATAGAAGATGTAATTGCTACAAGTGATGCCATTATTCTGTCGACTCCGGACGGAGCGATTAAGAAGGTATGGGATACGATCGACAAGAAGAATCTGACAGGCAAGATGATCTGTCATCTAAGTGGCTCCTTATCATCCGATGTATTTTCAGGAATTGATACGTATGGAGGTTATGCGATATCAATTCATCCTATGTTTGCGTTCAGCAACAAAGATTCCGTATATCAACAATTGGATAGTGTTAGTTTTACATTAGAAGGACATCCTTATGCGGTCAATGCATGGCAACAGTTATTGGATGCGCTTGGCAATCGTTCGGTTGTGATTGATCAGGCAAAGAAGCCGAAGTATCATGCGGCAGCGAGCATTCTGAGCAATCAGGTGATCGCAGTACTGGCAACCGGTTATGAGCTGTTGGAAGAATGTGGGTTCAGTGAGAAGGAAGCGAGAACCTTCAGTGCAGCCCTGGTGCGTGACAATGTTGAGCATGTCATAGCGGATGGCTGCGTGAGTGCGCTGACCGGACCGATTGAACGGGGAGATGTCGGGACAGTGCAGAAGCATCTTCAGGAATTAAATGATACGCAAAAAGAGATGTATCGGGTCTGTGGCAGCAAGCTGTTAGAACTAGCAGAATGTAAGAATCCACAAACAGATTATGCAGTCTTGGAGAGCGTCCTGAAAGAAGTGTAAAAGGATTCATTGACCATGACGGTGAATGGGATGAAAAGGAGATAAGGAATATGAAGAACACAGTATTAACATTTAAACAGGCAAAGGAAAAAGGAGAGAAGCTTTCCATGTTGACATCCTATGATTATTCCACAGCAAAGTTAGTGGATGAAGCAGGGGTAAATTCCATTCTGGTGGGAGATTCTCTCGGAAATGTGGTATTAGGCTATGAGGATACGATCTCGGTTACTATGGAAGATATGATCCATCACAGTGCGGCAGTTGCAAGAGGTGCGAAGAATGCATTGGTTGTATGTGACATGCCGTTTATGAGTTATCAGACTTCCGTATATGATGCAGTTGTCAATGCCGGCAGACTGATGAAGGAAGGACGTGCCGGAGCAGTCAAATTAGAAGGTGGCAAGGAGGTATGTCCACAGATCAAAGCAATTGTAGATGCAGGAATTCCAGTCTGTGCACATCTTGGTCTGACGCCACAGTCCATCAATGCATTTGGCGGTTTTAAGGTACAGGGTAAGACAGAAGCGGCAGCACGTAAGCTGTTAGAGGATGCGAAGGCAGTGGAAGAAGCAGGAGCATTTGCTGTGGTATTAGAATGTGTACCATCTAAGTTAGCCGAGCTGGTTACAAAAGAATTATCGATTCCAACAATTGGAATTGGAGCAGGCAATGTATGTGATGGCCAGGTGCTGGTATATCAGGATATGCTTGGCATGTTCAGTGATTTCACTCCAAAGTTTGTCAAGAAGTTTGCAGATATTGGAACAATCATGCGGGAAGCATTTGCAGCGTATGATAAGGAAGTTAAGGCGGGGACGTTCCCTTCCAAAGAACATGAATATGGAATCAGTGAAGAAGTGATTGAAAAGTTATATTAGAAAGAAGGAAAAAGAGATGAAGATTTCAGGTAAGATTGATGAAGTAAGAACACAGGTTAAGGAATGGAAGAAACAGGGACTGTCCGTTGCGCTGGTTCCGACGATGGGCTATCTGCATGAGGGACATAAGAGCCTGATGGAGCGTGCCAGAAAAGAGAATGACAAGGTGGTTGTAAGTATTTTTGTGAATCCGATGCAGTTTGGTCCAAATGAGGACCTGGAGTCCTATCCAAGAGATCTTGACCGGGATTCTAAGATCTGTGAAGCAGCCGGTGTAGATCTGATCTTCCATCCGGAGGTAGAAGAGATGTATGGACCGGATTTCCATGCTTATGTGGATATGCATACATTGCCGGAGAAGTTGTGTGGCGCCAGCCGTCCGGTGCATTTTCGCGGAGTGCAGACCGTCGTATCGAAGTTGTTTCATATTATACCTGCGGATCGTGCTTACTTTGGACAGAAGGATGCACAGCAGCTTGCGATTATCCGTCGTATGGTAATGGATCTTAACTTTGACATTGAGATCATCGGATGTCCGATCATCCGGGAAGAAGACGGACTTGCAAAGAGTTCCCGGAATACATATCTTTCCGAAGAAGAGAGAAAGCAGGCAGTTATCCTGAACCAGTCCTTAGAAGCAGCAATGGATGCGATCAACGCAGGAGAAAAGGATGCAGCAAAAGTAAAACAGATCATTATCGATAAGTTACATACCTGCCCACTTGCAAAGATTGATTATGTGGAAGTGGTAAGCTTTGATACGATCCAGCCGATCGAGAAAGTGGAAGGCGCTGTATTGATCGCCATTGCAGTATATATTGGAACCACGCGTCTGATCGATAACCGGATCATAATGTAAGGAATACAAAAAGAACGAGGTACAGTTGATATGTTGATTAATATGCTAAAAGGTAAGATCCACCGGGCGACTGTCGTGCAGGCAGAGCTTAATTATGTGGGAAGTATTACAGTAGATCCGGAATTAATGGATGCTGCAGGAATCTTAGAATATGAGTACGTTCAGATCGTTGACGTAGAGAACGGCAACCGGTTTGAGACATATACGATCGCCGGAGAACCGGGCAGTGGTATGATATGCCTAAATGGTGCTGCTGCACGTCAGGTTGCAGTTGGTGACCATGTGATCATTATGTCGTATGCACAGATGACACCGGAGGAAGCAAAGGAACACAGACCACATGTCGTTTTTGTGGATAATAAGAACCAGATCCTTCAGGTATCCCGATATGAGAAGCATGGAGAATTGAGCCCGCAATAAGAAAGCAGACGACAGTATAGATTATAGATCTGTACCGTCGTCTGTTTGTATTTTATGGTTTCAAATATATTTTGGACACTTGATTTTTCATGTGCTCCGTTGTATAGTTTACGAAGATAGATTAATTGACCGGAGGAAGAAGATGTTAACAGGAAAGACGGTTGTGTTAGGAGTGACAGGCTCCATAGCAGCATATAAGATAGCGAATCTCGCAAGTATGTTAGTGAAGCTGCATGCAGATGTGCATGTGATCATGACACAGAATGCAACGAATTTTATTAATCCGATTACGTTTGAGACTTTAACTTCCAATAAGTGTTTAGTCGATACGTTTGATCGGAATTTTCAATTTAATGTGGAACATGTAGCGCTGGCAAAGAGGGCAGATATTTTTATGGTGGCTCCGGCAAGCGCCAATGTGATCGGGAAGATTGCGAATGGCATTGCAGATGATATGTTGACAACAACGATCATGGCATGCAAAGCACCGAAGTATATTGCTCCGGCAATGAATACGAATATGTTCGAGAATGCGATTGTGCAGGATAATATGGAGAAGCTGAAGCGGTTTGGATATGGTATTATCGTTCCGGCAACAGGGTATCTTGCATGTGGGGATATCGGCGCAGGTAAGCTGCCGTCAGAAGAGGTACTGTTATCCTACATTCTCAAAGAACTGCATTACGAGAAGGATATGCAGGGTAAGAAGGTGTTAGTTACAGCAGGGCCGACCATGGAGGCAATGGATCCGGTCCGTTTCATATCGAATCATTCAACCGGCAAGATGGGATATGCCATTGCAAGATGTGCAATGGAGCGGGGAGCAGAGGTTACGCTGATCACAGGACAGACTGCAATTGAGAAGCCCCCATTTGTGAAAGTGATTCCGGTTGTCAGTGCAGCGGATATGTTTGAAGCAGTGAAAGAACATTATGCGGATATGGATTATATTGTGAAAGCGGCCGCAGTTGCAGATTATACACCGGAGCATGTTGCACCGGACAAGATGAAGAAGAGTGATGCGGATATGTCCGTCTCATTGGTCCGGACTGTGGATATTCTGAAGTATATCGGAGAACACAGAAAGCCGGGACAGGTGATCTGCGGATTTGCCATGGAGACGAAGGATCTCCTTGAGAATGCAGCGAAGAAGCTGACCTCGAAGAATGTGGATATGATCGCTGCGAATAATCTGAAGGTTGCAGGTGCGGGATTTGGAACCGATACGAATGTGATCACGCTGATCAGGAAGGATGAGACGAAAGAGCTTCCAATTCTTTCCAAAGAAGAGGCGGCAAAGGTTATCTTAGATGAGATGATGGAGCTGGGTCAGCGGTAATGCACGGAGTATGTGTATATGCACCATCTGATGGAATTGCAGGCTGTATGAAAGCCTGCGTATTATCTGCACCTGAAGCTTATATTATATGAATCATATAGAACAGAATGAAAGGATATATAGCATCATGAAGAAAATGATCATTTTGGATCTTGATGGAACACTGACGAATAGTAAGAAAGAGATTACACCGAAGACATTGGAAGCATTGTTGGATGCACAGGAACGGGGAGTGATCGTCACATTGGCATCCGGCCGGCCAACATATGGCATAAAAGAAGTATCAGATGCGTTACAGCTAGAACGCTTTGGAGGATACATTCTTAGCTTTAACGGTGCAAGAGTTATGAATGTGAAGACGAAAGAAGTTGTCTATCAGCAGAAGTTTCCGTTAGAATATATCCGTCCGTTGTATGAATATGCAGTGGAACATGATATGGGTCTTGTGACGTATGAACAGGATAAGGTGGTGACAGGAACCCGGATTGATGAATATATGCAGAAGGAAGCAGATATTAACCATATGAATTTAACTACGGTTAATAATTTTCCGGAGTATGTAGACTTTGATGTGAATAAATGCCTGTTCACGGCGGCTGTAGATGTGGCACCACAATGGGAGAACGAGTTGGTAGAACGATATGGAGATGTGTTAAGCATATACCGTTCAGAGCCATTCTTTATAGAGGTTATGCCACAGGGAATAGATAAGGCGGCATCGTTAGCCCGTTTATTCGAGATCATAGGAATGGATAAAGAAGATGCAGTGGCATGTGGAGATGGTTTTAACGACCAGTCTATGATAGAATACGCAGGTGTTGGGGTGGCAATGGCAAATGCACAGGAACGTGTTAAGGAAGCTGCGGATTATGTAACTGTACATTCTAACGATGAAGATGGATTAGTGGAAGTGATCAACAAATATTTCAAATAGAGAGAGGAAGAAGTATGAAAGCATTAGAAGACAGAATCAGAAAAGATGGTATTGTGAAACCGGGTAATGTATTAAAGGTAGACAGTTTTCTGAATCACCAGATGGATGTGAATCTCTTTGCACAGATGGGAGAGGAATGGAAACGTCTTTTTGCAGATCAGAAGATTGATAAGATTCTTACCATTGAAGCTTCCGGAATTGGAATTGCCTGTGTGGTAGCGCAGCATTTTGGTGTGCCGGTCGTGTTTGCCAAGAAAGCACAGAGTGTCAATATTGATGGTGATGTGTACGCAACAAAGGTAGAGTCGTTTACAAAGAAGAGAGTCTATGATGTGATTGTATCTAAGAAGTATTTGAAACCAGGTGAGAAGATCTTAATTATTGATGATTTTCTTGCCAATGGATGTGCAGTGGCAGGTCTGATCGACCTCATACATAATGCCGGTGCAGAAGTAGTCGGCGTGGGTATTGCGATTGAGAAAGGCTTCCAGGTGGGCGGCAAGAATATCCGTGAGCAGGGAATCCGGTTAGAGTCATTAGCGATCGTAGAATCCATGAATGATGAGACGGGAGAGATTGTATTCCGCGAGCAGTAATGCGGGATGATCCGGCAGATTATGGGATGAGCCGGATATGATAATCAGACAAATGTAATAGTCTTTTGAGAAGTGTGTGGTACGGGGAATAATAAGAGAAAGAATAGGATTATAAGACATGAAAGAGAAGACAAATCAGACACCAGCAAGTATTGATAACATTTACCGGTTAGAGGGACGCGTGCCGGTTGCAAGTGCGATTCCGTTTGGATTGCAGCATATCTTAGCGATGTTTGTGGCAAATATTGCTCCGGTTATGATCGTGGCAGGTGTGTGTGGCATGGAGAGTAAACAGATTGCGATGCTGATCCAATGTGCGATGATCATTGCAGGAATCGGAACGATCATTCAGTTGTATCCGGTGTGGAGAATTGGTTCCGGATTGCCGATCGTAATGGGAATCAGTTTTACATTCGTATCCATTTTTTGCTTTATTGGTGCGCAGTATGGATATGGTGCAGTCGTAGGTGCTGTGATCGTAGGAGGTGTGATCGAGGGAACGCTTGGTCTGCTTGCCAAGTATTGGCGTAAGCTGGTATCTCCGATTGTGGCGGCATCCGTGGTAACCGCAATTGGATTTTCCTTATTGAATGTAGGAGCGACTTCATTTGGCGGAGGAAGCGGAGCAGAGGATTTTGGCTCTGCAAAGAATCTGATTCTTGGAACGATTACCTTAGTGGTATGTCTTGTGTTTAATATTGTTGCGAAGAAGCACTATAAGCAGTTATCCGTTCTTGCCGGTCTGGTGGTTGGATATCTGGTTGCCATTCCAATGGGAAAGGTTGATTTTTCGGGATTTGCGGATTGTGGGATCATATCCGTTCCACACTTTATGCCGTTTAAGCCGGAATTTAATATCAGTGCGATCGTATCGGTTACGATGATCTTCTTAGTGTCCGCCACAGAGACAATCGGTGATACATCAGCCGTAGCGGCATCCGGCTTAGGCAGAGAGGTGACGGAGAAAGAGATCAGCGGTTCGATTGCCTGTGATGGATTTATCAGTGCATTATCGGGTCTGTTTGGTTGTATGCCAATCACATCTTTCAGCCAGAATGTTGGACTGGTTGCCATGACGAAAGTAGTGAACCGTTTCACAATCTTAATGGGTGCGATCATTATGATCATTGCCGGATTCGTTCCTGCGGTCGGTACAGCACTTGCAACGTTACCGGATGCGGTACTTGGCGGTTGTACGATCATGATGTTTGGTAATATTGTCGTGTCCGGAATCCAGATGATCGAGAAATGCGGATTCTCACACCGGAATACTGTGATCGTGGCTCTTTCGTTAAGTATCGGGTTAGGATTTACGACAGTACCGGAGATCTTTGGTATCTTCCCGGAGATTATCCGGCAGATCTTTGCAGAGAACTGTGTTGCGGTCGTATTCTTAGTGGCAATTATCGCAAATCTGATCCTGCCAAGGGATAAGGAAACAGTGACAGAGCAGGCATAAGGCGGTAGGTATTATGGTAATTCGCAAACATTATTATGTGGATGGCAGAGTTCAGGGCGTTGGATTCCGGTACCGTGCCTATTATGTGGCACAGAATTACGGACTCACGGGATATGCCATTAATTTAGATGATGGACGGGTGGAACTGGAAGTGCAGGGAGAGCAGGCGTTAGTGGATTCCTTCCTTGACAAAGTAGAAGAAGGACATTTCATACGCATTGATTCCTTTGAAGCACGGAGTATGCCGGTCAATCCCGACGATAATCAATTCTACATTGATTGAAAGGAGTATGAATTATGCAGTTAGAAACATTACAAAAGGACATGATTGCCGCTATGAAGGCACATGACAAGCAAAGAAAGGATGCGATTTCCTCTTTGATCTCTGCAATCAAGAAGGTTGCTATTGATGAGGGACATCGCGAGGATATCAAGGAGGATCTCGTAGACCGCGTAATTCTCAAAGAGTTAAAGACGGTGAAGGAGCAGATTGACAGCTGCCCGGCTGATCGTACCGATCTGAAAGAAGAGTACCAGTTACGTTATGATGTGATCAACGAGTATGCACCTTCACTTATGAGTGCAGAAGAGGTAAAAGCATTTATCGAGCAGAAGTTTGCAGATGTGGTGGCATCTAAGAACAAGGGAATGATAATGAAGAACGTGATGCCGGAATTGAAGGGCAAGGCAGACGGTAAGGTGATCAACGAAGTAGTGGGCGAACTTTGCAAATAAAAGCGGTGCAGGTATAGAATCCGATCATAAGACAAAGCGCCAGTATTTTAGGTATGGTGGGAAGAACATGCAGCAGATGCTGATAGAGCAGATAATCGGCTGTACCGAGTATTACAAAACAGATAACAGGAAAGAAGATGTCACGCGAGAAAGATAATTCGAACGTGACATTTTTTTGCAGTCGGTACAGACATCCGAAGGTCATTACCAGATAACTTATGAACAGGCCGGATACATAGCCATACATACCGATCTTTGGAACAAATATCAATATGAAACCAATACGGATACCGGTAGCAAGAACTGTCAGGAAGAGATTATAGGTACTAAGGCCTAATCCATTTAATATGCTTGCTAATGTGGTAGCGAGGTAAATGAATGGACAAAGAAGAGAAAGCTGGTATAGATACATACCGGCTTTTTCGTTGGAAAAGAAACAGACACCAATATCAGAGCCGTATATAAAGAATACGATTGTAGAAAAAATTCCAATCAGCAGACAAAATTGCAGACTTTTTTGACATAGAACGGACAGGTGTGACCGGTTCGAGGTGGAGTTTGCGGAGGAAACGGCAGGCAGCAGCATGGTTGACAACGAATTGGTAATTGTGGCAGGGAACATGATGAAGGGGAATGCCATGCCAGTAAAGATGCCATAGATCTCCAAACTGGTAGTGGAATTATGATAATAGGTGAGCAATGCACTTGGAATCAGGATGGATTCCATACTTTGTAATGCGGTAAGTGCTAAGCGATTTGTCGTAAGAGGAATGGAATCTTTCAGAAACAAATGAATGATCTGGCGTTTATGAATTGGTTGACAGCAGGATCTTAAATGGTTTGTACGCATATGATGAAGCAGTGCAATCATCGAATAGATAAAAGCAATGATTTCGCCGATCACAATGCCAATTACCGCAAATGGTGCAGTGTAGGTATTACGGGCGCATACAAAAGTTGCAAGAAGATACAGTCCGATCACTTTGGCAGTCTGTTCTAAAAAATCAGAAATTCCGTGTACTTCGGATTGCTCCAATCCGAGAAAATATCCGTGAATTGCACCTTTCATTGCCATAAAAGGAATTCCAAATACAAGAATGCGCAGACATGGTGCACATCCGGATGCATTTAGAATACGGGTGCATAGAAAGTCGGCATTGCGGTATATAATAGAAGCAGTGAGAATTCCAAGGAACAGATTCCAGACAAAGCAGGTCTGAAAGAATTTCCAGGCGGTGGAATGATTGCCGCGCCTGGTGTATTCCGATACCAATTTGGTAAGGGCAAGTTCATTTCCGCATGTCGTAAATGAAAATGCAACCAGATAGATTGGAAAAATGAGCTGATAGATTCCAAGTTCTTTCGCACCGATCAAATGACTTAAGAATATTCTATTATAAAACCCTATGACACGTGTGACCAGACCGGTTATGGTTAAAATCAGAGTACCTTTTATCACAAGATTATGTTTGAAAAGATGGAATAATTGGAGATGAAGTCGTTTTTGATTCATAGATATTCCCCTTGTTTTGTTTCGTGGTGTAGGAAAGACACCGGTTATTGATACTTTATGCGAATTTTTTGTGATTATGTCAAGATTTTCCTTGACAGTAAAAACAAACACTGATATATTAGCAGTGTAATATCCGACTATTTTAGTGGGAATTGAGGTGGTGAAAGATGAAGTTATCCACAAAGGGACGATATGGACTACGAGCCATGATCGATCTTGCAGATTATTCAGAGGAGATGCCACAGTCCATTGCCTGTATTGCAGCCAGACAGTCTATATCAGACAGTTATTTGGAACAGTTGATGGCAAAGCTTAAGAAAGCGGGTCTGATCACCAGTATTCGCGGTGCACAGGGTGGCTACGTATTAGCAAAGCCAAGCAAGGAGATCAGCGTTGGAGATATTCTGCGTGCATTAGAAGATCTGTCACCGGTCAATTGTGTAGGACTTAAAGGAGAGCAGGCGTGCGGAGGAAGTGATACCTGTGTGACCAGGAATGTCTGGAAACGAATTGATGACAGTATACAGCATGCAGTGGATTCAATCTTTTTAGATGAATTAGTCGAAGACAACCGGACAATGCGTAAGAAGTGTGGTAACGTGAATGTCGAATGCGATTTATAAGGGAGAATAACCCTCGGTAAATGCCGGGTATATCATAATATATAGAAAGAAGGACATAGCAATGGAAGAAAAGAAATTTATCTATTTGGATCATGCAGCAACGACAGCGGCAAGACCGGAAGTTGTGGAGGCAATGCTTCCGTATTTTACGGAGAAATTTGGGAATCCATCAAGTGTATATACATTTTCTCAGCAGAATAAGGCGGTGATCACACAGTGTCGTGACGTGATCGCAAACAGTCTGAATGCAAAGAGCAATGAAATATATTTTACGGCAGGCGGTTCAGAGTCGGATAACTGGGCGTTGAAAGCAACTGCTGAGGCTTATGCTTCTAAGGGCAAGCATATTATTACCACAAAGATTGAACATCATGCCATTTTGCATACTGCACAGTATTTGGAACAGCGTGGATTTGAGGTGACATACTTAGATGTTGATGAGAATGGTATTGTTAAGTTAGACCAGCTAAAGGCTGCCATTCGTCCGGATACAATCCTGATTTCTGTTATGTTTGCCAATAATGAGATTGGAACGATTGAGCCGATCAAGGAGATTGGGGAAATCGCACATGAGCATGGAATCATTTTCCATACGGATGCGGTACAGGCATATGGCCAGGTGCCGATTGATGTAGATGAGTATCATATTGATATGTTAAGTGCCAGCGGACATAAGTTGAATGGTCCAAAGGGAATTGGATTCTTATATATCCGTACCGGTCTTAAGTTGAGAAGCTTTATACATGGTGGTGCACAGGAACGTTCAAGACGTGCCGGTACAGAGAATGTAACCGGAATCGTTGGTCTGGCAAAGGCAGTTGAGATTGCATTTGCAACAATGGAAGAGAGAACGAAGAAAGAGACTGCCATGAGAGATCATCTGATCGACCGGTTATTGGCAGAGGTTCCATATGCAAGATTGAATGGACATCGCACAAAGAGACTTCCAAACAATGTGAATATCAGTTTTCAGTTCATTGAAGGTGAATCTATGCTCATTATGTTAGACATGAAGGGAATCTGTGCATCTTCCGGATCTGCATGTACTTCTGGTTCGTTAGATCCATCTCATGTATTGCTTGCAATCGGTCTGCCGCATGAGATTGCACATGGTTCTTTGCGTATGACGTTAGGTGAAGAAAATACGATGGAAGAGATGGACTATGTAGCAGATCAGATCAAAGAAATCGTAACAAAGCTGCGTGCAATGTCTCCATTATATGAGGACTTTGTGAAGAAGAATAAATAATCCCAAATTATAGAAAACGGAGGAACGATTATGTACAGTGAAAAAGTTATGGATCATTTTACGAATCCAAGAAATATGGGTGAGATAGAAAATGCAAGTGGTGTCGGCACCGTCGGTAATGCAAAGTGCGGAGACATTATGAGAATCTATTTTGATATTGATGAGAACCAGATCATCCGTGATGTGAAATTTAAGACATTTGGATGTGGGGCAGCGGTTGCAACCAGTTCTATGGCAACCGAACTTGTGAAGGGTAAGAGTATATACGAAGCTTTAGAGGTTACGAATAAGGCAGTTATGGAAGCGTTGGACGGACTTCCGCCGGTCAAGGTTCATTGTTCTTTGTTAGCAGAGGAAGCGATTCATGCAGCACTCTGGGATTACTGTGAGAAGAACGGAATTAAGATTGAAGGCTTATCAAAGCCGAAGAATGATATCAGTGAAGGGGAAGAAGAAGAGGAGTATTAAACTGATATGAAGAAAAAAGTTGCAGTTGGCATGTCGGGAGGAGTGGATTCTTCGGTAGCAGCTTATCTGTTAAAAGAACAGGGATATGATGTGATTGGTGTAACGATGCAGATCTGGCAGGATGAAGATCCGCTTGCACAGGCAGAAAATGGTGGATGTTGCGGATTGTCTGCTGTAGATGATGCCAGACGGGTTGCTGACCGGTTGGGCATTCCGTATTATGTTCTCAATTTCAAGCGTGAATTCAAAGAGAATGTGATTGACTATTTTATGGATGAGTATATGCATGCCAGAACTCCCAATCCGTGTATTGCATGTAACCGTTACGTGAAATGGGAAGCACTGCTCAATCGTGCCAGAGAGTTAGGATGTGATTATATTGCGACTGGACATTATGCCAGAGTGGTACAGCTTGATAACGGAAGATATGCCTTGAAGAAGTCAGCAACAGACCGGAAGGATCAGACGTATGCATTGTATAATCTGACACAGGAACAACTGGCGCATACACTGATGCCGGTTGGTGAGTATGAGAAAGAACAGATTCGTGAGATTGCGGCTAAGATCGGATTATTGATCGCAAATAAGCCGGACAGTCAGGAGATTTGTTTCATTCCGGATAATGATTATGCAGGTTACATCGAACGGGAATCCGGTAAGACATTTCCAAAAGGAAATTTTGTGGATTTAGATGGTAATATACTTGGTACACACAAGGGAATCATTCATTATACGATCGGGCAGCGGAAGGGACTTGGTCTTTCTATGGGAAGTCCGGTGTTTGTAGTCGATATCCGTCCGGATACGAACGAGGTTGTGATTGGAAGTAATTTGGATACGTTTCATGACAGCCTGTATGCAAGCAAGGTGAACCTGATGTCTGTTGAATCATTAGATGGAGAAAGAGAAGTGACAGCCAAGATCCGTTATTCCCATAAAGGGGCACCTTGCCGGATCAGGATGGTGGATGAGGATACGGTACTTTGCAAGTTTGAAGAACCGGTACGGGCCATTACACCGGGACAGGCTGTTGTGTTCTATGATGGAGACATAGTGCTTGGTGGTGCAGTCATCGATCGGGTTGCGGAATAATGGATTTGCATTTTATGATGAGTGCGTTATAATTATTAGATACGATTGTCAGTGAATTAGGAGGCGTTAATATGACAAAGATTGATATTATTTCTGGATTTTTAGGAGCTGGAAAGACTACTTTGATTAAGAAGCTGATCAAAGAGGGTTTTGAAGGTGAGAAGATTGTATTGATTGAGAATGAATTTGGTGAGATCGGAATTGATGGTGGATTCTTAAAAGATGCCGGTGTACAGATCAATGAGATGAATTCCGGTTGTATCTGTTGTTCGTTGGTTGGTGATTTTGGTAAAGCATTAGAGCAGGTATTGAACGATTATACCCCGGATCGTATTATCATTGAGCCATCCGGTGTCGGTAAATTATCGGATGTTATGAAGGCTGTTGCGGATCTTCATGAGTCAAAGGTTGTGATCAATTCTGCTACTGCAGTCGTAGATGCGGTAAAATGCAAGATGTATATGAAGAACTTTGGTGAGTTCTTTAACAACCAGATTGAGAGTGCAGGTACGATCATCTTAAGCAGAACACAGAAGATGAAAGAAGACAAGTTAGAGGCTGTTGTTGCAATGATCAAGGAGCATAATGATAAGGCTAAGATCATAACAACACCATGGGATGACATTGACGGTAAGCAGATCGTATCTACCATGGAAGGTGAGAAGTCATTAGTGGAAGAATTGTTAGAGGAAGCAAAGGTATGTCCTACCTGTGGACATGTACATGATCATGAGCATCACCACGATCATGATGACCACGATCATGAACATCATCATGACCACGACGGAGAGTGCGGTTGTGGACATCATCACGATCACGATGACCACGATCATGAACATCATGAACACGATCACGAACATCATCATGACCATGACGGAGAATGCGGCTGTGGACATGACCACCACCATCATCATCATGCGGATGAAGTGTTTACAAGCTGGGGCGTTGAGACTCCTCACAAATATACTAAGGTTGAGATTGAGGATATTCTTAAGAAGCTGGCAGATATGGACCGTGCAGAATATGGTGTTATTCTTCGTGCCAAGGGAATGGTTCCGAATACAGAAGGTGGTTGGATCTACTTTGACCTGACACCGGAAGAGTATGAGATCCGTGACGGACAGCCGGATGTTACCGGTAAGCTTTGTGTAATTGGCAGCAAATTAGAAGAGGATAAGATTGCTGCGTTATTCCGTGTATAAAGAAAGGAATTGAGATATGAGAAAACAGGAGAAAGAAATACCGGTATTTGTCTTTATGGGATTTTTGGAATCCGGCAAGACGCAGTTTTGCAGAGAGACGTTAGTAGATCGTGATTTTACACAGGGCGAACCAACCTTACTTCTGGTAACAGAAGAAGGCGTGGAGGAATACGACGAGGACGAACTGAACAAGCGTAATATATCGGTTGTTTACTTGGAGGAAGAGGATCTCAATACAGAGAAATTGTTAGATCTGCAGGATGAATATAAGCCGACTCAGGTTATGATCGAGTATAATGGAATGTGGCAGTTGAATAAACTGTTTGAGATCCGTGTACCAAAGGGATGGACGATTGTACAGGTGATTACACTGATTGATTCGACTACATTTACGGTCTATAACAATAATATGAAGTCTTTGATGGCTGAACATATCCAGAATGCGGATATGGTAGTGTATAACCGTTGCACGGAAGATACCGATATCAACACGATGCGTATGGCAGTGAAGACGATCAACCGCCGTGCACAGATCGTATATGAGAATGTTAACGGTCAGGCACAGATCGATAATGGAGAGATTGAGATACCATATGATCTGGATGCAGATGTTGTGGAGATAGAGGATGAAGATTTCGGCATTTTCTATATCGATGCATCGGATAATCCGGAGAAATATGCAGACAAAGTAGTGAAGTTCAAAGGTCAGGTATATTGTCCACCGCAGTACAAAGGTAAGGCATTTGTTCCCGGACGTTTTGCAATGACCTGTTGTGCTGAGGATATCACATTTTTAGGGTTCAAATGCGTTTCCATGGAGACGCCGAATCTGAAAGATCGTGAATGGGTGACTGTGACAGCTAAGATCAAAGTAGAGTTTTATAAGGAATTTGACGGAGAAGGGCCGGTCTTGTATGCTCAAAAGATTGAAAAAGCAGAGAAGGCAAAAGAAGAGGTTGTATATTTCTAAATAGGAAAGGGGATACGTGGTTATGGAATTGAATGGATTTTTTGACAAGGTAAAAAAATCATCTGCGGATGCAATGGATAAGGCAAAGGACACAACAAAACGTCTTATGACAGTAAATGATTTAAAGAGCAAGATCAGAGGGTACAATAACGACAAAGAAAAATTATTTACACAGATAGGTATGGATCTCTATATTGCAAAGAAACAGGGTGAAAATATCGACGAAGCGATTGATGCGTTTGTGTCACAGATTGATACATTGAATATCCGTGTGAAGAACTTACAGGAAAAACTGGATCTGTTAGAATCCGGAGACTCTGTAGATGTAGAGGAAACAAAAGAATAATTAAGTTGTTGACAAAACAACATTTATTCAATATAATTGAAAAGGTTGAAGCTGGCGTACTAAGAGTAGCATAGAATATCATAGTTCCTTAGTTCGGCAGCTTCTTTTCATGTTAAAGTATTTATAGAAAAGGAAAGAGACGAATATGGCAACAGGAATAATTGGAACAGGAAGTTTTTTACCACCGACCATTATTGACAACAATGAGCTGGCTAAGATGGTGAAGACTGATGATGAATGGATCCGGGAGCATACTGGAATTGTGGAACGGCATATTGCCACGGATGAGACAACCTCTTATATGGCAACCGAGGCTGCATTGGCAGCAATTGAGAATGCCGGAATTGAACCGAAGGAGATCGACCTGATCTTGTTAGCAACATTATCACCGGAGCGGGCAACACCGAGTATGTCCTGTATTGTGCAGGATAAGATCGGTGCTGTGAATGCAACCTGCTTTGATCTGAATGCAGCATGTTCCGGTTTTGTATATGCCTTGCAGACTGCAGATGCGTATATTCGTTCCGGTCTTGCGAAGACAGCATTGGTGATAGGTGCGGAGACGTTATCCAAGATGGTAGACTGGAAGGATCGTTCAACCTGTATTTTGTTTGCGGATGGCGCAGGCGCAGCGATTGTGAGAGATACCGAGCATGGTATATTAGGAAGTGTGACACATAGTGATGGTTCTAAGGGAATGTCGTTGAAGTGTAAGGAACGTTCTACGAGGAATTTCCTGAATCGTAAGAATGAGGACAAGCACTATATCCAGATGATCGGACCGGATATCTTCAAGTTTGCGGTTCGTAAGGTTCCGGCATGTATTGATGTCTTGTTGGAACGGTCACATCTGACCAAGGAAGACGTTACATATTTTGTATTGCATCAGGCAAATGCACGTATTGTGGCGTCGGTTGCACGTAAGATGGATGTTCCGATTGAAAAATTCCCGATGAATGTTGACCATTGTGGTAATACATCGAGTGCCTCCATCCCGATCCTGTTGGATGAGATGAACCGTGGAGCTATGTTAAAGCCGGGCGATAAGATTGTACTGTGTGGTTTTGGAGGGGGACTTACATGGGGCGCCCATGCCCTTTCATGGCAGTTACCAACACCGGATATTCAAACGGAAGAAGAGAAGGAGGAAGAAGAATGAGCAAAATTGCATTTATGTTTCCGGGACAGGGAGCCCAATATGTAGGAATGGGCAAAGAATTTTATGATAATAATGAAAAGAGCAGATCAATTTATGAGCAGGCATCTGCAGCAGTTGGATTAGATATTGAAGCACTCTGTTTTGAGGAGAATACCGATATCAATATTACAGAATATACACAGATTGCAATGTTGACAACAGAAGTTGCCATGATGCAGGCAGTGTTAGATCTTGGCGTGAAACCGGATGTAACAGGCGGCCTGTCATTGGGCGAATATTCTGCATTGGTGGCATCCGGGGTTATGGACTTTGAAGATTGTGCCAAGGTAGTCCGTAAGCGCGGTATCTATATGCAGGATGAAGTTCCGGCAGGAGAAGGCGGTATGGCTGCAATCATTGCAATGGATGCAGACAAGATCTTAGAAGTCTTAGAGAAAGTGGATGGCATTGTCGGAATTGCCAATTATAACTGTCCCGGACAGATTGCTATTTCCGGCGAGAAGGCTGCGGTAGAGAAAGCCTGCGAATTATTGAAGGATGCCGGTGCAAAGCGCTGTATTCCGTTGAATGTAAGCGGACCATTTCATTCACCTATGTTAAAAGGAGCAGGAGAAAAGCTTGCAAAGGAATTAGAGCACGCGACGATTCATGATATCGCCATTCCGTATGTAACCAATGTGACCGGTGATTTTGTAAAGGATTCTGGTGAGGTTAAAGATCTCTTAGCGGCACAGGTATCGAATTCTGTAAAGTGGATTCAGTGTGTGGAAGCTATGCTTGCTGATGGCGTGGATACCTTTATTGAGATCGGACCGGGAAGAACATTATCTTCCTTTGTGAAGAAGATCAACAAGGAAGTAACCATAGTCAATGTAGATAAGTATGCAGATCTGGATAAGGTAAAAGCATTACTTGCATAGGAAAGGAAGGCAGCTATGTTAACAGGAAAGATTGCATTAGTAACAGGTGCAAGCCGCGGGATCGGTAAGAGTGTAGCGCTTACATTAGCTTCGTACGGAGCAACTGTGATTGTAAATTATAACGGCAGCAAAGAGAAAGCAGACGCGGTTGTGGATGAGATTATGAAACAGGGTGGAACAGCGAAGGCGTATGGTTGTAATGTATCAGATTATGCGGCGGTTGAGACAATGATGAAAGATATCGTAAAAGAATTTGGTGCATTGAATATATTAGTCAATAATGCAGGAATTACAAAGGATGGTCTTTTGATGAAGATGTCAGAGGAAGATTATGATTCTGTATTAGATATTAATCTGAAAGGTACATTTAACTGTATTAAACACATCTCACGCCAGATGCTGAAACAAAAAGGAGGAAGGATCATCAATCTTTCCAGTGTAGTAGGTGTATATGGTAATGGAGGACAAGTGAATTATGCGGCATCCAAGGCGGGTGTGATCGGCATTACGAAGTCTGTGGCAAAGGAATTAGGCTCAAGAGGTATTACGGTTAATGCAGTTGCACCGGGTTTCATTGTGACGGAGATGACGGATGCTATGCCGGAGGATGCTAAGAAACAGGTTATGGACCGGATTGCAATGAAACGGCTTGGAGATGTGAAAGATGTGGCTGAGACGGTGGCATTTCTGGCATCGGATAAGGCGTCTTACATAACAGGACAGGTTATCTGTATTGATGGTGGAATGAGTGTATAAAAAGGAGATTGACATGAGACGAGTTGTAGTAACAGGAATGGGTGCGATTACCCCGATCGGATTAAATGTAGAAGAATTCTGGAATGGTGTAAAGGAGAGCAAGGTTGGTATTGCACCGATCACAAAGTTTGATGCTTCTGAGTTCAAAGCAAAGATTGCTGCAGAAGTAAAGGGATTTAATGCGAAAGATTATATTGATCCAAAGACAGCCAAACGTATGGAATTATTTTCCCAGTATGCAGTGGTAGCTGCAAAGGAAGCCATCGAGCAGGCGGGTCTTGATATGGAGAAGGAAGATCCATACCGTGTCGGTACGGCAGTCGGATCCGGAACCGGCAGTCTACAGGCGGTTGAGCGGAATGTAAAGCGTTTAGAAGAGAAAGGTCCGAATCGGATCGAACCATTGTTAGTACCAGCTATGATCTCTAATATGGCAAGCGGTAATGTGTCTATCTACTTTGGTTTGAAAGGCAAATCCATCAATGTAGTAACCGCCTGTGCGACAGGAACCCATAATATTGGAGAAGCAATGCGTACGATTCAGTATGGAGATGCAGATGTTATGATCGCCGGAGGAACGGAATCCTGCGTGACACCAATTGGAATCGGTGGATTTGCTGCCCTTACTGCATTGAACACAACGGAGGATTGTTCCCGTGCATCCATTCCGTTTGATAAAGACCGTGCCGGATTTGTATTAGGCGAGGGTGCCGGAGTGGTTGTCTTAGAAGAGTTAGAGCATGCCAAAGCAAGAGGAGCACATATCCTGGCAGAATTAATTGGATATGGTGCAACTTCGGATGCTTATCATATCACTTCTCCTGCAGAAGATGGAATGGGTGCAGCTAACGCAATGATCTTTGCCATGAAAGATGCGGGTGTGAAACCGGAAGAGGTTGATTATATTAATGCTCATGGTACTTCTACCCATCACAATGATCTGTTTGAGACGCGTGCGATTAAGATTGCAATGGGTGAGGCGCAAAATGACGTCTATATCAGTTCAACCAAGTCTATGATCGGTCATTTGCTTGGTGCAGCAGGTGGAATTGAATTTATTACCTGTGTGAAGTCAATTGAAGATAATTATATTCATGAAAATGTTGGTTTGCATGAAGTAGAAGATCCGGAAGAGTTCTCGCTTAACTATGTAAAGGATGCCGGAATATCAACTGAAGTTAATGTTTGTATGAGTAATTCCCTTGGATTCGGTGGTCATAATGCAACACTGGTTGTTAAAAAATATACAGAATAAGAGTTGTCAGGAAATACATATTTACAAATAGCGAAACGGAGGGTACAATTATGGAGTTAGACATTAAACAGATCATGGAGATCATTCCGCATAGACAACCGTTTTTGTTGATCGACCGGGTGACAGAGATGGTACCGGGACAGTCGATTAAAGGCTATAAGAATGTATCGTATAATGAGCCTTATTTTGCCGGACATTTTCCTCAGGAACCGGTTATGCCGGGTGTATTGCAGTTAGAAGCACTGGCGCAGTTAGGGGCAGTTGCGGTTCTTTCACTGGAAGAGAACAAAGGAAAAACGGCTTATTTTGCGGGCGTGAATCAGGCCAAATTCAAACAAAAGGTAGTTCCGGGAGACCGTTTGGATTTAGAATGTGAAATCATCAAGACAAAAGGGCCTTTGGGAATCGGTGCGGTAAAAGCAACGGTAGATGGCAAGCTTGCATGCAAAGCGGAGATTTCTTTCATGATTGGATAGCAGGTTGTGAATGAGAAGATTTTTTAGAAGATATCAGAAAGTTTTATTTATCATATTATTGTTTCTTTGTCTGGCCGGCATTGTATATATCGGCATGATACAGCAACGGTCAGGAAGCGGAACGACGGCCGCTTCTAAGACTTTTGCAGGTCAGGCAATGGGAACAGCAGTGAAAAAGACGTTGTTTGGAGCAGATACGGAACAATTCGAGACGGTAAACGGACAGATTGATGATTGTTTGGATCAATTTGAGAAGCAGGTTTCGATTCGAGTCTATGATTCAGAGATTGCAAAATGCAACCGCATGTATGCGGTTGATGGATTTTATTATCTTTCGGATGATGTGTTGAATGATCTGGCAAGAGAGATGGAGATATATAAGAGCAGTAAGGGTGCATTTTCCCCGTGCATCCGGCCGATTTCCGATTTGTGGGGAATTGAGGATGGCAACCAGACTGTGCCGGATGATAAAACAATCAGGAAGACATTGCAGTATTGCAATCCGGAAGATATTGAATTGAAAGAGGGTGGAGTGGTATTTCACTCTGCCAATATGGCACTTGATTTTGGTGCAGCAGGTAAGGGGATTGCAGGAGATAAGGTATACCGGATATTAGAAAAGTCGGATCTGACAGGTGCTGTTGTCTCAATTGGTGGAACGATCGTTGTATACGGCAGCAAGGGAACCGACAAAGAGTGGCATGTGGGAATTCAGGATCCGAGGGGCGAGAATGGAAGTCCTTTTGCGGTATTGGATATAGAAGGCGGTTATATCGTATCGACATCCGGTGATTATGAGAAATATTTCGAACAGGATGGAAAGCGGTATCATCATATTTTTGACCCGGCAACCGGATATCCGGCAGACAGCGGACTGATGTCTGTGTCCATAATCAGCAAGGATGGATTTTTGTCTGATGCCCTTTCAACTGCTTGTTTTGTGATGGGCTTAGAGAATGGAATGAAATATGCCCGGGAACAGAATGTGGAGGCTATTTTTGTTACGACGGATCAAAAAGTTTATGTAACAAAGGGAATCCGCAAGAATTTCCGAATTCAGGTAGATGCATATGAGTTGGAAAAATAACGGCAAATTAAGAATTCAGATAGGAGATATTGTAATCCTTACAGGGGGATTATTGATATCTCTTATTGTGTTATTATGCATTCGGCATACAACCGGCGGAGCATATATTGAAGTTACGGTTGATCGGAAGGTTACGTCTTATTCTTTGCAAAAAGACCAGACAATCCGGATTGAGTCGCAAAATGGTGGACAAAACGAACTGGTTATTGAAAATGGCAGTGCTTATATGAAATCGGCAGACTGTCCAGATCAGATCTGTGTAAAACATAAAGCCATTTCTAAAAACGGAGAGAGTATTATATGTCTTCCGCATGCGGTATATGTCGAAGTGATAAGCGACCAGAATAATGATATTGATAATTAAGGACGGAATGCGATGAATACAAAACGTATCACACAATTTGGCTTGTTTTTAGCAACTGCATTGGTATTATCCTATTTAGAGAGTCTGTTACCGGTAATGGTGGCGGTTCCGGGTTTTAAGATCGGTCTTGCCAATATCGTTACCATGCTTTTTGTATATGAATACGGAATACGGGAAACATTTGGATTTATGATAGTCCGTGTGGTGTTATCCGGCTTTTTGTTTTCCGGAATAGCAGGTATTGTGTATAGTTTGGCGGGGGGAGTCTGTTGCATTTTTGTGATGGCGCTTACCCGGAAAATACCATTCTGTTCTGTGTTAGGCGTCAGTATGATGGGTGCGGTTTCGCACAATTTTGGACAGATCCTGATTGCATGGTTTGTTATGGACAATGCACATATCCTATATTATTTTCCGGCACTCTGTATTGCCGGTCTTACGACCGGTTTAGTGATCGGTGTTCTAAGTAATACTCTAATGAAAGTTCTTCATCCTTTTCTATGATAAAATAAAAAACAATATGGTAAAAATGAGATATTGGTTGTATAATTGATAAGTGTTCTCAAATAAGAATTGGCAGGTTGGGAACGATCAGAAAAAAGAGAGGTAGCGTATATGGGTTTATTTACATTTAAAGGAGGAATACATCCTTATGATGGCAAGGACCTGTCGAAAGATAAGGCTATACAGGAGTATTTGCCAAAAGGGGATTGCGTGTATCCGTTGTCACAACATATTGGTGCACCTGCAAAGCCATTAGTAAAGAAGGGTGATCACGTTCTGGTAGGACAAAAGATTGCGGAGGCACAAGGTTTTGTGTCTGCAAATATTCATTCCGGAGTTTCCGGAATTGTTAAGTCGATCGAACCGCGGTTGACAGTAAACGGAACGAAAGTGAATTCAATCGTAATAGATAATGATGGAGAATTCGAAGAGATTGATTTTACACAGAATGTGAAACCATTAGATCAGATGTACAGGGAAGATGTAAAAGATGCGATTAAAGAAGCAGGAATTGTCGGAATGGGTGGAGCCGGATTTCCGACAAATGTTAAGTTGTCGCCTAAGAATGAAGATGCGATTGATACGATCATTGTAAATGGTGCAGAATGTGAGCCGTATTTAACATCGGATTATCGCCGTATGTTAGAAGATCCGGAGAAGATCGTAACCGGATTGCAGATTGTGATCAATTTGTTTGACCATGCAAAAGGAATTATTGCAATTGAGGATAACAAGCCGGATGCGATTGCAAAGTTAAAGGAGTTAACACAGAATATTCCGGATATCACCGTGAATGCAGTGAGAACAAAGTACCCACAGGGTGCGGAACGCCAACTGATCTATGCTAATACAGGGCGTCAGATCAATTCCTCCATGCTTCCTGCGGATGCCGGTTGTATCGTGCATAATATTGATACGATCGTTGCAATCTATAATGCAATTATTGAAGGAAGACCATTGTTTGAGAGAATAGTAACGGTAACAGGAGATGCAGTAAATGATACCGCGAATTTTAAGGTGCGGTTAGGAACCAATGCACAGGAACTCATTGATGCGGTGGGCGGATTTAATATAGAAGATCCGGGAAAGATCATATCCGGCGGACCGATGATGGGGAAGGCAATGTTTTCTTTGGATGTTCCGTTGGTGAAAGGAAGTTCTGCATTGTTATGTTTCCGGGAAGATATGGTTTCTGCGGTGGAACCGTCCAATTGCATCCGCTGCGGCAGATGTGTTGAAGTATGTCCCGGAAGGGTAATGCCGAATAAGCTGGCAGATTTTGCTTCGCATGGAGATTATGAAAGTTTTCAGAAGTATGATGGAATGGAATGTTGTGAGTGTGGATGCTGTTCATTTGTATGCCCGGCAAAGCGGCATTTAACACAAATGATTGCAGGAACGCGTAAACAGATTCTTGCAAACAGAAAACGATAGGAGGTGGATGAGATTTGGAACAGACAATGAAGATTTCCTCTTCTCCACACATTAGGGATAGAGAATCAACAACAAATATTATGGGACAGGTATTGCTTGCTTTGATGCCTGCAACGTTGTTTGGAATTTATAACTTTGGGATCAGAGCGTTGGTGATCATTCTGATCACGGTTATAAGTTGTGTATTTTTTGAAGCAGCCTTTGAAAAGCTGACAGATCGTAAGAATACAATCATGGATCTGTCGGCCGCATTGACCGGATTATTGCTTGCATTGAATCTGCCGGCAGACGTACCATTCTGGCTGCCGGTAATTGGTAGTTTCTTTGCAATCATAGTCGTAAAACAGGTTTTTGGCGGCTTGGGACAGAATTTCATGAATCCGGCATTAGGAGCCAGATGTTTTCTGTTGATATCATTTACCGGGAAAATGACAACGTTTACGTATGATGCTGTCACAACGGCTACACCGCTTGCCAATCTTAAGGCAGGGGAGAGTGTGGATGTAAAAGCCATGTTTCTTGGAACAACAGCCGGAACGATCGGTGAGACATGTGCACTTGCATTGATTGCAGGAGGCATATATCTTTTGGTGCGAGGGATCATCAATTACCGGATACCTTTGTTTTATATTGGAACATTTGCAATATTGATACTTATTTATGGAATGGCATCCGGCAGAGGCCTTGATTTTTCGTTCCTGTTTGCACATTTATTTGGTGGTGGTCTGATGCTTGGAGCATTCTTTATGGCAACGGATTATGTCACGTCACCGATTACACCGATGGGAAAGATATATTTTGGTATGCTGTTAGGTCTTCTTACATTTTTATTCCGTATATTTGGTGGATCTGCGGAAGGGGTATCCTATGCAATTATTCTCGGTAATCTGCTTGTTCCGTTGATTGAGAGAATTACCGTTCCAAAGTCATTTGGAAAGGGGGCAGAGAAACATGAGTAGTGAAAGTATCAAAAATACAATTTCTCTGATGTTGATCACATTGATTGCAGGTCTGTTATTAGGAGCGGTATATGAGATTACAAAAGAGCCGATCCGCAAAGAGAATCAGAAAGCAAAAGAGGAAGCGTATAAGGCAGTATTTGCAGATGCGGATGCCTTTGAAGATGTGAAGATCGATGAGGATAAAGTAGCGAAAGCATTAGATGAAAAAGGATTAGATGCAACCATTAACGAAGCGATGAAGGTATTAGACAAATCCGGACAACAGATTGGTTATGTATTGACAGTGACTGATCATGAAGGCTACGGTGGAGATATTCAGTTTGCTATGGGTGTGCAGTCGGATGGAACACTGAATGGAATTTCATTTCTATCGATCAGTGAGACGGCAGGACTCGGTATGAAAGCGAAGGAGGATGCTTTCCGGAAACAATTTGAAGGAAAGAAAACGGATCAGATCGTTTATACCAAGAATGGTGCCAAAGCAGATAATGAGATCGATGCATTATCCGGAGCAACGATTACAACGAATGCAGTTACCAATGGTGTAAATGCAGGATTATATTTTATCAGTACATTACAGTAGGAGGCGGTAATTATGAGTAAAACATTAGAACGTTTAAAATGTGGTATTGTAACCGAGAATCCTACGTTTGTACAGATGTTAGGAATGTGTCCGACCATGGCGGTTACAACATCTGCAAAAAATGGAATTGGAATGGGACTTACCACAACGGTAATCCTGATCTTAAGTAATATGATGATATCGGCATTGCGGAAGGTAATTCCGGACAAGGTTCGTATTCCGGCATATATCGTTATTGTTGCATCATTTGTTACGATTGTGCAGTTTTTATTACAGGGATTTGTTCCGTCTTTGTACGACAGTCTTGGTATCTATATTCCATTGATTGTTGTAAACTGTATTATCCTCGGCCGGGCAGAGAGTTTTGCATCAAAGAATAATGTCTGGCTCTCTATGTTTGATGGAATTGGAATGGGACTTGGATTTACAATCGGTTTAACCGCAATCGGTATTTTCCGTGAATTGTTTGGAAATGGTTCTGTTTTTGGATTTCAGATCATGCCGTCTTCTTACGAACCGATCACCATATTGATTCTCGCACCGGGAGCATTCTTTGTATTAGCGTGTCTGATCGCAGTACAGAATAAAGTGCGATTGAATAAAGCAAAAAAGGCAGGTGTTCCAATGGAGTCCTGCGAACGTGAAAATGGTTGTGCAGGCTGTGCGAACACATTATGTGAAGGACGAAAATTGGCACAGAGTGATAAAACGGACAAATAATCCGTGTATGATAAGGAGGCAGAGCAAATGAATTTATTATTGATAGCGGTCGGAGCCGCATTAGTAAATAATGTTGTATTAAGCCAGTTCTTAGGATTATGTCCATTTATCGGTGTTTCTAAGAAAGTAGATACAGCAGCAGGCATGGGCGGAGCGGTTATATTTGTTATTACAATTGCATCCGCAGTTACCAGTCTGATCTATACATTTATTTTGGAAAAATTAAATATCACCTACTTGCAGACGATTGTATTTATTTTGGTGATTGCTGCACTGGTTCAGTTTGTAGAGATGTTTTTGAAGAAAATGGTGCCGGCACTATATCAGGCGCTGGGTGTGTACCTTCCACTGATCACAACAAACTGTGCAGTGTTAGGTGTTGCATTGATCAATGTTCAGAAATCATACGACTTTTTATCTTCTGTTGTGAATGGATTTGGAACGGCTGTTGGTTTTACAATTTCTATTGTGATCATGGCAGGAATCCGGGAGAAGATTGAGTATAATGATGTTCCGGAATCTTTTAAAGGTACACCGATCGTACTGATAACGGCAGGATTGATGGCAATGGCATTTTTCGGCTTTTCAGGCCTGATCAAATAGGAGGGATACGCATGATTACATCAATTTTACTTGCGATGGCAATGGTTGGAGGAACCGGTGTTATCATCGGAATCCTGTTGGGAATTGCCGGGGAAAAGTTTGAGGTAGAAGTAGATGAAAAAGAGGTAGCAGTCAGAGGATGCCTTCCGGGAAACAATTGTGGTGGTTGTGGATTTCCGGGATGTGATGGTTTGGCAGCGGCAATCGCAAAGGGAGAAGCTCCGGTAAATGCATGTCCGGTTGGCGGAGATAATGTTGCCAATGCAGTTGCACAGATTATGGGCGTAGATGCAGGGAATTCGGTAAAAATGACCGCATATGTGAAGTGTGCAGGTTCCTGTGAAAAGGCAAAGGATCAGTATGAATATGTCGGTCCAAAGGATTGCAAACTTGCCATGAATAATCCGGGTGGAGGAGCAAAGGCATGCTCATATGGATGTACCGGTTATGGTAACTGTAAGAATGTATGTCCGTTTGATGCGATTGAGATTGTAGACGGAATCGCAAAGGTGAATCCGGATCTGTGCAAAGCATGCGGCAAATGTGTGGCAGAATGTCCAAAACATTTAATTGAGTTAGTACCGGCTGATGCGGTATGTGTGGTACAATGCAGTTCCAAAGATCGTGGTGTGGACGTAAAGAAAGTATGTCAGGCAGGGTGTATCGGATGCGGTCTTTGTGCAAGAAACTGTCCGGCAGATGCTATTACGATAGAGAATAATATTGCGCATATCGATCAGGAGAAATGTACACATTGCGGAGTCTGCAAAGAAAAATGCCCGGTTAAGATCATTTCCGGTGTAGAAGAATAATCAATATAATGAGGGCACGATAGCGAAAGAAAGGAATTAATAAAATGAGACAAACGCTTGAAGAAGAAAAGCAGATAAATGATAATACAGATGACAATCTGTTTTCGGAGAATGCGTTAGAGATGGCATCTATGAGCGCAAAAGAGCGTCGGGCCTATAAGAAAGAATTGCGGAAGAAACGCCTGGATTCCATGGAAGGAAAAGAGAAACGTAAATATATTCTTTATTATTACAAATGGTATTTTATTGGGGTTGTATTTGCAATCGCAATGTGCATTTATATCGGAAAGACGTTCTATACGGCATCATTGCCAACAGAATTAATTGTTGCAGTTACCAATGATGGCACGAATGCTTTTTGTGAACAGTATATTCCGGATGCATTCCGGGAGTATTATCAATTAGGCGATAAGAACACGATACAGGTGTTTGATAATCTGACAATTGAGAATCCGGATAATGTGAGAGTACGGGAAAGTACACTGACGGATTACGAGAAGATTATGGTATATATTAGTTCTAATCGTTTAGATGCGATCATTGGCAACAGTGATACGCTGAATTATTATAAATCAACGGGTGATATTGCTATCGTGGATCAATGTATGCCGGAGGAGTTGTATCAGCAATTAGAATCCTATATCGTAGATGAAACAGATCCCACCGGGTATATGAATGATGGAAAGCCGTATGCGGCAGCGATTGATATCAGTCAGACAGATTTTGTAAAACAATGCCAATTATCGTATGATGATGTATATTTGATGATACCGAATAACCGTTATATGGAAAATGATGCAACACTTCGCCTGATCCGCATGATATTTGATCTGCCGGATGAAACGGAAACGGAGTGATACCAAAAAACAGTTTACAATTCACTTTTTGATATGATATAATATGTAAAGATATTATGTTAATCACAAGGAACACTTCTTTTTTTCAATTTATAAGCATATATTGTGTTTAAGGATGAATGGGAGAATGTGTATGACCTATTTAGACCTGAGACAGAAAGAAGTGATTAATTGTAAGGACTGTAAGCGGATTGGCTGTGTTGCGGATATAGAATTTGATCCATGCAATGGACAGATCTGTGCATTGATTGTTCCTGCGCCTGTTCGTTTCTTTTCCTGTTTTTCAAAATGCTGCCGGTATTATATCCGATTTTGCGATGTTGTACGGATCGGGCCGGATATCATTTTGGTGGATGTCTGTTTGGAAACAGCAAGAATGAAGGATGAATAAGGAGGACGATACAAATGAAATGTCCATTTTGTGGAGAAGACAGCACAAGGGTAATTGATTCAAGACCGGCAGATGATAACAGTTCTATCCGCCGAAGAAGAGAATGTGATGAGTGTGGAAAACGTTTTACAACCTATGAAAAAGTAGAGACAATTCCACTGATCATTATTAAAAAAGATAAGATCCGCGAGGCATACGATCGTTCCAAGATTGAATCCGGGGTGATCAAATCCTGTCACAAACGCCCAATCTCGGTGGAAGAGATTGAAAAATGTATTGACCGGATTGAGACAAAGATATTCAATTTAGAACAAAAAGAGGTAGAAAGTTCTGTAATTGGTGAGATTGTTATGGATGAATTAAAGTCCTTGGATCAGGTTGCTTATGTGCGGTTTGCTTCCGTGTATCGTGAATTCAAAGATGTGAATATCTTTATGGATGAATTAAAGAAACTTCTTAATTGATTATAATTGTGAATTAAGTATGAAAACGCAGCATTTCTGTTGCGTTTTTTTAATGTGTCTGTTATCATTTATATTGTTCATGCAAGGAGATGGAATAGGAGATTCCATGTATAATAAAGTTCTAAGTGGCACACTGCACGGAGTAGAAGGACGTTTGATTGCAGTGGAAGCCGATGTAAGCGAAGGTCTGCCATCGTTTAATATGGTAGGATTTTTAGCATCAGAAGTTCGTGAGGCGAGTGATCGGGTAAGAACCGCACTTAAGAATTCGGGTTATCAGATTCCCCCAAAGAAGATTACGGTTAATTTATCGCCGGCGGACGTCAGAAAGGAAGGTTCCGCCTTCGATTTACCCATTAGCATTGCATTGCTTGCAGCATATGGATATATTCCGGAAGAATACACAAGGGATATATTATTTATCGGTGAATTGTCGTTAAATGGAGATGTCTGCGGAGTACGGGGAATATTGCCGGTAGTTGATTTTGCAAGAAGCAAAGGCGTTACAAGGATCATTTTGCCCTATGGTAATCGAAAAGAGGCATCGATCATTCCGGATATGGAGATTATCGGAGTGAAGAATTTGAAACAGGCAGTAGAGCATCTGTTGGGCAACCATCTCATTACGCCTGAGTCTTTTGCAAGAAATAACAGAAGGGTCACGGCTGAGTTCAAAGAAGATTTTTCGGATGTGAAAGGACAACATATACTCAAGAGGGCAACAGAGATTGCGGTAGCTGGTATGCATAATATATTGTATATGGGCCCGCCCGGTGCGGGCAAGTCTATGATTGCCAAACGTATACCTACAATTATGCCGGAATTATCATATGAGGAGAGCGTAGAACTTACGAAGATATACAGTGTAAATGGCATGCTTGATCCGGAAAGCGGACTGATGAGTAATAGACCTTTTCGGATGCCGCATCATTCTATTACGGCACACGCTCTGATCGGGGGAGGTATGAATCCCAAACCGGGAGAGATTAGTTTGGCACATCATGGGGTATTATTTTTGGATGAATTTCTGGAGTTCCAGAAGAATGTCATTGAAATGATGCGACAACCTTTAGAGGATGGACAGGTAACAATTTCAAGGCTTCAAGGGAATTATACATTTCCAAGTGATTTTATGTTAGTGGCAGCGATGAATCCATGCCCATGTGGTTATTATCCGGACAGGCAGCGGTGTCATTGCAGCCGGACACAGATTGCAAGATATTTAAGGAAGGTATCCCAGCCGATGCTTGACAGAATTGATATGAATATTTCGGTCAAACGCATTGAATATGATGAATTGTATGGAGAAGGGATTGAGGAATCATCAGCTAAGATCAAGCGTCGTATAATGACGGCACAACAGGTTCAACAAAAACGATTGAAGCCGTTCCGGATACAATTTAATTCACAGATCCCGGCTTCTGCGTTAGAAGAAGTCTGTCAGCTTGGAATAGAGGAGCGTAAGATGCGGAAAGATATATTTGAACAATATAAGCTGACTGCGCGTGGCGCAGGAAAGGTATTACGGGTTGCAAGAACGATTGCGGATCTGGATCATAGTGAAAAAGTAAAATGCGATCATTTGTGGGAAGCACTGTCATATCGGATGAGTGATTTTTATCAGGGAGGTGCAAAACAGTGATGGAATATGATCAATATTGGTATTGGCTGAACAATATTGTTGGAGTTGGCAGACAGACAATACGTTATTTGCTGAAAATATACGGGAACCCACAAGCTGTTTATGAGGCAGATGTGCATAAAGCAGCAGAACAGATTAATGATGAGAGGGGGCGGCTGGCATTTTTACAATCAAAAGATCCGGTGCGGATATTAGAAGAGTGGAATCGGTTAAAAGAGAAAAAGATTACATTTATTCATCCGGAGAGCAGACAGTTTCCTTCAAAACTTATGTATATACCGGATGCCCCGTTAGGATTGTATTACAAAGGAAGCTTGCCACAAGAAGGTCATAAGGCGGTAGCCATTATCGGTGCAAGGAATTGTACAAGATATGGTATTGAAATGGCGCGGTTTTTTGGAAGAGAGCTTTCAAAATGTAATATTGATGTAATCAGTGGCTTAGCACGCGGAATTGACGGAATGGCACATACCGGAGCGCTGGAAGGACAGGGGTATACATTAGGAATATTGGGATGTGGGATTGATGTTGTATATCCGAATGAAAATTACAGACTTTTTATGCAAATGGAACGATCGGGTGGAATTTTGTCCGAATATAATATCGGTCTGCAACCGGTGTCTGGATTGTTTCCACAACGCAACCGGTTAATTTCCGGAATGGCAGATGGCGTGCTTGTAATTGAGGCAATGGAAAAAAGTGGAACATTTATTACAGTGGATCATGGGTTGGATCAGGGAAAAGAGATTTTTGCAATTCCGGGCAGGTTAACAGATCGAAAAAGCGCAGGATGTAATAATCTGATCAAATTAGGAGCACATGTAGTCACAGAAGTTACAGATATATTAGATATCCTTCATTCTGATAATCGTAACAGTACCTATATGAATACGATTGACGAGGCAACTTCTCCAGTAACAAAAGTCAAGCTTGCACCAAATGAAAAAATGGTGTATAGTTGTTTGCGAATTGAACCGAAATATTTGGATGACATAATTAATGAAGTACAGATCGCACCGCAAGATGTTTGCAGGATACTCAACCAATTTGTAATGAATGGTTGGATTGTAGAATGTACAAGAAATTATTATGCCATTAAATTATAATGAATGCGGGAAGGAGCCTCAGTTTATGGCAAAGAACCTTGTGATCGTAGAGTCACCGGCAAAAGCAAAAACAATTAAAAAGTTTCTTGGGAAAAATTATGAAGTGATTGCATCGAACGGACATGTCAGGGATTTACCCAAATCTCAGATGGGGATTGATGTAGAACATGATTTTGAACCAAAGTATATTACAATCCGAGGAAAAGGAGAATTGTTAGCAGCACTTCGAAAAGAAGTCAAAAAAGCCGACAAGGTTTATCTGGCAACTGACCCGGACCGCGAGGGAGAAGCAATATCATGGCATTTGTCGATTGCTTTGCATCTGGACGGCAAAAAATATAAAAGAATAACATTTAATGAGATTACGAAGAATGCAGTTAAGAACTCTTTGAAAGAGGCAAGAGATATCGATATGAATCTGGTGGATGCGCAACAGGCGAGGCGTGTGCTGGATCGTCTGGTTGGTTATGAGATCAGTCCGGTATTATGGGCAAAGATCAAAAGAGGTCTCAGTGCAGGACGTGTTCAGTCGGTTGCACTGCGCCTGATCTGTGATCGTGAAGATGAGGTGAATAATTTTATTCCACAGGAATATTGGACATTAGAAGCAGAAGTGGTGCCGGAGGGATCAAAGAAATCTTTTATGGCAAAACTTACGAAAACACCTTCCGGCAAAGCAGATATTCATTCAAAAGAAGAGATGGAACAGATATTGAAGGAGATTGGAAAACAGTCTCTTCAGATCAATTCTGTTAAAAAATCCGAACGTGTTAAGAAATCTCCGCTTCCATTTACGACTTCTACGTTACAACAGGAGGCTGCAAAGAAGTTGAATTTTGCAACAGCTAAGACAATGCGGATTGCACAGCAGTTGTATGAAGGCGTAGAGATTAAGGGGAGAGGCAGTGTTGGTCTGATCACTTATTTAAGAACAGACTCTGTTCGAATCTCAGAAGAGGCAAATGCTTCAGCAGTTGATTATGTTGCGGCACAATATGGAAAACAATATGTCGGTAATAATACATCAAAGGCGGCGACCGGACGTAAGATTCAGGATGCACATGAGGCAATTCGACCAACAGATGTAACATTGTCGCCTGTTATTGTGAAGGAACAGCTGTCAAGAGACCAGTTCCGGTTATATCAGCTTATTTATAATCGTTTTTTAGCAAGCCGTATGGCTCCTGCACGATATGAGAGCGAATCTCTGAAACTCGGAACAAGGGGTTATGAGTTTAGTGCAACTTCCACCAAACTTGTATTTGACGGTTTTATGGCTGTGTACACAATGGAAGATGAGAATGATGAATTGCGCAACCTCTTTAAGAATATTGATGAGAATACGAACCTGACGGTGAAAAACTGGGTGGATAAACAGCATTTTACACAGCCGCCTGCACATTATACGGAAGGTTCATTGGTAAAACAGTTAGAGGAACTCGGAATTGGACGGCCAAGTACCTATGCACCGACTATTTCAACAATTCTTGCAAGAAGATATATTGTAAAGGAGAATCGGAACCTTTATGTTACAGAGCTTGGCGAAGCAGTTAATCAGATCATGCTGAAAGCGTTTCCGGTTATTGTAAATACAGAATTTACTGCAAATATGGAATCCTTGCTTGATAATATAGAAGAAGGTTTGATCGATTGGAAGACCGTTGTTTCCAATTTTTATCCGGATCTGGATGAAGCAGTGAAGGCGGCGAATGAAGAACTGGAACACGTGAAGATTGAAGACGAGGTTTCGGATGAGATATGTGAGGAATGTGGAAGGAATCTGGTTGTGAAATATGGACCACATGGTAAGTTCCTGGCATGTCCCGGTTTTCCTGAATGCAGATTTACCAAACCATATTTTGAAAAGATTGGCATTGCGTGTCCAAAATGTGGAAAAGACATTGTTTTAAAAAAGACGAAAAAAGGAAGAAAGTATTACGGTTGTATTGATAATCCGGAATGCGATTTCATGTCATGGCAGAAACCATCAGCGATAAAATGTAGTAAATGCGGACAGATCATGCTTGAAAAAGGAAATAAACTTGTGTGCAGCAACACGGAATGCGGGTATGTTTGCGAAAAACCTAAAAAATAATGATTGATTGAAGTTCTCTTTTTTAGAAAATTGTTGTTATTATTGTGCAATTGTGATAAAATTATTCTGTGATTGGAGGGAGCTTAATGAGTGTACAGTTATTAGATAAAACAAGAAAAATTAATCAACTCTTGCATAATAACAATTCTCATAAAGTTATCTTTAATGATATATGTAAAGTTCTAAGTGAGATTCTGGAATCGGATATCCTTGTGATCAGCAAGAAAGGAAAGGTTCTGGGAATACAGAACCGGTCGGATATCAGTGAGATAACAGAATTGATCGTACCAAAGGTTGGAGATTTTATTGATTCATTGTTGAATGAACGTTTACTTGGAGTACTTTCCACAAAAGAGAATGTGAATCTGGCGACGCTTGGATTTGAGATTGAAGATTTGGAAAGATATCGTGCAATTATTTCTCCAATTGACATTGCTGGAGAACGATTAGGTACTGTGTTCATGTATAAGGAAGATGAACAGTATACGATTGATGATATCATTTTGAGTGAATATGGAACAACAGTTGTCGGACTTGAGATGATGAGAAGTGTGAATGAAGAGAATGCAGAGGAAAATCGCAAATTAGCGATCGTACATTCTGCAATCAGCACATTATCTGCATCGGAATCAGAGGCAATCTATCATGTGTTTGAAGAATTGTCCGGCATGCAGGGAATTCTAGTTGCATCTAAGATTGCAGATCGCGTTGGAATTACAAGATCTGTGATTGTGAATGCTCTTCGTAAGTTTGAAAGCGCGGGTGTCATTGAGACCAGATCATCCGGAATGAAAGGAACAAATATCCGGGTATTGAATGAATTTGTTTTCGATGAGGTTAAGAAACTACATAACTAGAATGGATTTGAGATAGCAAAAGGATTTGTGAGGCAACTCAGAAGTTTTTTGCTATTGTTTTTGTTATTGAATATTTATTAGAATCGAAGGAGGCAGCAGATGATCAACACAAATATTTATAATTATATCAATGTTTTGGATAAGGCGGCAGATGCGGCTAATTCCAGAAATGAAATTTTATCAAATAATATTGCGAATGCAGATACACCGAATTACAAAAGAAAAGATGTCTCTTTTGAAAACTATTTAGAACAGGCTTTGATCGGACCGGAATCACTGGATAACAGGGTCGCAGATGTGAATACACATTTATCCGACTTTGGAGGAATGACTTATACGGATCATTCTACGTTATCATATCGATTAGATGGCAACAATGTAGACATAGATACGGAAAGTGCATATTTAGCAGAGAATCAGATTCGTTACAATGCATTAGTGGAACAGATTGGACAGGAATTTTCCCGTTATAAGACGGTACTTTCAAACTAATAAGGGAGGGTGAATAGGATGAGTGGTATTTTTAATGCGATGAATGTGTCTGCATCAGGTATGACTGCACAGCGGACAAGAATGGATATTATTTCGGAGAATATTGCTAATGTGAATACGACCAGAGATGAGGATGGGAAACCGTACAAGAGAAAAACGGTTGTATTTCAGGAAAATTCAAATGCTTCATTTGATCACATATTGTGTAACAAATTAGAGTCATATCATCCGCATGGGGTCAAGATTGCATCTATTGTAGAAGATACAAGTGAGGGTGCCATGACATATGATCCGACACATCCGGATGCAGATGAGAATGGATATGTTACATTACCGAATGTGAATACTGTAACGGAAATGACGAACCTCATTGATGCGAGTCGTTCGTATGAAGCAAATGCAACAGCGTTTAACGCATCAAAAGCAATTGCATCGAAAGGATTGGAATTGTTTAATTAATATATTTATTAGAATGGAAAGGTGAATGATATATGGCAGTATCGGGTGTACAGGGTGTTGATCTGACCAATTTGATACATGGTGCAGCACAGTCGACAGATGTTTCTACACAAAAGAACACAGCATTTGATAATTTGTTTAATTCGGCAGTTGATATGTACAAAGAGACGGATGCATTACAAGATGCAGCGGAAGAGTCAGAAATGAATTTTGCTCTTGGATATTCTTCAAGTGTTCATGATTTGGCAATAGCACAACAAAAGGCAAATATTTCTTTACAATATACGGTAAAAGTTACCAATAAGGCTTTAGAGGCATACAAAGAATTGATGAATATGCAAATTTAACATAAGGGCAGGTAGTATACGATGTTAGACAGGGTGAAATCCATTCAGACCAAATTGGTTGAATTTTGGAATCGGTTTACAAGCAAACAAAAGACGTTAATTATAACTATTTCGGCAGCGGTGATCTTTACACTGGTGGCGTTAATTGTGTTATTAAATCGTACAAAGTATGTTGAATTAGTGACGTTTGACAATACCAGTGATGCTTCATCAGCAGATCAGGTGCTTACTGATGCAGGGATTGCTCATCAGGTGTCCGGTAACGGGCTTACATTTACGGTTGATGAGAAACTGGAATCTTCGGCAAGACTGGCGTTAGGAGAGAATAATATCGCGACGAATGTGGATGATGATTGGGACAAGTTATTTAACAACAGCATGTCTACAACAGATAGCGAACGGCAGCTAAAACAAAAGATAGTTAAACAAAATGACATTGGCAAAGAACTTGAACAGATAGAAGGGGTGAAACAGGCATCTGTTCAGATTACTATACCGGACAATACCAATTCGTTATTGTCAGCGGATAAGGAAGCATCTGCCAGTGTTCTTTTAATGACTACAAAAGACTTTAAGGATGACAGTGTCGAGGGAATTGCTAATTATGTTGCAACATCACTTGGTAATTCAACAACGGATTCTGTGCGTATTATAGATCAAACAGGTGCATTATTATTTGGTGGTGATGAAAATTCTGATTCTGTGACCGGTAATTCTTCTAAAGCAATCAAGATTGCGAATCAGGTGACAGATAACCTCGAAGACAGAGTCCGCAGCCTGCTCATCAGTTCCGGTGTTTATAATGACGCAGAAGTAACTGCAAATTTAGATATTGATCTTGATGAAAAACAGATTGTGGATGAACATCATTATACTGATGATACAGAGGATGATACCGGTCCGAAGACAAGTTATTATTATTATGATGCAACCAATACAGACGGTACATCTGGAATCCCGGGAACCGATTCGAACGATGGACAAACACAGGACTATGAAATATTGAATGGTTCCGCAGGAAACAGTAGTGCCAATGTCGTGAAGGAAGAATATAATGACAGCGTAACGACAACTAACACAACCAAAGCGATCGGAACTGTGAATAAAGATAATTCTACCATTGCGGTTGTGCTTAGTAAGTATGTGATTTATGATGAAGCACAGATGAAAAAATCCGGGCAGTTAAAGGGAACGAATTTTGAGACGTTCCAGGAGAAGAATAGCGAACGAAAAGCAATTGAGCTGGATCAGGAAGCCATTGATCTTGTAGAAAAAGCAACCGGACTTCCTGCGAATAATATTGCTGTACAGGCATATGAAGTGCCGATCTTTTATCCACAGGAAACAACGGCAGCCGATATCGCTACGAATTATTTGCAGTTTATATTAGCGATATTGATCGTTGCATTATTATGTTTTGTTGTATTCAAGGGAATGAAGCCTGTTGAGGTGACAGAGTTAGAACCGGAGCTTTCTGTGGAAGCATTATTGGCTACAACAAAAGAAAACCAGAGCTTGGAAGATATTGAATTTAGTGATAAATCTGCAACCAGACAGCAGATCGAACGATTTGCGGATGAGAATCCGGAGGAAGTTGCACTTCTTCTTCGTAACTGGTTGAATGATGATTGGGACTAAAGGAAGTTGGAAAGGGAGGAATAGAAATGTCGATGAATGATGAAGATATGTCAGGTGCACAAAAAGCAGCCATTCTCTTAATTTCTTTAGGACCGGAGAAATCAGCTAATATATTCAAACATTTAAAGGAAGATGAGATAGAAGCACTGACATTAGAGATTGCAAACACAAGAAGTGTACCACCGGATGTAAAAGAACAGGTCTTAGAAGAGTTTTATGAGATCTGTCTGGCACAGCAGTATATTGCAGAGGGTGGTATCGGCTATGCCAAAGAATTACTGGATAAAGCTCTTGGTGAAGATAAGGCACGGGATGTGATCGGCAGACTGACTGCATCCTTACAGGTTCGTCCGTTTGAGTTTGTCCGTAAAGCAGATCCGTCACAGTTGCTCAACTTTATCCAGGATGAACATCCGCAGACAATTGCGCTTATTCTTGCGTATTTACCATCTAGTCAGGCGGCTGCGGTTGTGGGGGCACTTCCGCCTGAAAAACAGGCAGATGTTGCAAAACGTATTGCGTTAATGGATCGTACCAGTCCGGATGTGATCAAAGAGGTAGAAAAGGTACTTGAGAAGAAACTGTCTTCTTTGGTAAATCAGGATTACACCATTGTCGGTGGTGTAGATGCCATTGTATCTATTCTGAATACGGTAGACCGCAGTACCGAGAAACATATTATGGAAACATTAGAGATTGAAGAACCTGAACTTGCGGATGAGATCCGGCGTAAGATGTTTGTATTTGAGGACATCTTAAGTCTTGATAATCGTGCAATTCAGACAGTGCTTAGAGAAGTGGATAACAGTGAACTTGCCATTGCACTTAAGAATGCAAATGAAGATGTTCAGAATTGTATCTTTAACAATCTTTCATCCCGTCTTGCTACGATGATCAAGGAGGATATGGAATACATGGGCCCGGTTCGATTGAAAGACGTGGAAGAAGCACAGCAGAAGATTGTCAACATTATTCGAAAGTTAGAGGATACCGGAGAAATTGTTATTTCCCGTGGTGGAGGTGACGAGATCGTTGTCTAATCTGATTAAATCCGGATTTGTCGCATTTTCACAGGATAATACTATGGTGATTGATGCGAATAATAACAAGATAATAAAAGGAATGGAAGAGGCACTGCAGGAAGCGGCTGCGACTAAAGAAGCTGCGTCACTTGAGGAAGCTTTGGCAGAAGCCATGATAGAAGATGCGCAGATTGATGGTATTGATGGGGAAACAATACCATCATTAACGATAGACAAAGGTTCGCATGAGACGATGCTTCATTTGCAATCTTTGGCAGTTCAGATTGTGCAGAAGGCCAAGGCAGATGCCAAACAGATTGTTGATCAAGCACATGATGAAGCAGAACAGTTAAGAGCAGATGCTTATGATGAAGCAGAACAGGTGAGAAGTCAGGCAAGAACAGATGGATATCAGACCGGATATCAGGAGGGAGTTGACAAAGCCACTGCGGAATATGAAGATAAAAAGCAGGCTTTAGATAATGAAATACAACAACAGACAAGTTTGTTCCAAAACGAAAGAGAACAGTTTGTAAAGGACATGGAACAGAATATGGTAAGCTGGTTATGTGAAATGATTCCCAGAATTACCGGAGTATGTGTAGACGGACAGCAGGAAGTATTGCTTTATATGGTAAATGAGGCAATCAAGAACTTAGATGATAGCAGACATTTTGTAATTCGTGTTTCCGAGGCGGATTATCCGTATCTTGAACAACAAAAGGCACAGTTATATGGGGCAGCTAATCCTAATGTGGACTTGGAACTGTTTTCGGATGCCAAATTGTCAGATAGGCAATGTCTGATTGAAACGGAGAATGGTGTTGTGAATGTATCTTTAGATGAGCAGCTTCGCAATTTACAGAAGGCACTTCAGTTAATGATAAGGAAATAGGTGATATTTTGAAACTAGATTACACACCATACTTTTCTATTCTGCAAAAATCATTTGTCCAGGAACTTGGAAAAGTATCTAAGATTGTCGGACTTACTGTTGAATCAGTGGGTCCGCCTTGTAAATTAAATGATCTTTGTAAGATTACTTCAAAGGATGGAACGCAGCACGTAATGGCAGAGGTTGTTGGATTCCGTGACAACCGGGTATTGTTAATGCCATTCGACAGCGTGGAAGGAATCGGTCCGGGAGCATTGGTTGAAAACACGAAAGAACCTTTGAAAGTCAAGGTTGGTGATGAATTACTCGGACACGCATTAGATGGATTGGGAAGGCCTATGGATGGCGCCAAGCTGCATTTATCACAGACTTATCCGATTGAGGCACTTCCGCCGGATGCATTGAAACGTAAGATAATTGATGAAGTTTTACCGCTTGGAGTCAAAGCGGTAGATGGAATGATTACTGTTGGAAAAGGACAACGTATTGGCATATTTGCGGGATCAGGAGTTGGCAAATCAACATTAATGGGTATGTTTGCAAGAAATACCCAAGCAGATGTCAACGTTATTGCTCTAATAGGAGAACGTGGAAGAGAGGTTCGGGAATTTATTGAACGTGATCTTGGCGAAGAGGGAATGAAGAGATCGGTAGTTGTAATTGCAACTTCGGATAAACCGGCACTTATTCGTAACAAAGCGGCGAAGACAGCGACAGCAATTGCAGAGTATTTCAGAGATCAGGGAAAAGACGTTCTCTTAATGATGGATAATATGACACGTTTTTGTATGGCACAAAGGGAGATTGGATTAGCTTCCGGTGAGCCGCCTGTTACAAGAGGATATCCACCGTCTGTGTATTCGGAACTTCCGAAAGTATTGGAACGTGCCGGTAATGCAGAAAAGGGATCTATTACCGGATTATATGCAGTTCTGGTAGATGGTGATGATTTTAACGAACCGATTTCGGATACTGCAAGAGGTATTCTGGATGGACATATCATGTTATCGAGAAAATTGGGACATAAGAATCATTATCCTGCAATTGATGTATTGCAGAGTATATCCAGATGTATGAGTGGTATTGCAACAAGAGAACATAAAGCGGCTGCCGGTAAACTGAAAAATGTACTGGCAACATACACTGAGGCGGAAGATCTGATCAATATTGGCGCGTACAAAGCAGGCTCCAATCCGGATATTGATTATGCGATTGCAAAGATTGGAAAGGTAAATGAATTTCTGATGCAGGATGTAGAAAGCAAATATCAGTTTGATGACGAAGTTTCGATGCTTATGAATATTTTTGATGACATGACAGATCAAGGGTGATAAAAGATGGCGAAGTTTGTTTATCGGATGGAGAATATTCTCAATATTAAATATAAACTAGAAGAACAGGCAAAACAGGAATATATGACAGTAAGAGTCCGGCTTAATGAAGAAGAAGGGAAACTTAATGCTTTACAGAATCGGAAACAGGAATATTTTGCACAGTACCGTGATCTGTTAAAAGAACGATTGGATGTCCTTCAGATTGAGACCTGCAAGGAAGCCATTTTGTTGATGGATGAATATATTGCAACACAGGAGCAGGTTGTTGCCCGGATTGAAGAAGAGTTAGAACTGGCAATTGCAAAAATGAAGGAAGCGATCAAGGAACGCAAGATTCATGAGAAATTAAAAGAAAAACAATTCGAGATCTTCTTGCAGGAATTAAATCAGGAAGAGATGAAAGAGATTGATCAATTGATCAGTTATCAATATAATCATAGCAGCGATCAAGAGGAGTAGAACCATGGCGAAGAAAGAACGTTTGGAAAAAAATGGAGATCAGGAGAATATTGGAAGCAGAATTTTATCTGCATTCTTTGTAATATTGATCATTTTTGTATGGCTTGCCATTCTGGCTGCGCTGATCAAATTTGATGTAGGAGGTTTCGGAAGTTCGGTGCTTCGACCGATCTTAAAAGATGTTCCGGTTGTCAATAAGATTCTGCCTGCGGCTTCAGAGGAAGAGAAGAAGGCAGAGGAAGAAGAAAATGCGGATGACAACAAGATTGCTACACTTTCACAGGCCAAAGCAATGATTGAACAGCTAGAGGAAGAGAACAGCAAACTTACGGAGAATAATAAGTCATTAAAGGAAACAAATGATGATCTGACCAAGCAGGTGGAACGTCTGAAGGTGTTTGAGGAGAATCAGAATGAATTTCAAAAACAAAAAGAAGATTTTTATAATGAAATAGTCTATGGAGAAAATGCTCCGGATGCCGATACATATATTAAGTGGTATGAAAGTATTGATGCTGCAAATGCGGAATCGATTTATCGACAATTGATCAGCAGCCAGCAGTCGGATTCAGAGATGAAGGATCTTGCCAAGACATATGAGAATATGAAACCGGCAGAAGCTGCGGCGGTGCTTGAAAAGATGAGCAATGATCTTGATACGGTAGCATCAATATTGTCGGCGATGAAGGCAGATGCGAGAGCAAAGGTAATGGATGAAATGGATCCTGCCTTTGCGGCAAATGTTACCAAGAAGCTGATACCATAGCACTATTTATTATCACATAATAAGAAAGGAGGCAATATATGACGGTAAACCAAAATGTAAATGCGTCCAATCTGCTTTTGGTTCGTTCCCAAACGGCACAAATAACCCCAACGGATAATGGAAAGAATTCCGATGCTACAGGTTTTGCAGATGTTCTGGCAAATTCATCAAGGAAGGTTTCGGCACAGGAATCCAACTCGGATGTAAAGAAAGATAAAGCAGATCCGGATGTGAAACAACCGACCGATGATGTGAAGCAGGCTCATAAGATTACAGAGCGGCAGACAGATGACAGCTCAACGGAAAGCAAAGCGGTTGAGAATGATACGGAGATTTCGAATCCGGCAGTGGATGATGACATTTCAAAGGAAAATCTGGAACAGGCTGTATGTCTGCTGACCAATGTTGTATTGTTTGTAATGGATCAGACACAGATGTCATTTGGTGAGCTGAATGAGCAACTGGAGAATCTTGGTATGGATTGGAGTGATCTGACCAATTTTGAAGGAATCAAAGATTTTTTCCTGCAAACCAAAGGAATTGATGCATCGGATCTGCTTGTGGACGAGACGCTCAATCAGGAACTCCAAAGCTTTATACAGGAATGGCAGGATATATTAGCAGCGCAGGATGTACCGGTTGATGATGTATCACAGATCATAGATTCTGTAGATGAGGACCTGTTAGATGACATGATAACAACACATATGATTCCGGTAGAAGAAACCAACGGGGAGCCGGTAACGGAAAGAATGCCGGATGAAGGCAAGACGGTACAGGATAACGCAGCCGTTTTCACAGATTCATACCCGAAAGAACAGGTAATTACAAAAGTGAATATTTCAAATGATCCGGCAGGACAACAGAATGAATCGTATTCGCAACAGGATGCAGAGAGTACGACAGAGGACATGGTCAAAGTACAGGATATTACAGAAACAAAAGAAGTTGTAAATCCAATCCTTCAGAATATTCAGGATGCACTTAACAAAGTAACTTCGACTGAACATACTGACAATGTCCACAAACCGCAGCCGGTTGTGGAGCAGATCGTAGAACAGGTAAGAGTTCATATGAATCAGGATGCCACCTCAATGGAATTACAGTTATATCCGGAACATCTTGGAAAGATTCAGATTCATGTAGTTTCCAAAGACGGTGTGATGACTGCCCGGATCGCAGCAGAGACAGAACAGGCAAAACAGGCAATCGAGAATGGACTTGCCAATCTGAAAGAAGCTTTTGAACAACAGGATCTGAAGGTAGAAGCGGTGGAAGTTATGGTTTCAACGGCGGGTTTTGAAAAGGGACAGGATCAGCAGGAGACACCGGAGCAGAAACGAACCGGAGGCAAAACAGGAAAGCTTGTTTATTCAGACACAGAGGAAGAAGAGTTAGAAGAACAGGCGGAAACAGAACGAATGAGAATGACAGGAAGCAGTGTAAGCTATACTGCATAGAAAGGAGGCAATCATGGCAGGTGTAAAAATTGACACATCGATGGCAGGACATACCGTTTCATCTAATAAGACGGACAGTTCATCCGGATCCAGTCTTGATAAAGATGCATTTTTGAAATTGCTGGTGACACAGATGCAGTATCAGGATCCATTAGAACCGACAAGTAACACGGAGTATATGTCGCAGTTGGCACAGTTTTCTTCCGTAGAGCAGTTACAGAATTTAGGATCTATATTTTCTTCTAATCAGGCATTGAATCTGACAGGACAATATGTCATATTGAATGTACCCGATTCTTCAGGTAATACCAAACAGGTAAGTGGTCTGGTGGATTACGTTACAGTTTCGGATGGAAAGACATATTTCCATATTGGTGATGAATATTATGATTCAAGTTATCTTGATTCCGTTGTAAGTCTTGATTATCTGGAGCATTTAATTAAGAATGATGGCAAAACAGATGGAGATGGCACCAAGACGGATGATACTGCTAAGAAAGATAATGACAACGTGGATACTAAGGCAGACACAGAATAGGATAATAAAGGAATGAAAACCTTATGAAAGAGGGGCGATAAGATGGATCTGATATCGAATTCTTTTATGTCGATCGAACAGGCACAGGATGCATACCTGCAGGATGCAAAGAAAGTTAATCGACAAAGTTCTGTATCCAATCAGACATCCTTTCGGCAGATATTAGAGCAGGTCAGTAACCGGAATGATACAGTGAGTTTTTCAAGACATGCAAATGAGCGCTTGTCTAGCAGAAACATCCGGTTGAATGAGGAGCAGATGCAGCGGCTGAATGAGGGTGTGAAACAGGCAAAAGAAAAAAGCATTCAGGAATCATTGGTTATGATGGACAATATTGCATTTATTGTGAATGTGAAGAATAACACAGTGATTACTGCGATGGATCAGAACACAAATGATAGTAATGTATTTACAAATATTGATGGAGCAGTTATTGTATAGCCGGACCTTTTGGAGGCTAGATATCCCCGACTGACAGAAGGGATAACCATCAAAGAGAGTAGGAGGTCAATAATTATGATGAGATCACTTTATTCTGGTGTAGCAGGTCTTAAGACACACCAGACCAAAATGGATGTAATTGGTAATAATATTGCCAATGTTAATACTGTTGGATTTAAATCCAGCCAGGTATTGTTTAAAGACGTGTTATATCAGACAACACAAAGTGCAACCGGTTCGACTGGAAGTTCCGGCGGTACAAATGCAAAGCAGGTTGGTTTAGGTTCCGGTGTGGCAACGGTTTCTGTTTCACAGAAAAACGGTTCTGCACAGTCTACCAACAATCCTTATGATCTTATGATCAGTGGTAGTTCGTTCTTTGTAGTAAATCGTGGAGGAACAAACTACTTTACAAAAGTAGGTGCATTCCAGACAGATGACGCAGGTAATCTGGTTACCGGTAATGGTGATCTGGTAATGGGATGGCAGGTTGACCCGGATGATCCGACCCAGATCAAGAGAGATACAGTCAGTGCATTAAGACCGGAAGCAGAAGAGAATCAGGTTGCTTCACCGGAAATGACTTCCAAGATGTATATGCATGGTAATATTGCCAGTGTGGATCCGAAGTTACAGACAGCAGACGGTGTTGTTACAACTGTTCCGATATATGATAATCTTGGATATGCATATACAGTTAAATTTAAGATTACAGAGTCGAATGCCGGTTCCGGTACATATGATCTTGCGATTGAGTCTATTAAGGACAGTAATAATGTTGATATTCTGCAAAATGGATATACAGCATCTTTGCAGGATGCAACGATCAAATTTGATCCGGCTAGCGGTAAGTTTTACGGCTTAGGTGGAGCACAGGGAGTAGGGAAGACCAAGCTTACGATTACATCTACGGATACCACAAAATATGGAGAAGTGTTCAAGGATCATTCTTCTGTAAACCAGTCAGACTGGATCGATTCGATCGAATTGGATTGCTCGAATCTGACAATGTATTCCACAAAGGGTGGCGAGTGTGCGGTTGAAACAGTCCGCGGAGGAACGGATACTACCGGCGGTGGACGTAGAGTTGGTAGTCTTACAGATGTCAGCATTGATACTGCCGGTAAGATTTACGGTGTGTATGATAATGGTGTTACCAAATTACTCGGACAGATTGCCGTTGCAAACTTTATCAATCCGGCAGGCTTAGAGGCAATTGGTGACAGCTTGTACAAAGAGACACGTGCATCGGGTGATTTTGATGGAATTGGTGAAGATATTCAGAATTCCGGTGAAAAGATGACACAGGGCGTATTGGAAATGTCTAACGTAGATCTGTCACAGGAATTTACGGAAATGATCGTAACACAAAGAGGCTTCCAGGCAAATTCAAGAATTATCACAGTTTCGGATACTTTAATTGAAGAACTTGTTAACCTGAAACGATAATGAAAATGGCTGTCATATCAGATGAATTGTCTGATGTGATGGCCTTTCTTAGTTTCAGAAGAATCGATAACGGACGAATTCTTATCATGGACTGTTTGAAAAATGTTTAATATAAAAAATTGAGGTGCGGATATGATTGAATTAACAAAATTAAATGATATAAAATTCATGGTAAATGCGGATATTATTGAAATGGTTGAAGAGACGCCGGACACTGTTGTAACGCTGACAACAGGTAAGAAAATGATTGTAAAAGAGAGCAGACAGGAGATTAGAGATCTTGTGATTGCGTATAGAAGGTCAGTTTTTTGCAGGAATTTGTAAGTTTTGATGGATTTATAAGTTTTAGTAGAAAATGTTTTACATTTATGGTATAATTGCCTAGGTTGGAATAGGAATCCGTATATAGCTATGTGGATTTCAATTATACATAGAAGTGGTGAGGTGGATACAGTGGATATAGCTACAATAATTGGTATGATAGCATCCTTTGCTTTGATGGTATTTGGTATTGTAAGTGGTGATATGGGGGCAGCGGCAATACCGCACTTTTTGGATCCTCCATCTGCATTGATCACATTTGGAGGTGCTTTTGGATGTACATTAGCGAGTTATCATTTACCGGACTTTATAGAGTCTGTTAAGACAATTGTACTGATATTTAAAGTTCCTCAATTAGATACAGTAGGTACAATACGCCAGATTATTGATTTATCAAATGTTGCAAGAAAAGAGGGGCTTCTTGCACTGGAAGAATCAGCGAATACATTGGAAGATCCGTTTATGAAAAAAGGAATTTTGCTGATCGTAGACGGTACAGATCCGGAACTTGTGCGTGGAATTCTGGAATCGGAGCTTGTGAATATTGATGCCAGACATCAGTCGCATATTGGATTTTGGAAACAGCTAGCAGCAATGGGTCCTGCCTGGGGTATGATTGGTACATTGATTGGACTGGTACTTATGCTGGTCAACATGGATCCGGACAAGATTGGCCCGAACATGGCGGTTGCGTTGATTACAACATATTATGGATCTGTATTGGCGAACTGGTTATGTTCACCGGTCACCACCAAGCTTACTACGTTGAATGATATGGAAATGCAGTTAAAAGAGATTATGATCGAAGGTTTGTTATCCATTCAGGCCGGAGAGAATCCAAGAGTTATCGAGGAGAAATTAAAGTCATTCCTTGCACCATCCGTTCGGGATAGTTTTGCTGAAGGTGGTGAATAGGATGGCGAAGAGAAGAGAAAAACCGGCAGAAGAAGGTTTACCGGCATGGATGTCAACGTTTAGTGATCTGATGAATCTGCTGTTGTGTTTCTTCGTACTTTTGTATGCGAGTTCGAATGTGGATGAAGAAAAGATTCAGAGAATTATGGCATCCTTTAATCAGGCAAGCTTCAGTGTGTTAGAATCCGGTTCTGTATCATTAGATGAAGGACAGATTGTTTCCGGAGGGGTGACACAGCTTCCGGGAATTGAATCGATATTAGAGTATATTGGTGTTTCTTCAGAAGTAAAAGGAAATAATCAGGATCTATCAGCTACGGGAGCAGATGACGGACAAAGTGATTCGTCTGATCAGCCGGATAGTGTACAACCGAATACGGAAGAGACGATTGTTGATAATCAGACAACAGAGTTGAGCCAGGAAGAATTAAAAGCTCAGGTTGAACAACAGGGAGAGAAACAATCGGCACAGATGTATGATGAGATATCTGAAAAGTTGGAGTCTTATAAGATTGAAGATAATGTAGCACTGGATTATAATTCTCAATACGTTTCTTTGGATTTGAATGGAGCATTGCTGTTTGAAGAAGGACAGGCGGATATCCGCGATGATGCAGCGGATTTCATGAAAAAGATTACTTCTATCCTGAAAAAATATCAGAATTGTATTGTTGAAGTAGAGGGACATACGGATAATGTACCAATTCATAATTCTAATTATCAGAGCAATCGGTATTTGTCTACTGCGAGAGCTACAAAGGTGTATGAATACATAACTGACAATACAGATTTTCCGGATCAGAATCTGAAGGTTGCCGGATATGGAGAAAGCCGTCCAGTTGCATCAAATGATTCGGAGGAAGGACGTTCTAAGAATCGAAGAGTTACGATTAAGATATACAATCAGCTTAATTCAGAACTTCAGGAAACGTCAGAACAATAGATAGAAGATGGGAGATCAGATATGAAGAAGAATTTAATCACAGTAATCATTTTAGCATTGTGTGTTGTGAATTTAATATTGAATATTTTATTGGTATTTGTATGTATGCCGTCTGCAAAGAAGACAAATAACCTTATTTCGGAGATTGCATCTGTATTGAATCTGGAATTAGAGGGCAGCAAAGATGCACCAGCTGTTGCTTTAGAGGATATGGCAACCTATAATGTAGAGGCACAGGTTGTTAATCTAAAAGATGATGGAAGCGGAACCAGTCATTATGTGCAGGTCGGGCTTACGTTAGAGATGGACAAATCGTCAAAAGATTATGAATCACTGAATACTGTATTACAGGAAGCCGGAGGCGCTGTATTTGACGAAGCAAGAAATGTGATTCAGAATTATACATATGAAGAAGTAACGGATCAGAAAGTACAGGAAGAGATTAAGAAAGATATATTAGACAGTTTGCAGAAAAAATATGCAACACAATGTATATATAATATATCATTTAGTAAATTTACAACCCAATAGTTGCTGGATTTGGCTGAATATATGATTCAGACAGAGAAGATGACATTACTATTGGAGGTGAGAATATGGCGGATGTGTTATCTCAAAATGAGATAGATGCATTGTTAAAACAATTAAGCTCCGGGGAACTGGATGTTGATGGAATTAACGAAGAATCTGCGGTTAAAATAAAAGATTACGATTTTACGAGACCAGCGAAGTTCTCAAAAGAACATTTAAGAACATTGGAGATTATATTTGAGAATTTCGGGAGATTAGTTTCGAGTAATCTGCCAGCATATCTGCGAAAGAATGTGCAAGTAGATGTAATGAATTCGGAAGCAGTCACTTATTCAGAATTTTCAAATGCATTATCCAATCCGGTATTGCTTGGAATCGTTGATTTTGCACCATTAAAAGGCAATATTATAATTGAATTGGCTTCGAATTTGGGCTTTACGATTATTGACCGGATGCTTGGAGGATTAGGCGATCCTCTGGATAAACCGAGAGATTTTTCAGAGATTGAATTAAGCGTGCTGGAGCGCATTTTTACGGTATTTGTAGATTTGTTAAGAGAGCCGTGGAAGAATGTTGTTGAGATTCATCCGAGATTGGAACGCATTGAGACAAACTGTCAGTTTGCACAGATTATATCACCAAGTGAGATGATTGCCATTGTAACGATTAATATCTGTATTGGTAATGTTGAAGGATTGATGAACATATGTCTTCCGTTTTTAACATTAGAAGATATTATGGACAAATTAAATACAAAATATTGGTTTTCTACAATGAAGAATAAAGATGAAGAATCTTATCAGGAATTCATCGAAACAGCGATTAACAAAGCACAGATTCCGATGAAAGTAGTCCTTGGAAAAAGTTCAATTTCAGTCATGGATTTTATTAATCTTCAGGTTGGAGACATTATTAAATTAGATTCTCATGTGAATGATGAATTAGATGTGTTTGTAGGAAATATTGTTAAATTTAAAGCATTACCGGGATCGGGTGCTGAGAATTACGCAGTAAAAGTAACAGAAATAATAAGGGAGGAGTAGAACAATGGATGGAATGTTATCACAAGAAGAAATCAATGCCTTGCTTGGTAATGCTTCCGGCGACAGCAATGATGCGACCACAAATCCTGCCTCTGCTGAGATATTAACAGATGAAGAACGAGATGCAATTGGTGAGATTTCTAATATTTGTATGGGAACTGCAGCGACGACATTGTATTCGCTGGTGAATCAGAAGGTAACCATTACAACACCTAAGGTATCAATCTGTACTTGGGATGAGTTAGTTGCAGACTATGAAAAACCATGTGTATTTATTACAATTTCATACAAAGAGGGTATTGAAGGGAATAACGTCTTGATTCTTCGCGAAGATGATGTTAAAGTAATAACAGATTTGATGATGGGAGGAGATGGTACTAATCTTGTTGATGAGTTGTCAGATCTTCATTTAAGTGCAATATGCGAAGCAATGAATCAGATGATGGGTTCATCGGCAACGTCGTTATCATCAATGCTTGGTCAGAAGATTGATATTTCACCACCGAAAGCGGAATTGGTGAATTTATTAGATGATGTAGATTCCCAAAAAGCAGGAATGTTTTTGAATGATACATTTGTTAAGGTATTTTTCAAAATGGAGATTGGAGATTTGGTTGACAGTAGTATCATGCAGCTATATCCAATTGATCTTGCAAAAGAATTATACAAGAAATTTGCATCTTCTAAAGAACCGGATCCTGTTCCGGAGACACCTGAAAAACCACAGGAACCGGTTAATGTAGCACCGACCAAGGCACAACCGCAACCACAGCCGATGCCACAGCAGCAACAGATGGGACAACCTATGACGGCACAGCCAATGATGGGAATGGGACAAATGCCCGGAGGACAACAGATGGCATATAATTATGTACCGCCGGCACAGGATGTCAATGTACAACCTGTACAATTTCAACCGTTTAATATGGGAGTGAATCCAATCACACAACAGGAGAATATTGATCTGATCATGGATGTTCCACTTGAGGTAACTGTTGAACTTGGAAGAACTAAGAAGAGCATAAAAGAGATATTGGAATTTGCTCCGGGAACCATTATCGAACTAGATAAGATTGCAGGGGAACCGATTGATGTTTTGGTGAATGGAAAATTGGTTGCCAAAGGTGAAGTTGTTGTAATTGAAGAAAGTTTTGGTGTCAGGGTAACTGAGATCATTAAAGAATAAACTATTATATGAAATGGAGAATAAGATAATATGGCTAAGAGTATTTTAATTTGTGATGATGCTGCATTTATGCGAATGATGATCAAAGATATTTTGGTCAAGAATGGATATACGATTGCCGGAGAGGCAGAAAATGGTGTGAAGGCAGTAGAAAAATATGCGGAGACACAACCGGATCTTGTTTTAATGGATATTACTATGCCGGAAATGGATGGTATTCAGGCACTTAAGAAGATCAAAGAGGCAGATCCGAATGCAAGTGTTGTTATGTGCTCTGCAATGGGACAGCAGGCTATGGTTATTGAGAGTATTCAATCCGGAGCAAGAGATTTTATTGTAAAACCGTTCCAGCCGGATCGTGTCTTAGAAGCAGTTAAGAAAGCTGTTGAATAATATGGTGTTGGTACAGTCGTCTTCTAGAATACAAAGTGTTGTGCAACTGATTTGTGCGATTCTATTGTTTTTCTTTGTCCTGTTTCTTGCATATATTGCAGCCAGAATTACCGGAACATATCAAGCGAATGCTTTGAATAAAAAAAGTAATATTAAAGTGATTGAAGTGTTTCGGATATCAAACAATAAGATGATTGAAATTGTTAAGATCGGCAATCATTATCTTGCTTTAGCAGTAGGAAAAGACGAGATTACACTTTTGAAAGAATTGGATGAGGATGAGATCGTATTACACGAAACGTCATTGGAGCCAATTAATTTTAAACACATATTGGATAAGATAAAAAATGAAAAACAAGATAAAGAATAGTTTGAAACTTAAAAAAATATTAAAAAAAATTCATTTTAAAAAATTTATAATTGCTTACATCATTATATTCTCTGTGCTTTGTGTTGGATATCAGGTAAAAGCAACCGCAACGACGGAGAATATAAGTGGTGAGCAGACAGAGAATATTAACAATCTTGAAAATGATGTCCCGTTTTCTCTCGGTGTTACGGTGGATACCTCTAATGATCAGGGAACATTGGCAGGCACTTTGCAGATGCTGTTAGTAATTACTGTTATTTCCATAGCTCCATCAATCGTTATTATGATGACGTCTTTTACCAGAATTATTGTTGTATTCCATTTTTTGAGGACTGCACTTGGTACACAATCGGCGCCACCCAATAATGTGCTGATAGGGCTTGCGTTGTTTTTAACCCTTTTTATAATGACGCCTACTATGGAACGTATTAAGACGGAAGGTATTGATCCGCTTTCCAAAGGAGAGATCACACAGGAAGAAGGACTAAAAGCATGTATGCAGCCGTTGCGGGATTTTATGTTGAATAATGTAGAGACAAAAGATGTGAATTTTTTTCTTGAGATGTCAAAGGTTGAAACGGTTGAAAAAACGGATGATATTCCGAATGCAGTTCTGATTCCGGCATTTATGTTAGGAGAGCTTAGAAAATCCTTTATTATAGGATTTCTGATATATATTCCATTTATCATTATAGATATGGTTGTTGCGTCTACTTTGATGGCGATGGGTATGATGATGCTGCCGCCAACTACGATATCGATGCCTTTTAAGATATTATTGTTTATTATGGCAGATGGATGGAATCTGGTAATTGGTCAATTAGTTAAGAGTTTTAATTATTGACGGTAGATGGGAAGTGTTAGAGAATGACAACTGAAGTTGTAATTGATATTGCCAGAGAGGCATTGTGGTTGATCATCAAATGTTCAGCACCTCTTTTATTAGTGTCTTTGATAGTGGGTTTGATCATTAGTATATTTCAAACGGTTACATCAATACAGGAGCAGACATTAACATTTGTTCCCAAAATATTAAGCATTTTTATTACGATTATTTTGTGTGGTGGATGGATCATGAATAATATTGTTGAATTTATGGATAGATTATTCCAGAATTTTGCAACTTATGTGAGGTAGTATATGATTGAACAATCCTTTTCTATCATGCATTTAGAATATTATTTAGCTATTTTTGTCAGAGTGATGGGTGCAATGGCATTTGCACCCATTTTTGGTAATCAGGCAGTAACCAGAAGGGTGAGGGTGTTTATTGGAATTGCATGTTCGCTTGCTGTATTTACGGCAAATCCTTACACACCATTGGGATATTCCACTTTTTTAGAATATACACTGCTTTTGTTAAAGGAATTTGTCGTAGGAATTACCATGGGCTTTTTGTCCAATATTACATTGACGATCATCAATGCAGCAGGTCAGTTTATTGACAGAGAGATCGGATTTTCGATGGTGTCTGATTTTGACCAGACTATGAATACGGAGATAACGATTACTGCTGAGTTTTATAATATGCTTGTTATGCTGATTATGCTTTGCTCGAATATGCATTATTTTATTTTATCGGCATTATCGGATTCATTTCAATTGATTCCGTTAGGAAAAGTAACCATTGATGCAGGAACACTTTATGATACAATGATTCAGTATATTGCGGATTATTTTATCATTTCCGTTCGAATTGCATTGCCGGTTATGATTTCGACTATGTTATTAAATGTTGTACTTGGAGTACTTGCAAAGACGGCACCGCAGATGAATATGTTTGTAATCGGAATCCAGCTCAAGATTTTTGTAGGATTTGCGGTTTTGTTGGTTACGATTGGTTTTTTACCGAATATAACGGAATTTATATATAAAGAGATGCAAACGGTTGTCGCGGGTGTCTTGAAGGCATTTATGCAATAAAGGATATGATGAGATAGAAGGATTGGTGTTTGGTGACATTAGAATATAAGATAAGAATGCCGCTGGATCTGCAGATGTTTGCAAAAGAAGGTCCGGGAGGAGAGAAAACAGAAGATGCAACTTCTAAGAAGTTGGAAGATGTCAGAAAAGAAGGTAATGTTGCAAAAAGTGCGGAGGTTTCCACTGCCGCAACATTGCTTGCTTTGTATGTCTGCCTGAAGTTTACCATTGGTTTTGTAGGTAATCGTCTAATGTCGACATTCGAACATTTTTATAGACTGGTTGGTCGTTTTATTTCGGAAGGGATTAATAGCAGAGGTTTTCGCTTTTTGATGCTGCAGGGAATTCTGGATATTGTAATTACGATTGCACCGTTTTTACTGCTTGGTTTTCTGATTGCATTTTTAAGTAATGCATTGCAGTTTCAATTTAAGGTTACGACAAAGCCATTGCAACCTAAATTTAGCAAAATGAATCCTGTCAATGGAATAAAGCGTATGTTTTCTTTGAATACATTGGTAGAGTTGCTTAAGTCTGTTGTTAAAATTGTTATGATATCATATTTTGCCTATGGCGTTTTTGTAGAACATGCAAAGGAATTATATTTGCTCTATGACATGTCAATGCAGCAAAGCATTGTTTTGATGTATGATGTTATTATGGAATTATTTTTGAAAATATGTATTTTGTTCTGTGTAATAGCGGCTGCAGATTTTCTATACCAAAAATGGAAATTTAAGACAGATAACATGATGACTAAACAGGAAGTAAAGGATGAGTTTAAGAATCAGGAAGGAGATCCGAAGGTAAAAGGACAACAAAGACAAAGAATGCAGCAGGCTTCGCAACGACGAATGATGGCTGCGATTCCGGAGGCAGATGTTGTTATTACGAACCCAACTCATTTTGCGGTTGCACTATCCTATAAGACAGGACAAGGACAGGCACCGATTGTTGTGGCAAAAGGGGCGGATTTTCTTGCAGGAAGAATTAAGGATGTAGCCAGGGAACATCAGGTTGAGATTGTGGAGAATAAGCCACTTGCACGAATGTTGTATTATAACGTGGAATTAGGAGCTGAGATTCCGCCGGAACTATATCAGGCGGTTGCAGAGGTGCTTGCATATGTATATCAGCTGCACAATAAAGTCAGCTAGAATATTGATTATGATTAGAATGGAGGTGTTTGGAAGATGAAAAAGATATCGTTTCGCGGCGATTTATTTGTTGGATTATATTTGTTAGCAGCTATTATCTTATTCATTATTCCAATTCCATCTTTATTACTGGATATTTTGATCACAGTTAATATTATGATTGCCTTATTCATTTTGTTTAACTGTCTGTATGCTTCCGAGACACTTGATATGTCAAGTTTTCCAACCATTTTATTGTTTTCTACCGTGTTCCGTATTGCACTTAATATATCTTCTACCAAACTGATATTAACAACCGGTAATCCGGGTGTTGTTGTCCAGACTTTCGGTAACTTTGTTGGTGGTGGTAATTTAGTTGTCGGTGCGATCATATTTGTTGTATTGGTAATCGTACAGATGGTCGTTATCAATAAGGGTTCTGAGCGTGTGTCTGAAGTAACTGCTCGTTTTACATTGGATGCAATGCCAGGTAAGCAGATGGCGATTGACGCTGATCTGAATACAGGGGCGATCACAGATAAGGAAGCGATGGAACGTAGACAGAAGATACAGGAGGAAGCGGCATTTTATGGTTCCATGGATGGTGCTACCAAGTATGTAAAAGGAGATGCGACAGCAGGATTGATCATTACGATGATCAATATTGTGGGTGGTATTGTTATGGGAGTGACTATGCAGGGACTTCAGTTACAGGAGGCACTCTCCAAATACACAATACTTACTATCGGTGATGGACTTGTTTCGCAGATTCCATCTATGCTCATCTCTATTGCGACAGGTATTCTTGTTACAAAAGCATCCAAAGAAGATAATATCGGACAGATGATGATCGGACAGTTGTTCCGGATCCCGAAAGTCATGTATATTGTTGGTGGTACATTGTGTTTTCTTGGTATCTTTACTCCGCTTCGAAGTGAAGGAAGAATATTGATCTATCTTGCTCTGGGACTTGGTGTGATCGTGTTAGGCAGACTGGTGGAACATTCAAACGAAGTAGAATCCATTGAAGAAGAAGTAAAAGAGGAAGAAGTTCAGGCTGACGAGATTCGCCGTCATGAAAATGTAAATGCGTTACTCCAGGTTGATCCGATCGAATTGGAATTCGGTTATGGTATCATTCCACTTGCGGACGTTAATCAGGGAGGCGACTTGCTTGACCGTGTTGTTATGATACGTCGTCAGATTGCATTAGAGTTAGGTGCTGTTGTTCCGATCATTCGTTTAAGAGATAATATTCAGCTGAATCCAAATCAATATATTATTAAGATCAAGGGAATTCAGATTAGTGAAGGAGAGATTCTGTTTGATCATTATATGGCAATGAATCCCGGATATGTGGAAGAGGAGATTACAGGTATTCCAACCTTTGAACCATCCTTTCATTTACCGGCTATCTGGATAACAGAAAGCCAGAGAGAACGTGCAGAGTCAATGGGATATACGGTTGTTGACCCGCCATCTATTATTGCGACGCACCTGACAGAAGTGATTAAGAGTCATTTGGATGAGCTGCTGACCAGACAGGATGTACAGAATCTGATCAATAATGTGAAAGAGAATAATGCAACATTGATTGATGAACTTGTGCCAAAATTGCTTGGTGTAGGCGATATTCAGAAAGTATTGCAGAATCTGCTTGCGGAAGGTATATCTATCCGTGATCTGGTAACTATTTTTGAAACTTTGGCAGATTATGCGGCTTCCACAAGAGATACCGATATCTTAACGGAGTATGTACGGCAACGATTAAAACGTGCAATTTCAAATACGTATTTTTCAGAGGGTGAAATGACAACAGTCGTTACGTTAGATCCGAAGGTGGAACAGGACATTATGAATTCTGTGAAACAGACGGAACAGGGTGCATATATAACGTTAGATCCGGCTGCTACAAAGAAGATTCTGAATTCAGTAGAAAAAGAAATAAAGAAATTAGAAGATCAGGGGAAGGCGCCGATTATAATTACTTCTCCAATCGTCAGAATGTATTTCAAGAAATTAACAAAGGACTACTTTAAAGATTTGATCGTTGTTTCTTATAATGAGATTGAATCAGATGTAGAATTGCAATCAATAGGAGTGGTGACGTACAATGATAATTAAGAAATTTCAAGCAGTTACTGAAACAGAAGCGATCATGCTGGCAAAAGAAGATTTGGGAAAAGATGCAATCGTTATGAATATTAAGACGATCAAGCCCAAAGGTCTGTTTAAGATCTTCCGTAAAACCCAGGTAGAAGTGACGGCGGCTGTAGATGAGAATAATGATTCTGATAAAAAAACAGAGAGTAAGACATCTGCACAGTTTAATGATAAGATTAATGAAAAATTGCATCCGGAACAAAAGGTTGAGGATGAAGAAGCAAAAGCATTAAATGAGAAATTAAACAGTCTGGCAAAATTATTAGAAGAACAGATCGAAAGTCAGAAAAAGGAAACAAAATCAGAATCTGACAAAAAAGTACAAAAAGATAATAAGGAAGATTCTGAGGAAAAAAAGAGTGAAACAGATAAAAAGAAAGATGCACAGGAAACGAAAGAAAGTATACGTCAGAAGTCAATTAATCTCATCATGGAGCAGTTGACCGGCAATGAAGTTTCCTACACCTATGCCAAGCAGATCATTGACGAGATCACGCATACGGGCAATGTTCGTACACTAGATGATATGTTATCCTGTGTATATCAGAAGATCATTTTGAAATTAGGTCAAATGCAGCCAATCACTATACAAAAAGATGAAAAAAAGCCCAAGATCATCTTATTTGTTGGACCGACCGGTGTTGGTAAGACTACAACAATTGCCAAATTATCGTCCAAATTGATATTGGAACAAAAGAAGAAGATTGCAATCTTAACTGCAGATACCTACCGGATCTCTGCGGTAGAACAGATTAAAACATATGCAGGTATTTTATCGATTCCGGTAGAGGTAGTTTATCGGAAAGAAGAGATTAAGGATATATTGCCAAAGTATAAGGACTATGATTATGTGTTGGTCGACACGGCAGGCCGATCCCACAAGAATAAGAATCGTATGGATGATCTGAAAGGGTTTATGGAAGCATTTGATGAATTTAATGTCGCCACCTATCTTGTGTTAAGTGCAACAACAAAATACAAAGATTTGAAGAAGATTGTAGATCTTTATGAAGATATCTCTTCATTTAGTCTGATTTTTACGAAGTTAGATGAAACAGATGCGATTGGTAATATACTGAATATCAAATTAGATACCGGTATGTCTCTTTCTTATGTATCTTATGGACAGAATGTTCCGGATGATATTGAGGTGATGAATCCTCAGGTTATTGCAAAACAAGTTTTGGGAGGAGGAGATGGCTATGGATCAGGCAGATGAATTGCGTAAAAAAGTAGAAAAGCTAAAAGAACAAGCTCCGACTTCCAGAGTGATTGCGGTTACAAGTGGCAAAGGAGGCGTTGGGAAAACCAGTATATCGGTTAATCTTGCATTACAGTTGCAGAATATGGGAAAAAAGGTTGTGATTATTGATGCGGATTTCGGACTGGCAAATGTAGAAGTTATGTTAGGAATCCGGCCGCAGTATAATCTGGCAGATCTGGTATACAATGGTATGTCTGTCGAACAGATCATAACGCAGGGACCAAATGGAATCGGATTCATTTCCGGAGGTTCGGGTGTGCAGGATCTGGTTAATTTGGATAAGCTAAGTCTCAAAAACTTGATCAGCAAAATGGTCAAACTAGACAGTTTGTATGATGTGGTGATTATCGATACCGGTGCAGGAATTGCTGATTCGGTTATTGAGTTTGTAATCAGTTCACCGGAAGTATTATTGGTTGTAACGCCGGAACCAACCTCTATTACAGATGCTTATTCATTGCTAAAGGCGGTGAATCGTAAGAAAGAATTTGACAGGGAACAAAAGTCGATCAAGGTAGTTACAAACCGGGTATTCAATGAGGATGAGGGATTAGAGATTTTTGAAAAGATCAGTATTGTTGTTTCAAAGTTTCTGAATATTCATTTGGAATATCTTGGATATATTCCGCAGAATAAGGGAATGTCAAGTTCGGTATTAGAGCAGAAACCGGTTCTGATCAGAGAACCGGATGGTGAGCCGGCATGCCAGATTCGTAAGATGTGCAACAAGTTACTTGACATTGCAGAAGAGAAAAAACCACGAAGTGGGATTGCAAAGGTACTATTGAGTTTCATTAAGACAAAGAAAAACAACGGGTAAAATGTATGGATGATAGAATTCAAATTGGGGATAAGTTAGAGCTTAAAAAAATTGAAAAACGATTATATGCAAATGAAGAAAAAATATATGTCAGTCAGGTGTTAGATGAGTCGAATGCTGGTAATTTGCTTGTATCCATGCCGATTCAGGGAGGCTCGATCGTTCCGTTAAGTGTCAGTCAGCAGTTTATAGCAACATTTTATACAAAGAACGGACTTTTATCCTGTGAGGCGGTTGCTACGGGAAGATATAAAAAGGGATCACTCTTTTTACTGGAAATTGAATTGACTTCTGATCTTGAAAAGATACAAAGAAGAGAATTCTATCGTTTGGATTGCAGAATGGAATTGCAATATCGGCTTATTGGAGAAGAAGAGAGAACGTTTATTGATGAGGGAAAGGCATATAATCCGGATGAATTAGAGATTGAGTGGAAAAAAGGTATTATGTTAGATCTAAGCGGCGGAGGTATGCGTTTTGTGTCATCATCAAAAGAAACGGTGGGTGAACTGATGGAAATTCGTTTTGATATGACAACAGATGAAACATCAGAAGTTCTTTATGTTATGGCAAAGATTTTACTGTCTGTTCAAAATGAGAACAATAATCGTATTTTTGAACAGAGAGTGCAGTATTTCCAAATGGATCAGTCGACTAGAGAACAGATCATTCATTATATTTTCCAGATTCAAAGGAAAAACAGAATGAAGGAATTAGGATTAGAATAATTTTAATAAAATGTTACTATGCACTTATGCGCAGATAGATATTTGATATAATAAGAACATAAAATGTATTTATGTATGAGGTGAAAGGTATGGCAGACATCCGAAGTAGAAAACTCGTTGTGATTGCCAGCTCTACAGGTGGACCGAAAGCACTACATAAAGTGATTCCACAACTTTCGGCGAATCTTGATGCACCGGTTGTGATCGTGCAGCATATGCCGAAGGGATTTACCAATGCATTGGCAGAACGATTGAATTCATCAAGTGAGATTCCGGTCAGTGAAGTGATTGATGGAGAAACACTTGAAAAAGGACATGTTTACCTTGCAAAAGGTGGAAAGCATTTACAAATATTACAGGAACGTAATGGGAATTTGATATTTCAGGAGAATGAGGAAGATCCGGTGAATGGATTAAGACCTTGCGCAAATATTACGTTCAGGAGTTTGAGTAAAGTGTCTTTGGATTACATTGTCTGTGTCGTTTTGACCGGAATGGGTGCAGATGGATATTTAGGCGTGAAAGAGCTGAAAGGGAACCAGAACATTTACACAATTGCACAGGAAAGAGATTCTTGTGTTGTATATGGGATGCCAAAAGCGATTGTTGAGAATGGATTGGCAGACGCGGTGCTTCCATTAGATGATATTGGACAAGAAATTATGAATAAAACGGGGGTGCGTTAAGATGGATTTAAGTCAATATCTTGAGATGTTTATTGATGAGACAAAGGAACATTTACAGAATCTGAATGATCAGGTATTGGTATTAGAATCAGAACCAGATAATATTGATACGATCAATGAGATCTTCCGTGCTGCACATTCCTTAAAGGGTATGGCAGGTACGATGGGATTTAAGAGAATGCAGCGTTTAACACATGATATGGAGAATGTGTTCTCAGAGATCCGTAATGGAAAGATGAGTGTTACGCCTGATCTGGTTGATATTGTATTTAAGTGTCTGGATGCAATTGAAGAGTATCTGGACTGTATCATTAATACTTCAGACGAAGGCGAGAATGACAATGATGAATTGATCAATATGCTGAATGCTTGCCTGAAAGCAGAGGGAGCTCCGGAACCGGAGAAGAAAGTACAGCCGGAAGAGAAAACAGAAGCAGATTCAGCAGATGGTGACAAACGTAAGTTTTTACATATTGATATAGCGGATTTTGAAAAGAACGCAATAATTGAGGCTAAAGCGAAGAATCTGAATGTATATGGTGTTACCGTATATATTGATGAGAATTGTATATTGAAAGCGGCCAGAGCGTTTCTTGTATTCAAAGGTTTAGAGAACAAGGGTGAGATCATCAAATCAGTACCGAGTGTACAGGATATTGAGGATGAGAAGTTTGATTTTGATTTTTCCATGCTCATCATTTCTGACAAATCTTTAGAAGAGATCAAGAAGATCATTTCTAATGTATCCGAGATCAAAGAAGTTGTAATTGAAAACTATGAGATCCCAAGTGATGCGAATGTAGTAAGTTCTGTACAGAAGGAAGAAAAGGAACCGGAAAAAGAAGAAACCAAGAAGAAAAAGACAACACCTGCAAAGACAGGAAAACCGGTTGCCAATCGTTCTGTACGTGTGGATATTGAAAAACTGGATGTTTTAATGAATCTGGTAAGTGAGTTGATTATTGCAAAGAATGGTCTTGTTTCTGTCAGCAATCAGGAAGATAGTAAGACTTCTATGCAAAGCTTTAATGAACAGATTGAATATTTGGAGAGAATTACAACGAATTTGCATGAGTCCGTTATGAAAGTGCGAATGGTTCCGATTGAGAGTGTTGTAAACCGATTCCCTCGTATGATCCGGGATCTGTCCAAAAAACTCGGAAAAGAAATGGAATTAATTATGACCGGTGAAGATACCGAACTGGATCGTACTGTTATTGATGAGATTGGAGATCCGTTGATGCACATGCTTCGTAATTCTGCAGATCATGGATTAGAGCCTACGATCGATCGTCTAAAATTAGGCAAACCACAGGTTGGTACGATTCAGTTGAATGCATATCAGGATGGTAATAATGTTACGATTGAAGTAATTGATGACGGTGCTGGTATTGATGTTGAAAAGGTTAAGGAAACTGCACTTAAGAAGGGTACGATTACGGAAGAACAGGCAGAAATGATGACAGAAAAAGAAGCAATTGATCTGTTATTCCGTCCGGCATTCTCGACATCAGAGAAGATCACGGATGTTTCCGGTCGTGGAGTCGGATTAGATGTTGTTAAGAATAAGATTGAGGGATTGGGCGGAGACGTTGAAGTATCCACTAAATTAGGAGAGGGAACCAAGTTTATTGTTCGCCTTCCTTTGACACTTGCTATTATTCAGGCATTGATGGTCGAAGTAAGACAGGAAAAATATGCAATTCCATTGAATTCGATTGTTACGATTGAAGATGTTGCAACCAATGATATCAAGTACGTTCAACAAAAAGAGGTAATCAATCTGCGAGGTACCGTGATTCCTTTGGTTCGGTTAGACGAAGTGCTGGATTGCCCGCCACGTGATGAAGAGCCGGAGAATCTTGTAGTTGTCATTGTGAAGAAGGGTGACAAACAGACAGGTCTTGTAATTGATAATTTATTAGGACAACAGGAGATAGTTATTAAACCACTTGGTAAATATATTAATATTCATAGAATGATCAGTGGAGCAACAATTTTAGGTGATGGTGAAGTTGCGTTGATCATTGATTCGAATGCATTGGTATAAGGAGGGGTTCAACATGGAAGAGAATACAGTTGTAAATGATTCAAAACAATATATTGTTGTCAAATTAGATAACGAGCAGTATGGTATTGATATTTCGTTTATTGATAATATTGTGAGGATGCAGCAGATTACCCGTGTGCCAAAGGCACAGCCTTATTTTGCAGGAGTGATCAACCTGCGTGGTGAGATCATACCGGTTATGTGTCTGCGTACGAAATTCGGTCTGCCGGATAAAGAATATACCAATGCAACCAGAATTATTATTGTAAAGCCGGAAAGCAATGCGAAGATAGGTGTGTTAGTGGATGAAGTAAGAGAAGTTGTTTCGTTAGATGAAGAAAATATCGAAAAAACCGTTTACGATGAGCAGGGAAATAATCTGATCGGAGTTGGTAAGTACAATGATACATTAATTTCACTTTTGAATATTCAGGGAGTTATTCAGGATATAGATAATGCGTAGGTGATAAGATGAAAGATCAGGAATTAACCAGCATGAAGCTGGATGTTTTAAGGGAAATAGGGAACATCGGTGCCGGCAATGCGACGACCGCATTATCCGTAATGTTGAATTCAGGGTTACGGGTAGAGGTACCGGTTGTAAAAATGTTAAAATTTGATGAGATTGCAGATATGATCGGTGGTCCGGATACGGTGGTTGCTGCCGTATTAACGCATTTTACCGGAGAAGTAAGTGGTATGACATTGTTCGTTCTTGAATTAGAAGAGGCGAAGAATCTTGCCGGAACTATGCTGAATAAGACATATGGAGATGATTTTACTACATTTGATCATATGGACAAGTCTGCATTGAAGGAGATTGGTAATATTTTAATGAGTTCCTATATTTCTTCTATCAGTACGTTGACCAATTTGAAGTTATCCATTGCACCGCCGGCTATCTGCGTTGATATGGCAGGTTCGGTGTTGAGCCTTCCGATCAGTGAACTGGGACAGGTAGGAGATAAAGCACTGATTATTGATTCCAAATTCTTAGACAACGAGAGACCGATCAATGGATTTTTGCTTTTTGTAACGGACGAGACGTCTTATGAACACATTTTCCGGACGTTAGGAATCGGGTGAAATTATGGGAGAGATGATCAAGGTTGGAATTGCAGATTGGAAATTATGTAAGAATCCAGACACTATTACAACGATTGGTTTAGGCTCTTGTGTTGGCATTGTCCTGTATGCAGCCGGAGATGTGTATTGTGGAATGGTGCATATCATGCTGCCTTCCAGCAGGGAAATTAAGAATAATACCAATCGTGCGAAGTTTGCAGATACCGGAATTGAAGATTTGCTGCATGCATTAGAGGAAAAGGGACTGAAAAGATCTATGCTTTCTGCGAAGATTGCTGGAGGTGCAGCGATGTTCCAGTTCTCAGGCAAGACGGATCTGGCCAGTGTTGGCGAGAGAAATGTGAAGTCTGTAAAAGAAGTTCTTGCAGCATTTAAAATACCAATTGTCGCGGAAGATACCGGGGCAGATTATGGTAGAACAATTGTTTTTGATAATGTAACCAAGAAACTGACAATTAAAAGTGCTGGAAAAAGCGAAAAGATAATATAGGAGATTTCAATATGAAACTGCAATATGTTAGAGCATTTATAGTTTTGCTTGCAGGTTTGATTGCGCTGATCATTAATATGTGTATGGGAAGACCGATTACGTTGTCTTTGTTTATTGTTTTGGTAGTGATCCTGATTTTTTATGTGATCGGTACTTTGGTTGTTGAGATTTTGGAAAAGGGAATGGATAAATTCAAACGGAGTGAATCTGCTGATGTTTCAGATGAACCGGAGGAAATGAACCAGCAGCCGGAAGAACAAACGGTGGGAAATGTACATTTTGATGAAGACGAAGAAGATGAATAATATAATGATATATAAATTACTGGGGTGTTTACAATGGATGAGACCAAAAGAAATAAACTTTGGCAAGAATATATCAAAAACCAGTCGGAACAGTTAAGGGAACAGATCATCATAGAGTATGTTCCATTGGTAAAACTCGTTGCCGGACGGTTAAATATGTATCTTGGATATACAGTTGAATATGATGATCTGGTCAGTTATGGCATTTTTGGATTGATTGATGCAATTGATAAGTTTGATTATGGAAAAGGTATCAAATTTGAAACATATGCCAGTCTGCGGATCAGAGGTTCCATACTGGATCAAATCCGGAAGATGGACTGGATCCCGCGTTCGGTCAGACAGAAACAAAAGCAGATGGAGAGTGCGGTATCTAAACTGGAAAAAGAAAAGGGTGCCAATGTCAAAGACCAGGATATTGCGGAAGAATTGGGAATTTCTTTGGATGAATATCGAAGCTGGGAAGGTTTGACGAATATTTCCAATATTGCATCTTTGGACGAATTTATGGAAACGGGAACGGAGAACGGAGTCAAAGAGTTTCGCAATACTGCTTACGTAGAACCGGAGGAAGCAGTTGACCGGGATGAAGTGAAAAAGATGCTTATGGATGCGTTGAATCTATTGACCGAAAAAGAACGCAAAGTTGTGTTGTTATATTATTATGAAGATCTTACTCTGAAGGAAGTGGCGAGAGTTCTTGAAGTTTCGGAATCCCGAATTTCCCAATTGCATTCCAAGGCACTGGAAAAAATGAAAAAGCAGCTAGGCAGATATTTTGAGATCCTTATGGGATAGAAAGAATCAGGAGGACCGCTTATGAGATATACGAATGCATATTTTCAATTGGTGATCCGGGCAAACGGAGTGTTTATTCGTGTTTTCCCGGCAAAGGAAAAAGGGAAACCGATTGCAATGTTAGAACTGGTAAAATATTTGGAAAAATGCGGCATAACTGATTGCGATGTTCCGAAACTTACCAAAGAGGTGGCCGAGGTAAAAGAAATTAAAGAAATATATGTCTCGCCAACTGTAATTTCGGAAGTAAATGAGATGGCGGATGTTCGTGTGTCGGATGACCGGATGCTTGCAATTATGAGATTTTATCCACCGTCTGAGAATGGAAAAAGAATGTCGGAAAAAGATATTCTGAATGAATTAAAAGCAAATCGAATTGAGCATGGCATTTCCGATAAGATCATAAAAGCATTTGTAGCCGGACCACAATATTGCAGAGATATACCAATTGCAAAAGGGGTGGCGGTTGTGCAGGGGGTGGATGCGAAAATACAGTATATGTTCAATACTGAGCCGACATCCAAACCGAAGTTATTAGAAGATGGAAGTGTGGATTTCCATGAACTGAATCTGTTTACATCTGTAAAAAAAGGGGAATTACTGGCACAAATGATCCCGGAGAAAGAAGGAAAACCGGGAAAAGATGTATATGGTAACACGATTACACCATTGAAGATCAAAAAAGGACTTCTAAAATATGGAAAGAACATTGAATTGTCCGAAGACCGGTTAAAGATATATTCACAGATTGACGGGGATGTTAAGCTGGAAGGAGATACGGTGTTTGTATCTAACACATATTGTGTTGCAGCGAATGTAGATCCTTCCACAGGAGATCTGCATTATAATGGCAATATTGTGATTCCGGGCAATGTATGTGCAGGTTTTACGGTAGAAGCTTCCGGCGATATTGAAGTGGACGGAGTTGTCGAAGGTGCAACACTGATCGCAGGGGGCAATATCGTTCTAAAACGAGGTGTTCAGGGAATGAACAGGTGTATGCTTCAGGCAGGAAATGATATTGTGGCGAAGTTTATTGAAAGCTGCAAAGTAAAAGCGGGAAGAACTGTCAATGTTGGTTCCTGTCTGCATTCAGATGTTGATGCCGGAGAAACAGTCGTCGTCAGCGGCAAAAAAGGGTTTGTGATCGGTGGTAATGTATCGGCAGGTAAGCGTATTGAGGCAAGTGTATTCGGCAATAAGATGAATACGGTTACGAATCTGAAAGTCGGAGTGGAACCGGAAATATTAGAACGATATAAAGAACTCAGCATTTCCATAAAAACGAAACAGGATGAGTTGCTGGAGAATAAACAGATATTGGAAACGCTTCGAAAGAAGATTGCCGAAGGGGTAAAATTATTGCCGAATCAATTAGTAACTGCCAAACAGACAGGGGAACGTTTCAAACAGTTGTCGGCTGAATTGGAACAGGAATCTGCTGAATATATGCAGTTGAAGAAGGCAATTGAAGAGAAAAAAGGTGGAAAGATTGTTGTAAATTATACGATATATCCGGGAGTTTCCATTCATATAGCCAATCATATTTACCCGGTGAAAGATATGAGAAGCCGTTGTCAGTTCCGTTTAGATGGAGCGGATGTGGTTAGTTCTGTGGTTTAGCGTCAGGAGGTTTCAAAGATGATACGTCCAATAGAAATGCAGATGTTGTTGCCTCGGACAGAATCTGTTGGTACAGAAAAACATTTCGAAAACAAACAGATTGTGAATGAGAATAATTTTGCTGCGAATGAAGTTCAAAAAGAGGTAAAACATAATAGTGAGACAGTAATTCAGAAAGATGCGAATCGGTTTGCGGAATATCAATACGATGCAAAAGAAGAGGGAAATGGGGAGTATCAGAATTTTAGACGAAAACGGCGCAAGCGGAAACAGGAAGAAGCGGAAGAAGAAAAGAACAACTTAAAAGAAAAAGAAGAATTGACGCAACCTAGAATTAATATTCAGATATAGACAGGAGCAGAATATGACGATACCAATTATTATTATGATGATATTAGGACTTGTATTTATATTTGCCAGTTTTTTTATTTCAGAGAAGCTGACAAAGAAAGAGTCTGATTTTAATATTGATCTACTAACAATAAATGACGATTACCAGTTTTCGGAAAGAGAATTAGGTATCATAAAAAGAAAGATTGAGGATGTGATCGCAAATCAGGCGAAAGACATATTATATGAGACAAATGAATCTCTTTCCTCTATGGCAAATGAGAAAACGATGGCGTTAGGCGATTATGCAGTTGCGGTTTGTGAACAGATTGAGAAAAACCATAAGGAAGTTATGTTTTTGTATAGCATGTTGGACGACAAACAAAAAGAGATCATGAAAACGGTTCAGCAGGTGGATGATATGAAAAAACAACTTCAGCCGCTCGCAGATCAATTATCATCTGGTGAAAAAACAATGGCAGCAAATGTTCAGAAGAGTAAAGAAACGGAAGCACATATGGATGCTGTTTTAGCAGAAGCAAAAGCATTGCAGGAGCAGGAAAATAATAAGGAAGTTATACAACCACATAAGCAGACTGCCCAACCGGAGCATGCACAATCAATAAAAGAAGAGAAGGTCTTGTCGGCAGCTCCTGCAGATACAGAGCAGGAACAACAGGATTCGGTAGAAGATTTAGAGGATGTGTTTCAGCAATTTGATGATGCGGATACTGACTTCGAGGATACTATGGATGAAGAGTTTGAAGCCAATTCCAATTCAAATGAAATTATCTTAGAAATGCACAGGAACGGCAATAGTATTATAGATATTGCAAAACAGTTGGGCTTAGGTGTTGGAGAAGTGAAACTTGTAATTGATTTGTATCAGGGAGAATAGTCATGAGATTCAAGTATTTTTTAAGAGGATTAGGTGTCGGCATCGTATTTGCCTCCCTTATATTTTTTATGGTATATAAGGAAAATGCTACTCCTAAAATGTCAGATAAACAGATTATAGAACGGGCCAAAGAACTGGGAATGGTGGAAGAAGGAAGTTCCATTGAAGATATTTTGCATACATCTGCAACCTCCGAAGCTTCGGAGAATAAAGAAACAGAAAGCACAACAGAGAAGGCGACAGAAGAAGAAAAAAAGACAACGGAATCTACTACGGAACAGACAACGGAAGCCACAACCGAAAATACCACGGAGACAGCGGAGAAAGTTTCGATTACAGTCGAAAGAGGTGCAACTTCTTATACGGTCTGTCAGAAATTACAGGAATTAGGAATCGTTAAAGACGCAGCCGAGTATGACAATTATCTGATAGAGAAAGGATATGCTTCGAGGATTCGGGTCGGAACACATGAACTGACAAAAGGAATGGATTATCATGCAATTGCTGAGGCAATATCCGATCCATTGTAAAAATTTTATAATAATATATTCAAAAAATATGAAAAAATCCTTGTGGTATTGTATGTGTTATGCTATAATACCACTCGGTAAAAAATAAATCACAACGGTGGATGATCTGGAAGGGTGCAGATTTATAATCAAAGGACGCGTGTTATAGACCTGTTTTTGGATGTGAGAAGTCGTTGGAAGAAAAACCAGGAGGTATTATTATGAGCGTTATTTCAATGAAACAGTTATTGGAAGCAGGTGTACATTTCGGACACCAGACAAGAAGATGGAACCCTAAAATGGCTGAGTACATTTATACTGAGCGTAACGGAATCTACATCATTGATTTACAGAAATCAGTTGGTAAAGTAGATGAAGCTTACGAAGCAATTAAGAAATGTGCTGCTGAAGGCGGTAAGATCTTATTTGTAGGTACAAAGAAGCAGGCTCAGGATTCTGTTAAGACAGAGGCAGAGAGATGCGGTATGTACTATGTAAACGAGAGATGGTTAGGCGGTATGCTTACAAACTGGAGAACAATCGAGACTCGTATTGCTACATTGAAGAAATATGAGAAGATGGAAGAGGATGGAACATTTGATGTACTTCCTAAGAAAGAGGTTATCAACATCAAGAAAGAGATGGATAAGCTTCAGAAGAACTTAGGCGGTATTAAGGAAATGGGCGGCGCTCCGGATATGATCTTTGTTGTAGATCCACGCAAGGAAAGAATTTGTATTCAGGAAGCTCATTCATTAGGAATTCCTTTGGTTGGTATTGCAGATACAAACTGTGACCCGGAAGAGTTAGATTACGTAATTCCTGGTAATGATGATGCAATCCGTGCTGTTAAGTTGATCGTTGCCAAGATGGCAGATGCTGTTATCGAAGCAAACCAGGGTATGGATGCAGAGACAGAGGAAGTTGCTGAGAAAGCTGCTACTGAGGAATAATAGAGTTTTTGGAATAGAACGACGCATGCCGTTCTATTCCTTTGTATCATAATGAATATGGAGGACGATTGACATGGCTATTACAGCTGGTATGGTAAAAGAGCTTCGTGAGATGACCGGAGCCGGTATGATGGATTGTAAGAAAGCACTTACAGAGTGTGATGGTGATATGGATGCAGCAGTAGAGGTACTTCGTAAGAGTGGTGCTGCAAAGGCTGAGAAGAAAGCAAGCAGAATTGCAGCGGAAGGTATTGCGAAAACTGCTATTTCCGCTGATTCTAAGACAGGAGCAGTTGTAGAAGTAAACTCTGAGACAGATTTCGTTGCAAAGAATGAAATATTCCAGACATTCGTTCAGAAGATTGCAGATCAGGCACTTGCTTCATCATTGAATGGTGGCAAAAACGGTGAAGATGTTGCAGCTTTACTTGATGAGAATGGTTTAAAAGACGAATTAGTAGAGAAGACAGCTACTATCGGTGAGAAGTTATCTTTCCGTAGATTTGAGAAAGTTAGCGGCGACTGCGTAGTATCTTATTTACATGGTGGTGGACGTATTGGTGTTTTGGTTGCCGGCGAAGGTGCTGCTGATGATTCTGTAAAAGAGGCACTTGGCAATGTTGCTATGCAGATTGCAGCTATGAATCCACAGTATATTTGCAGAGCAGATATCTCTGCCGATGAGATGGCTAAGTTGAAAGAGATCACAATTGACAGTGCGTTGAATGATCCTTTCTCACTTCCAAAGCCAATCTTACAGGGATTGCTTGATAAGGCTGTTAACGATAAGAAGTGGAGTGATGAGGATATTGCCATTTACGAAGAGAAGAAGAGCAATATGAATTATCTTCCAAACTTCCTTTCAACAGAAGCGAAGAATACATTAGCTGAGTTAGCAATTGCTGACAAAGATGCGATTGTTGGTAATAAGATCTTCAATGGTCTTGTAGAAGGACGTATTTCTAAGCAGGTAAAAGAGATCAGTCTTATGGATCAGACTTATGTTAAGGCTGAAGATGGTAAGCAGTCAGTTGCAAAATATCTTGAGTCAGTGAACAAAGATCTTAAGATTGCTAAGTTCGTTCGTTTCGAAGTTGGCGAAGGTATGGAGAAGAAGAATGAGGATTTTGCAGCAGAAGTTGCAGCTCAGATGGGTGAGTAATTTATAATCTGTTCGATAATACAGACCGCAGGAAGTTTTTTCTGCGGTCTTTTTTGTATTGCAGGATGAATTAGTGAATGAGTATTTACCTATTGGTAATAATATATAAGGTAATTTTTGAATTCTTGTACAATGTGCATATTTACATTTATTCGCATTGTGTTATAATTAATATAACAAATGAGAACGATACCACACGGAGAAAAACGCAGACTTCTCATTGTTTTTTTAAAAATGAAAGTGAGAACGATTACGCATCAAAGGAGGTATGATTATGAATTATGAAAAAGCAGCATCAGAGGTACTGGCTCTGATCGGAGGAAAAGACAACGTTATATCAGCGGCACATTGTGCAACCAGACTACGCCTTGTGATTGCAGACAATGGAAAGTGTGATAAGAATGCACTTGAAAGCGTAGAAGGTGTAAAAGGTGTTTTTGAAGCATCTGGACAATTGCAGATTATTTTCGGTACCGGGGTTGTAAACAAGGTATATGATGCATTTATCGCAGAAGCCGGAATTGCGGCAGGAACAAAGGACGAAGTGAAGGCAGCAGCTACGAGTAAGCAGAATGCATTTTTAAGAGCGATCAAGACATTGGGTGATGTCTTTGTTCCGATCATTCCGGCGATTGTTGCAAGTGGATTGCTGATGGGACTTTTGGAAGGTCTTTGTAATGTATGGCCACAGATGGCACAATCCGGAACATATACCATTATTCATTTATTTGCAAATGCTGCATTTACATTTTTGCCGATTTTGATCGCAATCAGTGCTGCAAAAGTGTTCGGGGGCAATCAGTTTCTTGGTGCAGTGATCGGAATGATCATGATCCATCCGGATCTGTTAAATGCATGGAGTGTAGCCGGTGCAGATTCCATACCGACTGCATCTGCATGGTTTGGTTTATATGATATCAACCTGGTTGGATATCAGGGACATGTAATTCCGGTTGTCATTGCAGTATGGTTTATGTCGGCGTTGGAGAAGAAGCTGCATAAAATCGTACCGGAGATCATTGATCTGTTTGTCACTCCGTTAGTTACCGTTTTGGTAACTGGCTATCTGACACTTACCATTTTCGGACCGATCTTTTCTGCAATTGAAAACGGAGTATTATCCGGTGTTGAATATTTGATCAATATTCCGTTTGGAATTGGTGCAATGCTTTGCGGTGCAGTGTATGCACCAACGGTTGTAGCGGGTGTACATCATATGTATAATGCTTTGGAAGCAGGTCTGTTAAGTGCAAAAGGTATAGATACATGGATGCCGATCGCAACTGCGGCAAATGTAGCTCAAGGTGCAGCAGCTTTGGCGGTAGCACTGAAAACAAAGAACCAGAAAACTAAATCAATGGCATTACCGGCTTCTTTATCTGCATTTTTAGGAATTACAGAACCGGCAATCTTTGGTGTGAACATCCGTTACATGAAGCCATTTGTTGCAGGCTGCATCGGTGGCGCATGTGGTGCATTGATCGCAGGTATTACAGGAGCAGGATCTTCTGCATATGGAATTACCGGTTTGTTTGGATTTTTGATCACAACAGACTGTACGGTAGCTTATTTGCTGGTAATGGTTGTTGCTGCTGCAGTAGCATTTATCATTTCATGGATCTTATACAAAGAGACCAAAACAGACAATCAGATTCAACAGGCAGTGACCGTAAAGCCGGATACAGAAAAAGACACAATATATGTACCGGCAAAAGGAAAAGTCATTGCTTTATCAGAAGTAAAAGATGATACATTTGCAGGAGAGGTATTAGGAAAAGGTGTTGCCATATATCCTGAGGAAGGTAAGATATACGCCCCATTTGATGGAACAGTTACCACCGTTTTTGATACCAGGCATGCGATTGGAATGACGAGCAAAGACGGAATCGAAGTATTGATCCATGTTGGAATCAACACCGTTATGTTAAATGGCGAAGGCTATGAATGTCATGTAGCAGAGGGGGATGTGGTGAAAGCAGGTACATTACTCTTAGATGTGGATTTAGAGAAGATCAAGAGTAAAGGATATGACGTTACAACTCCAGTGATTGTTACCAATACAGATGATTTTGCAGGAATCACTGTACTGAAGAAAGGAGATTTGGAACCACTTGATGCGGTAATGAAAGTGGAGAGATAGTATATAGGAGGCTGCTTGTGAATTCAATTGGAAAAGAGCTTCTGGCTCAGATTACAAAAAGAGAAAATGATATTTCTTATAAGCAGGATTCAATCTTACGGAATCGAATACATTTGATGGCTCCGGTTGGATGGCTGAATGATCCTAATGGACTTTGCCAGATGGGTGACACATATCATATCTTTTTTCAATATGCACCAATGTCGGCACAGGGAAGTGGACCAAAAGGCTGGGGTCATTATATCACGAAGGATTGGTGCCATTTTGAATATCTTGGAATGCCGTTGATGCCTGATGAAGCATTTGATAAGGATGGTGTATACTCCGGAAGTGGTCTGACAGACAAGGATGGAATGCATATTTTCTACACTGGAAATGTCAAATTACCGGGTAACCATGATTATACTATTTCCGGAAGAATGGCGGATACGGTCTTAGTGGAAAGTAAAGATGGCATTCATTTTGGAGATAAACAGGTTGTTCTGAAAACATCTGATTATCCGGCGGGATTATCCTGTCATGTAAGAGATCCAAAAGTCTGGGAAAAGAACGGACTGTATTATATGGTGTTGGGAGCACGCACATTAGAGAATGAAGGCAGAGTACTGCTATACCGGTCAGAGAACCGGAAAGATTGGATACTTTGTTCCATTCTTACAACAAAAGAATATTTTGGATATATGTGGGAATGCCCGGATCTGTTTGCAATTTCAGACCGGCAGATCTTATCTGTGTCCCCACAGGGGTTAACGGCTCAGACTGACCGCTTTCAAAATCAGTATCAGTCCGGTTATTTCCTGTTAGAGGGCAAACATGCAGAGAAAAAAGAGGATGAGATACAGACTATATATTTGGATACCGGGAGATTCGCAGAGTGGGATAAGGGATTTGATTTTTATGCACCGCAGACATTTATTGATCAGAAGGGAAGAAGAATTCTGATCGGATGGGCAGGAATGCCGGATGCGGAGTATACCAATAAGGAGACATTACAGGAAGGATGGCAGCATTGCCTGACATTTCCAAGAGAATTGATTCTGAAAGAGAATCCATATTCCGGTGAACCGCAGATATATCAAAAGCCAATCGATGAAATTATGAAATTGCGCACTGGAAAATGTATTCCGATCACGCAGAAGACAACACAATTTGAAAATGAATGCATGGATCTTTTGTTTATCGGGCTGCCAGAATCCTTTGTAATTGAAATTGCAGATGGTGTACGGATTGTTTACCAAGATCAGAAGGTGGCATTGTCGCTGACGGAAGAATGTGGATCTGGCAGAACAATCCGGAAAACCACGATTCCGGTGATTGAAACGGTTCGGATACTTGTGGATTCTTCTATATTGGAGATTTATCTAAATGACGGGGAGATGGTTTTCACTACTCGTTATTATAAGAAAGCACCGGGTACATTATTGCGGATTGATTATGAAAATGTCAGAGGACTGGCATATCCTTTACAGGCAATTACGGTGAATGATAAGACGCGTAATCGGACGGTTTGAACGCATTTTCCGGAAAAAGGCTTGCATTTTCTGAAAAGTAGTGGTATTCTAGCATAGTAACATATTGACAAGCGAGAGAGTGGGCAGATTGTCCACTCTCTTTACGTTGTAAGGCAGCCTGTTCTTACAACGGCTCAATAATTCAACAATTGCATATGGAAAGGGGTCATTTATGACTAAAAAACAAATAGAGTCCACCTGTGAAGAATTGGTACAGCCAATTATTGAAGAACGTGGATTCGAATTAGTGGATGTAGAGTATGTGAAAGAAGGTTCCACATATTATCTGCGTGTGTATGCTGACAAGCCGGGTGGAATTACAATTGATGACTGTGTAGAGATCAGTCGGGAATTGAATCCAAAGCTGGATGCATACGAGAAGGAATTTAAGGATGCCTATATTTTAGAGGTTAGTTCACCGGGGTTGTTACGACCGCTCAAAAAGGACAAGGATTTTGCGAGAAATCTTGGAAAGATGATCGAGATCAAGTTGTTTAAGCCGCTTGATACAGGTAAGATCAAAGATTTCGAGGCGGAATTAAAGGATTATGATGATAAGTCAATTACCGTCATTTTGGAAAATGAAGATATTATATCGATCGAACGCAGTAATTTAGCACTGGTTCGATTGGCATTTGAGTTTTAATATTACACATGGAAAGAATAAAAGGAGGAATCAGAAAAATGTCAGAGTTAATGCTTGCATTAGAGCAGATTGAAAAAGAGAAAGGAATATCAAAAGAGATCATCATTGATGCGATTGAGAAGTCGTTATTAGATGCATGCAAAAAGGATTTTGGTAAGAGCGAGAATGTAACCGTGAATATGGATCGGGAAACAGGAGCCATTGAAGTGTATGCAGCAAAGACCGTTGTGGATCAGGTAGAGGATCCTGCAACAGAGATTTCATTGGAAAAAGCACTTATGATCAGCTCAAAGTATGCAGTTGGTGATGTAGTAAATGTCGAGATAACACCGAAGAATTTTGGACGTATTGCAGCACAGCAGGCAAGAAGTGTTATTGTACAGACGATCAAAGAAGAAGAAAAGAATGCATTATACGATCATTTCTACTGTAAGGAAAAAGATGTTGTTACCGGAATTGTTCAGAGATATGTAGGTAAGAATATTTCCGTCAGCTTAGATGACAAGATGGATGCACTCCTAATGGAAAATGAGCAGGTTAAGACAGAGCATTATCGTCCAACCGATCGTATTAAGTTATATATTGTGGAAGTAAAGAAGACAAGCAAGGGACCGAAGGTGATCGTATCCCGTACCCATCCGGAATTGGTAAAGCGTTTGTTTGAGAAGGAAGTAACAGAAGTTGCAGATGGTACAGTAGAGATTAAATCTATCTCAAGAGAAGCAGGTTCCCGTTCCAAGATCGCGGTATGGTCAAATGATCCGAATGTTGATCCTGTTGGTGCCTGTGTCGGAATGAACGGAACAAGGGTGAATAATATCGTAGAAGATCTCAAGGGTGAAAAGATTGATATTATTACATGGAGTGAAGATCCTGCAAGATTTATTGAGAATGCTTTGAGCCCATCGAAGGTTGTTTCCGTTCAGGTAGATGAGGAAGATAAGAGCGCAAGAGTTGTTGTTCCGGATTATCAGCTTTCACTGGCAATTGGAAAAGAAGGACAGAATGCCAGATTAGCTGCAAGACTGACCGGATATAAGATTGATATTAAGAGTGAGTCGCAGGCAAGAGAAGCATACGGATATGAGGATTCTTATGATGAAGAATATGATGATAATTATGACGAGTATGAATCCTATGACGAAGACGAGAATATGGAAAATGGCGAATACACAGAGGGAAATGAGGATGCTTAATGGCATAATTTAATTTCTTTTTGCGTAAGCTTTTAAGATAGATGGATTGTTGATAGATTGGATGTGATAAAAATGGCAAAAAAAACACCACTGCGAAAATGTGTTGGGTGTGGAGAGATGATCGCTAAAAAGGATATGCTGCGGATCATCAGGACAAAAGACAATATCATCAAATTTGATCCGACGGGAAAAGAGAATGGTCGCGGCGCTTATCTGCATTTGAACCGTGAATGTTTTGAAAAAGCTATGAAATCAAAAGGTTTGGAGCGATCCTTTAAAATGTCCATTGGCTCGGATGTGTACGAACAGTTAGAAAAGGAGCTGATGACGATTGAAACCGAATAATAAAGCAATATCTATGTTGTCTTTGGCAACTAAAGCAGGAAAGACGATGACCGGAGAGTTTTCAACAGAGAAGGCGGTAAAAGAAGGTCTGGCGTGTCTTGTGATTGTTGCAGAAGATGCATCCGATAATACAAAGAAAAAGTTTCGGAACATGTGTGAATATTATCATGTGGCAATGAGGGTGTTTTCTGATAAAGTATCATTGGGAAATGCTTGTGGAAAAGAATTTCGTGCATCCTTAGCGGTCACGGATCAGGGTCTGGCAAAGGCGGTCGTGAAGCAAATGGATAATTACGAAAAGATGGAGGTGTAATGATTTGGCAAAAGTCAGAGTATATGAATTAGCAAAAAGTTTGAATAAAGATAGTAAAGAAGTTCTTGAAATATTAAAGAAAAATGGTGTGGAAGTAAAGAACCATATGAGTTCTGTTTCGGATGAAGATGCAGGAAAGGTTCGTGCACGTTTTTCCGGTAAACCGCAGAACGCTGCACCAGCAGCGAAACCGGCTGTGAAACCGGCAGAAAACCCTGTGGCAGCCGCAAAACCGGCTCCGGCTGCAAGACCGGCAGAGAATGTTAGAAAACCGGAGAATAACCAGCCGGCAAATGAGAATCGTTCACAGGGCGACCGCAGAGATTTTAATAATAATCGTCAGGGCGACCGTAACGGCAGACCGCAGGGAGAGCGCAGAGATTTTAACGGAAACCGCCAGGGAGACCGTAACGGCAGACCACAGGGCGACCGTAGAGATTTTAACGGAAACCGTCAGGGCGACCGTAACGGCAGACCGCAGGGAGAGCGTAGAGATTTTAACGGAAACCGTCAGGGAGACCGTAACGGCAGACCACAGAATGATCGCAGAGACTTTAATGGAAACCGTCAGGGAGACCGTAACGGCAGACCACAGAATGATCGCAGAGATTTTAACGGAAACCGTCAGGGAGACCGCAATGGAAGACCACAGGGAGACCGTAGAGATTTTAATAATAACCGTGGTGGATTTAATAATGGCAGACCATCACAGAACAATGCTAACGGCAGACGCGATAACCGAAGAGATGAGAAGATCTCCATTCCTGCACCAATGGATCGTGCATCTATGGATCGTGAACGTATGGATCGCCATAAAGATAAAAAAGAAAGAGATAAGAGTTCTTTGTTTGAGGATGGCGATAGCAGAAAGAGAAACCGTAAAAAGAATGATCATTTTACGGTGAAAGGCACAAAAACAGTAAATAAACCGGTGGCAAAACCAAAGCCAAAGGAGCCGGAAGAACCAGTGATCAGAACAATTGAACTTCCGGAGGTACTTACGGTTCAGGAGCTTGCAGATAAAGTAAAGACTCCGGTATCACAGTTGATCAAGAAATTGTTCTTAGCGGGTGAGATGGTTACGGTCAATACGGATCTTGATTTTGAAAAAGCTGCGGAGATCGCATTAGAGTACAATTGTATTGCAGAAGAGGAAGTAAAAGTAGATGTGATCGAGGAGATGCTGAAGGAAGAAGAAGAGGATGAATCTTTATTAGTAGAACGTCCTCCGGTTGTCTGTGTAATGGGACACGTTGATCATGGTAAAACTTCTTTGTTGGATGCAATCCGTGAGACTTCCGTAACATCCGGCGAGGCGGGTGGTATTACACAGCATATCGGTGCTTATACAGTAGATGTGAATGGACAGCAGATCACATTCTTAGATACACCGGGACATGAGGCATTTACAGCAATGCGTATGCGTGGTGCACAGTCTACGGATATTGCAATCTTAGTTGTTGCGGCAGATGATGGTGTTATGCCACAGACAGTAGAGGCGATCAACCATGCAAAGGCTGCAGGCATTGAGATCATTGTTGCCGTAAACAAGATTGATAAGGAAAGTGCCAATGTAGAGCGTGTAAAACAGGAATTGGTGGAATACGAACTGATCGCAGAAGACTGGGGTGGTTCTACGGTATTCTGTCCGGTTTCTGCACATACAAAAGAAGGTATTGATAACTTATTGGAAATGATCCTTCTTACAGCAGAAGTACTGGAATTAAAGGCAAATCCAAACCGAAAAGCAAGAGGTATTGTTATCGAGGCAGAATTGGATAAAGGACGTGGACCGGTCGCAACCATTCTTGTTCAAAAAGGTACGTTAAAGGTTGGAGATACCATTTCGGTCGGAAGTGCATATGGTAGAGTTCGTGCCATGATCAATGATAAGGGACAGAGCGTGAAGGAGGCAGGTCCTTCACAGCCGGTAGAGATCCTGGGATTAAATGGTGTACCGGAAGCAGGTGAAATCTTTGTTGCCACAAAGAATGAGAAAGAAGCCCGTTCTATGGCAGAGACCTTTATTGCTTGTGATAAAGAGAAGCTGTTAGCAGAGACAAAAGCAAAAATGTCATTAGATGATCTGTTCTCCCAGATTCAGGCAGGTAATGTAAAAGAGCTGAATCTGGTTGTAAAGGCAGATGTACAGGGATCTGTTGAGGCAGTTAAGCAGAGTCTGTTAAAACTTTCGAATGAAGAAGTTGTGATCAAGGTAATTCATGCCGGTGTTGGTGCGATCAATGAATCGGATGTTATCTTAGCATCTGCATCTAATGCGATCATTATCGGTTTCAATGTTCGTCCGGATGCACAGGCAAAAGACGTTGCCGAACGTGAAAAAGTTGATTTGAGATTATATAAGGTTATTTATAACGCAATTGAGGATATCGAGGCAGCTATGAAGGGAATGTTAGATCCTATATATGAAGAACAGGTAACAGGACACCTTGTAGTTCGTCAGACATTTAAGGCTTCCGGTGTAGGTACGATCGCAGGATGTTTCGTATTGGATGGAGTAATCCGTAAGAAATCCAGTGTTCGTATTACGAGAGACGGTGAACAGATCTATGAAGGACCACTTGCATCGCTGAAGAGATTTAAAGATGATGTGAAGGAAGTTAAAAATGGATTTGAGTGTGGTATTGTACTTGAAAACTTCAATGATCTGAAGGAAGATGATCAGATCGAAGCCTATGAAATGGTAGAAGTGCCTCGTTAGACTGGCGTGTAAAACAGATTGGAGAATATATGAGACGCACAAGTATTAAAAATACAAGAATTAATGGTGAGGTACAGAAGGAATTGTCGCGAATTATCAGTCGTGAGATCAAAGATCCGAGAATTCATGCAATGACTTCTGTAACACATGTTATGGTCACTCCGGATTTAAAGGAATGTAAAGCTTACATTTCTGTATTAGGAGATGATCAGGCAAAAGAAGATACCCTGGCAGGATTAAAAAGTGCTTCCGGATATATCCGGAAGGAACTTGCCCGAAGTATCAATTTGAGAAATACCCCGGAAATCACTTTTTATATTGATGAATCCATTGAATATGCGATCAATATGTCCAAGAAGATTGATGATGTGTTAAGTCATGATCGGGCGGTTGATCTAGAAGACAATGATTCGAACGAGGAGTAGAATGAACGATTTTATACGAGAAATAGAAAAAGCGAAGGATATTGTAATTTTGGGACATACAAGACCGGACGGGGACTGCGTAGGTTCCTGTCTGGGTGTATATAATTATGTGTTAGATAATTATCCGGATAAGCAGGTGGATATTTATTTAGATGCCTTTAAGCCGGAGTTCCTGTTTTTGAATGGTGCAGACAAGATATTGCATGAACAAAAGCAAAAGGTATATGACCTTTGTATTTCTATGGATAGTGGTGATCTGGATCGTCATGGTGATTTTGTCGTATATTTTGATTCGGCAAAGCGCACGATGTGTATTGATCATCATATAAGTAATCAGGGTTTTGGTGATGTCTGCTTTTTGAAGCCGGAATGCAGTGCTGCGGCAGAAGCGGTCTTTACATTGTTAGATGAGGATAAGATTTCACAACACTGTGCAGAATGTCTGTATTTAGGGATTGTACATGATACCGGCGTATTCAAATATACGAATACAACGAGACAGACGATGGAGATTGCCGGTAAACTGATTGAAAAAGGTGCAAGAAGTCAGTTGGTGATCGATGGTACTTTTTATCAAAAAACATTTAAACAGAACAAGATGCTTGCAAAGGCTTTGGATGCAGCGTTTTTAATGTTTGACGGCAAGGTGATCGTATCCTGCCTTACAAAAGATGTTTTTGATGATAATGATGCTACGAATCTGGATACCGATGGTGTGGTAGACGCTTTGCGCATCACGGAAGGTGTTGAATGTGCACTGTGGATGTATGAATATCCCAAGAAAGGTGTATTCAAATGTTCATTGCGTTCGAATGAGATTGTAAATGTCAGCATGATCGCCGGTTCCCTGGGTGGCGGCGGACATGTGAGAGCAGCTGGCTGTGAGGTGGAAGGTGACAAAGACACCATCATCTTAAAGGTAACAGACATGATCAAAGCGCAGTTAGACAATGCATGAACAAAGTAAGCGCAATGAGAGGATATAACATGTATGATGGCGTAATTAACATATATAAGGAAAAAGGCTTTACTTCGTTTGATGTGGTTGCCAAATTAAGGGGAATCCTGAAACAAAAAAAGATCGGACACACCGGCACCCTTGATCCGGATGCGGAAGGGGTGCTTGTGGTCTGTCTTGGAAAGGCGACAAAGCTTTGTGATATATTGACGGATAAAAACAAATCATACGAAGCGGTATTTCGTTTAGGAATCACCACAGATACGGAGGACAGCTCCGGGACAGTTGTGTCACAAAAGGATGTCTGCGTGACGGAGGAACAGGTGAAAGATGTAATTCAATCGTTTGTTGGAGAATATCAGCAGATTCCACCCATGTATTCTGCAATCAAGGTAAATGGTAGGAAATTGTATGAATTAGCAAGACAGGGGATTGAGATTGAGCGGAAACCGAGACCGGTCATGATCCATGACATTGAGATTCTGTCAATACAACTTCCGGTTGTAAAGATTGCAGTGAATTGCAGTAAAGGAACTTATATTCGGAGTCTTTGCAGGGATATCGGAGAACAGTTAGGATGTGGTGCGGTGTTGGAGCATTTACTCAGAACAAGTGTAAATGCACAGGAGACTGGATTTGTATTTACCACACAGGATACATTAAGGCTTTCAGATGTGGAATCCCTTGTATCGCAGGGAATGTTGGATTCGCATATCATTTCCATTGACCGGCTGTTTCCACGGTACCCGAAATATACAGTGAATAAAAACGGAAATGCCAGATTAATGAATGGAAATCTTCTTTCTTTGCATGATCTGGAAGGTGAAGTATCGGAACAGGAAGACGGGACACCGGGACTGATCTATGATCAGGATGGAATATTCCGTGCAATTTACCGGTATCAGAGTGAACAGAAGATGTTCAAAGCAGATAAAATGTTTTTATAGTATAATTCATAATAATTACAAGAAGGAACATAACGGTATGATATATTTACGCGATGAGGAAGCAAAACGGTTTTCTACGGCTGGAACCGCAATTGCACTTGGCAAATTTGACGGGATACATGTTGGACATCAGATGCTGATAGATGGTCTGATGCAGGAAAAACAACAGGGAAAGACAGCATTGGTATTTTCTTTTGGAGATGCACCGGGTTCTGTGTTAGGAGGAAATGTTCATAAAAACATATATACAACTGAGGAAAAAGCATTGTATTGCGAGGAACTGGGTGTCGATATCCTGTTGGAATATCCATTTACAAGAGAATTTGCCGCAATGTCTCCGGAAGATTTTGTATCGCATTGTCTGGTACAGCAATTAGGTGTCAAGGCGGTTTATGTAGGTGCTGATTTTCACTTTGGAAAAGGGCGGAGCGGAAATGTTGCATTATTGCAGGCACTTGGAGAAGAATACGGGTTTACGGTACATGCCGTACAGAAGAAAACATTGCATGGAAAGGTTGTAAGTTCTACGACAATTCGTGATATGCTGGAATCGCATTTTCTTATTGCGAATGAAATGCTGGGCAATCCGTATTTTGTATATGGAGAGGTGGTACACGGGCAGCATTTGGGACACACGATTGGTTTTCCGACGATCAATCAAAGAGTTCCGGGACAAAAACTGGTGCCGGCAAATGGTGTGTATGCAAGCCGGGTAGAGATTGACGGAGTGACATACCGCGGTATTAGTAATCTTGGGAAAAAACCGACGGTAGATGGAATACATCAGGTTGGATTAGAGACCTATTTACTGGATTACTCCGGTAATTTATATGGCAAAAAACTCAAGACACAATTGTTATATTTCATACGTCCGGAAGAGAAATTCGCAAACGTGGAAGCGCTACGAAAACAGATTCAAAATGACGTAAAACTCATGTTGGAACAGGATGAATATTAAAAATGAGAATGTCAAGAAAAAATGCTTGACATTCTTTTCTTTTTTCTGTATACTTAGCAAGGTTGATGTAAAGAGAAAATACTTTACAAGGAAGTGGATAGATGGAAAAGATTGTCAGACAGGCGTTATTATATGATTTTTATGGTGAATTATTGACCGAGCATCAGAAGTCAGTCTATTCCGATATTGTGTTGAATGATCTATCGTATTCGGAGGTTGCAAGAGATGAGGGAATCAGCCGCCAGGGAGTGTATGATCTGGTGAAGCGTTGTGACAAGATTTTGGAGGAATACGAGAGCAAACTGCTTCTGGTAGAGAAATTTTTAGAGACCAAGGAACGTGTCAGCAAGATCCATGAATTGGCAACGGATCTTAAGACGATGACAGAGAATCCTGAATTGCAGGAAAAGATCAATGCAATTGAGGAGATATCCAAAGCAATCTATGAAAGTTATTGAGAGAGCAGTGTTTGCCTGGAGGTAATGTATGGCATTTGAAAGTTTATCTGATAAATTGCAGAATGCATTTAAAAAATTGAGAAGCAAAGGCTCCCTGACGGAAGCTGATGTCAAAGAGGCTATGAAAGAAGTAAAACGTGCGTTGTTAGAGGCGGATGTCAACTTCAAAGTAGTGAAACAATTTATTAATTCCGTGAGTGAACGTGCGATTGGTGAAGATGTACTGAAGGGATTGAATCCGGGACAGATGGTTATCAAGATCGTGAAGGAAGAGATGGATAAGCTGATGGGCTCTGAGACAACAGAGATCAAGCTGTTACCTTCGAACGAAGTAACCATCATCATGATGTGTGGATTACAGGGTGCAGGTAAGACGACAACAGTTGCCAAACTTGCAGGAAAATATAAAGAGCGCGGTAAGAAATGTCTCCTTACTGCCTGTGATGTGTATCGTCCGGCTGCGATTAAGCAGTTAGAGATCAATGGTGAGAAACAGGGAGTTCCGGTATTTACAATGGGAACACAGAATTCACCGGTTGATATTGCAAAAGCGGCAGTAGAACATGCTGCCAAGAATAATATACAGATTGTATTTTTGGATACAGCAGGTCGTTTGCATGTCGATGAGTCCATGATGCAGGAATTGCAGGAGATCAAGAAGAATGTGAATGTCACATATACGATATTGACAGTTGATGCCATGACCGGTCAGGATGCAGTGAATGTTGCAACCAGTTTTAATGAACAGATCGGTATTGATGGTGTGATTCTTACGAAGTTAGATGGTGATACCCGTGGTGGTGCTGCACTTTCCATTCGTGCGGTAACCGGTAAGCCAATCTTTTATGTTGGTATGGGTGAGAAACTTTCGGATTTGGAACAGTTTTATCCGTCCAGAATGGCAAGTCGTATTCTTGGTATGGGAGATGTAGAATCGCTCATTGAGAAAGCACAGAGTGCAATTGACGAAGAGAAAGCCAAAGAAATGGAACAGAAGATGAGAAAAGCATCTTTTGATTTCAATGATTTTTTAGATAGTTTAGCCCAGATGGAGAAGATGGGAAGTATGCAGGACATGCTTTCAATGATTCCGGGAATGGGCAATCAGCTTAAGAATGTGGAGATTGACGAGAAACAGATGAACCGGCCGAAAGCCATCATTTTGTCAATGACCAAAGAAGAGAGATCCAATCCGAACATCATCAATCCGAGCCGGAAACGCAGAATAGCGGCTGGTGCAGGTGTAGATATCAGTGAAGTGAACCGTCTGATCAAGCAGTTTGAACAGATGCGCAAGATGATGAAACAGATGTCCGGAATGATGGGTGGTAAGCGTGGAAAACGTTTCCGTATGCCATTTGGATTTTAATGATGGATGTACAAACCGATATGGTTTAGACATATAAGTTATAGCAGTCCGCAGTGTGGACAGGATATGAAGGAGGTGAAATAAGACAATGGCAGTAAAGATGAGATTAAAGAGAATGGGATATAAGAGACATCCTTTCTATAGAGTAATTGTAGCAGATGCACGTTCTCCAAGAGATGGTAGATTTATCGAAGAGATCGGTACTTACGATCCAAATCAGGAGCCAAGCGTAGTTAAGATTGATGCAGATTTGGCAAAGAAGTGGTTAGCTAACGGTGCTCAGCCAACAGATACAGTTGCTAAGCTTTTAAAGCAGGCTGGTATTGAGAAGTAGGACTTGGGAGGTTATTCGTAGATGAAAGAATTGGTAGAAGTAATAGCAAAGTCCCTAGTTGATCACCCAGAGGATGTTGAGGTAATCGAGACCTCAAAAGATGACGCCATTTATGTTGAGCTTAAGGTTGCCCAGGAAGATATGGGTAAAGTAATCGGTAAGCAGGGTAGAATTGCAAAATCTATCCGTACAGTTGTGAAAGCAGCTGCTTCAAAGGGTGATAAGAAGGTAATTGTGGATATCAAATAGTGATATCGCATCTCATGGAAGGTTGTCACACAATGTGTGTGATTATCCTTCCATTTTTTAAATGAGAAGACAGGAACGGAACACAGAAAGGAAAATACATGGAAGATTTATTACAGGTTGGTGTGATCACATCAACACATGGTGTGCGTGGGGAAGTAAAAGTATTTCCGACAACGGACGATAATGCCAGATTTAAAAAGTTAAAAGATTGTTATGTAGAGTATAAGAATGAAATGCTTCCGATCAAAGTACAGGGAGCGAAGTTCTTTAAGAATATGGTTATTTTGAAATTTGACGGAATTGATAATATCAATGACGTAGAGAAATATAAACAATGTAAATTATATGTTGACCGGGAACATGCAGTAGCATTAGAAGAGAATGAGTATTTTATGACAGACCTGATCGGATTACAGGTACAGAAAGAAGATGGTACAGCACTTGGTACATTGACTGAGATCATTCCGACCGGAGCCAATGATGTATATGTAGTTACGGGCAAAGAGAAAAAAGAATGGCTGCTGCCTGCAATCAGGGAATGTATTCTGAACGTTGATATGGAACATGGAAAAATGACCGTCCGGTTAATGAAAGGAATGGAGGAATAAGATGCATTTTCATATATTGACTTTATTTCCGGAAATGGTGATGGACGGTCTTGGAACCTCGATCACCGGAAGGGCGATGAAAAAAGGTGCTATATCGGTAGATGCAATCAATATACGGGATTATGCACAGAACAAACACGGGCAGGTAGATGATTATCCATATGGAGGCGGTGCCGGAATGGTTATGCAGCCGGGACCGGTGTATCGTGCATATGAGGCGGTAAAAGAACAGATTGAGCAACGCAAGAGGTTGGAATGTGCAGCTACTGACGATAACAAAACGATGGAATATATTACAGCAGACAAAGGGAAGCAACTTCGTGTGGTTTACATGACACCACAGGGAAAGGTATTTAATCAGGAGATTGCACAGGAACTGGCGCAGGAAGAAGATCTGGTGCTGCTTTGTGGACATTATGAGGGAATCGATGAGCGGGTTTTAGAACGTATCGTGACAGATCATATATCCATAGGAGATTATGTGCTGACAGGAGGAGAATTGCCGGCTATGGTGGTGATCGATGCAGTATCGCGTATGGTGCCGGGTGTGCTTCACAATGATGTAAGTGCAGAGTTTGAGACATTTCATGACAATTTATTAGAATATCCGCAATATACAAGACCGGAGGAGTTTATGGGAGAACGGGTGCCGGACGTATTATTGAGTGGACATCATAAGAATATTGAAGCCTGGAGACTGGAACGTTCTATGGAACGTACTATGGAACGACGACCGGATCTGTGGGCAAAACATCAGGAAAACCAGAACCGGTAAAACGGAGTCTTCTAGCAGATATAACGGAAAAGGGGAGGAGTGTATGGAAATAGGAACGTATGGGTACGAAAAATCAGAATTGCTTACACTTGCAGAACAGATTTATCAATGCAAACATGATATAGAGGATCTGGAACTGGAACTGAATGAAGTACAGTTTCATTATACTTATATTGGAAAACGAAAGGATATTGTAACACACGAAGTGATCTTTCGTTTGCTGTTTATACTGATTTGCACAGGAATTTTATTGGGATGTGTGGTTGTTCCGATCATGTTGAAGCTGTTTCTGTTTACCATTCCTTTTTTACTGATTGCTGATTTTATGTTGATCAAAAGAGAAATCAAGATGTTGCTTACCCTTTCGTATAGCAGCAATCCGGAACGCACCGGAAAGTTTGCACAGCATTTTCATATTGTAACGTTTCAAAGCGATACCATTCAGACAAAGAAAAAGATTCAGGAATTACAGGAAAGAATCAAGGTCTGCAATGATAAATTAGAGGGATTACAGAAGAAAAAACAGGAATATATAGAAAAACAACAGCAAAAGGAAGAGATTCTTCGGAAAAACGGGATTCTATATGATGAGAAACCGAATGTGCAGAATAGTAAGTTCAACTTGAAGATGGATGATGCGTGGACAAATGATATACAGGAATTAGATGAATACTATCGCAAGGAAGAAGCGTATTTGGGACAATTGCTGGCAAATGTTGATCGGAATATACAATTATATAACAGGGAAATTACGAAAATTGATTCAGAGTTTGAACAATCGAAAAAGTTATTGCTCTTAGCTGTGATCGTTTTTGTACTTGTTGCAATTATCCAGAATTCGCTTAGCGGTGTTGCATATACGGTAAGTGCCATTGTTTGTGTGATCGTCAGCATAATTTCAGTGATAATTCTTGAAAATAAATGCAGGATTCCCATTATCAATTATTATGTAGAACAAAAGAGTCCGTTGTTTGAAGATTATGCATTTACACATAATATGGTTCCGGTCGCAGAAAAACGACAGGAATATATGGAATGCAGAGAAAAATACGAGAAAGAACTGACAGAAGTGAAGAACAAAAGGAAAGCCTTAGATGCATAATGAATTGGGAATTTTCATAAGGGAATTTGCGAAAAATGCTTGCATTTTCATATATGATATGGTACATTAAGTAAGTTGTGACTTCTCTCATGTAGAGAATTGCATATATTTTGGATGGTCCTCTGCGAGTTTTTAGAAAACGCACCTTTCTGAATTGGGTGCAATCCTTGCAAGAACGTCTTATATTCTAAGGAGGTTCGTGATGAACGATATTATTAAGAACATTGAAGCTGCTCAGTTAAAGTCAGATGTTGCAGACTTCAAGGTAGGAGATACTGTTAAGGTATCTGCAAAGGTAAAAGAAGGAAACAGAGAAAGAATTCAGGTTTTCGAAGGAACTGTAATTAAGCGTCAGGGCGGTAGCAACCGTGAGACATTTACCGTTCGTAAGAATTCTAACGGCGTTGGTGTTGAGAAGACATGGCCATTGCATTCTCCAATCGTAGAGAAGATTGAAGTTGTCAGACATGGTAAAGCTAGACGTGCTAAATTATACTACTTACGCGATAGAGTAGGTAAGGCAGCAAGAGTAAAAGAATTAGTAAAATAATCTTTTCAAAATGAAGGGCTGGAGTATTTACTCTAGCCTTTTGTTCTATCAGACAGGAGGATTATATGAGACGACGTAGAAGATACCGCAGCAGTTACGACAGAGATACATTTGATATCAAAGATTTTATGTCAGAGATTGGACATTGGCTCCTTTCTATATTGGTTGTTGTAATCTTAGCTTATAGTATTGTCACGTTTGGAGTGCAGTCTGTTACGATGATCGGACAAAGCATGAATCCGGCTTTGACGAATCAGGATGTGTTACTATTAAATAAGGCTGCATATACATTTGGAAGTCCCAAAAGATATGATATCGTTGCGTTTAAACTAAAGGAAGAAAACGAAGGTTATTTTACGATCAAACGGATCATTGGTCTGCCAGGAGAAAATGTGCAGATCAAGAATGGCCGAATCTTTATTGATGGTAAGGCACTTACCGATCTGCCGTTTGATGACCTGGTTATGACAGAGGGACTTGCATTAGATGGTGTAGATTTAGGAGAAGACGAATATTTTGTGATGGGAGATAATTGTAACAATAGTGAAGACTCCCGTTATGTAAATATTGGTAATATATCAGATAAAGAGATCAGTGGCAAGATTGTATTTCGAATTTCACCACGAAGTGAATGGGGATTTGTGAAGTAAGAAATAGAACCTGAGAGGAGTTAAGAGATGAACATTCAATGGTATCCGGGTCATATGACAAAAGCAAAGCGTATGATGCAGGAAGACATAAAATTAATTGATATAGTGATCGAGCTGTTAGACGCCAGAGTACCTTTGAGTAGCCGGAATCCGGATATTGATTCGTTAGCAAACAATAAATACCGCCTGGTGTTATTGAACAAATGTGATCTGGCAGACGATTCGGTAACTGCAAAATGGGAGAACTATTTCAAAGCGCAGGGAATGTTAGTTGTTAAGATCAATGCAAGAGACGGTCAGGGAATGAAAGCGATTACGGCAAAGATTCAGGAAGCCTGTAAGGAAAAGATTGAGCGGGATCGAAAGAGAGGAATTCTCAACCGGCCGATCCGGGCAATGATTGTAGGAATTCCTAATGTCGGCAAATCAACATTTATCAATTCCTATGCAAAGAAAGCCTGTACCAAGGTCGGTAACAAACCGGGTGTTACAAAGGGAAAACAATGGATCCGCATCAATAAGAATGTGGAACTGCTGGATACACCGGGAATCCTATGGCCGAAGTTCGAGGATGAATCGGTTGGTGAACATCTAGCATTTATTGGTTCCATCAATGATGAGATTTTGCAGAAAACAGAATTGGCATGTAATCTTATTTCCTTTGTGAAAAAGGAATATCCGGACACTTTGAAGAAACGCTATGATGTAGATGAGGAACAGACCCCATCTGATATACTTGGTGGAATCGCGCGGAATCGAGGATGTTTGCTGAAAGGGCAGGAGTTGGATTACGAAAAAGCAGCCAGTCTTTTACTGGATGATTTCCGGAGTGGTAAGCTGGGTGCAATGTCGGTAGAACGACCGGAATAACAGAGTATTCGTCAGAATGGAAAGGGTGGAAATATATGGCACGCAATAAATCAACTGACACAGGAGAAATCAATATCGTGAAGGAGTTGGTTGGAACATTGCTTTATATTGTATTTGTAATCTTTGCAGTGTGGTTTATTTTAACATTTGTGGGACAACGCACGGAAGTAAGCGGCAGTTCCATGTATGATACATTAGAAGATGGAGATAATTTATGGATTGACAAAGTATCCTATCGATTCTCTGACCCCAAACGATTTGATATTGTGGTATTTCCTTATCAGGACAGTTCCGTGTACTATATTAAACGAATCATCGGGTTACCGGGAGAACGGATCCGGATTGAACAAGATGGTACGATCTACATCAATAATGAACCGTTGGAAGAGAATTATGGATATGAAACCATTGCTGCTAATATGATCGGAAGAGCGAAGAATAATATCATACTGGGTGATGATGAATATTTTGTAATGGGAGATAACCGGAATGATAGCAAAGATTCCAGATTCGAAGAAGTGGGCAATATTCACAGAGATGAACTGGAAGGAAAGGCCGTCTTTCGTATCTGGCCTCTCTCAAAATTCGGGAAGGTGAAATAGGTGAAAAGAATGGCAAATAAGAAAACAGATTTAGAAATAAAAACGAAAGAAACACAAAAAGAAAAGAGTGTTGATATTAAAAAAGAGATTATAGATACGGTTATATATTTATTATTTTTATTTGTTACCGTCTGGCTGATCATTACATTTGTCGGACAGCGTACCGTGGTAAACGGAGAATCCATGTACGATACACTGCATGATCATGATAACCTCTGGGTTGACAAATTCTCATATCATTTCAAAGAACCGGAACGATTTGATATTGTTGTATTTCCGATGTATGACGGAGAGGAATATTTTATTAAACGAATTATCGGACTTCCCGGTGAAACCGTGCGGATTGATAAGAATGGAACAATTTATATCGACGGTAAGGTGCTAGAGGAAGATTATGGATATGAAACCATTGATGAAAGCATGATCGGCAGGGCATATGACGGTGTTACATTAGGAAATGATGAATATTTTGTGATGGGAGATAATCGAAATGCCAGTGAAGATTCCAGGTTTGATATTGTTGGAAATGTAAAAAGAGAAGATCTGATGGGAAAAGCAGTGTTCCGGCTCTGGCCACTGTCTTCATTCGGAACGATCGATTAACAGGAAGCGTTTTTATAAAATTATGGTCTGACCATATTGGAGGAATCATATGAAAGTCAGTGAAATGAAAGAACTTATGAAAAATGCAAATCTAGATGAACTTCGAAAGCTTGCTGCCGAATGGGAACAGGACGAGCGGGCAGGTGTACAAAAGCTGGCACTTTCCGCAAGAAAGAAGATTGCCGCATTTGAAGAAGAGGTAAAACGTACATATGCCATGCAGGAGTATGAAAGAAAGCATGCAGACTGCCGATATATATGTGGAATAGATGAAGTGGGAAGAGGACCGTTGGCAGGACCGGTTGTTGCGGCTGCCGTGATTCTTCCAAAGGATGTAGATATTTATTATCTGAATGATTCCAAACAATTATCTGCCAGGAAGAGAGAACAGTTATATGACGAGATCATGGAAAAGGCAGTTGCGGTCGGAATCGGATTCGCAGATGAAGAATGTATTGATGAGATTAATATATTGCAGGCGGATTATGTAGCAATGCGAATGGCACTCAGCAAGCTTTCCGTTACACCGGATTATCTGTTAAATGATGCGGTAATCATTCCGGAAGTAACGATTCCGCAGGAGTCGATCATAAAAGGGGATGCAAAGAGTGTGTCGATTGCAGCCGCCAGTATTGTTGCAAAAGTGACAAGGGACCGGTTTATGGTGGATATGGATTCGGTGTATCCGGGATATGATTTTGCGGGAAATAAGGGGTACGGAAGTGCAAAACATATCGAGGCATTGAAAACATTAGGACCGTGTAAGATTCACAGGCGGACGTTTATTAAGAACTTTATTTAGAAGAAATAGAAAGGGGTATTTCTATGCAGATTGGACAGCGTTTCGTGACCGGATATGAGAATAATGTATCGGAACAGATCAGAACCAGGCAGGGTGCTGACGTGGAACAATCTGCGGTAGGAAAACTTTCTGCGGATATTTCTGCCCTGAAAGAGGGCGAAGTTTTCCGGGGAGAAATATTAGATATTGTAGGGGATAAGGTTACGATATCACTGGAAGATCAGGCAAAACTAATGGCAAGATTGCAGGCAGGGGTAGAGTTAGGCGTAGGAGACCGGTTATTGTTTTCCGTCAAGGAGAACACAGCGAATCAGGTTGTGATAAAACCGGTATTTGATTCTTTATACAGTGCACAGACACAGGTTTTGGAGAAGGCGTTAGATCTTGCCGGACTATCGCCGACAGAGAAGAATTTTACGGTTGCAAAAGAACTGATGGATGCGGGGATGCCGGTAGATAAGAGTAGTATGGTTACGATTTTGTCACAAAGCATGAGATTCGAAGGTACTTCGTTACAGACTCTCGTTTCCATGAATAAGTTGCAGATTCCGGTAACGGCTGAAAACATTACACAGTTTGGGCGATATGAGAATTTGCAACATTCCCTTACCAGTGATATTGCAGCAACGGCAGAGTCGGTTGCTGATTTTGCAAGTGCATTTCCGCAAGGGACCGACGGGCAGACCATGTTACAGATTGCAGGAGCGATATCGGAACTGTTTGTACCGGAAACAGAATCTATGGATGCGGAACAGGGACAAAGTACCGTAGCTGATATGACAGGAAATATTACGGATGCAGCAGAGTCGGATATACCTCATGATATGGCATCCGATACAGAAGATGCCGCTCATATTATGAAAAATACCATGACATCCGGACAACCGGCAATCACGGAGATGGTAACCGGAACAAATGACCGGATAATGAATAAAATGATCGCATCATTTGTCGGGAAAGCGGAGACCAATCTATCGGAAGAACAATTTCAGACCGTAGCGAAAGCCTTAACACAGGCGGGTGTTCCGGAAACGGAGGTAAGCAGGTTGTTTCAGAATGCATCTTCCGAAGGCAATCTGTTTCAGAACATGTTACATACATTACAAACGGGCAGTCTGCCGGATGCTGTACTGCAAAATCTCTTTCAGGATGCATCTTTAAAAGATCTGATGTCGGAGATTGTGAAAAAGGCATTTTCCGTTGACCCGAAAAAGATGAAGGATCCCAAAGAGATCGACGATCTGTATGAGACCATATTAAAAAATACCAAATCATTTGAAGATGCCGTTGCCTCGCACGGAGGCAATACAAAAGGATTTCAACAGAGTTTTCAGAATATGCGCCAGAATATGCAGTTTATGGAACAGTTGAATCATCAGATGATATACGCACAGATGCCGGTCCGATTATCCAACAAACAGACAAATTCAGAATTGTATGTATATGCAGACAAACGAAAATTACAGCAGAAAAAAGACGGTATCAGTGTAATGCTGCATCTGGATATGGATCATTTGGGGGCAACCGATGTGAAGGTAACATTAACCGGCAGCAATGTTCACGCAAGATTTTACTTAAATGATCAGGATAGCGTGGATATCGTGGCGGATAATATGAATACGCTTGCCAAACAATTAGCAGACCGGGGATTTTCCCTGACTAACGAAGTCGTAAAACGACAACCGCAGGAATCGATCAATAAAGTGGTGGATGAAGTGATTGATGAGAATGCCGAAAAAAGTATCAGACGTTATACATTTGATGCCAGAACTTAAGTAATATTCGTTGATCGCAGAAAAGGATGTGAAACAGGATGGAGAAGAAAAAACGAAAAGCAGTTGCCTTGAATTATGATCCTTCGAATCAGGCACCACAGGTGATTGCATCCGGACAGGGCGTCGTTGCAGACCGGATCATTGAGAAAGCAAAGGAACATGATGTTGCGACTTATCAGGATGAAGGTCTGGCAGATACCTTGTTAAAATTAGATATCGGAGATATGATCCCTCCTGAATTATACGGTGTCGTTGCGGAAATCTTAGTATATGTAGATAAGATGGATAAGATCAAGAGCAAATTAAAGAAATAACTTTTGGGGGATATATGCACGAAACAAATAAAAGGGTAGTTGGTGCAAAAGCAGAGCAATTGATTCGGGATTATTTAGCTGCAAATGATTATGAGATCCTGGAAATGAATTATCGCTGCAAACAAGGCGAAGTAGATATTATTGCAAAACACGGAAAGTATTATGTGTTTATTGAGGTCAAATATCGCAGTTCCACTAAGTATGGACTGCCGGAAGAGGCTGTCGGCATCGCAAAGCAGCGGCGGATCAGTAAAGCGGCATTGTATTATTTGTATAGCCATAATCTGCCGGATACGACACCGGTCCGATTTGACGTGGCGGCAATTCTTGTTGATACCGTACACTATATAAAAGATGCATTTTCTTATGTTTGTTAGAGGTACAGACTACCGGCAATGGAGGATAGAGCAATGATTGAGAATATAATCTATGTAAATGACAATCACAGTACAGTGGTACATGAGGAACAGGACACCGTGTACATTACTTTCCCCAAATTAGATGCATACAAAGACGATATGATACATGGCTTTTCGACAAGAAAAGGTGGTGTGTCACAAGGGTATTTGGGCGCGATGAATCTGAGTTTTACCAGAGGGGATGACCGGGAGAATGTTTTGGAAAACCACAGGCGCTTTGCCCAGACACTTGGATATGATGAAAAGAAACTGGTATTTTCGAATCAGGTACATCATACCGCATTTCATAAAGTAACAAAGGAGGACTGCGGTAAGGGCATTGTACGGGAAAGTGATATTTTAGAGATAGATGGTCTTGTGACAAACGAACCCGGAGTTCCGATGATCACATTTTATGCGGACTGTGTTCCGTTGTTTTTCTACGATCCACAACATAAAGTGATCGCCATGGCACATTCCGGATGGCGCGGTACGGTAGAAAAGATCGGTGGGAAAATGGTCGCATATATGCATGAAGAATACGGATGCGATCCGGATAACATAGTATGTGCGATTGGACCGTCTATCTGCCAGAAATGCTATGAGGTAAGTGAAGACGTTGCACAGCATTTTACGGATGTATTTGGTGATGCTTACGGAGAGACATTATTATACCGCAAAGAAAATGGAAAATATCAGTTAAATCTGCAAAAGGCATGTGAGATCACCCTGTTAGCAAGCGGTATCCGGAAGGAACATTTGGATGTTACGGATCTGTGTACCTGTTGTAACCCGGACTGGCTGTTTTCACACCGCGCAAGCAATGGAAAACGTGGAAATTTAGCCGCAGTTATGATGCTCAAAGAAAAGAACTGACAGAAAACGGGATGATCAGAAGATGATTTGTTCCGATATAAGGGTTTACAAATATTTATGGCTATTGTAAACTAGATGAAGTTGTAAACATAAAGAAGGAGAAAAAGAATGAGTAAACCAATCGTGGCTATTGTTGGCCGACCGAATGTAGGAAAGTCTACTTTATTCAATGTATTAGCAGGGTCTAAGATCTCAATTGTAAAGGATACCCCTGGCGTGACAAGAGACCGGATTTATGCGGATGTAAACTGGTTAGACTATAATTTCACAATGATCGATACAGGTGGTATTGAACCGGAAAGTCAGGATATTATCATAAAGAGTATGCGTGAACAGGCACAGATCGCAATAGATACAGCGGATGTCATCATGTTTTTGGTAGATGTGAGACAGGGACTGGTGGATGCGGATCACAAAGTGGCAGATATGCTTCGCCGTTCCCACAAGCCGGTTGTGCTTGTTGTAAACAAGGTTGATAGTTTCGATAAATTTATGCCGGATGTCTATGAATTTTATAATTTAGGTCTGGGTGATCCGTTTCCAATCTCGGCAGCATCACAGCTTGGTCTGGGTGATATGTTAGATGAGGTTGTATCTCATTTTACAGAGGAAATGAAAGAGTCGGAAGAAGATGAACGTCCAAAGATTGCGATCATCGGTAAACCAAATGTAGGTAAAAGTTCCATCATTAACAAGTTGTTAGGGGAAGACCGCGTGATCGTATCGGATATAGCCGGAACGACCAGAGATGCAATTGATACGGTCGTTACACGGAATGACCGGGAATATGTATTTATTGATACGGCAGGATTGCGAAGAAAGAATAAGATCAAGGAAGAGATTGAACGTTTTTCAATCATTCGTACCGTTACCGCAGTAGAACGGGCAGATGTATGTGTGCTGGTAATTGACGCAACAGAGGGCGTTACCGAACAGGATGCCAAGATTGCGGGAATTGCACATGAACGCGGTAAAGGTATGATCATTGCAGTGAATAAATGGGATGCGATCGAGAAAGATAACAAAACGATATACAAGTTTACGGAGGATATCCGAAGGATCTTGTCTTTCTTAAGTTATGCGGAGATCATATTTATATCCGCAAAGACCGGGCAGCGTATGCCAAAGTTGTTTGATGTGATCGATATGGTAGTGGATAATCATGCACTCCGTATCGGAACCGGCGTGTTGAATGAGATTCTGACGGAAGCGGTTGCCATGCAGGAACCACCGTCTGATAAAGGTAAGAAACTGCGGTTATATTATGTAACGGAGGTTTCTGTGAAGCCGCCTACATTTGTTATTTTTGTAAATGACAGGAATTTAACACATTTTTCTTATACAAGATACATTGAAAATCGTTTCCGTGATGCGTTTGGATTCAAAGGAACGCCACTTCATTTTATATATAGGGAACGAAAAGAGAAAGGTTGATAAAAAGACATGGAGATCATTATACGAATTCTTTGCATTGTAATCGGTTATTGTTTTGGATTGATTCAGACTGCTTATATTTATGGAAAACTACACGGAATTGACATCAGGGAATATGGAAGCGGTAATTCCGGAACAACCAATGCGCTGAGAGTATTGGGTAAGAAAGCGGGGCTGGTCGTATTTCTTGGAGATCTGCTGAAGGCAGTTGCGGCATGTGTATTAGCAAGAGTGATCGGAACGCTCTTTTTCCCGGATATTTTATATCCGATGATTCTATGGAGTGGCCTGGGCGTTGTGATCGGGCATAATTTTCCGTTTTACATGAATTTTAAGGGCGGCAAAGGAATTGCAGCAACAGCAGGAGTTGTATTAGGATTGCTGGACTGGCATATCATTGTGATCTGTCTGTTGGCATTTATTCTTTGTGTTGCAATCACACGGTACGTTTCGCTTGGCTCCTTGATCGTAGTGACTTTGTTCTGGGTTACATTCTTTGTGGAAGGAATGCATGGTGCCTATGTGAATCCGGCAACCCAGGCGGCATATACGAATCATCAGTTAATAGAAAGTTATGTGATCATTTTCCTATTTGCAGCATTGGCATTTTATCGTCACAAAGCAAATATTGTACGTTTAGTGCACGGACAGGAAAATAAGATTTTTTCCAAGAAACCAGAGGATACGCAAAAAGAAGAATAATACGGGAGGTAGTGGTACGATGAAGATATGTATATTAGGTGCCGGAAGTTGGGGAACAGCATTATCTATTTTACTGGCAGGTAATGGACATGATGTAACGGTATGGTCGATCGATCCGGAAGAAGTATTGATGTTAAAGAATTATAGGGAACAACGGGAAAAACTTCCGGGAGTAATCATTCCAAGTACGGTAGATTTTACGACAGATCTGCAAAGCGCATTAACGGATGCAGAACTTGTTGTCTGTGCAGTACCATCGCCATTTGTGCGTTCTACCATGAAATCTGCATCCGAATATATTGCCGGAGGAACAATTGTGGTAGATGTAGCAAAAGGAATTGAGGAACATACAGATAAGACAATGACAACGATCATTGAAGAAGAATGTCCGCAGGCTCGTGTCGGAATTCTTTCCGGTCCTAGTCATGCAGAGGAAGTCGGACGTAAGATTCCAACAACAATTGTTGCCGGTTCGAAGGACAAAGCAGTTGCGGAAACGATTCAGGATGTATTTATGAATGATGTATTCCGTGTATATACAAGTCCGGATGTGATCGGTATTGAGTTAGGCGGTTCTCTGAAAAACGTGATTGCGCTTGCCGCAGGTATTGTAGATGGTCTTGGATTTGGAGATAATACGAAAGCAGCGCTTATGACCAGAGGTATTGCCGAGATGAGCCGGCTTGTGATCGCAATGGGCGGTCATATGGAAACACTTGCCGGTCTGTCCGGTATCGGTGATCTGATCGTAACATGTACATCCAAACATTCCAGAAACCGGAATGCCGGATTCCTTATGGGCCAGGGGAAATCTTATCAGGAAGCAATGGATGAAGTGAAGATGGTAGTAGAAGGTGTATATTCTGCCAAATCAGCACTTTCCCTCGGTGAGAAATATAATGTATCCCTTCCGATTGTGGAGGCTGTCAATGAAGTACTCTTTGATGGGGCGGATGCACGTGAAGTATCCATGAGACTGCTTATGCGTGACCGTACGGCTGAATCTGAGAAGCTTCAGTGGAAATAGTAGATTGTGTGAACAGAACGTCTCTTTGCGACATTGTATGTTGGCGAAGGGACGTTTTTTTGCATAATTTAGAGATTGGTGCATATATTCTTCTTAGGATAACTATGTGATAGAGCGTAGGAGTTGAAGGAGGATATTATGAGGGAGCAATTTGATGTATATGCAGATATAAAGGAACGAACGGGGGGAGATATGTACATAGGCGTTGTAGGGCCTGTGCGAACCGGAAAATCTACATTTATCAAGCGATTTATGGAAACTCTGGTGCTTCCGAATATGAACAATTCGGCAGAAAAACAGAGAACCATTGATGAATTGCCGCAAAGCGGTTCCGGGAAAACCATTACAACAACAGAACCCAAATTTATTCCGAAGCAGGCTGCAACCATTGCATTGGATGACAAAACAAATGCAAATATCCGATTGATCGATTGTGTTGGCTACATGGTGGATGGCGCAACCGGACATATGGAGGAAGACAAAGAGAGACTGGTCAGGACGCCGTGGTATGATTATGAGATTCCGTTTTCGAAAGCGGCACATATCGGAACAAAGAAAGTAATGACAGATCATGCAACGATCGGTGTGGTCGTAACCGGTGATGGCAGCTTTGGTGAGATTGGCAGAGAGCAGTTCTATCCGGTGGAGAAAGAATTTGTCAATGAAATGAAAACGCTCGGAAAACCGTTTATTGTGATCCTGAACAGTGTAAAACCGCAAAGCCCGGAAGTGATCGACTTAGCAGAAGAATTGACGAACCAGTATGGTGTGAAAGTGCTGCCGGTCAATTGTGATCAACTGCGGGGAAAAGATATTTTAGAGATACTGAGACATATTTTATATGAGTTTCCGATCAGTCAGGTTCGCTTTTTTATTCCGAAATGGGCGGAAACATTGGATATGGATCATCCAATCAAACAGGCTGTTGTTACCTATGCCAAGCAGGTCATGAACGATTTGCAGGGGATGAAGCAGGTCTACCAATTGCCGGATACGGATTCCGAATATATCAAAGAGGTTTCGGTTGTGCATGTAGATCTCAAAGACGGAACGGTCAATATCAAGCTTACCATACCGGAGCAGTATTATTATGAAATGCTGACCAATCTGTTAGATGCTCCGGTGGAAAATGAATATGATTTTCTTAACATGTTGAAGGAAGTAGCAGGCAAGCGTAAGGCATACGAGCATGTTGCGGCTGCAATGAACAGCGTACAGCAAAAAGGCTACGGTCTGGTCATGCCGGATCGGGAGAATATCACATTAGCAGAGCCGGAGCTTATCAAACATGGCACCAAGTACGGCATTAAGATTAAGGCAAATGCACCATCCCTTCATTTTATTAAGGCAAATGTAACGACGGAGATTGCACCGATCGTTGGCACGGAAGAACAGGCGAAGGATTTCCTTGCCGACATGAAGGAGCAGTTAAAGACCTCACCGGAAGCCTTATGGAAGATCAATATATTCGGTAAGACAGTAGAACAGATGGTGGAAGAGGGCTTGATCTCGAAGTCGAACAAGATCAATGATGATTCACAGATCCGCTTGCAGGATACGATGGAGAAGATCATCAATGACAGTAACGGTGGAATGGTGTTTATTATCATTTAAAGCGGATTTGTTTCTTGGGATTATGAATCATAAAATGAATGGAGACTATTGTCAGAATGGATTGGTCCGATGGCAATAGTCTCTTTGAGTTTGGTTGAAAGTTTGGTTTTGATTCGATGAAAGGTTTGCTATACAAATGAGTGTTACTCCAGTATAATGAAATATAGGATAATCATGAGGAGAGGGATGAGAAGGATGAAGCCGGTAATACAGATTTATGATTCAGAGGAGGATGTACTTCGTACTTTGGCAACAGCCGAGAAGGAAGGACATTTAACAGAGACCATTATAGAGGAATTCGTGAACAAACTGTTTGCAATGCCGGTTTTATGGAGGTGCCGGAAGTATTTTTATATGCTGGATGAAGATACTTTACGGAAGATTCCGGTACTTGTGACGCATATGGCATTGATCTGTGCGATGGACGGCAGACTGGATGAGGCAAAGGAATATGTCAGCCGGTTGGGGGACACACCGAAGGATCTTAAGTTTGATAACTTCCGGCTTCTTGATGTTCTACGGATCAAAACAGAACTGGTTATGCCTTATACACGGGATGCCATGTTCTTTCGGATTGTATTTTTTATCGTAGGAAGAGATGAGCTGGCACCGGTCAGGGATCTTACTCTTTCTGCCTGCAGACCAAGCATATTGAATGGATTCCGTGATTTTACCAGATATGGCAGATATTTAGAACAGAATAAGCAACTGATTACTGAGACTGCAGTCAGACTGTATGGAAGTGTCGGTGAAAAGGTATACGAGATTGCATCCGCAGAGTGGTATTATCAGAACAATGACTGTTTCCATGCGCTGATCCTTGTTACAGGAACGATACCACTGATCGAACAGGAGAAAGATATGCGCTGTCTCTTTGTGGCATTAGCACTGCAGATGAAGATTCTTATGATGAACGGACAGGCAAGAGCAGCACATCCGCTGGTGCAGAAGATCCGGCAGAGGATCGAGACAACCGGCTGGGATGAACTGACCTCAAGTCTGAATGCTTTGGAATGTCTTGCGGCATGTTATGACGGTCGCAGGGAGGATGTTATAGACTGGTTAGAGAAGAAAGCACCGGATGAAAATGACGGTCTGTATATGATGGATATGTATGCATGGCTTGTCAAGATACGTTGTTACATACAGACGGGTAAGTATATGGCAGCTTATGTGTTGGTAGAACAGCTCATTACGCTTCTTATCCAGGGCAGACGTTATATGGATCTGTGTGAATGTTACATGCTGTCGGCAATCATCCATTACAAGGCAGACGAGCAGCAGTTGATGTGTGAGGCACTTTCCAAGACTATCGCATTGGCAAAGAGATATGGTTATATCCGGCTGTTGGCGGATGAAGGAACATGCATGGTGCAGATGCTTACAATCTACCAGAAGGAATATGGAAGAGATGATTTTACAGAGCAGGTAAAGGAACTTGCGGCTTCTGTCGGAAGATATTTTCCGGATTATCTGAAGTCACTGGTGGAATATTATGAACCACTGACCAGGACAGAACAGGATGTATTACGGCTGATGGCACAAGGCATGGGTAATGATGAGATTGCAGGGAGATTGGAGAAGAAGACAGGGACGATCAAGTTTCATAGCAATAACATCTATCGTAAGTTACAGGTGTCCAACCGGCAGGGGGCGGTAGAGCGGGCGAGAGAGATTGGAATTATATAATTTAACAAAGTATCTATGCAGAAAAAGGAGGAAAAGATGAAAGGGTTAAAAAGAGAATTACGAGGCAAGGGAATAAGTCGTTATTTGTTTGTATTACTTATAATGTTATTTGTAATAAACATAAGCAGATGGGGAAGTATTACTGCAAAGGCGGCATCGGATATCCCGAAAGAGTTAATTATCACAGAGGCGGATGGTAAGGAAGTACAGGTTATCCAAAATGGAAAATATGTTACTACGTCTGGAAAGGGTTGGTATTTTGAGACACAAACCATACCGCCATATCTTGTACTTAAAGATGCTGAGATAGAAAAGATCTATAGTTCTGGCGGTGATTTTAGGATTGTTTTGTATGATGATAACACAATGGATGGTGATATTATCTTTAACGCTGGCGAAGAGGAATGTACACTGACTTTTTCTGTGATGAATGGTTATGGTAGTCTTGCCATGAATGGTGTGATTAACGCATTGAGTGACTCAACAGGTAGTGCGAATATAGCAATGCCACATGGGTCGATTATTAAGACTTCGGGAATTCAGTGTTCCGGTAAACTGAGTGTAAGGAATGGGGATGTTGAGATTATAGATAATAGTGTGGAAGCAATCAAAGCTAAGAATATAGAGTACGGGGATGCACTGGTTACAGAACAAACAGAAGGAACAAAGAAGACCACAGTTCATGGAGCATTCCTTTTAAGAAAGTTACTTACCATTGCAGATGGTAATATACTGAATTTTATAGATGGTGCAAAAATATGCAATGTGGAAAGGCTTGAATTAGCCGATGGTGCGATCCTTCAGGTAAATGGTAATATACATATTCATAACTCAGACGGAGGTATGCGTTATATAAATAAAGGCAATGATTATCATGTAAAGGGGCTGGCTTGTAAAGGATGCCCGATAGATTATGGTAAAGAAGAGAAAGAAGCACATAATTATAATACAGATGGCTTTTGTATAAGCTGTGATGGTTATCAGCAGGCTGTACTTACAAATGATCAATATGATATCAATGGGGATGGAAAGAAGGATAATGTCTATGAGATATCAAATGCTGGTCAGCTATATTGGTTTGCGGCTCTTGTTAATGGAAAACTTCCTGATACAGAGCTGAATGATAATAATGCAAATGCCATCCTTAAGAACGATATTATTGTGAACTCTGGTGTTGTAGACGGTGTACTTGCAAAGAATACAAGCGGTTTTAGAAGGTGGACGCCCATAGGTTATTATGGTTATGGAGGTGTCTTTGATGGACAGGGGCATATGGTCAAAGGATTATATATCAATGACACAAATAGGAATAGTGTTGGATTATGCGTCGGTCTTCTTAATAAGGGTTGTATTAAGAATTTAGGAATTGAGGATTCTTATTTTAACGAATTTGATGTTGGAGGAGTAGCAGATAGTAATTATGGAACTATAATAAATTGTTATTGTAATGGGGTGTTCGTTGCAAATAACAGAGCGGGAGGAATCGTTTCTGATAATTATGGAACTATAATGAATTGTAATGCCGTTACAAAAATTACTGCAGAAGAAGGTGCAGGAGGGATAGCAGGCAGTAATTCCGGAACAATAACAAATTGTTATAGCATTGCAGAAATTACTGCGGATTACGACAAGGGAGAGATAGCAGGTTCTAATTATGAAACAATAACGAATTGTTATTATCTCTCCGATGAGGAAGCGAATGAAGATAATGGCGTAACCGGAAAGACAAAAGAACAGTTTGCTTCTGGCGAAGTAGCATTTTGTTTGCAAAATGAAGAGAAGGAAACGGTTTGGGGACAAACAATCGGAACGGACAATTATCCGGTATTAGGTGGAGAAAGAGTATATAAGATTGGTACATATAAAGGATGCGAAGGAGCACCGAAAGAAAAGATAACAGATACATATTCTAATTCCAATAAAAACATATACGAACCACATAAGGATGATGGTACGCAGGGTGGAACAGCATATGATAATAAGTGTGATATTTGTAATATGGATGCACATGCCTTTAATGAAAACGGAATTTGTGAAGATGAAGGATATCATAAAGGTATAATAAAAAATTATTCTTATCCGACAAAGATTGTATATTGTGGTGATGATACGAATGCTGCACCTGGAGTAGATGCTTTTGAAGTGAATAGCGGAGTAACGCCCCAATATACATGGTATCAGGGAGATGTGACAACTAGTGACTTAAGTGACGGGCAATTATTCGACAAGATAGCTCCAAAGGAACCGGGAACTTATACGTTGGTAGTGACTGCAGATGGTGTGCAACAAGAAGACGATACCGTATATACAGCAGCAGAACTGCGTGTAAAGGTTACGATTATAAAAGCACAATTAGAGGGAACCGTGACGATTGATGGTACTTTGAGTTGTAAGGAGACGGTAACAGTCAACACAATGGGTATCACAAATGAGAAACCGGGTACGTATTCTTATCAGTGGTATCGGATAGATGAGAATGCAACGAAGATTGTCAATGCAACGGGTGAAAGTTACACACTTACTACAGAGGATATTGGCAAGAAGATCAAGGTGGTTGTTACCTCGGCATATTGCGAAGGTTCTCTTGAAGCAGCTACAGACACTTTCGTTGGTACAGCAGCCATTACTTCTACATCCGAGCAATTATCAAAAGTTTGGGATGGTAAAACGATTGTTACACCTTTAGTTGATACAACAAATGATAAGGGTGAGAGTAATGAAAATGTAATCTTTGAATACAAAAAGAGTACGGAAGAAGCTTATACGCAGACAGCACCAACAGATGCAGGTACTTATGATGTGAGAGCAAGGGTAAAGGAAGATGCAGTCTATCATGAGGCGGTATCGGAACCGGTAACATTTACAATTGCTAAGGCGGATGCAACATTGGAGTCTGCTCCAATAGCAGCAGAAAACCTGACGTATGATCAGGGAAAGAATATTACATTGATCAATGCAGAGAATGCATCCGTTACTGGAGGAGAATTACAGTATGCATTCAGTGAGGATGGAATATACAGTACTTCACTTCCAAACGCAACAGAAGCCGGTACATATAATGTGTATTATAAAGTGGTTGGTGACCGGAATCACAACGATACCAAACCTGCTATGATTAACGTTACGGTGAGTAAAGCAGTTCCGTCTTACCAAGCACCAACAGATATCTCTGCAGCATGTGGAGCTAAGTTATTAGCAGTGCAGCTTCCAACAGGATTTGAGTGGACGGATGAGGATGTCACATTAGAAGCCGGTGACACAGAGACAGGAATACAGATTATCAAAAAAGCAAAATATGTTCCGAAAGATACGAAGAATTATAAAGAAGTAACAGATATTGAGATCACAATTCAGGTTACACATGATTCTGAAGTGAGAGATGCGGTAGAACCAACCTGTACTGGCAAGGGATATAGCGGCGACACTTGTTGTAAGCATTGTGGAACGAAACTACAATCCGGTACGGATGTAGATGCTCTCGACCATGAATTTTCAAAAGACTTTACAGTGGATACAGAGGCAACCTGTAAGTCTGTCGGAAGTAAGTCGAGACACTGCATCAGATGTGAGGAAAAGGCGGAGATAACAGAGATTCCGAAGAGTGATCATGCATGGGATGATGGAAAGATAACAAAGGAAGCGACTGAGACGGCGGAAGGAGTTAAGACATATTCTTGCAAGGTATGTGGTGTAACCAGAACGGAGACAATTCCAAAGAAGGACGCAGTAACTACGCAGCAACCAATAGAAGGATCAACTGTTTCACAGTCGCCAAAGAACGGAGATACTATTACAGATAACAAGTCAAATGCGAAGTATACAGTAACTGATACGGTTAAGAAGAATGTAACCTATAGTGCACCGGTTACTATCAAAGCAAAGACTATCATAATTCCGGCAACGATTAAGATTAACGGTGAGATCTACAAAGTTACTAAGATAGACAAGAATGCATTGAAAGGCAATAAAAAGGTAACAAAGATTGTGGTAGGAAGCAACATTCAGTCAATTGGCAATTATGCCTTTAGTGGATGTAAAAAGCTTAAGACAATTATCATCCGGTCAAAGAAACTGACAACTAAGACGGTTTCGAAGAAAGCATTTAAGGGAATTGCCAAGAAAGTTGTTGTGAAAGTACCGAAGAATAAACGCACTGCCTATAAGAAGTTATTGAAGAAAAAGGGATTATCTTCTAAGAACAGGATAAAGAACTATTAGAATTATATAATGAATACAAATGGAGACTATTGCTGTAATATATTAGAATGAGGAGGCAGTAGTCTCTTTTGTATTATATGTTTGAAGATGTCGGGTACCGTGTAAAATAATATGGAATTTCGTTACTTTATATGATATATTATTCCAAAATGTTGATTTTGTTCGATTTTATCTTTCCAAAATGTTGATTGCCATACATTTTATCTTTCTAAAATGTTGATTGAGCTGATTGGTGCAAATAAACATATGGATAAGAGTGGTAATACCCGGGCTAATTCTCTTAAGTCATTTATCAAGGAAAAACAAGATATATCGTGTGGGTACAAATTCATAGATGGCAATATTGGTGTAGGTGAAGATGGTATCGTTACATTGCCGTTATATATGATTGCATTTGTGTGATTGCGGAATCGGAAGTGAAACCGGCACAATTGAGACCACGAACACTTGTCTTTCGAATCAAATTATACTATAATATTATAGGCGTTTTGCAAGTATAGATATGAGGATGAAAGTATGGAGATAGCGTACAAGCTGAATGTATTTGAAGGTCCATTGGATCTTTTGCTGCATTTGATTGAGAAGAACAAAGTAGATATATATGATATTCCGATCGTAACGATCACGGAACAGTATCTTGCCTATGTCAGTGAGATGCAGGAACAGGATATGGATGTAATGAGTGAGTTCCTGGTGATGGCAGGAACGTTGTTACAGATCAAGTCTAAGATGCTGCTGCCAAGAGAAGAGACAGAGGAAGAAGAGGAAGAAGATCCAAGAGCAGAACTTGTAAGACGATTGTTAGAATATAAGATGTACAAATATGCGGCATTAGAACTTAAAGATATGGAGTTAGATGCTTCGCATAATCTATATAAAAAACCTACCATTCCTAAGGAAGTAGAAGAATATCGCGAAGAAGTGGATCCGGCGGAATTAGTGGATGGCTTAACTCTTAGCAAACTGAATGATATCTTCCAGTCTATCATGCGTAAGCAGGTGGATAAGATCGATCCGATCCGTTCCAAATTTGGAACGATCGAGAAGGAAGAGATCAATATTGAAGATCGTATGGTACAGATCCGCGAAGAGGTTCGAGGGTTAAAAGGAATTAATTTCCGTACGTTGTTAGAGACACAGCCAACCCGGATGAATATTATCATTACATTTATGTCGATCTTAGAGCTGATGAAGGTAGGTGCGATTACCATTCGTCAGGAAGAGACATTTGGAGAGATTGTAATTGATTCTTTGGATGAGATAGAAGTCACATCAGAGAGTGAGAATCGGTTAGAGGATGAGGTGACTTTTGCTGATGATCCGGACGAAGCGGCAGTTACGGAAGAAGAGAATCAAGAGACAGGCAGTGAAACAGGAGAAGAATAAATGGAACAGGATATCAATGTAATAGAGGGAAGAATTGAAGCAATACTGTTCTCGGTAGGGGAAGCAGTAGAACGGGAACGGATTGCAAAAGCGTTAGACATGGATACCGCTACCGTTGTGAAGATCATTCATAACATGATGGACAAGTATGACAGTGTCGATCGTGGTGTAAGAATTATCGAATTGGAAGATTCCTTTCAAATGTGTACCAAATCGGATTATTATGACACACTGGTAAAAGTTGTGAATATTCCAAAGAAACATGTATTGACCGATGTGTTGTTGGAGACGTTATCCATTGTTGCATATAAACAGCCGATCACAAGACAGGAGATCGAGGCGATTCGTGGAGTATCTTGTGTCCATGCAGTGAACAAGTTAGTCGAGTATAATCTGATTCATGAAGTAGGACGGTTAGATGCGGCAGGACGGCCGATCCTGTTTGGTACAACTGACGACTTTTTAAGAAGCTTTGGGGTTCAGTCTACGGATGAATTGCCGACGATCACACCGGACAAGATTGAAGACTTTAAACAGCAGGCGATGGAAGAGGCACAGCTTTCCTTTGCACCGGTAAAGGATTGATTCCGTGAATATTCATAAATGATCTCATTCGGACATATACTACTGTGATAACAGATTATGTGGAAAGATATGTCATTTTTTCAATCGTCTAACGTTCGTAATATCATTTCTTCTGTATTTTCCAAGTACATAGAAGATCCGGCTGCATTATGGATATTTGCAAGTTTTTTAGTGCTCGGCTGTGCGATCATTTATCCCCTTGATAAAATGACTGCACCGCAGGAGACGGATCAGGATTATGTAACATATCCCGCTGAATGGGCAGAAGAGGTTGTGGAGCATACGGATGACAGTTATCCGGTAAATGCACAAACGATGATTAAGGAACCGGATACGCTGCATGCAAAATATGCATTGTTGATGGATGCGGATGACCGCCGGGTGCTGTTCCAAAAGGATGGCTATACCAAAGTTCCGATGGCAAGCACAACCAAAATCATGACTTTGCTGGTTGCACTTGAACAGGGTAATCCTGATAGCGTGGTTACGGTATCGGAATATGCAGCATCTATGCCGAAGGTTAAGCTTGGCATGAAAACGGGCGAACAATATCGTCTGGGAGATCTGTTGTATTCCTTGATGTTGGAGTCACATAATGATAGTGCAGTGGCAATTGCAGAACATATCGGTGGAAGTGTGGAAGGATTTTCACAACTGATGAATGAGAAAGCAAAGACACTTGGAGCAGATAACACCCATTTTGTTACACCGAATGGATTAGATGATAAAGATCACTATACGACTGCATACGATCTTGCACTGATCGCAAGCAGTGCGATTGAAAATGAAGAATTTTGCAGAATTATACAGACACCATCGTATTCGTTTCATGAACAGACAACCGGGCGGAATTATACTGTGAATAACAAAGACCGTTTTCTGACATCCTATGAAGGGGCAATTGGAATCAAGACCGGATTTACAGGTAACGCAGGATATTGTTTTGTTGGTGCAGTGCAAAAAGAGGATCGCCGTCTGGTAAGTGTGGTGTTAGCAAGCGGATGGCCGCCGAATAAAACATTCAAATGGAAAGACACGATCTGTCTGATGGATTATGGATCAAAAGCATACCAGAGAAAAGAAGTTGTCCGAAAAGGAACGGAATTTGGTGCAATACAAGTGTTTGACAGTAAAGAAGGCGGAATGATTACACCTTATGTGGCGGAAAGTGTCTCATTGCTCTTGAAACAAGGTGAGAATGTATCATTTCAGGTAAAAGTACCAGGCAGCATCAAAGCGCCGGTGACTAAAGGTGAGACTGTAGGTAAGATCATAGTTGAGATTGATAAACAACCATACAAGATGTTACCTTTATATGCAAAAGAGAATAAAACACTGCTGACATATTCCTATATACTGAAAAATATTCTGTTTCGATATTTTATGTATCAAACAGTTGACTTTTAGACTTTAACGTGCTAAACTACTAAAAGAATTGAGAAACATACACAAAGGAGTGCTTGAATTATGAGTTTACATTACATTTGCCAGGTACCTTCTGCTGAAGAGATCAAGGAATTATATCCAATGAGTGAGCAGTTGGTAAAAGTAAAACAGGAAAGAGACAATGAGATTAAGAAGATATTTACCGGAGAGTCGGATAAGTTTCTTGCTATTATCGGACCATGTTCTGCGGATAATGAAGAAGCAGTATTAGATTATATTACCCGTCTTGCCAAAGTACAGGAGAAGATCAAGGATAAGATTCTGATCATTCCAAGAATATATACGAATAAACCAAGAACAAATGGTTCCGGATACAAGGGTATGCTGCATCAGCCGAATCCGGAGGAAAAGCCGAATTTTATTGAAGGATTAAAAGCTATCCGTAAGATGCATATTGATGCAATTGCCGAGACAGGTTTGACCGCAGCAGATGAGATGTTATATTCTGACAACTGGCCATACATGTCTGATATCTTATCTTATGTTGCAATTGGTGCTCGTTCTGTTGAGAACCAGTCCCACCGTTTGATCGCATCCGGAATTGATGTTCCGGTCGGAATGAAGAATCCGACATCCGGTGACTTTTCCGTTATGATGAATTCATGTGTTGCAGGACAGTCGTCTCATACCTTTATGACATCCGGATGGGAAGTAAAGTCTGACGGCAATCCGTTGACACACTGTATCCTTCGTGGCTCATTAAATCGTCACGGAGTATCTGTTCCGAATTATCATTATGAAGATCTGATCATGCTGCATGAGTCGTATGAGAAGTTTTCTACACTGAAGAATCCGGCAGTTATCGTGGATGCCAACCATAATAATTCCGGAAAGAAATGGGCAGAACAGCCTCGTATCGTAAAAGAGATTCTCCATAGTATGCGTCACAGCAAAGATGTTGCCAAACTTGTAAAAGGTGTTATGGTTGAATCATATATTGAGGATGGTAATCAGGCAATCGGAGCCGGCTGCTATGGTAAATCTATCACAGATCCTTGTCTTGGCTGGGACAAATCAGAACGTCTCTTATTGGAGATGGCAGATCTCCTATAAAAGGATCATTTCACTATTAGAATATGAATGGCATATACAGAACGGATCATATCTGTATATGCCATTTTTGCATCAGATTACAGTGTATGTTCATCCACTTTAAGTTGCGGATTCTTTGCAAAATAGTGTATAATAACAATGTGTTGGATTTATGGAGAATGATTGGAGGGATTGATATGTTTAGGAGAGTGATATGGATTGTTATTGACAGCGTGGGAATTGGGGAAGCTCCGGATGCTGAAGCATTTGGCGATGTTGGAGCAGATACGATTGGGAATATAATCAAGAAACGGGGATATCTTCACGTACCGAATATGGAACGATTGGGATTGTTTTCCATCACAGGAACTTCCCTTCCGAAAAAAGACACCGTACCGATTGGTGCATATGGAAAAGCAAGAGAGATCTCTATGGGAAAAGATACAACGACCGGCCATTGGGAAATGACCGGAATTGAGACCAAACAGCCGTTTCCGACTTATCCGGATGGTTTTCCGGAAGAGATCATGCAGCAATTCCTAGAACAGACCGGATGCAAAGGATATCTGGGCAACCGGGTTGCAAGTGGAACAGAGATCATCAACGTATTAGGAGATGAACATCTTAAGACCGGTTATCCGATCATATATACATCTGCTGATTCTGTATTCCAGATTGCTGCACATGAGGATGTCATTCCGGTTCAGGAATTATACCGGATATGTGAGACTGCCAGAGGATTATTAACCGGAGAGAACGCAGTTGCCAGAGTGATTGCAAGACCATTTGTAAAGGAAGACGGAAGATATGTAAGAACTGCTAACCGGAGAGATTTTTCATTGAAACCATCTGTCAATAGTTTGTTGCCATATTTAAAAGATGCCGGATACCGGGTGGCTGCAGTTGGTAAGATTCACGACATCTTCTGTGGTGTTGGAATCGGTGACAGCGTGCATACAAAGAGTAATGTAGATGGAATTGACAAGACATTGGACTTTATGGATACACAATATGAAGGATTGATCTTTACGAATCTGGTAGAGTTTGATTCTACCTGGGGACATCGCAGAGATGTAGAGGGATATGCGCAAGGACTGGAAACATTTGACGAAGAATTAAATCGTATTTTTGCTAAGATGCATGAGGACGATCTTCTTATCATTAATGCCGACCACGGGTGCGATCCGACCTATAAAGGAACAGACCATACGAGAGAATATATTCCGGTATTAATGTATCACAAAGGAATGAAACATGGTGTAGATCTAGGAATTCTTGACACATTTGCAGATATCGGAGCAACCATTGCGGATAATTTCGGAGTGCAACCATTGCCGATCGGTACAAGCGTTAAGAAGAAACTGATCGATTGTTAGAAGGAGGACTTCTTATGAACACATACGATATCATTATGAAAAAAAGAGATGGGAACGCTCTGACAGAAGAAGAGATACAGTATATGGTAACCGGATTTACGGATGGAAGTATTCCGGATTATCAGATGTCGGCATTTTTAATGGCGGTTTATTTTCAGGGAATGGATCATGAAGAGACTACAAACCTTACCATGGCAATGGCAGATAGCGGGGACCGGTTAGATCTGTCCGGTATTCACGGAATCAAGGTGGATAAACATTCTACCGGAGGCGTAGGAGATAAAACCAGTCTGATCGTTGGACCAATTCTTGCAAGTCTTGGTGTTCCGGTTGCCAAAATGAGCGGACGTGGGTTAGGGCATACCGGCGGAACAATAGATAAGTTGGAAGGAATTAAAGGATTTTGCACATCGATTCCGGAGGAGGATTTTATCCGGCAGGTAAATGAGGTTGGTCTTGCAATTGTCGGACAGACTGCTAATCTTGCACCTGCGGATAAGAAGATCTATGCATTGCGGGATGTAACGGCAACGGTTGACAATGTCAGTCTGATCGCGGCAAGTATTATGAGTAAGAAATTAGCAGCTGGTGCAGATGCCATTGTATTGGATGTAAAGGTCGGAACAGGAGCCTTTATGAAGACGATAGAAGATGCTAGACTGCTTGCTAAGACAATGGTAGCAATCGGAACAATGGCAGGAAAAGACACCACGGCGATCATTACAGATATGAATGAACCACTGGGGAATGCAGTAGGTAACATACTCGAGGTGCAGGAGGCGGTTGAATGCTTGCATGGACAGGGAGAAGCAAGGTTGATGGAAGTATCGAAAACGTTGGCCTGCTATATGCTTTTAGCGGCGAAGAAAGCAGCTACGAAAGCGGCTGCAGCAGATCTGATCGAAGAGGCTATTGCTTCCGGAAAAGCGTTAGAGAAGATGAAAGAATTTGTATCTGCGCAGGGAGGGGATATTTCCTGTATTGATCATTTTGATCATTTTGATAAAGCCTCTCTCATGGTTGAGGTATCCGGAGTGGATCTTATGCAATATCATGGTCAGACCGGGGAGGCTGTATATCTGGCAGCTTGTGACAATCAGGAGATTGGTATGACCTCTTTGATCTTAGGTGGTGGCAGACAGACAAAAGACAGCGTGATCGATCTGACTGTTGGTATCCGTCTTGGCAAACATTTGGGAGATCTTGTTAAAAAAGATGACTGTGTAGCGGTATTATATGGTAATGATGAAGACAAATTAACCGCAGCTAAAAATCGTTTTATGGGTGCTTATACTTTATCAGAGCACAGACCGGATTCTAACCCGGTTGTATATGAAGTGATTACAAAAGAAAACTTATAGCGGTCTGTCATATAATGAGGATCTATGTAATAGAATGGAACAAAGCGGATTAGGCAGTCAGTAATGAATATGACAAGGATTATAAAAAACATGTTGGCAATCGGTCTGATAGTTGTTATAAGTATTCCAACCTGTAACGCATTATCAGTCCATGCAACATCTGCAACAGAGAAGACATCTTCTGAACAATCCAAAGGTTCGGAAGATGTGAATCTCGATATTACTTCTCCATCGGTTTTGTTAATGGAACTGAATAGCGGGGCAGTATTATATGAAAAAGATGCCGATACAGCAAGAAGACCAGCTTCTGTCACAAAGATTATGACGATGCTGCTGGCATTTGATGCAATAGATGACGGAAAGTTCTCATTAGAGGATACGATAACCGTGTCGGAACATGCCGCCGGTATGGGAGGCAGTCAGGTATATCTTGAAGTGGGTGAAACACAAACTGTTCGGGATATGTTAAAATGTATGATCGTTTCATCAGCGAACGATGCAGCAGTCGCAATGGGAGAAGCGATTGCCGGAAGTGAGCCTGCATTTGTAGACCGGATGAATCAGAAAGCAAAAGAACTCGGAATGACTAACACTCACTTCGAAAATGCGTGTGGATTAGAGGCGGACGGACATGTGATGAGTGCAAGGGATATTGCAGTCTTATCCAGACATTTATTGTTAAAGCATCCGGAAGTAACCGAATATTCTACGATATGGATGGACACGATCATACATAAGACGAAAAAGGGAGAGTCTGAGTTCGGGCTAGCGAATACCAACAAATTCTTAAAGAAATACGAAGGGGCAAACGGATTAAAAACCGGATACACCTCGGCTGCCGGTTTTTCCATGTCTGCAACGGCAACAAGAAATGGCATGACATTAATCGCAGTAGTGATGGGCTCTGAGACAAAAGAGATCCGATATGCAGATGCTGCCCGATTGTTGGATTATGGTTTTGCAAATTGTAAAGTGTATGAAGATGATGTTGTTTCGGCGAAGGAATGCCGGATTGCAATCAAAGACGGTGTACAGCACACGATTCAGGTCAAACCTGCCACTTCATTCCATTATGTATTTACACAGACAGTAGATACCAAACAGATCAAAAAGAAACAGATCACTGTAAAGGATCAGGCTCCTTTCAAAAAGGGCGATGTTGTGGCAAAGATCGAATATTCTTTAGACGGTACCGTTCTTGGATGCGTGGATCTGGTAGCAGAGGAGAATATAGAAGAACAACAATTTCATCATGCATTTATCCGGATATTACAACGTTATGTGAATATCTATTAATGTTTTTTGACATACCTCATATATATAATTATACTTTAGGAGATTATAATGAAAATAGGCTTGAACATATTGCTAATAATTAGTATACTTCTAATTGTGTGTATTTTGATGATCTGTCTGATCAGTTATATCGAGAACCGTAAACTGGTTGTGACGGAATATACAATTAAGAACCGGCGGGTTCCGAATGGATTTCAGGGATTTCGAATTGCACAGTTATCGGATTTGCATAATGCATGCTTTGGTCCGGCCAATGAAATATTGTTTGAACGGTTAAAATGCTGCGAACCGGATATCATAGTAGTAACGGGTGATATGATCGTCGGCAAACCGGATCAGGATGTTTTGTTTGCGGCAGATACAATGAATGCGTTGTGTGATATTGCACCGGTATATTTCAGTATGGGGAATCATGAATTGCGGGCAAGCATTTATACGGACACATACAAAGATATGTGGGAAACATTCCGTAACCGGCTCGATCCGCGGATTCATATGTTACTTGACCGGACAGAAACTTATGAAAAAAACGGAGACCGGATATTCTTACACGGATTGAATCTGACACCGGAGTTATACAGACGATGGGTTCGCACCCAAATGCCACAGGAATACTTAGAACGGCTTTTTGGTACGTGCGATTCGGATTCTTTTCATATATTTCTGGCACATAATCCGGAATATTTTGAAGAGTATGCCGCATGGGGTGCGGATATTACTTTTTCCGGGCATGTTCACGGTGGAATGATACGAATTCCGTTCTTAGGAGGGGTAATATCTCCGTTGATTCGAATATTTCCACGTTATGACAAAGGATTATTTGAGAGAAATGGGAAATATATGGTATTAAGTGGTGGCTTGGGGAATCACACATTTAAAATTCGTGTGAATAATGTACCGGAGATTGTTCTGGTCGTTTTGAACAATGATAGATATAAATATAACGATGATACATACGAGGGAGATCAGGAATGAAGGAAATGGATGATGTAATTGATGTTGTAAAAGAAGCTGAGAAAATGAATGCAGCAAATAAGGAAGAATCTAAAAAAGAACCGGAAGAAGTAAAAGACGAGAAGAAAGATTCTGACAAGCAACCGGAAAAAGAAGTAAAAGCTGACAAAAAAGAGGCTGAGAAGAAACCGGAGAAAGAAACTAAAGGCGAGAAGAAAGAGGCTGACAAGAAACCGGAGAAAGAAGCAAAAGCTGAGGAGAAAGATTCTGAGAAGAATCCGGATGTTTCCAACAAGGCACTTACACAGAGTAAGCGTATTGCTGAAGCGAAGGAAGCAGCACAAAAAGCAAAGGAGCAACAGCCGGAAACCAGGCCGTCTGAACCAAAGAGCAAAAAGAAAGGCTTAGGAATTGTGCTTGGAAGTATCGTTGGCGTATTGTTGATTGCGTATATTGCGGGATTTGTCTATTTTTCGGGACATTATTATTCCGACGTGACGATCAATGGTATTGCAGTATCCGGTATGAATGCAGCGACTGCCCAAAGTACACTGGATCAGTTTTATTCGAATTATGCATTAACGTTGGAAACGATTGATAATGAAAAAGTAATGATCAACGGAAAAGACATATCGATGAAGATTGTGCTGCATGATGATTTTAAGAAATGTTTGCAGGAGCAGAAACCGTATATCTGGTTTGTTAATTACTTCAAGCATCATGAATACCAGGTGTCTGCGGATGCAACATGGGATGAGGAAGAATTACAGGATGTCTACAAGGACATGAAGATTCTCAATAAAAAGAAGATGGAAGCACCGGAAGACGCTTATGTTGGTGTGGAAGACGGAAAGTTTACGATCGTAAAAGAAGTTCTCGGAACAACGATCAAAGAAAAAACATTTAAAACTGTTGTAGAAGAGAATTTGAAAACAGTACAGTCTTCCGTCAATCTGAAAGATTCAGGCTGTTATGAATTGCCTGAGGTATATTCTGACGATGAGGAACTGGCAACAGAATTAAAAGCCCTTGGGAAATATGCAGATTGCAATATCAAGCTGCAGTTAGATGATCTTACGTTAGAACCGGGTATGGATCTGTATGAGAATGTATTAGAGAAAAAAGGAGATTCTTACGAGCTCTCTGAACAGAAAGTTAAGAAATATGTTGCCAAATTAGCAGAGGAATACGATACATTAGGAACAGACCGGACATTTACGACATCATTTAACGATAAGAAAGTAAAAGTGCATGGGGATGCATTTGGTTATAAGATGAATCAGGAAGAGACGGAAGATGCTTTGATCAAAGCATTAAAAGCCGGAAAGTCAACAACTGTAGATGTTGTATTTGATGAAAAAGGGATTTCTTTAAAAGGGGATAATGATATTGGTGATACCTATATTGAAGTAAATCTCTCTGAACAAAAAGTATTTGGTTATAAAGATGGTAAGCTGATTGCAAAAGGAGATTGTGTATCCGGTAAAGAAGCTGCCGGTATGGGAACCTGTATTGGATTATATAAGATTCAGGATAAATTAAGTCCAACGGTACTTCGTGGAGAAAAGGTACCGGTTACCAAAACGGAAACGAAAAAGAATAAAAAAGGAAAGAAAGTTAAGAAAACAACGACAACCTATGAATATTCTTACGAATCACCGGTTACATACTGGATTCAGTTTAATGGCGGAATCGGTCTTCATGATGCAGCCGGTTGGAGAAGTCAGTATGGCGGAAGTATCTATTATTATAGCGGATCACATGGATGTGTGAACCTTCCGCTTGATCTTGCAAAGACATTGTACCAGAATTATGAACTTGGCGATCCGGTTATCGTATATTTCTGGGATAATGAAAACAGAAAATAATCTTTGAAAATGATATTTTCAAAAGAAGAAACGGGAGGTTATTATATGGGTGAAAAAGCAGATCGTGTAGAACGTTGTCTTGCATGTGTACGAAAGATAACGGATTTTCAGCCAAAGGTTGCCCTGGTGTTAGGTTCAGGGCTTGGGGATCTGGCAGAACAGATTGAGATAACAGCGACAATTGCATATTCGGAGATTACTGATTTCCCACAATCGACCGTTGCAGGACATAAAGGACGTTTTGTGTTTGGCTATATCGGCAAGACACCGCTTGTGATCATGCAGGGACGTGTCCATTACTATGAAGGATATTCCATGGAAGACGTAGTGCTTCCGGTACGTTTGATGAAAGAAATGGGTGCGGAGATTCTGTTTCTGACCAATGCTGCAGGTGGACTTGGTGATGGATTTTCCTGCGGAGATCTCATGCTTATTACGGATCATATTTCCTGCTTTGTTCCCAATCCTCTTTTAGGCAGGAATGAGGACAGGTTCGGTGTACGTTTTCCGGATATGAGCGAGATTTATAACCGCTCGTTACAGGATTGCATCCGAAAAAGTGCAAAGGAGTTAAATATTCCATTACAGGAAGGTGTATATCTGCAATTGACGGGTCCTAGTTATGAATCACCGGCTGAGATCAGAATGTGTAAAGCGTTAGGTGCCTCTGCTGTGGGAATGAGCACCGCAGTGGAAGCTATCGCTGCGAATCATATGGGAATGCAGATATGCGGTATTTCCTTTATCTCTAATCTTGCTGCAGGAATCAGCGATAAACCTTTGTGTCATGAAGAGGTAAAAGAAGCTGCAGATCAGGCAGCACCAATGTTCCAACAACTTGTAAAACATGTGATTGCGAATTTATAAAGGGTGTGAGAATATGCGGATTCGATTATACCATGCAAGAATTTTGACAATGTTAGAAAATGATCCTGTTTTTTTCGGTGAAGTCTGGGTGAACAAGGACCGGATCGAGCGGGTGATACCGGAAGATACACCCGTTGCACTTTCCGAAGAAAGATTTGACCAGCAGATTGACTGTATGGGTAATCTCTTAATTCCCGGATTTAAAAATTGTCATGCACATGGTCCGATGACTTTTTTGAGATCCTATGCCGATGATATGCAGCTGCAGGATTGGCTGAATCAGAAGATCTTTCCTGCGGAAGCCAGATTGCAGGAAGAGGATGTATATACATTGATGCAGCTTGCTGTGTTGGAATATATCCGTGGCGGAATTACAACAAGTTTTGAAATGTATTTTCATCCGGATAGAATTGCAAAAGCATGCAAAGAACTTGGATATCGTGTTGTACTATCGGGTACGGTATTTGGTGCTTCCAAGGAAGATGTTCCTGATGCAATCAGTACATTAGAGAATGACTATAAGGAATTTTACCAATGTGATCCGCTGGTGGATTATCGGCTTGGTTTTCATTCGGAGTATAGCTGTTGCAAAGAGTTGCTCGAAGCGATCGCGGTATTATCCCATGATTATAAAGCACCGGTATATATGCATAACAGCGAGACAGAAAAAGAAGTGCAGGACTGTGTCGAACGTTATGGTATGACACCGGTTTGCCTGATGGATAAGATCGGTTTATTTGATCATGGTGGTGCGGGACATCATCTGGTGTATACCGGCATTGAGGATCGTGAGGTATTAAAGAACAAAGGTATATATGTTGTTACGAATCCATCTTCGAATTTGAAATTAGCAAGCGGCATTGCTCCGGTGACAGAGTATGTGAAAGAAAATATCCCGGTAGCGATCGGAACGGATGGTCCGGCAAGTAATAACAACTTGAATTTTTTCAAAGAAATGTATCTGACGGCAACACTGCAAAAAGTCAAATACCACAACGCTTCAGCAGTATCACCGGAACAGGTTCTTAGAATGGCAACCGTTAATGGTGCTAATCTGTTAGGATTATCAGACTGCAACGCAATTGCCGAAGGAAAACAGGCAGATCTGGTATTGATCGATCTGTTAAAACCGAATATGCAGCCGATGAATCATTTTGTGAATAATCTGATCTACAGCGGAAGCAATGAAAATGTTCTGATGACCATGATTGCCGGAAATATTCTGTATGCGAACGGCACCTATCACCTTCCGGTGGATCCGTTAGATGTATACGAAAAAGCAAATTATATTATTCAAAGAATTAAATTGGAACTGTAATTTATACAGGATTTGTCGTATGAATAGCGCCCTCCATACATACATTGTTGTGTGGAGGGTTTTGTTATGCATGTTCGTTATAAAGAGCGGAATATCACGGTTATAGGAGTTATTATTCTGATCCTGTTATTGCAGGCAGTAATCATTGTTTCTTTGAATGTGAAGATTGGACGGTCCGTTCATCATGCAGGAAAAGTAAAGCAACAGAAGAAACAGCTAAATCGCACGATCATTTCAGACCTTCATACTTTTCCGGTTCCTGCCGCATTTCGGTCGGAGATAACATACGAGGATTCGTATGGAGCAGGACGGATACAGGGAAACCATGAAGGATGCGATCTGTTAGATACACAAAATACAGAAGGAAGAATTCCGGTTGTGAGTGCAACAGACGGAGAGGTTACGAATATCGGATGGTTGTATTTAGGCGGTTATCGGATAGGAATTACCGCTCCGTCCGGAATCTATTATTACTATGCACATCTGTCGTCCTATGCAGGTGGAATGGAGGTCGGTAAAAAGGTTCAGGCAGGAGAATGGATCGGTTTTATGGGAAGTACCGGAGAGGGAGAGGAAGGAACAAAAGGGAAATTTCCGGTTCATCTTCATTTTGGTATTTATTATCAGGATGGAACGGATGAAAAAGCCGTCGATCCGTATCCGTATTTGTTGAAAATCGAAGAATAGTAATTCTTTCCTTTTATAAACAGATATGGTACAATAATTATAATTGTGCAAATGATATGTGATGTAAAAATATAGAATAGTATAAGAGGTGACGTTACTATGGAGATTCAACTTTGGAGGGAGATATTAGATCCTTACCGGTTGGCAGTGGATGAATTGATCGTAAAATTTAACCACATTATTGAGGAATATCGGAATGCGGGATTGTATTCACCGATTGAGCAGGTAACCGGACGGGTAAAGAAGATATCCAGTATTCTGGATAAGATGCAAAAAAAGAATATTGCAATTGAAGAGATTGATGATCGCATTTCGGATATGGCAGGAATTCGTATTATGTGTCAGTTTGTAGAGGATATTGAGAAGGTAGTAGAGATCATACATAACCGTACAGATATGGAAGTAATACAGGAGAAGGATTACATTCATAACATGAAAGAAAGCGGTTATCGAAGTTATCATATGATCATATATTATGATGTATATACGTTAGATGGAACGAAACGTATTCAGGCAGAGATCCAGATCCGTACGCTTGCCATGAACTTCTGGGCAACGATTGAGCATTCCCTGCAATACAAATATAAAGGGAATATGCCGGAGCATATCAAAGAGCGTTTGTTAAGTGCATCGAATGCGATCATAACACTTGATGAAGAAATGGGTTCTGTGCGTGATGAGATTATGGATGCACAGAATATATTCCAGATCAAGGCGACATTAGTATCCGACATACTGATCAATATTCAGAATCTGTTTAAGGTTGCAAACAAACGAGAGGTCTTGAAGATTCAGGATGAATTTTATAAGGTATATCAATCCGGAGATCTGGAACAGTTAGAACGTTTTTCCAAGCAGTTGGATATTATTTCAGAAGGATATAAGGCGCAAAGCCTTGCTTAAAGAATGAGCTAGAACATTTTATTACAATCGGAGGATGGTATGGAATTACCAGTTGCATTTGAAACAAAAATGAAAGAGATGCTCGGGTCAGATTATGAGAATTATCTGGCCTCTTTTAGCGAAGAATCCTATCAGGGACTTCGTGTAAATACTGCAAAGATCCCGGTAGACGAATTCTTGAAGATTTCGCCATATAACCTGACACCGGTTCCATGGTGCCCGAATGGTTTTTATTACGAAAAAGGCGAAAAACCGGCAAAACATCCGTTTTATTTTGCCGGACTATATTATATACAGGAGCCGTCAGCCATGACAACAGCAAGTCTGCTTCCAATCGAGGAAGGAGATGTTGTATTGGATCTGTGTGCGGCGCCGGGAGGCAAATCAACAGAATTGGCCGCCAGATTAAACGGCTCCGGACTTCTGATAACGAATGATATCAGCAATTCCAGAGCAAAAGCACTTCTTAAAAATATTGAAGTATTTGGAGTAGGCAATGTTTTGGTGACAAGTGAGCCGCCCAACACACTTGCGAATCGTTTTCCGGCATTTTTTGATAAGATCTTAATTGATGCACCATGTTCCGGAGAAGGAATGTTCCGCAAGCAGAATAATATGACGAAAGCATGGGAAAGCAATGGAGTGGATTTGTTTGTCGGGCTTCAGCGCTCAATACTCAAAGAAGCGGTTACCATGTTAAAACCGGGTGGAATGATCATATATTCCACCTGTACGTTCTCGAAGGAAGAAAATGAACAGTCCATCGAATATCTCTTATCGCTGGATGATTCCCTTGAACTTGTCGAACTGCCAATGTTTGACGGATTTGATACCGGACATGTGGAATGGGGCAATACCAATAATGAGGACTTGAAGAAATGCCGCCGCCTATGGCCACATCGGATAAAGGGTGAAGGTCATTTTGTTGCATTGGTGCATAAAAGAATTCCGGAGGGGCAGGCAGTCGTGCAGCCGGTGTCGGAGTATGTATTTTCAAAAGACAAGCTAAGCAAGGAGGCAGAGGAATTTATTCATCGTCTGGACTATCCGTTTGACATGTCAAGAATTGATGTCCAGAAAGAGCGTGTATTTTATATTCCTCAAAAGATGCCGTATGTAAAAGGTCTTCGGATTCTTCGTTGTGGGCTGTACATGGGGGACATGAAAAAGAACCGATTTGAGCCAAGCCAGTCACTTGCAATGTTTTTACACGAAAATGAATTTGCCAACACACTGAAATTACCGGCAGAAGATAACCGTGTGATCCGTTATCTGAAGGGCGAAACCATTGAATTGGCAGCAGAAGAAGAATCTCTTATAAAAGATGGCATCTGTCTGATCTGCGTGGATAATTATCCGTTAGGTTTCGGCAAGAACACAAGAGGAACGATCAAGAACAAATACTTACCGGGCTGGAGGTGGATGTAGATGAGTAAAGCAGTTGCTATTATTACGGGTGCCTCCTCCGGAATGGGCTGGGAATTTGTACGACAGATTGACCGGAACATGCATCATATTCACGAAATATGGATGATCGCACGCAGAGAGGATCGATTGAATCTGTTGGCGGAAAATGTAATGCGATGCAATGTCAGATGCATTTGTCTGGATCTGAGCAGGGAATCTGCATGGGAACAACTTGACCGGATATTAGAAACCGAACAGCCGGATGTACGAATGCTTGTGAATGCGGCAGGTGTCGGACGCAGTGGCGTGTTTGCCGGAATTACCCGGACAGAAGCAGTGAATATGATCGATCTGAACGCACGGGCTTTGACTGCGGTAACACATACGGTACTGCCATATATGTCCAAACACAGCCGGATCATTCAGATGTGTTCTGCTTCTGCATTTTTCCCACAAAAGGAATTTTCAGTATATGCGGCATCTAAGACATTTGTTCTCCGCTTTTCAATGGCATTACAGGCAGAACTGCGGGACCGTTGTATTGCTGTGACAATTGTCTGCCCGGGACCGGTCGATACAGAATTTTTAGAAATTGCAAACAAAGGACGATCTTATAATCCATTTAAAAAACTTGTTATGGTAAAGCCGGAACCGGTCGTAAGAAAAGCGTTGATCGATGCCGGCAACAAAAAGAAGTTGTCCATTTATGGAATACCGATGAAATTGGTCTATGCCGCATCCATGCTGCTCCCGCATGTATAAGCGTAAGGATCGGCGTATGTATTTATGAACAGTTGTATAGAGGAGTAACGGGAATGCAGGAGATAAAGATTGAAAGTTCTTCAGAAGGACAACGCCTGAACAAGTTTCTTGGCAGATATTTAGATAATGCCCCACAGAGCTTTTTATATAAAATGCTGCGAAAGAAGAATATCAAATATAACAATGGCAAAGCGGATGGCAGCGAAATCTTAAAAGCCGGTGACCGGATTCAGATCTACATGTCGGATGAAACCATATGTAATTTTCGCAAGGATGGAATGATTCCGCAGATGAGTACATCTTGCCACAAATTTGAAAAATCAGATCCGTTAAAACAGATACCAATTCTTTATGAAAATAAAGATGTTCTGATTCTCAACAAACCTTCCGGCATCTTGTCCCAAAAGGCGGTTGCCTCGGACTATTCGTTAAATGAACAGATTGTAGAATATTACAAATGGAAAGGTGGTTCGCTATCGTTGTTTACCCCTTCGGTGTGTAATCGCCTTGATCGCAATACGAGTGGAATCATTTTAGCGGGCATGTCTTTAAAAGGAACACAAATGCTTTCGCGTGTATTAAAAGCACGAACGATTGATAAATATTATCTGACGATCGTTTGTGGAACAGTTACTCAGGCGACAACAATAAAAGGATTCCTGTGTAAGAAAAAAAATCACAATCAGGTTGTGATCTTTCGGACAAAGGAAGAGGCATTGGCAAATGGATATCAGGAGGCTGCTTTTATTGAGACACAGTATAAACCGCTTGCACATGGAAAAAGCGGAAAAGAAAATTTCACTCTGTTGAAAGTAAAACTTGTGACAGGAAAAACCCATCAGATCCGCGCCCACTTAAAGAGTGTCGGACATCCGATCATCGGGGATGGAAAATACGGACTTAAATCCGTCAATGCATATATAAAGAGTGCGTTTGGCATACGGCATCAGTTACTGCATGCATTTTATATTCATTTCCCGGAGGACATAGACAATGTGCTGGCCGGAAAAAGTTTTACTGCAATGCCCGAGGAACCGTTTTTACAGGCAATCTACGCAATGTTTGATTCTATTCAGTCCAAAGAAGACTTAGAGAGAAAGATGTTATAGAAAGAGGCAATACAGTGGCAACATGGAATTCAAGAGGTCTTCGGGGTTCAACATTCGAGGAACTCATTAACGCAACAAATGAACTATATATTGAAAAAGGACTTGCTTTGGTTCAGAAGATTCCGACACCGATCACACCGATCGAGATCGACAAAGCGACCAGACACATTACGCTGGCCTATTTTGAAAAAGATTCTACCGTGGATTATATCGGGGTGGTGCAGTCTGTTCCAATCTGCTTTGATGCAAAGGAATGTCATAAGGATACCTTTCCGATGCAGAATATACATGAACATCAGATGCAGTTTATGAAACGTTTTGAACAACAGGGAGGGATCAGTTTTTTATTGATCTATTTTACCACAAGAAATGAATTTTATTATCTGCCTTATCGTGTTCTGGCAGAATATGTGGAGCGGATCACACGCGATGGGCATGCGAAGAACTTCAAATATGAAGAATTAGATCCCCGTTATTTTATACATTCAGAAGGGGCTGCCCTTGTTCATTATTTGGAAGCAATCAATGTTGATCTGGCAGATCGGGATAAATGAGAATCCATATCATGTGAGAATTATGAATTGATATACCCATTACTTGAATAATTATTCAGAATTTGTTATTATGTAAGATGTGCTATGCACAATTGTTACAGATTATAAGGAGAGAGAAACAATGTCAAAGATTATTTTAACAGGAGACAGACCAACCGGACGGTTACATGTAGGACATTATGTAGGTTCTTTGAAACGAAGAGTAGAATTACAGAATTCAGGAGAATATGACAAGATATATATTATGATCGCAGATGCACAGGCATTGACCGATAATGCAGATGATCCGGAAAAGGTTCGTGAGAATATCATAGAAGTTGCACTTGATTATCTCGCCTGTGGAATTGATCCGGACAAATCGACAATCTTAATTCAGTCACAGATTCCGGAACTTACGGAATTGACATTTTATTATATGAATTTAGTTACCGTTTCCCGCTTACAGAGAAATCCAACCGTAAAATCAGAGATTAAGATGCGTAACTTTGAAACGAGTATTCCGGTTGGTTTCTTTACATATCCGATCAGCCAGGCAGCAGATATTACCGCATTTCAGGCAACTACGGTTCCGGCAGGGGAAGACCAGATGCCGATGCTCGAACAGACAAAGGAGATCGTACATAAGTTTAACAGTGTATATGGAGAAGCTTTGACTGATCCAAGTATTCTTCTTCCGGAGAACGAAGCCTGTCTGCGACTTCCGGGAATTGACGGAAAGGCAAAGATGAGTAAATCATTAGGCAACTGTATTTATTTATCAGAGGAACCGGATGAGATCAAAAAGAAGATCATGAGTATGTATACTGATCCGGATCATATTAAGATCACCGATCCCGGCAAGTTAGAAGGTAATACCGTATTTACTTATCTGGATGCATTTTCAAAACCGGAACATTTCGAACGTTATCTTCCGGAATATGCAAATTTACAGGAATTAAAAGATCATTATACAAGAGGTGGTTTAGGAGATGTAAAGGTTAAGAACTTCCTCAACAACGTAATGCAGGAAGAGTTAGAGCCAATCCGCAACCGCAGACATGAATACGAAAAAGATATTGCCTATGTATATGATATTCTTAAGAAGGGCAGTGAAGAGGCAGAAAAAGTTGCGGCTAAGACATTAGCTGATGTAAAGGCTGCTATGAAGATCAATTATTTTGAAGATGAAGAATTGATCGCAAAGCATATTGCAAAATATCAGAAATAATTACCACATTTTACCAAAGGAGAAAAGAGATGGAAAAACTATTGCACACTCCGGAAGGAGTAAGAGATATCTATGATAATGAATGCAAGAAGAAACGAAAGGTTCTTTCCAAAATGCATCACGTCCTCTCTTTATATAGTTATAATGATATCGAGACTCCAACGTTTGAGTTTTTTGATATTTTCAATCAGGATAAAGGATCTGCCGCATCAAATGAGATGTACAAGTTTTTTGACCGGGATAATAACACATTGGTATTAAGACCGGATATTACACCAAGTATTGCACGATGCGTAGCCAAGTATTACAGCGAAGAAGATCTGCCGATCCGTTTGTGTTATCAGGGAGACACCTTTTTAAATACCCACAATCATCAGGGCAAATCCCACCAGATCACACAGTTAGGTGCAGAGCTGATCAATGATGATTCTTCCGCAGCGGATGCAGAAGTCATTGCGACTGTGATCGATTGTTTTTTGGCGGCAGGATTTAAAGAATTTCAGATAGAGATTGGAGAAGTAGAATTTTTCAAAGGAATATTAGAAGAGGCAAGTCTTTCCAAAGAAACAGCGGAAGAGATTCGCAAGTATATTCATAACCGGAACTTCTTCGGCCTGGAATCACTCGTAAAAGAATTAAATTTATCCGATTCGGTAAAGAAAGTGTTATTGAGCTTTGATCAGTTATTTGGTGGTTGTGATATGTTAGAACGTGCAAAGAAACTTGTCAGCAATCCAACTTCGTTAGAAGCGATCAACCGGCTTGAAAAGGTATATACTGCATTATCCTATTCCGGATATGAGCAGTATATCAGCTTTGATTTTTCGCTGTTAAGCCGTTATGAATATTATACCGGAATCATGTTCCGTGGATATACATTCGGAACGGGCGATGCCGTTGTAAAAGGCGGCCGGTACAATAATCTGTTAGAGCAGTATGGTAAAAATGCTCCGGCTATCGGTTTTGCATTCTATATTGAGGATTTAATGAAAGCCATTACAAGTCAGAAAGTAGAAGTGTCAATTGATAATTCAGACAGTATTATCCTGTACGATATAGAATATCAGAAATATGCCATTCGATTTGCCAATCATCTTCGTAAATCAGATCGAAAAGTAGAACTGATCCGCAAATCCAAGAAAAAAGACGTAAAAGATTATGCGGAATACGGAAAACACAATCATTTTTCCAGCATGTTTTATCTGACATCCGATAAGACGGTGGATGTATATGATTTTGTTGAGGAAGATATTGGAAGTGCGTTGATTGAAGACATTGAATTTTGTTAATGATAGCATTCAGAAATGAGGTTTGACATGAGATATATTACATTTGCGTTGGCAAAAGGAAGACTTGCAAAGAAGACACTTGCATATTTAGAGCAGATCGGTATAACATGCGAGGAAATGAAAGACCCTGATACACGGAAACTTATCTTCACTAACGAAGAATTGAAACTGCGTTTTTTCCTTGCAAAAGCCGGTGATGTTCCAACTTATGTTGAATATGGAGCAGCAGATATCGGCGTGGTCGGAAAAGATACAATATTAGAAGAAGATCGTGACAATATATATGAAGTATTAGATCTTGGTTTCGGAAAATGCAGAATGTGTGTCTGCGGTCCGGAAAGTGCAAGAGAGATTCTTAGTAAGAATGAAATCATCCGTGTAGCCAGCAAATATCCGAATATTGCAAAGAATTATTTTCAATCCAAGAAAAATCAGACGGTCGAGATTATCAAATTGAACGGTTCCGTCGAATTGGCACCGATCGTAGACCTCTCTGATGTAATTGTAGATATTGTTGAGACAGGGACCACTCTTCGCGAGAACGGACTGACGGTATTAGAAGAGGTTTGTCCTCTTTCTTGCAGAATGGTCGTGAACAAGGTTAGTCTGAAGATGGAACAGCAAAGAATTCTGACAATTGTTAATGATTTAAAGAAATTGATATATGAACAATAACGAAAGAGGGTAAAAGGATGCGAACTGTAAAACTGACGAAAGAGACAAAAGAGAATCTGTTAAATGATCTGTTAAAGAGAAGTCCGAATAATTATACAGAATATGCGGATACGGTACAGGCAATCGTAGATGATGTAAGAGAGAACAAAGATCAGGCGTTATTTGCATATACCGAAAAGTTCGATCATGCGAAGATCACCGGTTCCAATGTCAAGGTGACAAAAGAAGAGATGGAAGCGGCATATAACGAAGTAGATCCGCATCTGGTAGAAGTCATCCGTAAAGCATTAGTAAATATCCGTACATATCATGAAAAACAGAAACAATACAGTTGGTTTGATTCCGGTGAAAACGGAACTATGTTAGGACAGAAAGTAACATCGCTTCACTCTGTTGGTGTATATGTTCCTGGCGGAAAAGCAGTGTATCCTTCTTCTGTATTGATGAATATTGTACCGGCAAAGGTAGCAGGTGTTCCGAATATTATTATGACAACACCTTGTAATGCGGAAGGAAAAGTATATCCGACAACATTGGTTGCTGCGAATGAAGCCGGTGTAGATGCGATATATAAGGCAGGCGGTGCACAGGCAATTGCTGCGTTAGCCTTTGGAACAGAATCGATTCCGAAAGTGGATAAGATTGTTGGTCCTGGTAACATTTTTGTTGCACTTGCCAAACGTGCGGTATACGGTTATGTCAGCATTGATTCCATTGCGGGACCGTCTGAGATCATGGTTCTGGCAGATGAGAGTGCAAATGCAAGATATGTTGCGGCGGATCTGTTATCTCAGGCAGAGCATGATGAATTGGCATCTGCTATTTTAGTAACCACTTCTGAAGAACTGGCAAAGAATGTAAGCGAAGAGGTTGACAAGTTTGTTGCACAGTTAAGCCGGAAGGAGATCATTCAGAAATCATTAGATAATTATGGATATATATTGGTTGCCGACTCGTTAGACGAAGCAATTGAGGCTGTAAATGATATTGCAAGCGAACATTTAGAGATTGTGACAAAGAATCCGTTTGAAGTTATGATGAAGGTGAGAAATGCCGGAGCAATCTTTATTGGAGAGTATTCATCTGAACCTTTGGGAGATTATTTTGCGGGTCCAAACCATGTACTTCCTACGAATGGAACTGCCAAATTCTTCTCACCGCTTAGTGTGGACGATTTCATTAAGAAATCCAGCATTATCTATTATTCGAGAGAAGCCTTAGAGCCGATTCATCAGGATATTATTGATTTTGCTACGAGCGAACAACTGACTGCACATGCGAATTCTATCCGTGTACGGTTTGAAGATTGATCTGGTCACAATATAGTATTTTTCCATATTATGTGATACAATGAGCCGTAGCGGTTACTAATATTTGTGATACATCGGAAGGAGAGAGGCACAGTGGCAGGCAGGATTGCTTACATTGAAAGAAAAACGAACGAGACAGATATCAAGCTAGAACTTCACATTGATGGTTCCGGACAGACAAAGATTGATACAGGGATTGGTTTTTTCGACCATATGCTGAATTCATTTGCAAGACATGGATTCTTTGATCTGAAGGTACTTGCAAAGGGAGATCTTTATGTAGATTCTCATCATACGATAGAAGACACCGGAATTGTTTTAGGACAGGCGATCAAGAAAGCAATTGGAGATAAAAAAGGAATCCGAAGATACGGGCAGAGAATCTTACCAATGGACGAGACATTGATGCTATGTGCATTGGATTTGTCCGGAAGACCTTATTTTTGTTATGATATGAACCTGACGGTAGATCAGGTTGGATATTTTGATACCGAGATGGTAAAAGAATTCTTTTATGCAGTTTCTTACAGTGCAGGAATGAACCTGCATTTGAAACAATTAGACGGAAGTAACAATCACCATTTGATTGAGGCGGCATTTAAAGCATTTGGAAAGGCATTAGATGAAGCCACCCAGATTGATCCTCGGATGAAAGATACCATTCTTTCAACAAAGGGTTCGTTATAAGGAGGAAAATATGAGTTATGTGAAGCTGATTGCCGGTTTAAACAAAGTAAATGCAATAGAAGCCGCAGTGCATTATTCCAATAACGGTGCGGATGAGATTGCATTTATGGATATGAGTGCAATTGAAGAAAACAGAGAACCGGATGTGGAATTTATGAAAAAGATTGCGGATACTGCGGAAGTTCCGTTGATCGTTGGCGGTGGCGTCAAACGTTTAGAAGATGTAAAGAAAATGCTTTATGCCGGTGCATCCATGGTGTATATGAAACACGCAGCAAGATTGGATATTCATTTTGTAAAGGAAATGTCCGAACGCTTTGGCCAAGAAAAGATTGGTGTCGCAGTTGATATGAGTGATGTAGATGTCACATCTTTTGCTGTCAAATGCGAAGAAATGGGTGCAGGTGCTATATGGTTATTAGGTTTCACACCGGGTATGGAACAAAGAGTTTATGATATCAAACAGGCATTAGACATTCCGGTTATGATTGATGTAGATTCCATGAATGAAGAGCAGCTTGCTAAGATCATTTCGGACAGTAATGCCGATAAGATTCTATATACAGGTGAAACATTTGTTAACATCATGCAAATAAAACATTACCTTGCCGGTAAGAATATAGAAGTAAATACATTCGAAAGTGCATTGGATTTTGATACATTCAAGCTGAATTCTGACGGATTGATTCCTTGCATTGTCCAGGATTACAAGACACAGGAAGTTCTGATGATGGCATATATGAACAAAGAGTCCTATGCAAAGACGTTAGAGACAGGCAGAATGACATACTTTTCGAGAAGCCGTCAGAAACTTTGGATGAAGGGCGAAGAAAGCGGTCATTTCCAGTTTGTAAAAGAGCTTACCATTGACTGTGACAAGGATACGATCTTGGCGAAGGTATCGCAGATCGGGGTTGCATGTCACACCGGTAATCCGACCTGTTTCTTTACTCCGCTTGCGAAGAAGGAATATGACAATACCAATCCTTTGATGGTATTTAACGAGGTGTATAATACGATCGCAGACCGGAAGCTGCATCCGAAGGAAGGTTCTTACACCAATTATTTATTTGATAAAGGAATCGATAAGATTCTAAAAAAAGTCGGAGAAGAATGTACAGAGATCGTGATTGCTGCAAAGAATCCGGATCCGGAAGAGATCAAATACGAGATATCCGATTTCTTATACCACTGTATGGTTCTCATGGTAGAACGTGGGGTTACATGGGAAGATATTACAAAGGAATTAGATAACAGACACTAATATCTATGAATTTATGGAGGTATGTATATGGCATTTTTAAGTGAGTTGTTAACATATACGTTTAAGTATATCGTATTGGGTGCGATTGCAGTTGCCGGAGTTGTATGCTGTGTAAAGCAGAAAAAGAAACAGCTTTTAGAGGCTGCAGAGCAGGAAAAGAAAACAGAAAAAGAAACAGAATAAGTTTTAATCATAGGGTTACGATATTTTTATAGTAAGTGAGGAAACGATTGTGAAGAAATACGGTTTAAATGAATTAAGAAAAATGTATCTTGAATTTTTTGAGAGCAAGGGACATCTCAAAATGAACAGCTTTTCATTAGTCCCACACAATGATAATTCTTTATTATTGATCAATGCAGGTATGGCACCTCTTAAACCATATTTTACCGGACAGGAGATTCCACCAAGAAAACGTGTTACTACCTGTCAGAAATGTATTCGTACAGGTGATATTGAGAATGTCGGTAAGACAGCCCGCCACGGTACATTCTTTGAGATGCTCGGTAACTTCTCGTTTGGTGACTATTTCAAAAAAGAAGCGATCACATGGTCATGGGAATTCCTGACAGAAGTATTGGAAATGGATCCGGATCGTTTATATCCTTCTGTATATTTAGAAGATGATGAAGCATTTGACATCTGGAATAAACAGATTGGAATTCCAAAGGAGCGGATCTATCGTTTTGGAAAAGAGGATAACTTCTGGGAGCATGGTTCCGGACCTTGTGGACCTTGTTCCGAAATTTACTACGATCGCGGAGAAAAATACGGTTGTGGCAAACCGGATTGTACAGTTGGCTGTGACTGTGACCGGTATATGGAGATCTGGAACAACGTATTTACACAGTTTGATAATGACGGTCACGGCAACTATACCGAATTAGAGCATAAGAATATTGATACAGGTATGGGATTGGAGCGTTTGGCTTCCGTTGTTCAGGATGTAGATTCCATCTTTGATGTAGACACAATCGAAGCGTTACGGAACAAAGTATGTGAATTTGCACATACACAATACCATATTGATGATGAAAAAGACGTTTCCATCCGTTTGATCACGGACCATATCCGTTCTGCTACATTTATGATCTCAGATGGAATTATGCCATCCAATGAAGGAAGAGGCTATGTACTTCGTCGTCTGATCCGTCGTGCAGCAAGACATGGACGTTTACTTGGCATTGAAGGAACATTTTTAGCAAAACTTTCCGAGACTGTAATCGAAGGTTCCAAGGACGGTTATCCGGAATTAGAAGAGAAGAAAGAATTCATTTTCCGTGTATTGACACAGGAAGAGAATCAGTTTAATAAAACGATCGATCAGGGACTTGCTATTCTTACAGACATGGAGACATCTCTTGCCGACAAGGGTGACAAGACATTAAATGGTGCAGATGTATTCAAGTTATATGACACTTATGGATTCCCTGTTGATCTGACCAAGGAGATTCTGGAAGAAAAGGGATATTCCATTGATGAAGCAGGATTCAAAGCCTGTATGGAAGAACAGCGTACCAAAGCCCGTAGTGCAAGAAAGACAACCAATTACATGGGAGCCGATGCAACGGTATATGACGAGATTGATCCTGCAATCACAACAGAGTTTGTCGGCTATGATAACGATAGCTGCACTTCAACCATCACCGTTTTGACAACAGATGCATTGGTGGAAGCAATTGCCGAAGGAGATGAGGCTACTTTATTTGCAGAACAGACTCCGTTTTATGCAACCATGGGTGGTCAGCAGGGTGACTGTGGTGTGATCACTTCAGACGGTGCGGAATTTGTCGTTAAAGATACGATCAAATTAAAGGGTGGCAAATACGGACACATCGGTAAAGTGACAAAAGGCATGTTCAAGGTTGGAGATCAGGTAACCCTTTCCATTGATACCGCAAAACGTGCAGATATCTGTAAGAATCACAGTGCAACCCACTTGTTACAGAAAGCACTGAAGATGGTATTAGGTGATCATGTAGAACAGAAGGGATCGTTGGTTACTCCGGATCGTTTAAGATTTGACTTTTCTCATTTCTCTCCAATGACACAGGAAGAGATTACAAAGGTTGAGAATATTGTCAATGAAGAGATTGCCAAAGCGTTGCCGGTTATCATCAAAGAAATGCCGATCGAAGAAGCAAAGAAGACCGGTGCAATGGCATTGTTCGGCGAGAAATACGGCGATACCGTACGTGTCGTTAATATGTCTGATTTTTCAGTAGAGCTTTGTGGTGGTACCCATGTAGCGAATACCGGAATGATCACAACATTTAAAATCGTTTCCGAATCCGGAATTGCCGCTGGCGTAAGACGTATTGAAGCTTTGACCGGAAGTGGTGTGTTTGCATACTACAAGGAGATGGAAGCAAAGGTAAATGAGGCGGCTGCTTTATTAAAGGCAACACCGGATCAGTTATTAGATAAATTGAGTCACACATTAAAGGAAGTAAAAGAACTTACATCCGAGAATGAATCATTAAAGGCCAAACTTGCCAACGAATCATTAGGTGATGTAACCTCTGATATGATCACGGTAGGAGATTATCATGTATTGGCAACTTCTGTTGAAGGTGTTGATATGAACGGTCTTCGTGATCTGGGTGATCAGTTAAAGGCAAAAGTTGGTGAAGGAATTGTTGTAATTGCCTCTGTCAATGACGGAAAAGTAAACCTGATCGCAATGGCAACCGATGGTGCAGTAAAGAATGGTGCCCATGCCGGTAACCTGATCAAAGAAGTTGCCCCACTTGTCGGAGGTGGCGGCGGTGGTCGTCCGAATATGGCTCAGGCAGGCGGAAAGAATCCTGCTGGTATTGCAGATGCAATTGCCAAAGCGAAGAAAGTTGCTTCCGGTCAGTTGTCTTAATCCGTAAATATTGTCAGGCATTTTGTTTTTAATTTATTGACAAAATGCTTGACGTATCTATATTTTATGCTATAATCTTATTTGTGTTTTAAATAACCCAAGGTTGTATGGCAGACACAATATGCAACTGAAGGGAGGTCGGGTGAGAGAATGTCAAATGTTATTGTTAA